>Ga0126377_10000644_pt1 | contig 21516 bp, 15 predicted proteins | sample PanSoiMetPlot_22_FD_92647 | JGI IMG/M metagenome (GOLD analysis project Ga0126377, IMG submission 92647) | Tropical forest soil microbial communities from Panama - MetaG Plot_22 | ecosystem: Environmental > Terrestrial > Soil > Tropical forest > Bulk soil | place: Panama | collected 2016-02-17 | reverse complement strand
GAGCGCGCCGCCCGCCCGCCGACCCGCCGCCGTGGGAGCCGCGCCGCGGGAGTCGCTTCCGCGTCCCGTGGTCGCGCCGCTTCCAGACGCGACCACGATCACCGCGCCAGCCTCCGACGACGCATCCGGCGACGCATCCGGCGACGCCTCGGGCGCGCGCGCCTCGGGCGCCGCGCAGCCGGCCCGGCGCGAGCCCCGGGCCGCGCGCCGCGGTCACCGAAGGCGCGGCGTCACTGAGTGAACGCTGGCGCGAACGCGTTGGCCGGATCGGTCGGCACGAAGGAGAAGACGCGACCGGACCCCGGCGATGTGTTGTCGCCCTCGTCGAGCACCCACATGCTTCCGTTCGGCAGCGGCACGATCTTGATCGGAAACGACGGCACCGCCGGGAAGGGGATGTACATCGCCCCGAACCCGCCGACGATGGTGAAGTTGACGGCGAACCCGGTGTAAGCGGCCGCGAAGGGCGGGAGGTCGCCGGCGGCGTCGCCGTTGCACATCGCGTCGCCCCTGGTCGTCGTATCGACCAGGTCGAGCCGGAAGGCCGGGTTCTGCAGGCGCAGCGCCGTCGTCTTGCGCACGCGCTGATCGGTCCCGTCGGCCACGCAGTCCCCGCCGCTCGGCGTGAACACATCGTAGGTCTCGGGCTGATCGACGTCGTCCTTCTTGCACGGATTGGGCGACATGTCCGTCATCCCGTCGCCCACGCAGGGCGGGGGGCGCAGCGGGATGCGCCCGACCTCGAGCGGGCTGGCCGCCGGATCGAGCATGCACTGTCCCCCGTGCTCGGGATCGGGATCGGCGATCCAGTGGTGGATGTAGCCGTCGCGCGTGCCCGTGACCACGAACGCCTCGCTGGCCCGCACCTGGTAGCGCTGAAACGCCTGCACGCACTCCTGGCTCGGCAGCGTGCTCTCGTAGCAATAGTTGGCCAGGCAGGTGTGACCCTCCTCGCAGTCATCCGAGCTGTCGCAGTGCATCACGCACCGCTTGGGGCCGCCCGGCCCGCGGCTCGGCTCGTCCTTGCACTGCCAGTCATAGACGGGCGCGTCGGCCGGCGCGGGGGTGGGCGCGATCGGGTGGGCCGGATCCGACAGGGTGCGCTCGACCTCGGCCATCATCATGCACTGAGCGGTGTCCGTGCACCCGTCCACCGGGGTGGTGCGCAGGACCCGCTTGCGCGGGATCAGGGTCACGTGGTCGGCGAACACGTCGGACGCCGAGTACTGGCGGCGCGTGATGAGGAAGTCGCGGCACGTGGCCGCCAGCTCGTCCGCCTTGTCGACCGGCAGGCAGATGCCGCTGGTCACGACCGACGGCGCGTCGGGATGGACGAAGCAGGTCTCGTTCAGCCCGCACTGCGAGTCCCCCTGCTCCGGGTCGCACCCGATGAGCTGGACCGCGTCGTACGGCTCGACGCCGAGCTGGCAGAACGAGCCGGCCGGGTCGTTCAGCTTCACGTCCGAGCCGTTGACGGTCAGCGAGCCGTTGCGCACCTGCGGGCCGTCGATGTCGGCCGCGAAGGAGTCGAGCGACAGCAGCCCCTCGTAGGTCACCGACCAGTCCTGCGGCTCCGGGTGAACCGCCAGCCAGTCGGGGAAGACCACCTCCCGCGTGGCGGCCGGCGCCCGGTAGTCCATCTCCGGCACCGGCGCGCTCCCGGCGTCCGAGGTGCACTCGAGCTGCTGCAGGGTCGGCATGAGGCCGAGCTTCTCGGCGGCGATGCGCCCGGTGGAGTAGAGGCGCGAGGGCGTGTCCGACAGCCGCGGCCCCAGCTTCAGCGAGTCGGCCGCCACCGGGCCGCAGCCGTCCGGCTCCACGTTGCGCTGGCTGCCGAGATCGCGCAGCTGGTGGGGCAGCGCGAGCGCCAGGTTGACCTCGGCGGGATTCGAGGTCTCGAAGTCGGGGTAGATATCGTCGTCGACGTTGACGACGTAGACGTTGCCGCGGCTGGTCGACACGAACGCGAACGTGCCGGACATGACGAAGGGACCGGGCTGAGGGTTATCGCCCGCGGCCCGCACCACGGCGAAGGACACGTCGAGCGGCGTCTCCTCGAACGGCATCTGGATGCCGGGTGAGACCGCGCCGGGCCGCCGCGCCGGCGTCCCCGGGTCCCCCACCGCCAGGCAGGACAATGCGGTCGGGTTCGAGTTGATGTCCTCGTCCACGTAGACGAGGCGTGGGTCGACCTCGGTGTCGCACTCCGTCGGTCGAGCGTCCTCGCTTCCCGCTGGCTTGTAGTTCAGGTCGACCACGCGCACGGTCCGATCGGTGGCCACGGCGTAGACGTAGTGGTGCTCGGTACCGCCTCCGGTGCCACTGGCGAGGTTCCCGCCCGGAATCACGCCGTCGGTCACGGCCATCGCGGTCACCCCGACCGAGCCCTCCAGCTGCACGCTGGTCGGCTGGAGCGGCGCCCCCGCGCCATCGACCGCGGGCAGCCCGTCCTCGCCGAGCTCCACGAACGTGAGCTTCGAGTTGTTCTCCGACCCGATGTAGAGGTTCCCGTCGGGACCGATCGTGATGACACCGGGGCGCGGCGCCCCGCCGTCGACGCTCGACGGCCCGGCGTCCGGCGCGCCCGGTCCGGCGTCCGCGGGCCCGCCGTCGGGCGCGGGCCCGAAGGCCGGGCTGACCGCGACGTCGCCGGTGCCGCACTCCTGCGGGCACTCGAACGCGCCGTCGGTCACGGTCGCGCTGCCGTCCTCGGCGAACCGGATCCCGGCCTGGATCTGCCCGCTGTCGGCGTCCACCACGGCCACCGTGTGGCAGCCTGGATACGCGACGTAGATCGGCCCGGTCGGCCGCGCCGGGCAGGCGTTCCCGATGGTCTTGTCCTGCGCCCCGCCGATCACCGCGCGCGGCTTGGCCAGCATCGGTGTGCCGTCGGCGCTCGTGATCGGATACCGCGCGATGCGAGCCGCCGCGTCGAGGTCGAGCGCCGACGTCACGTCCAGGGCGGCCAGGTCGCAGCTCGACGCGCTGGCCGTCACCATGTAGCAGCCCGAGCGATCGGCGGTGAGGCCGACCGGCAGCGTCGTGATCGGGATGGCGTTCTTGCCCGGCGTGAGAGGATCGCTGTCCAGCACCCCCTGGGTCGCGCCATCGATGACCGCGACGGTCCCGCGGCTGGCCTGCAGCACGAACCCGAAAAGCGCCGGAGGGACCACAGCGTCGTCCTCGGGGGGCGGCGTCTCGGGAAAACACCCGGCCATCGGCTGCGCGCTGACCACCACCTCGCCGCCGGCGTCCGCGTCGCCGCCGCCGACCCGGAGGTCGCCGTAGCAGGCGAAGGCGGCCGACGAGGGGCGGTCCAGATTGCGGATCGGCAGCGGCGGCGTTTCCGCAGCGCACCCGAGGAACGCGGCCGCCGCGGCGGCGGCGAGCGCGCTCGCCCACGTCAGCCGGACGCGCCTCCGCTCGTGGTCATGCTCGCGGATCATTGGACATCATCTCCCGACGTTCCCTGCGACGACGACTTCGGGCGTCCCAGGCGCAGGACGACCCGGTTCTCGGTCGGCCCGGGCGAGAGATCGACCACCGCCACGGTGTTCTCGAGGTTGTTGCTGACATAGAGGCGATGGCGGCGGGGCGACACCACCACCGACTGCGGCCCGCGGCCGATGTCGATGATGTGGTCGACCACCGCCCCGTTGGGATCGATCGACCAGATCTGCCCGGTGCCGAAGCAGGTCACGAAGATGCGGGGCCGCAGGCTGGGGTCGTCCGGGCTCTCCCCGGGCTCCCCCTCGGGCCGGTACACGACCAGGTTGGAGGCCTGGGCGCATATCTCCACCCCGGAGACGAACTCGTTCTTCGGCACGCCCGTCTCGTCGATCGAGGTGTCGAAGATGTGCAGCATGGGCGGCGCCCGATTGACGATGTAGGCCCGGTTCCCGTCGGACGAGAACGCGATCCCGCGCGCGTCGCTCGACGGCGTGATGGTCCCGCGCATGAAGAAGTACTCGGTCGGGACCAGCTGCTGGAAGCCGCCGTCGCCCTTCTGCACCGCCAGGGTCTGCACCCGCGAGTCTCGCCGGCTGGTGACGTAGATCCGGTCGTCCTCGCTGGTGGGCGCCCGGCCGGCGACACCCACCGCGCCGCGCTGCCCGTCGCTGCCGAAGCCGAACAGGTTGCCGACCGCGTCGCTCAGGAACGGCGTGTCCCCGCTGGTGGGCGCGGTGGCCAGCGAGATGGCGCCGTTGGACAGGTGCGTGACCACGACGTAGCCGGTCGCCGAGTCGACGAACAGCCCGAACGGCTCGTCGGGCAGCGCCGGCAGCGCCTCGTCGTTGCGCAGCTGCGACAGCCGGTGCTCGTCGTCGCACTCGGGGAACCCCTCGGTCGGGCCGCACGACAGCGTGCGCGATGCCACGTCGTAGTCCATCCAGGTCAGCGACGGGTCACCGCGCACCGCGGCGAACAGGCGCAGGGTATTCATATCGTCCAGGGTCTCGACCCGGAGCTCGGTGGCGAAGTTGCCCATGCGGACCGTGCCGTCGGCGACGATGGCCTCGCGCTCGTCGCACACCAGCGTGTAGGGCACGCTGAGATCGACCTGGCAGCTCCGCCCCTCGGGCGGCTGGCGGGTCGCGAGCCACACCTCGATGATGTCGTCGACCCGCTGGAGGTCCACGATCTCCGCCGAGCCGGAGTCGAAGCGCAGGTCGGAGTTGGCGTTGGCCACGAACAGGACCGAGCCGTCCGGCGCGATGTCCATGCCGGTCGGGAAGTAGAACTGATCGTCGGGCGGGCGGATCTCGTCGCCGGTCGCCGAACAGCCGGCCGACAGCCAGAAGAGCGCAGCCAGGAGGGGAAGGCGTGAATGGCGCAGAGCCACGGGAAATTTGGACCGCGACCGGGGGGTGCGGGTTGTCCGGCGAGCCTCCATTTGCCCCTTCGATTTCGCTTTCATTTTCCCCTCGCCTCCCCCCGCAGGGCGGCGCGCGCCGCGGCCACCCGGGCGATCGGCACCCGGAAAGGGGAGCAGGAGACGTAGTCGAACCCCTCGACGTGACAGAACTCGACCGAGCTGGGGTCGCCGCCGTGCTCGCCGCAGATCCCGATCTTGAGCTTGGTCTTGCGCGCGCGCCCCTTCTCCACCCCGATGCGGATGAGGGCGCCGACCCCCGCCCGGTCGAGGGCGACGAACGGGTCCCGCTCCAGCCAGCCGTTGTCGAGGTAGGTGGGCAGGAACCGCCCGCTGTCGTCGCGCGAGAGGCCCCAGACGGTCTGGGTCAGGTCGTTGGTGCCGAACGAGAAGAAGTCGGCGTGCTCGGCGATGCGGTCGCCGACCAGGCAGGCGCGCGGCAGCTCGATCATGGTGCCGACCAGGTACTCGAGCTCGACCCCGGCCTCGGCCATGACGCCGTCGAACACCGCGCACACCCGCTCGCGCAGGAGGCTGAGCTCGGCCGGCGTCGACACGAACGGGATCATGATCTCCGGCTGGACCTGGACCTCGGCGCGCAGCGCGGCCAGCGCCGCCTCGGCGATGGCCCGGGTCTGGGTCTCGTAGATCTCGGGATACGACATGGCCAGCCGGCAGCCGCGGTGGCCGAGCATCGGGTTCTGCTCGTGCAGCGCCGCCACCGCGCCGGCCACCTCGTCGGCCGACCTGCCCAGGTCGCGCGCCACGTCGGCGATCTCCTGCCCGCTCTGGGGCAAGAACTCGTGCAGCGGCGGATCGAGCAGCCGGATGGTGACCGGCAACCCGTCCATGGCGCGGAAGATCTCGAGGAAGTCGTCGCGCTGCATGGGCAGGATCTTGTCCAGCGCGGCGCGCCGACCCGCCTCGTCGGCCGCCAGGATCATCTCGCGCACGGCCAGGATCCGCTCCGGGGCGAAGAACATGTGCTCGGTGCGGCACAGGCCGATGCCCTCGGCGCCGAAGGCGCGCGCGGTGCGCGCGTCGGCCGGGGTGTCGGCGTTGGTCCGCACGCGCAGCCGGCGCACCTCGTCGATCCATCCCATGAGGGTCTGGAACTCCTCCGACAGGGACGCCGGCACCAGCGTGGCCCGGCCCAGGAACACCTCGCCGGTCGACCCGTCGAGCGTGATGACCTCGCCCTTGGCCACCGTGGCCTTGCCGACGGTGAAGCGCTCGCGCGCGTGGTCGACCTTGAGGTTGGTGGCCGCGGTCACGCACGGCCGCCCCATGCCGCGCGCCACCACCGCCGCGTGCGAGGTCATGCCGCCGCGCGCGGTGACGATGCCGGCCGCCACCTTCATGCCGTGGATGTCCTCGGGCGAGGTCTCGGTGCGGACCAGGATGACCGTCTCGCCCCGCTTGACCCACTCCTCGGCCTGGTTGGCCGAGAACACGACCCGGCCGATGGCCGCGCCGGGCGAGGCCGGCAGCCCCTTGGTGAGCGGCGTGGGCCGCGACGTCGGATCGATGGTCGAGTGCATGACCTCGCCCAGCTTGTCGGGGTCGATGCGCTCGATGGCGCCGCGCCGGTCGAGCACCCCCTCGGTCACGAGGTCGACCGCGACCCGCACCATCGCCTTGCCCGCCCGCTTGCCGCTGCGGGTCTGCAGCATCCAGAGGTGGCCCTCCTCGACGGTGAACTCGATGTCCTGCATGTCCCCGAAGTGGTGCTCGAGGCGGTCGCACAGGTCGAGCAGCTGGGCGTGGACGTCGGGCAGGCGGTCGCCGAGCGACGCCACCGGATCGGGCGTGCGCACGCCGGCCACCACGTCCTCGCCCTGGGCGCGCCACAGGAGCTCGCCGTACAGGCCGGGCTCGCCGGTGGCGGGGTTGCGGGTGAAGCACACGCCGGAGCAGGAGTCGGGTCCGCGGTTGCCGAACACCATCGCCTGCACGGTGACCGCCGTGCCGAGCGCGCGGTCGATGCCGTGCATGCGGCGGTAGACCTCGGCGCGCGGGTTCTCCCACGAGCGAAAGACCGCCTCGATCGCGCCCCACAGCTGATCGATGGGCTCGTCGGGGAACGGGCGGCCGGTGCGGCGCTGGATCTCGGCCTTGAACTGGCCGACCAGCCCGCGCAGCGCGTCGGCGTCGAGCTCGCGCTCGTCCTCGACCCGGGCCGCCGCCTTCGCCGCGCTCAGGAGGCGCTCGAACGGGCCCTCGCCGCCCCCGTCGTCCTCGTCCTTGACCCCCATGACGATCTCGCCGTACATGGCGACGAACCGCCGGTAGCAGTCGTAGGCGAAGCGCGGGTCGCCGGTGGCGCGGGCCAGGCCCTGGACGGTCCGGTCGTCGAGCCCGAGGTCGAGGATCGTGTCCATCATGCCGGGCATCGACACCGGCGCGCCCGATCGGACCGAGACCAGGAGCGGGTCGTCCGGGTCGCCGAAGCGGCGGCCGGCCGCCTCGCCCATCCACTCGAGCGCTGCCGTCACCTGCCCGCGCAGCGCCTCGGGCAGCGCGCCGGTCTCCCAGTACTGGGCGCAGACCTCGGTCGTGATGGTGAAGCCGGGCGGCACCGGCACCCCGAGCGAGGCCATCTCGGCCAGGTTGGCCCCCTTGCCGCCGAGCAGGAGCGCCTGATCGCTGCGCCCGTCAGCCTCACCGGCGCCGAATTTGTACGTGAAGCGCGGCATCGAAGCCCTCCCCTCTAGACCGAGAGCTGCCTGAAGTCGGCGATGCGGGTGAACGTGGCGTTGATCCGCCCGAGCAGCGCCAGGCGGTTGGAGCGCACCCGCTGGTCCTGGTCCATGACCAGCACCTTGTCGAAGAAGCGATCGACCGGCGCCTTCAGCTCCGCCAGCACCTGGAGCGCGCCCGAGTAGTCGCCCTCGCCCAGCCGGCTCTCGACCCGGCCGCGGATCTCGTTGAAGGACGCCCACAGCGCGCGCTCGTCGTCCTCGACGAAGGCGGCCGGATCGGGCAGGCCGTCGCCGATGGCGGGCGCCTCGCCCTTGAGGATGTTGGCCACCCGCTTGAACGCGGCGGCCAGCGGCTCGAAGTCGGCCCGCGCGCGCAGGCGCGAGAGGGCCGCGGCGCGCGCGCGCGCGTCGGGCACGTCGTCGAAGCCGGCCGCCAGCGCCGCGTCGGCGCAGTCGGGCGCCAGGCCGTCGACCTCGACCAGCTGGCCGCGCAGGCGGGTGCGCAGGAACTCGAGCGCCTGGGCCCTCGTCGCGTCGCCCGCCCGGGCCAGACCGCCCGCCGGCGCGGCCGCGCGCGCGAGCAGCTGCGAGAGCGGCAGGCGCCACTCGCGCGCGACCAGGATGCGCAGGATGCCGAGCGCGGCGCGCCGCAGCCCGTACGGGTCGGCCGAGCCGGTCGGGGCCAGGCCGACGTCGAAGCAGCGCAGGAGCGTGTCGAGCCGATCGGCCAGCCCGACGATCGATCCGATGACCGAGGACGGCGGCTCGCCCTGCCCGCCGCGCGGCATGTAGTGCTCGGCCACCGCGAGCGCGACCGCCGCGTCCTCGCCGGCCAGCTCGGCGTAGCGCCGGCCCATGGTGCCCTGCAGGTCGGGAAACTCGCCGACCATGGCGCTGGCCAGGTCGAACTTCGAGAGCGCCGCGGCGCGGGCGACCGCGCCCTCCCCGGCGCCGACCTGGGCGGCGATCCAGCCGGCCAGCTCGCCGATGCGCTCGACCTTCTGGCCGACGCTGCCGAGCTTCTTCTGGAACACCACGCCGCCGGCGCGCGCGGCCAGCTGGTCGGGCGTGTGCTTCTGGTCCTCGCGGAAGAAGAACTGGGCGTCGGCCAGGCGCGCGGCCAGCACCCGCTCGTTGCCGTGACGCACGACCGCCACGTCGCCGACCACGGTGCCGGCGACGGTGACGAAGCGGCTGGCCAGGCGGCCGCCGGCGTCCTCCATGGCGAAGTAGCGCTGGTGGGCGCGCATGGCCGAGACCACCACCTCCTCCGGCACCTCGAGGAAGGAGCGCTCGAACTCGCCGCACACCGCCACCGGGTACTCGACCAGGAAGGTGACCTCGTCGAGCAGCGCGTCGTCGCGCCGCACGCGCGCGCCGGTCTCCTTCTCGATGCGGGCCAGCTCCGCCACGATCATGGTGCGGCGGCGCTCCGGGTCGACGATGACGTGGGCCTGGCGCAGCGCGGCCAGGTAGCCGGCCGCGCTGCCGTCGAGCTCGACGGCGGCCGGGCCGAGGAAGCGGTGGCCGCGGGTGGTGCGGCCGGCGCGCACGCCGCAGAACTCGAGCGCCACCACCTCGCCGCCGTGGATCGCGACCAGCCAGTGGACCGGGCGGACGAAGGCGTGCTCGCCTCCGCCCCAGCGCATGACCTTGGGCCACGCGATGGCGCCCAGGAGCCTGGCCAGGAGCCCGGGCAGGACCTCGAGCGCGGGGCGGCCGGGCTCGCGCCGCGTGCACACCACGTACTCGCCTTTCTTGCCGGAGACCTCGGTCCGCTCCAGCCCGGCCGGGTCGGCGCCGTGCTTCTCGGCGAAGGCGAGCGCGGCGCGGGTCGGGTTGCCGGCCTTGTCGAACGCGGCCGAGACCGGCGGGCCGACCACGCGCTCGCTGAGGTCGGGCTGGCGGGCGGCCAGGTCGGCCACGGCGAACGCGATCCGCCTCGGCGTGCCCCACACCTGCACCGCGCCGTGGGCCAGGCGGGCCCCGGCCAGCGCCTCCGCCACCGCGGCGGGCAGCTCGGAGAGCGCCCTGGCCAGAAATCCAGCCGGGATCTCCTCGGTCCCGACCTCGAGCAGGAGCTCGCGGCCGCCCTCGCTGTCGCGGCCGGGCTCGCCGCCTCGCTCCGCCCCGCTCGAGGCCGAGCCGGTGCCGGAGCCCGACCGGACGTCAGGCGGCATCGGCGAGCGCCTCCCGCGCTGCGCGGCCGGCCGCGAGGGCCGCCGCGTTGACGCCCTCGGGCAGCGCCGCCTCGAAGGCCGCGGCGGCGCGCTGCCCGCGCTCCTGGCCGCAGAGCGGGAACCCGCGCTCCGCCCGGCTGCGCAGGTAGCCCTCGGCACACGCGCGCGCCATGCCGCGGACCCGACCGATGTACCGCTGCCGCTCGGTCACGCTGATGGCGCTGCGCGCGTCGAGCACGTTGAAGGCGTGCGACGCCTTCATGCAGAAGTCGTAGGCCGGCAGGACCGGGCCGGTCTTGCCCGGCCCGCACAGCCGCATGCACTCGGCCTCGTAGCGGTCGAACAGGTCGAAGAAGAGGCGCGTGTCGGCCTCCTCGAAGTGATAGCGCGAGTACTCCACCTCGCTCTGATGGTGGAGGTCGCCGTAGCGCACGTCGCGGTTCCACTTCACGTCGAAGATGTTGTCGACGTTCTGGAGATACATGGCCAGGCGCTCGAGCCCGAGGGTGAGCTCGGCGGTGACCGGGTGGAGATCGATCCCGCCGGCCTGCTGGAAGTAGGTGAACTGGGTGATCTCCATGCCGTCGGCCCAGACCTCCCAGCCCAGGCCCCACGCCCCGAGGGTGGGCGACTCCCAGTCGTCCTCGACGAAGCGGATGTCGTGCACGCCCGGATCGAGCCCGATGTGGCGCAGGGACGCGAGGTAGAGGTCCTGCACGTCGACGGGCGCCGGCTTGAGCCCGATCTGGAACTGATAGTAGGCGCCCAGTCGGTTGGGGTTCTCGCCGTAGCGGCCATCGGTCGGGCGGCGACAGGGCTGGACGAACGCGGTGCTCCACGGCTCGGGGCCGAGGACGCGCAGGAATGTGGCCTGATGGAACGTGCCGGCACCGACCTCGATGTCCACCGGCTGCTGCACGACGCAGCCTTTATCAGCCCAGAATCGCTGAAGCTCGAGGATGAGGTCTTGCAGGTACATGGGTCGTGAGCGGCCGGGACCCTACCAGCGGTGCTCGGGACGGTCAAGTGCCGCCGCCGGCTAGCTGTCGGTAACTCTTGACGATCGCGCGAGGCGACAGTAACGTGGCCGGCCATGGCGGGCGTGCTGTTTGCCGGGGCCGGAGCGGCCGGACTGGCATTGCTCGCCGGGTGCCAGCTGGTGCTCGACTTCGCGCCGCTGGAGGACGCGGGGCCGCCCGACAGCGGCGGCCCGAGCGACAGCGCGGTGGCCGACGCGTTCGATCTGTGCGGCGAGCTCGAGCCCAACGACGCGCTCGCGGAGGGGTTCGTGCTGGAGCCCGGCACCTACCAGGCGTCCATCTGTCCGGCGGGCGACAACGACTACTACCGCTTCTCGCTCGACGGCAGCCAGGACCTGGCGGTCGATCTGACCTTCCAGGCCGGGCCCGACGACCTCGAGCTCGAGCTCTACAACCTGGACAGCGCCATGCTCATCACGGTGTCCACCGGGATCGACGGCGACGAGCGGATCGAGCACTCGCTGGACGTCAGCGGACGGCTGCCCCCCGGCGCCTACGCCGTGCGCGTGTTCGGCCGGGACGAGACGATCCAGAACGACTACGAGATCACGCTGTCCACCGTCACGCCGGCCGCCGCCGGGCCGTAGACCGCCGGTCAGCGGATGTCGAGCAGGCTGCCGGGCCCCGCGGGCTCGTCGCGCTTGCGCAGCGCGACCTCGATCGTCTGATCGCCGGTGACGGTATAGGTCTCGCGGTGCGAGTGGTGGCCGTGCGACTTGATGACCACCTCGATGCGGGCCGTGCCGTCGGTCAGCTGCACCTCGGTGTTCGCGCCGTCGAGCTCGGTGCCGTTCACGAACACGTGGGCGCGCTGCGGGCGGACCGAGAAGGTGACGACCGCGACCGACTGGGCCGGTCGCGCTGGCGTCGCGGTCTGATCGCCTGCGGCCGGCGACGCGTCCGCCCCCGGATGGGTCGGCGTGTCCGCGCTCGCCGCGGAACCGGGTCCGGGACCCGCGTCGCCGCCGGATGGCAGGGCGGCGACGGCCGGCCGATCGCCCGGGGCGGCTGCCGGCTCGTCGCCCGTTCCGCGCACGACCACCAGCCCGGCGAACACGCCGATGGCGAGGCCCGACGCGACCACGATCGGCAGCGCGCGGCCGCGCGACTGCGCGCCGGGCGGGCTGCGGTACGGCCCGCTCATGCCGGCCGGCGGCATGGCCGTCGGATATCGCCCGTGGGAAACGCTCATGTCACGTCTGCGCTCGGCCCGGCGATCGATCAGCCTACCAGAAGGTTCCTGACACGGCCAATCCGGCCATGCCTCCGCCCACCACGGGCGCGAGCTCGAGCCCGGCGTCGCGCTCCGGTCCGCGCGCGTCGACCTCGTCGGCGTGCGCGGACCGCGGACGGTAGACCGCGAAGTAGTAGTAGGCGGTCACGCCCGCGCCGACCAGCGCGGTGCCGAGCAGCACGTCGGTGATGACGGCCAGGCGCTTGCCGTCCGTGCGCGCCGACTCGCGAGCTCCGGGGCCGAGCGACTCGTCGGCGTACTGGCTGTGCTTCGACACCGCGCCGATCCCGGTGGCGGTGCCGCCCAGTACCAGCGCGCCGGTCACGCCGACGCCGATCCACAGCGGCACTGCGTTCGGCCGCCGCGCGGCGGCCTCGCGCTCGCGCTGGAGCTCGCGCTCGCGGCGCAGGCGCGCCGCCCGCTCATCGCGCCGCCTGGGCCTGGGGGTCTTCGCCACGACGCGCTCGAGGTGGATGCGCTTGCGCGTCTCCTTGCCCGCCGTCAGGTCCATGACCCCCTGGTCCGGCTGGTAGCCCTCCCGGGTCACCTCGTAGCTGTGCTGCCCCGGCTCCAGGAAGAGCGGCTGGCTCATCGGGCTCTCGCCCTTCTCCTCTCCGTCGACCAGGATGGTGGCGCCGTCGGGCTCGATGTCGAGGACCAGCGCGGCCAGGTTCTTTCTGACCTCGCCGAGGTGGAGCTCGATCTGGCTCCTCAGCTCGGGGCTGAGCCCCTGCGGATCGGCCAGCAGCCCCTGATAGTGCTGGAGGGCGTCGAGGAAGCGGCCCATGCGCTGCTCGGCCTGCGCGATCGGGTAGTTGATCTGCGGATCGGGATACGCGGCGTAGGCGGCCTGGTACTCGGTCAGGGCGGCCTCGTAGCGGGCGAACGCGTCCTCGATCTTGTTGCGCTCGGCCAGCTGGTCGCCGCGCTGGAGCTGGCGGTCGCCGCGGGCCAGGTGCCGGAGCGCCTCCTTCTTGTCGCCGCTGGGCGGGCGCTTGCGATCCGCGGACGGCTGGGCCGCGGCCGGCCGCGCGGGCGCCATCGCGAGGGCGAGCGCCAGCGCGGAGGCGCCGGCGATCGCCGCGCGGCGGAGGCCCGATCGCGCTCTCACGGTGCCCGGCATCGGCGCAGGATACTACGTCGCCGGCCGGCTGAGCTTTCCCAGGAACTCGAGCGTGCGGAGGGGGCGGGCGACGTGATGACCGAGGAGGGCGAGCATCGCCTCGCGCGCCTCGGCGGCGTCCTCGCCCAGCTCGAGCTCCACCTGGGCCAGCTCCCCGGCCCCGCCGGCGCGCTGGGCCGCGACCAGGACGGCGCGCACCGCGGACGAGAGCGGCCGCACGCCGGCGGCGCGCGAGGCCGGCGCGCAGGCGGCGCACACCACCCCGCCGCGCGCCGGATCGAGCAGCGCGCCGCGGTCGAGGGCGCCGCTCTCGGCGGTCCGGCCGCACGCGGCGCACGCCTCCAGCGCGGGCGCCAGCCCGACGTCGGCGAGCAGGGCCAGCTCGAACGCGCGCAGAACATCGGCGCGCGCGCCGCGAGTGTCCAGGGCGCGGAAGAGGTCGACCAGCAGGTCGAACACCGCCGGCTCGGGCTGCTCGGGCGCGCTCAGCTCGCGGACCAGCTCGGTGCCGTAGCTGGCGTGGGCCAGCGCGCCCATGTCGCGCGCGATGGTCGGGAAGGAGTGCGCGGTCTCCGCCGAGCTCAGCGTCCACAGCTCGCCGCGATGGGCGCGCAGCTCGACCGACGACACGGTGAACAGCTCGAGGGCCGCGCCGAAGCGCCTGCGCGAGCTGCGCGCGCCGCGCGCCAGCGCCGAGAGCTTGCCGAGGTCGCGGCTGAGCAGGGTCAGCACCAGGTCGGCCTCGCCGTAGACCACCTTGCGCAGGACGACGGCTCGGCAGGTCGCTTGCTCCATGGCCGGGCCGGTCAGCGCGCCCGGCTCGACGAGGGCGCGGGCGGCGCCCTGCCCTCGCCCGGCCGGCGCAGGAGATGGGACATGGTGGCGAGCGCCGCGATCACGAGGACCGCGACCGCGACCGCGAGCAGCGAGGGCCGCCAGCGCAGCGCGAGACGGAGGCGCGCGGCGATTCGCGGCGCCGCGCCGGACGCGGTGCGCGCCGCGGAGCGCACGCTCGAGCCGCGCGCGGTGTCGGGTCGCCTCGCAGCCGGCTGTGCCGTGCGCGCGCGGTCCTTGCGCCGCGATCTCCGCCGAGCCGCCTTGTCGCGCGCCGCCCGGTCGCGCGCCGCCTTGTCGTGCGCCGCCTTGTCGTGCACCGCCTTGTCGTGCGCCGCCCGGTCGCGCGCCGCCCCGTCGTGCGCCGCCCCGTCGTGCGCCGCCCGATCGTGCGCCGCCTTGTCGTGCACCGCCTTGTCGCGCACCGCCCCGTCGCGCACCGCCTTGTCGTGCGCCGACCGCGGCGCGGTCGGCTCGGGCGCGGCGGCCGATCCGGCGTGCGATCCGGAGCCTGGGCCGGGGCCCGGGCGTGGAGCGGGGACCGGCGCGGGCACCGGCCCTGTCAGCGTCGCCGATCGGGGGTCCGAGGCACGTGCCGGCGGAGGCGAGCCCGCCACCGGTCGCGATCCCGCGGCCGGCACCGAGCGCGACGCCATGGCGGATCTCGATCCCGGGCCCGCCGTCGGTCCCGAGCCGGCCCGCGCGGCGGATCCCACGGCCGCCACCGATCCATCGATCGAGCCGGCCGCCAGCCGATCGACCGAGCGGCCAGCCGTCGGCCCCGAGCCGGCCATCGCGGCCGAGCCGGCCATCGCGGCCGAGCCGGCCGCCGATCCCGGCTCCGCCGCCGCAGATCCCGGCCCGGCCGCATCCGCGCGCCGGATGACCTCCGCCCCATCGTCGTCGCCCGCCGCGGCGGCCGCAGCCGCCGCGAGCGCCGCGATCTCCGAGGCCACCGGGGCCGGCGCCACGCCTCCGCACTCGGCGTAGCGGCGCACCACCTCGTCGGCGTCGACCCCGACGCAGCGTGCATAGGAGCGAAGGAAGCCGCGCACGAACACATCGCCGGGCAGCTCGTCGAACTGGCCGGCCTCGAGCCGGCGCAGCGAGTGCTCCGGGATGCGCGTCACGCGCGAGATCTCCTCGATCGATAGCGACGCCCGCTCGCGCTGCGCGCGCAGAAAGCTGCACAGCTCGTCGCGCCCGCCGCCGCCAGCGCGCCTGGGCCGCGCCGACTGCGCGCTCTCCTCCGACGCCGGCGGGCCGTGCGGAGCACGAGTCTTTGCGGAGCGAGAATCCATGCGGCGTGCGGCGCGCCTTTCTCCCACGAGACTAGCGCGCATTATTCACGACCGCTCCGCCGCGAGAACCCCCGCCGTCGCCGGAGTTTCACCGGCGCCCCGGCGTCCATCCCGGTCCGGCGCGGATGCCATGTTCCGGCAGGTTGAACCGCCGCGGCGTGCCGGGCCGCGTCAGAGCGATCGACAGCGCGCCGCGACGCAGCTCCGGGGCGCCATCTCCGCGCAGCGCTTCTGCACGCCGGGCACCCGATCCGTGAGGCCCAGCGCCTTGTAGGTCTGCCCGAGGTAGAGCTGTGCCTCCTGGATCGGACAGGTGCGATCTGCCGACACCGCCTCCAGCTGCTCGCGCGCCTTGCCCCACTCGCTGCGGGCCACGTAGACCCTGCCCAGCCGGTAGTTCGCCACGCACATGCCGCGGTTGAACTGCTCCGCCTGGCGCAGCTCCTTGGCCGCGCGCGCCACGTCGCGCCGGTGGAAGTAGGCCCAGCCGAGGTCGGCCCGGGTCAACCCGATGTTGCCGAGCCGCTGCGGGTGAGCCAGGGCGAGGCTGAGGTAGCGGACCGCGGCGCCGTACTGGTCGAGGTGAAACGCCACCAGCCCGCGGTTTGCCCACGCGTCGCCGTAGTCGGCGTCGATCGCCAGCGCGCGCGCGAACTGGTGATCGGCGCGCGTCAGGAACTGGTCCATCTCCTGGCGCAGCTCCTCGGCGTCCACCCCGGTCAGGCAGTCGTCGATCTCGAGCAGCTTGAAGTTGTTCACCGCGCGCAGGTAGTCGACCAGCCCGAGGACGTTGAGCGCCTCGACGTTCTTCTCGTCGAGCTCGAGCGCCCTCTTCGCCTGGCCCTCGGCGGACACGAAGTCTCCGTGGCGGAGGTAGTCCTTGGCCAGCTCCAGCCGCGTGTCGGACTGCCCGCCCGGGTCGGCGGGCTCGCCGGGCCGGGGACATCCGGCGACGAGAACCAGGGCCGCGAGCGCGCCGAGCGCGATGGCCGCGGATCTGCCTGCATACGGCCCCATTCGGCAGGGTGACGCTACAACGCGCTCCCGGGACTGTCAATTTGGGGCCGAGCGCCGGCGCTGGATCCCGCGCCACGGTGCGATAAGGTGACCGACATGGTCGCCAGCGCAGCACCGCCCCCCGCGGCCCCCGGCCCGATCGAGCCGACCGCCTCCTTCACCTTCCACTCCACCGACGGCACCGAGCTCTACGGTGAGTTCTTCGCGGCGCCCTCGCCGCGCGGCGCCGCGCTCATCATCCACGGGTACGCCGAGCACTGCGGCCGCTACCGCGAGGTGGCCCACGTGCTGCGCGAGGCCGGGATGTCCTCGCTCGCGTTCGACCTCCGCGGCCACGGCCGCGCGCACGGGCCGCGCGGACACGTGCTCCGCTTCGGCGAGTACCTGGAGGACGTGAAGGCGGCGCTGGCCGAGCTCGACGCGCGCGCCTCGCGCGATCTCCCGCTCGCCCTCGTGTGCCACAGCCACGGTTCGCTCATCGGACTGCGCCTGCTCGCCGACCCGTGGGGCTGCCCCAAGCGCGTGCGCTGCGCGGTGCTGTCGTCGCCGTTCCTGCGCCTGCGCGCGAAGGTCTCGCCGGTCAAGCGCGCGGCGGCGCGCGGCCTCGGCTGGCTCTTGCCGAGCTTCTCCCTGCCCAACGAGATCGACATCGAGAAGCTGACCCACGACGCCGGCAAGCTGGCCGAGCGCCGCGTGGACACGCTGTGCCACGACGTCGCCGGCGCGCGCTGGTACAACGAGGCCCTCGCCGCGCAGGCCTGGGTGCGCGAGTTCGCGCACCGCGTCGCGGTCCCGACCCTGTGGCTGGTCGCCGCCGACGACGTGCTGGTCGACCCGGAGGCCAGCCGCGAGGTGCATGCGCGCATCGACAAGGCGCGCGCCGACTGGCATCTGTTCGAGGGCCTCTATCACGAGGTCATGAACGAGACCGATCGGGCGGTCGCGTTCGCCCTTGTTCGCTCGTTCCTGGACGAGAACTTTCCCTAAGAAGTACCATCCGTTACAGAGAATTTGGTTTGCTTGCGTGGGGGCTCCCCCCTATACTAGGGGAGCCCGGGCCGTAAGGCCCACGCCGTTTGCCTCGGGCGCAACTGCTCCTTGACCATCTGGATCCGCTGCGCGCGATGGCGACGGCTCGCGGATCCGCGCCGGAGTCTGGAGGGGAGCGTGGAGTATTGATGACCCGCTTGTTTGGATGTACCTGCAATCAACCGCATCGGCTCGATGAAGCACTCGAGACGGTGCGGACGGTCCTCGTGGCTCAGTCACCCGTGGCCCGCTGGGGCCTCGGTTACGTTCACTCCGGGGAAGTCCTGCTCACCTTGCATCCGCGCCAGGTCGGCGGCGACGTCGACTTCCATGCCCTCCTGTCCGGGCTCAACTCCGACTACGTCATCGGATGGGCCGGCGGCGAGGACAACCTGCGCGGCGACGCCAACACGCAGCCGTTCCGCTACCGCCGATGGTTCTTCGCGCAGGAGGGGCCCGGCCCATCGGACGATCTGTACGCGGAGCTCCTGCCCCAGCTGGTGCAGCACATCCCGGACTACCTGCGGCGCAACATCCGCGGCCGCAGTCCGGCGGAGCACGTTTTCCACCTGTTCCTGTCGATGCTGCACGACGCCGGGACGCTCGACGATCCCAACCTGGCTCCGTCGCACATCCGGCGGGCGGTGCGCGACACGGTCGCGTTCATCGACTCGCTGGTGGCGAAGACGAGCCACACGTGGGCGCTGGGCAACCTGGTCCTGTCGAACAGCCGCTCGATGATGGGTGTGCGGCTGGCCGATCCGCTGGTGGTTCGCCGGCTCAAGCAGCAGAAGGATCCCAAGCGGCCGGAGAGTCAGTTCAAGGCGGTGCTGGTGGTCTCGAGCGCCGACCTGCGCGGGGAGAACGGCTTCGAGGAGCTGCCACCGCGCTCGGTGGTGGCGATCAGTCGCGACGTGTCGACCGACATCGTCGAGCTCGACGCCTGACGTGGAAATGCGGTCGTGGTCGAGCGCGCGGAGGGCGCGCGGGCCATCGGTGTGCGCGCGTCGAGATCCCGGCTCACGGGGGTGAAAAAACGGTGAAGGGGAAACACCGTTGGCGCGTCGCGCGTACGCTGGCTTATGACTCATGGGACAGGTCAGGTCGGGAACGCCAAAATTCCGGTGAACTAACCCCGGATCGACGCATCGCGTAACCGCTGGAAAAAATTGCTCGACTGTCGAAACTGAACTTGACACGTCGCGTTAGCCGAATTATCCCCCCTTCATGACCACCGCTCAGGAAAGAAAGCAACAGGAGCGCACGGCCCGCCGCCGCCGCATTCAGCGCGCGGCGCGCACGGTCTTTGCCGAGAAGGGGTACGCCAAGACGTCGATCGAACAGATCGCGCGCGAGGCTTCACTCTCGGTCGGTGCGATCTATCTCTACTTCCGGTCCAAGGAGGATCTCTACGTCTCCTTGCTCGAGGAGACGCTGGACCTCTTCGACACCGAGCTGCGGCAGATCCGCGCTCGCTCGGAGGTGTCTGCGCCGGAGAGGCTACGCAATGCGTGGTCCTTCCTCACGCAGTGGGCCGCCACCGACGTGGAGGCCAGCCGCGTGCTGCGCCTCATCTCGCAGCCGAACGTGCGCAGTCAGCTGTCGGACGAAGTCGTGGAGTCCGTCGGCAAGGGCCTGGCCCAGGTGCGCGAGCACCTCGGCGCCATCGTGCAGGACGGTATGGCCAGCGGCCAGTATCGGCGTGGGGCGACCCAGCCGATGGTGGACCTGTTCTGGTGCCTCCTGCTCGGCGTGCTCGAGTCGAACGACGCCCGCAGCAACCTCGACCTGCAAGGCGCCGGCTACAACGATCTGACGCAGTACGCGTTCGCGGCGATCGACACGACGCTGCGCCAGCAGGAGCTGCAAGAGGCTCATCAGGCCGCCTGATCGCGGCGACCGGCACCGGGTCGGCCAGGCCAAGAATCTGGCCGGCCCGGATTTTCGCCAGCACCGCTCCGCACCGCTCGTCGGGCGCTCTCAGGGTTTTCGCACCCTGAAGATCAGGGCGTCGCCGGGACGGATCTCTTCATAGTCGGCAAAGCCGATGCGGGACAGCCATGCCCTGAGCTCCGAGGGATCGAAGCGCCGGATCCCGGCCACCCGTGCGCTCAGACGGCTGAGCGGGGAGCGCGACTCCGCGAACGTGCTGCCCACGTAGATTCCGCCGGGCGCGAGCACGCGGATGATCTCGCTGAACACCGCCTCCGGATCGCCGTAGGCGTGCAGCGCGCCGGCGTTGTTGATGCCGGCGAAGCACTCGCTGGCGAACGGAAGCTCGTGCGCGTCGGCGCGGACCAGGCTGACATTGCCGTAGCCGTGCAGGCGGCGCGCGGCCGTATCGAGCATGGCGCGCGAGATGTCGAGGCCGATGATCCAGTCGCCGGGCGCGGCCGACGCCATCGCGCGGGTGAAGATGCCGGGGCCGCACGAGACGTCGAGCCAGGGCCCGCCGCGCTCGTCGAGGCCGAGGGCGTTCTTGTGGATGAAGAACTCGCCGGGGAAGCCGCCGGTCGCGCCGGCCGCGCCGCTGCCGGCGAACAGGCGCACGAACGCGGGCCGCCAGAAGCGCTCGTACAGGCGCGCGACCAGCTCGCTCTCCATGAGCCGCTGCTCGGGCGTGGTCGCCGGCGGCTCTCCGCGCGACGAGCCGACCAGGAAGTCGAAGTAGCCGCCGTGCTCCGGGTAGGAGCGGCCGCAGGCGCGGCACTCGAGCTGCCGGCCGCGGCGGGCGAACTCCTCGGCGCGGCACGCGGGACAGCGGAGCAGCGATTCCCAGCTGCCGCCGCGCCTGCTGTGCAGCGCGCCGAGATCGCGGACCGGATGCGTCGGGGTCTCCTCCGCCATTGGTAGATCCTTACCTTCCTTCCGCCCGCAGGCGGCCGATTCGGTCAAGACCCCCGCTCAAACCGTGCGTGCGGATTTCCCGCACACGGCTTTCGGGTGATCTCTTCTCACCCGCTGGAGACGCGCAGCGAGCAACGACGTCATCGTCCCCGGATCGGGTTCGACCCGTCGTCGCGTCACGACGCACCATCGCGTGATGCTATCTCCGGCCGCGACCGGACGCGAGTTCGACGCCGGCGCCGAGCCCGACGGGTCGTCGGGTCGGTCCCGGCGGGCCGTCGGATCGGTCACGGCGGGTCGTCGGGTCGGTCGCGTCGCGTCGGGTCGTCGTCCGTCGCGTCCGTCGCGTCGGGTCGTTGGATCGGTCGCGTCGCGTCGGGCCGTTGGATCGGTCGCGTGGGTCCTCGCGTCGATCAGGGGGTGGCCGGCGCCACGTCGAAGTGGACGTGGATCGAGCCGCCGCGGGCCAGCTCGAGCAGGAGGGCGGACTCTCCCGCCGGCAGCACCGCGACCAGGCGATAGCGGCCGGGCGTCTCGGGCAGCGAGCGGGCGGCCAGAGCGGTGTCGCCGTCGTCGGCGGCGGGGGCCGGCCGGCCCAGCGAGGCGAGCTCGACCGGGATGGCCGGGGCCGTGAGGGGCGCGCCGCTCGGGTCCCACACGTCGAACAGGAGCTCGACCGGGCGGCCGGCGCGGATGGGCGCCGGCACGAGCGCGCGCACGGCGTAACCGTCGTCGCTGACCATGGTGGCGCGGCGGACCGGCGCCTCCGCGGCCGGCGTCGGCGACCGCGCCGGCGACTGCAGAGATCCGCGCTCGACCCTGGAGTCGGCGGCGAGCTCGTCGGCGGCGGCCGCGGTGCCGAGCTGGCCGCGGCGGAGGAGCGTCGCCGCGCCGGTGCCCGCGCAGGTGCAGAGGACCACGACCGCCAGCGCGGCCAGAGACGCGCGCGCGGCCCGGCCGGCCCGCACCGGGCGCGGCGCGGCGGTGCCCTCGCTGGCCGACCAGCCGCGCGTCCAGCTCGCGCCGGCGTCGCTCGCGGTCGACGCCGGTGCGGCGGCGCGCGGCGCGGCGACCTGCCCGACCGCCTCCACCACGCGCGGCGCCGACCGCGCGGAGCTGGGCGCGATCGGCGCGCGCGGCGCGGACGCGATCGGCGGGGAGGATGCTGCGCCGGCGCGCTCCGCGGCGGCGCGGTCGAGCGCCTCGATGAGGGCCTCGGCCGTGGCGAAGCGCTCGTCCGGGTCCTTGGCCAGGCAGCGCCTCACCAGCGCGGCCAGCGGCCGCGAGACGTGCGGCGCCACGCGGGCGCGCTGCGGAGGCGTCCTCCCGATGTGGG
>Ga0126377_10000643_pt1 | contig 21557 bp, 22 predicted proteins | sample PanSoiMetPlot_22_FD_92647 | JGI IMG/M metagenome (GOLD analysis project Ga0126377, IMG submission 92647) | Tropical forest soil microbial communities from Panama - MetaG Plot_22 | ecosystem: Environmental > Terrestrial > Soil > Tropical forest > Bulk soil | place: Panama | collected 2016-02-17 | reverse complement strand
GCCGCCGCTCGGCATGCCGATATAGCCACCTGTCGCCGCCCCAGTGCCGACCAGCATCTGATTGTTCGCGATGCCGGTCAGCACGATCGACGGCAAGTTGATCGCATTCGTCACGCCGGTAATGGTCTTATTCGTCACGCTATCAATCGAGGATCGCGAGACCAGGAAATCGGACCCCGCCCCTCCCAGATCAGGCAGCGTGAGTGTCTGGTCACCGACCGTCGGGCTCCACTGGAGGAGTCCTTCGATCGTGTCGGCTGTCCCGCCCTCGAAGAGTACGCCGCCGCCGGTCCCATCGGTCGAGAAGACCGATTCTTTCGCATTGAGCGCAGGATTCCCGGCGAGCGTCCCAGTGTATTTGAAGTTGAATGCGACGTTATCGCTCGCGGCCGTTCCGACGGTCGTGATCCCGGTACTCCCCGCGAGCGTCAGGTTCGCCGCGTTGTCGATCACCGGGTTCGTCCCGCTATCACCGATGACGTTGAAGCTCGTCATCCCGCCACCGCCGCCCTGGTCGGTACCGCACGAGAACTTGTGCGTCGTCGAGCTCCAGAGGACTTTCGAGCTCACCGCGTTCGAGCAATCGCTCGGCCCGAGGCCGCCGCCAACAAGACCTTCGTTCGCATCGGGCGAGAGCGTGAGATCACCCGTCAGCGCGCCACCGGCCAGCGGCAGGTAGTTCGACGCGGTGATCGTATCGACGACGTTCGCATCCGTGACGCAGCCGGTGCACGAGATCGTCGGCGTCGTCAGCGTTGGCGACGTGCCGAACACCGCGACGCCCGTCCCGGTCTCATCGGTGAGACGCCCGGCGAGTGTCGCCGACGTGAAGGTCCCGACCTGCGTGCTCATATTCACGCAGCCCGAGCAGCTCGCCGACAGGCCATCGGCCGCCGTCGCCGTCGGCCATTTGTTCGCGACGTTGATCAGCAGCTTGTCAGCCGTCGGCTCGGTGAAGACGTTATTCGTGTCGCCACTCGTGGCGATTTTCGAGAGCGCGGTCGACTCGTTCGAGCCGTTGTCGCCGAGGTCGAGGATGATCGAGCTGCCGCCGCCGCCACAGGTTGCCCAGCCCCACGTATCGGGATTCTGCGTCGCCATCGTGAGGCACAATCCCGGCGCCTGGCCGGTCGTCAGGACGTTATCGGGCGTGACGGAATTCGGCCCGAGCGAGGCCGTCCCGTCGCACGGGCCCACGTTCCAGCCCGTCCCATCATCGCGGACCGTCGTGACGCACCGGATGGTCGCCCCGCCACTCGTACAGTTCGCATCGAAGCAATCGTCGACGACATACTGCTTGGTCGCGAGGAGCACGCTCGCGGTCGGCCGGTTGGCGAAGTGTCCGAACTGCGCGCGCCGCGCTTCCTCGTTGTCCGCGAGGGTGCAGAACTCATTAGCATAGGTTGTCGCCGGCACGCCGATCCCGAGCCGCGGCCAACCGAGGATCGGCGTATGTTCGACAAGACCAGGAGCCGGACAGGCGGCAGATGCCACGCGCGCGGCAAAGAGGATCAGCAATAGCAGCACGGCCATGGCAGAGCGTTCCTATGTGTTGACCGAGAAGGCTCGCTCCATCCACATGCCGAGCGATGCGGAATAAACGAGGTCGAGCACGCTCCCCGGAAACATTTGGATAATGTTCGATGGCGCATCTGTCGCGTTAAATTTCAGATTGAAACTCGTCCCACTTTGGAGCCCGATCATTGGGCCCGACACGTGCAGGATGGTCAGCGTTTGGCCATCGCTCCCATCCGCGATCGTCGGCGTCGACGTGAGGGTAAGCGAGCCTGCTGACGTATTCGAGATTTGTACCACGAGCGCATTCGCCGCGATCTGATTCGAAATCGCGGTAATATTCTGCGGCGCTGTCGGGATGTTGAACTGGGCAAAGCGATTTGCCACGGTGCCCGCAGCCCCCTGCGGATTCGTCCCGAGGGTCACGAGCGCCGCATGGAGCTCGTCAACGACGGTGATCAGGTTCTCGATCGGCATCCCTTGCACGATCAGCGCGACCAGATCCGGGATGGTCGTCGGATAGCTCGCCATTGCTTAGGCCACCCTCCGCTGCTCGAGCCGCGGCAAGAGCACGCGGAGCTGCGCTTCGAAGGCGTTCGCCGTCGTCCGCCCGAACTCCTGCGCGTGCGCGCGGCTTACCGGCTCGGGCGAGTGGAAGTGAAAATGGAACTCGCCGTCTGGAATGGTCACCACGGCCCCCCCGATCCCGCGCGCGCGATCCCGCGGCAGGATCATCCCGTTCACCCCGGGGATGAACCACTCGGCGGCGCGTTCGCCGACGAGGTAGACCCGCCCGGCCTGCACCGGGCCGCCCTCCTGGCGAGGCTGTGGCAGGCGCCGCGCGACCTCGTTCAGCGCGTTCCAGATCGGCGATTGCTGCGGCGTGCCGGCGCCGAGGAGCTTCTTGATCGCCTCGAACTGGTCGGTGAGCTTCTCCGCGGCGCGGCCCTGGAGATAGGAGATCACCGGCACCATGGCGTTCTTGAAGTTGATGAAATCCTGCTTGATGTCGGCGAGCTTCGCGTTCGCCTGCGCGAGCAGTGAGCCCGCCGCATCGGAGACCGCACCCGCGATCGTCGCGAGATGCTCGAGACTCTTGCGCGCACGCTCCGCTTCGAGGTCAGCACTCGTTTTCAGCCGGGTCGCAATATCGTCCAAGTCCTTCGCTTGCTGCGCGAGGATCTCGAGCTGGCTTTTCGCGCCGGCTGCGCCCCCGGTCGCCACGACGCCGAGCGACTGACTGATCGCGTCGAGCGCAGTCAGCTGTTGCTCGGCGATCGACTTCTGGTCCTTCGCGAGCTGCTGCGCTTCTCTCGCTGCCGCCTCGATCTCGGCGTCCAGCGCCCGACCGCGGCCGCCCTTCAAGATCTGACTGCCGAGGGATAGCGTCTCGGGCAAGAGCTGCTGGAGCCGCGCTAAGGCGTCCTCGTCGCCGCCGCGCGCCTTCGCGATCAGGTCCTGAATCTCGGCACGCTTCCGGGCGAGCAGGGCCCGCTGGCCGCGCGCGCCTGTCCGCGCCACAAACGCCTGATCGATGATATCGCCGAACTGCTCGACTAGGGCCTTGAACTGCGTGAACCGCTGCGTTGCGTTGGCGACCGCGGCGGTCAGCGCATCGCGCGCCTTCGCCATGTCGGTGATGTTGCCCGCGAGCGCACCCGGGAGCGCTTTCTGGAGCTCGGCTTCACGGCGCGCATAGACCTGGCGCTGCGTCAGCTTCCCGAGGGTGACCTCGATGCCCTCGGAAATGTCCGCAAACGCCTTCATCGCCTCGGTGAAGAAGTTCAGGCGGTTGGTCGCGATCTGCGTTTGTTCCGCCAGGTTCGCTTGTTCCTTAGCAAGGATGTCGGCCGCGTCCTGGGCATCGGTCAGATTGCCGGCGAGCGCGCCCGGGAGCTTCTTCCCGAGCTGGCCCTGGAGGTCGGCGTATTCCGTCCGGAGCTGCTGCGCGCGCGCGCGATCATCCGTCACCCCGAGCGCCGTCTGGATCGTGCGGAACAGGTCCTCGAATTGGCGCTTCAGGCCATCGAAGGTACTCGCCAGCGCCTCGGCGAGATTCAACCGCGCTGCCGCCGACGAGATCGCCGATTGCAGCTTCTCCTGGAGGTCGGCGATGGTCTCGGGATTCTCGAATCCCTCGGCGACCGCCTTCGTCTGGAGCGCGGTGATATCCGTGATGTCTTGCGCCTGCTTCTCCGCGCCGTACTCGACCCCGTGCGCCGCCTCCTCGGCCTGACGCTTCAGATCGCCAAACGCTTTCTGCGCGTTCTTGAGCGTCTCGATCAGCTGCTCCTGGAGCGCGATCTCACCCTCGAGCTCCGAGAGCCGCGCATCAGAGAATTCCTTCAGGTCGGCGAGCAGCTGGTCGGTACCGCCACTGAGCGCGTTGACGACCGGCGTGAATTTCTGCTCGCCGCCGCGCCGGAGATCGCCGAGGAACGCATCGACGCCACTGCCCGTCGGGCTCGTATAGCCTTGGCCCTGCTTGATGAAGGCGGCGAAATCCTCCGGCCCGAGGCTGCCGAACCGCGTCGAGTAGCGCGCCCGGAAGCGCTGCTCGACGTCCTGCCGCTCCTGCGTCAGCTGCGCGACTTGCGCGCGCTGCCCAGCGAAGCCGGGCCCCGCAACGGCGATGTTCACCCGCGTGTTGATGTCCCGGAGCAGGTTCATCGCGTCCTTCACGGTCTGGATCGCGGGGGCGAGCTGCGCCTCGATCAAATCGGCGGCTTCCTTGATATCGCCCGAGGCCGCGGCCGTCGCGACCTGTAACCGGAGCATCTGATCGTTCAGATCGGCGATCGCATGCTGGAACGTCGGATCAGCGACGAGGGTCGCGAACTCATCGACCTTCGAGACGAAATCCGCCGTGATGATCTCGAGCGCCTCGGGCGTCTTCCCCTGCCGCTCGAGCCGCCGGACCTGGCGCCGCTCTTTTTTCGTGTCCAGCGTAAAGAACGACGCGAACGCCTCGCCGAGCGGGCCCGAGGTCAGCGCCTTCGTCGCCCCTTCGGCGAAGGCGGATGCCACCGACGTCTCGAGGCTTTTGCGGAAGGCGTCATCCGTCGCGCCGATCTGGAACGCCTCGCCCAGCGCCTTGGCGAACGCATCACGCGATTTCTTGACCGCGGTCTCGCCGATCCGCGCATCCCCCTGCGCGCGGAGCGCGCCGACTTGCCCGATCACCGAGGCATACTGCGGCGAGGCTTTCTGGAACTGCTGCGTGACGAAGCGGATGTCCCGCTCGCGGTCCGCCTTCCGGCCTGCCAGCGCCGCGTTGAACGCACCGGCGAGCGAGCTGTTGAATGCACCCGCGAAGCTCTCGGCCAAGATTTTTGCGGCATCCTCGCCGGTCTTTTTCGCGCGTTTTGCGACCCCGCCGAGGAGAATCGCGACGAACTGTTCTTGCCGCTCGCCGAATGCTTGGCCGCCCGCACCGATGGCCTGTGCGATAATGCGCGAGCCCTGCGCCGCCGGTTGTGCCAACTCGGGGAGCCCGGCCGTGCCGCGCGCGCCGACGGGCACTCCGGCGGTTGACAGCCCGCCCGGGCCCCCGAGCACCTGCCGGAACATCTTGGCAAAGATGCGGTTGATGTCCGGCGTGAGGAGACCGCCCAGGAGCGACGACATCAGCAGGTTGAGCGGCCCGCCGAGAATGGTCAGCAGCGGATCGCCCTTCAACTTGCTCGTCACGCTCTTTTCGAGTCCGCTCTGCGAGACGCCTTCCTTGATCCCCTCGCGCGTCGACTCGACGACCGCCTCGCGAATCGCTTTCGAGGCCGCCGTGCCGACGGCCGCACCGACCGCGGCACCGACGACCGTCCCGACTCCCGGCACGACCGAGCCAATCGCCGCACCGCCCGCAGCGAAGCCCGTTGTGAGCGCGGCCTGGATCCCGGTGACTGCATTCTCGACGCTCTGCGCGGTACCGAGGGTGACCTTCTCGATGTCCTTCCGCGAGGTGATGATCTCGTCCGCGGCCCCCGCCAGCGATGCGGCCGCGAATGCCAAGGCTTGCGCCGATCCAAGTAAGCTCTCGCCGCCCTTGAAGAGCTTCGTCGCCGCTTCCTCGGTCATCGTCGGCCCGGCGACGCCTTCGGGCAAGCTCGTCACGCCCCCGGGAATCGCCTTCGCACCGCCGCCGAGATTCAGGAGATTCCCGAGCCCGCCGAAGAGGCTCCCGAGAAAACCGCCACCGCCAGCGGTATCGCCCGGCTCGGTCGTCAACAGTGACTTGAAGAGCTTCTCGATGCCGCTCTGGAGGAAGCTGTTGAGAATGTCCTTCGCGACACTGCGGAAGAGGTCCCCGATCGACTTCGCGAAATCCTGCGCGCGCCCCTCGCCACGATCAAAGGCCCCGATGATCGCGTCGCCGAGATCGTTCGCCAGGGAATCCGCCAGGTCCTTGATCGGCCGGAACGCTTCCTCGGCCGCCCGCTCCGCTTCCTTCCGCTGCCGTTCCTGCTCGCGGGCATGCTCCTCGGCGCGCTGCTTGTCCTCCCGCGCCGTCTTCTCCGCGGCATCGGCCCTGATCTTCGCGATCTCGGCCTCGGCCTTCGCATTCAGGTCGATCCGGAACTGCGCGAACGCTTCCTCGAATCCCTCGGCATCCTGGAACCGCTGGCGGAAGCGCTCGAGCTCCTGGTCGCGCGCCTGCTCGACCTTCGCGATTCCCTCGAGCGGCGCCAGCGCCGCCTGCTCCCCCGCGCGCGCGACGCTCTCGTGCATGTCCTTCGCATGCTCGGCGGCTTTCTTCTCCCGCTGCTCCTGCTCGCGAGCAGCCTTCTCCGCGGCCTGGCGGTCAGCGCGGTCGAGTGCGTCCCGCTGCTGCTGTGCGTTCTCGACGACCTTCGCCCGGAGGCGGGTCGCTTCCTCGGCCGAGATCGCGCCCGTCTTGACCCCGCGCTCGATGATCTCGAGCCCTTCCTTTTCCAGCCGGTTGATATCCTCGAGGTCTTTCTTCAGTCCCTTATTGAGGCTCTCGACGTCGTGTCCGGCCTGCTCCTGTGCGAGCGCGGCTTTCTTCGCCTCGTCCGCGCGCTGCTTCTGGATCTCGAGCGTCTCGACGTAGTTCGCCCGGAGGTCCTGCGTCGCTGCGATCTCCCGGTCGATCGCCTCGAGCGAGCGCGGCGGCGGCCCAGTCAGTGCGGTCTCGGGACCGCCGGCCGGTTGCCCACTCAAGGCCGCGAGCGAGGTGCGGCCTGCGCGCTCCCGCTCGAGCTGCTGCATCCGCGCGGTTAACTCGCCCGCTTTTCCCTCGAGCGCCTCGGGCAGCACGCCGACATTCGTCGTGATCCCGAGGAGCCGATTCGCCGCCTCGATGAAATGCGTCAGCCCATCGGTCGCCGAGATGAGTGCCGGCGCTAATCCGAGAAAGGCGGCGGTCAAGTTGTTCTTGATCGTCGCGGAGAGGACGTCGAGCTTGTCGGCCAGCTCCGAGCCCTTCAGCAGCACGCCCGCGGAGAGGACGTTCCCGGTACGCTGCGCCTGGTCGGAGAGTTCCTTGAGCCCGTCCGCGCCGTCATGCAGGAGCGCGAGGAGCGGCCCGATGCCTTTCCCGAGCCCGGCCGCCGCGAGCGCAGCTTTCCGGCTCGCATCGTCCATCCCGGAGAGTTTTTCGAGGAACGCATCGAGACCGGCCGTCGTCGACGTCGCGCTTTGCAGGACCTTCAAGAGCTGCGGATCAAGCTCGCCCAGCTTCTTGGCAAAGCCGCCCGTCCCGGCTTGCAGCTCCCCGAAGTTTTTCGAGAACCGAACCAGGATGCTCGAGAGTTTTTCTTGTTCGAGTCCGACGGTGCGCCCCGCGAAGATCAGCTCTTGATAGCGCTCGGCGGTGATCCCGATGGCGCGCGATTGGTCGAGCAACGAATCGGCGTAGCGCGCCGCATTGACCGCGCCTGCCACCATGCCGGTTGCGATGCCGGCAATCCCGGCGACAGCCGCTCCAGCGATGCCCGCGGAACTCAGACTCGCCAGCGCGGGGCCCACCGGGCCCAACGAGGTCGTGAATCCCTCGACCTGCATCCGGACATCCGCGATGCCGGCCGAGAGCGCTTTCGCGCTGGCACTCGAGGCCCGATTCGCTCGCTCGTTCTGCTGCTGCGCGCGGGTCGCGGCTTGTGCGATCTGGTTGTAGAGCCGGATCACATCCTCGCCACCGACCGTCGTGTACTCGTACCGGGTCTGTGGCATCGGTTAGGCCGTCGTCTCGAGCCGGAGCCGCACGACCTGGCGCGCGAACTGCTTCTCGGTCATGGCGGGGATCTGGTTCCCAACCCGGCGATAGATCGCATCGAGATTCAGCCGCCGCCGGAGCCTCACCTGCGGCACTAGGATGTACCAGAGCTCCCCGCGCGTCCGGTGGACGGCATAGAAGCCGCCGCGACCGCCGCGCCGGCCACGGCCGCGGTTCTTCGTCCGCGGGATCAGCCGAAACGTGCCCTCCGGATAGTCCCCCATCGGTTTGGCGCGTGCGCCGCCGGCCTTCTGTGTCGGAATGGCGAGGAAGCTCCCCGCGCGCGGCACGATCACGGCGCCGCGCTGGAAGACGTCGATCAGATCGACGGTCGCGCCGGAGCGCTTGACGAACGCGCGCGAGGCAACGATGCCGCGCGGATTCGCATCGACGCCCGCCCGCGTGATGTCTTTCCCGTTCTCGGCGAGCACGCGGCCGCGGAACGCATGCGGCAAGCGAGTCCCGAGCCCCGCCCGCTCCATCGCGCGCCGCCCCTGATTTTTCAGCTTCGCGACCGCCGAGCGCATCACGTAGGTATGGGTCTGCTCGACGGCGGTGTCGTACTCGTCGAGGCGGCCGAGGAGAATCATCTTCGTCCGGAGGCCAGGGAGCACGCGCGCTCACTCCTCCCGTCGGTGCTGCGGCTTCGGCGTCAGCTCGGCCGCCTGGTCATCCATCACGTTCAGCGCATCCAGCATCACCGCCGCCTGATCCATGATGCCGCCGCGATCCGGCAAGAGCCGCGCACCACCAAACCCGCCGGTCCGCGTGAAGGCCCAGATCCGCACCATTTCCCGCTCCGGCTCGCGCACCAGGCGCCGCGGATTCTCAGCGAACACGCGACCATGAATGATCCAGCCCCCGCCATCGGGAGTCGCGTCGTCGCTGGCAAATTCGACCGGTAGCATGGCCACCGTCACGGCGACGCGAAGTCTGGTTCCTGGTCGGCGGTCAGCTCCCGGAGCCCGAGGCAGCGCTGCTCGAGCGCGTCGAGGTCCTCATCGGGAATGGCGAGCATCGCCTCGAGGGTGACGAGGCCGTTTTTCTTGAAGCACGGTGCCGGCAGGTGTTCCCAGTCCCGGATGCAGGCCCGCACCGTCAAGAGATTCCACTGCTCGTTTTCGTCGAGCTGCGCCGCGAGCAACTCCCGCAGCGGCGGATATTCCCGCGAGATCTTCGCTTGCCACCGCTTGACGATCGCGAGGAGCGAGTCGAGATGCGCCGCTTCCTCCTCGCTCCGCTCCCCTTTCGCCACCGTCATTGCCGCGATGTCCTCGAGCGTCTGGCAGAGCGCCGCGGCATCCTCGGGTAGGAGCACCGCAATCGCGCCGTCGCGGAGCGCCTGGCGGATCTCGGCCGCATCGACGAGCATGCCACTGGTCCGCACGAGCTCGCGAAAGAGGGCCGAGCGCTCCCGCTTCGAGAGCGGCTTCAACCAGTAAACCGGCTTGCTGGTGCCATCTTCATAGGACGCCGGCGTGAACGGGATCCGGTCCTTCATCGAGACCGGCAGCGTCCCGTTCACGTCGCGGGGTAGATCGTCGGCCATGATCAGAAGGCGTAGAGGACGAAGCCGTTATCGAACGACGTCGGCTCGAACGGCACGTTCTCCCGCAGCACCACGTTGTCCTCGTTGATCGCGTCGTCGAGAAACTTCGCATTCGGGAAGCAGAACGACGCCCGGTTGCCGACCTGGCTCGGCGGCTGCGGGGTCTTCGGCCCCCAGATCACCGTCAGCTGCCCCTTCGTCCCGTTCTGCACGAGCGGGATCAGGTTCCGGCCGGTCGCGCCGGTCGTCACGGTAAGGAGCGGGTTGATGTTCCCGGTGATCTTCCGCGAGCCGATCAAGTAGGGATCGACGCCGGAGAGCGCGTTCAGGTTGTCCGGATACTGGCCCTGGTTCCCGAGGTCGACGGAGAACTCTTGAATGGCCAGCAGCGTGGACGAGAGGCCCCCGCCATTGAACGTACACGAGCCGTTCACGCCGACCGGCGGGGAGAGGAAGGTCGGCGCCGCCGGCACCGCGACGTCCGTGCGCTGCACGAACTGCCCGCCGATCGCGAACTCGAACTCGGCGAACGTGCCGGTGCGGCAGGTGAAGCGCGCATTCGGCCGGCAGCCCGAAAACTCCTGCATGATGCCGTCCCGGAACTGGCGCGAATAGACGCTCGGATGCGGCGACGGCGACCCGGTGACCCATTTCGTGCCGATCACGCGCCGGATGGTCGTCGACGCCGTATAGGTCGCGCCGGCGCCGACATCGGTCGACGGCCGGCTGAGCGTCACGATCCGGTTGTTCGCCGAGACGGTGTAATCGACGATCGTCGCAATCGTCGGCGTGCTCGGATTCCCCGCCAGTTCGACGACCTCCCCGATCACTGCCGTCGCGCCGGTCAGGGCCGCCGCCGTCGTCGTCGGCCATTGCGTGCCGGTGCCCGTCGAGCCGTCGAAGGTCACGGTGTTGACCGTGCCCGCGGTGCAGGTCTGCGCCGCCGCCGCGGGCAGCGTCGCCGCGCGGAGCGTCTCGATGAAGCCGGCGGACTGCATGAGCGCCGAGAACGGCGGAATCGGCAGCGCGGGCGTCCCCGAGCCCCGCATCGCGCCGCGCGCGGTCAAGACCGGCTTGAATGCGCCGGCAATCGTCTCGCCAGAATCCAACGAGCCGCCGAACTCATTTAACTGCTGCGTGTCCGGATTTAAGGCTTCGGAGATCGCGGTCAGCGCGAGCACATCGGTCGAGGTCCAGCCGGTCGGGTCGGCCCCTTCCGTGACCTCGAGCTTCACCTGGAGAGAACTGCGTCGAGCTCTGAGTGCCATGCGTGCCTCCGTTCGGGCGGGTCGTCAACGCGTCCTCTCGCCGGCTCCCGTTGGCGGGGGAGCGCGGGTTAGGGTGGACGTTCCATCTGCTCGAGCTGCGGCTCCTCGACGACGAGGATGACGATGTGACAATCACGGCAGGAAATCGTGAACTGGCCGCGAGGATCGCCTTTGATCAGCGGCCGCTTACAGAGCGGACACGCGACGACGGCGGGCGTCACGTTGTCGCGATCGGCGAGCGTGACGCGGACACTCATGCGGCCACCGTCCACGGATCCGAGACCGCGGTCGCGAAGAAGATCCGGCCCTCGAGCCGGGCCCCCATGCCGGGCCCGGTGTAGAGATCGCGGATCACCTCGGGATTCGTCGAGTCCTCGGTGACGTCGACGACCAGGCCGCCGAGGGTATCGGCCGACCGGAGCGCGCCGAGGACCTGCTGGATACGCGCGTCGAGGTCGGCTTCCGTGCCGGCGACGAACACCTCGATCGGCAGGAGGAGTTCGTAGAACGTCTGCCCCATCGTGTCATGGTCGACCTGCTGATCGCCGTCGAGCAGGATCACGGGCCCTGGTGCCGCCGCCGCGAGCCGCTCGGGCCGATCGGCATTGCGAAGAATCGCCCCACCGATCGCCGCCGCGAGATGCGCGCGGAAGGCAACCAGCGCTTGCTCGCGCACCGAGGTCGCCACGGTCGGCACATTCCCCGCCACGGCGACCGCGAGGGCCTCGAGGATCTGGTTCCGCTTCGCCGGGGCACCGTCCGATTGCCAGTAGGGAATCGAGAGATGCAAGCCGAACGTGGCAGTCGGTGCCGTGTAGGGATCGCGGGCGATCTCGACCTCGAGGCCGGAGCCGACCGTATCCTCGGTGACCTCGCTCTGGCCTTCCCGCACATCGATCACGAGGCCCCCGAGCGTGCGGTCGGCGACCGCCGCGGCGAGGGTCTGCGCGTAGAGCGCCGAGAGCGCCGGCCCGAGGTGCTCATGCGTCGGGCGCGAGAGGAGCCCGTCAATCCGCACCGCGAGCAGGTATTCCCGGCCGGCAGGGGAGTCGGCCACGAGGGTCTGCTGGCGGTCGACGAGCGCGAGGGTATCGGGCATACGGTCACTCGACGCGCGCGATCCAGAGGATCGTCGTCACCCGCACCTCCGCACTCTCCATCGGCCACGGCCGTAGCAAGCAGCCGCGCTCGTCGAGCAGCACGGCCTCGAGCACGCCCGCGAAATTGTCCACCCCGAGATCACGCGCCTGCGTAAATTGGAACCCAAAGCCGTTGTTGATCTGGCAGACGTACCGCCCCGGCTCGGTGAGCGCCGCGATCAGGAGCGGCGGCCAGTCCGGCGACGGCGCTTTCGCTTCGGTCGTCACGGAATCAGGAGGAGCGGCCGGGCGGCATTCCGATGCACCACCGTGATCCCCGTTTCCGAGGCCCAGAAGCCGCCTCCCCAGGGGAATGTCGCCCAGCCTGGCACGATCAGGTCCCGCCCGACTCGTCGCCGGCAGGTGGCGGCTCCTCGCCCTCGGCAGGAGCCTCGGCGGGCTCGTCGGGCGGGGGCTCGTGCTCATCCTCGGGACGCTTCGTCTCACTCACCATGGTCGGAGTTCCTTCATTGCTCGATCAGATCGCACACCCATTCGGTGCGTTCCGTGTCCTCGAAGACATCGCGGATGCCGTAGGTGAGCGCGCCGATCGTCAACGTATCGGTCCCTTTGCGCGGCACGGTCGGGACCTCGGTTTGTCGGAGATGCGCTTCCCAGCCGGCCGCGCGCGCGGTGTTCTGAAAGCCGGGGAAGTCGATGATGGGATCGTGCCGGCCGCGGTAGATCGTTACGGGAATCCCCGCGGCCGGTGGCGCGGTGAAGATCGCCGACTCGATCCAGTTCGGATCGGCGAAGATGGTCGCCACGGCGGTGTCGAACGCGGTCAGGATTACGCTCCGCGGCGCCCGACCATGAGGACCTTCGGGCGCGTGCAGATGGAGAGCGGATAGGTCGAGACCTCGAGCGGCACAGCCCGACCATCGGGTGTGGTCGGCAGCCGGCGCGCGTAGCGCGGCAGGCCCATGCCTTGCCCGCCCTCGAAATCGCCCGGGGCGTAATACTGCTTGTAGAGCCCTGGCACGCCCTTCGGGAAAAAGATCGCCTTGTCGGCCGGCACGAACGACGTCGCGCCGAGCGCGCCGCGGTACTCCTCCCAGTCGATGCCTTTCCAGTGGAACGGCACCTGCCGAACATGGCCTTCCCGGAGAAAGCCGCCGATCTGCTCGGTCATGGTCGACACGCCAACCCAGCGATCGAAGCTCGAGTTGACGGCCGCATTCGACGTGAAGTCATCCCAGAACGTCGGCGAGCAGAGTGCATGGATGCCCATCACCATCACCGCGCCGAGGTTGTCTTGGACCGTCCGCACGATGCCGTTGATGGCAGCGGTGAGCGTGGTCAGCGTCGCGGCCGTCAGGTTGAACGCGACCTCGGGCGCCGGCGTCACGCCGAACTCGGTGAAGAGGTTGTAGATGACGGTCGTTCCGTCTGCATCGACGATCGTGCCCTTGAGCGCGCCGAGCTGCTGGTGCTCGATCGTCATGTCGATCGACGGGATCATCTCGCGCATCGTGTCGTTGACGAGCGTTTCCAGCGACGCGAGCCCGGTCTCTGATCCCCACGCGCGCACGTTCAGGATCTCATCGGCGTTGATGTTCCGCTCGAGGCAGAGCCGGCGCGTCTCGAAATTCCGCGCCGTGCGCTTCGCGACGGCCTGTTGCGTCGACGGCCCGCCCCGCGGCGTCGTCGGCACGAGCGCGAGGATGCCGTCGCGCTCCTCGACCATCACGCCGCTGGTCGTGATGCCGCGCTCCTCGAAGAGCCCGAGGCTTGCGACCCGGCCAGGCACGTAGGGCATGCGGTTGATCGAATCGGTGAGCGTCCGCATGTTGAATGCGGCGTGTGTGCTGAAGGCGTCGAGGTTTGGCATGGCTTATCTCCCGATGATGCCGACGCCCGCGAGCGACGTGATCCCGGCTGCGAGCTGCGCGGGCGTCACGGTCGAGAGCCGCCCGGAGGCAACCTCGGCGTAGCGCGAAATGATGCCGACCTTCAGCACGTCGCCTGCCGCCGTCGCATCGGTCTCGGCAGTCAACACGCCGGCCGCGTTCTGCGACCCATCCGCGGCGCCGCTCGTCCAGTTCGTGAACTTGCTCGAGGCGGTGATCTTCCCGAGGATCCGCCCGGCCGGCAGCACGCCGAGGCTCCCGATCAGCGTCACCGCATCGCGGGAGAGCGTGCCATTCGCTTCCGACACCAGAAATTCCGCTGGTGCCGGCACTTCGACTTGTGATGCCATCGTGTTCTCTCCTCAGTAGATTGGCCGCTCGCCGCGGAGCCGGGCCGCCTGCGCGATCTGCTCGCGTCGGCGGGCGTAAATCTCCTCGTGCGTCATGTGGCCGCGCGCGTGCCCCACCGTGCGCGTCGATTCGATGTCGACCGAGGCCGCAGCCGCACTCTGGAGCAGCTCGTTGCGGACGCCTTCGATGGTCAGATCGGAGGCAATGAACTGCTCGGCCAGATGCGACTTGCCGACGAACGCGCACCACCGGAGAATTTCAGCATTCCGCTTGCGCTCGCCTTCCGCCGCGTCCTCGCGCGCGCGTTTCTTCGCTTCCTCATGCACCTTTTGCAGATCGTAGATCTGCGCCTTCGCCTCGGCCCGACCCTCCGTCCGCGCCTGCTCGAGCTCGCTCATCTCGGGCGGCGGCGGCGGGACCTTCCGGTCGTCATCCATTGCGGTCATCCTTTCGCGGCCCGTGCCGCTGGTGATCTGCGATTGCAGCAGGTTGAATGCGCCTTCGGTCGTCGTCACCGCGTCGGCGAGCCCGGCGTCGACGGCCGCCTTGCCCTCGAACGTGCCGCCCTCGAATCCGCGCACCGTCGGGGGCTCGAGCCCCCGCACATCGGCGACCGAGCCGATAAAGAGCCCGGCCAGCCGATCGACCTCGGCCTGCATCGCCGCGCGCGCACTCTCCTCGAGTGGCGCGAACGGCGAGAACTGCGCTTTCTTCGCGCCGCTCTTGACGACTGTCACGCGGATGCCCATCTGCTCGAGGCCCTGCGAGAGATCGGCATGGACGGCGAGTACGCCGATCGACCCCACACTGCCGGTGCGCGGCAGCGTCACCAGGCCGACCGCGGAGCCGAGCCAGTAGGCCGCGGAGAACATTCCTTCGGCGGCCGCTGCGATCATCGGCTTTTTCCCGCGGGCCACGGCGAGCTCATCCGCGAGATCGGCGACGCCGGCGACCTCGCCACCGGGCGAGTCGACGACGAGGAGAATGCCCTCGACGCCGCGATCCGCGAGGAGCCCGCGCATCGTCGTCCGGAGATCGTTCACGCCGACCGCACCGAACATGCCGAAGGCATCGGCCCGCTGGAGGATCGGACCCGAGACCGGCACGACGGCGACGTTATCGAGGACGAATGTCTGCGAGATCGTCCGGCCGCCGAGGAGCGGCGCGCGCACTGCACGCGGCGCCTCGCGCCCGTGCAGCACGCCGAGCATGTAGCCCAGATACCGCGGCGCCAACGCGAGCGGCCCGGCCTGCGCGAGCAGCGCGAGCTGGTCAGCCACGGCGCCCCTTCGCATCGCGCACCTTCCGCGCCGGCTCGGCGACCGTGGTCGCTTCCTCGGGAAGTGGCGGCTCGGCCGTTGTCGGCTCGCGCGGCGGCTCGAGGAGCTGCTGCGCGTAGCCCGCAAGCGCGAGCACCCATTCCGGCCGAATGCTCATGCGGCACTGTCCTGCTTGGCCGGCGTGCTCGCCGCCGGCGGATTCGCGGGCGATGCCGGCACAATCGTTGTCACGTCAGTCGAGAACGTCAGCCCGAGCTGCTTCGCTTCCTCGACCTCGGCGGCGCGCTCTTGCACCAGGAGCGTCGGATCGTTCCCGCGCGCCATGTTGACGCTGCGGCGGGTATCGAAGCCGGCCTGCACGGATTTCGTCGAGGCGTTGACTTCCTTCTCGGGATCGACCCAATCCCAGCCCTGGAAGATCCACTCGACGGCACTGGCCCGGAGCGGATCGGTCAGGAGATCCGGCACGTCGATCACACCCGCGAGCGCCGCGGCCTGGAGAAAGCGCCACCAGATCGGCTCGAGGAGGCCGAGCAGGAAGGTCGTGTATTGCCAGACCTGCGCGCCGCGCCGGAACTCAAGCGAGCCGGCACGGATCGAGGAGTAATTCACGCCTTCGAGATCGTTCGAGATCTGCTCATGCGTGACGCCGATCCCAGCCGCGATATCGCGCTGTGCGGTCTTGACGAACGGATAATAATTCTGGCCTGGATCGGGTGTCGTCGGAAACGAGATGTCCTCGCCTTCGCCGAGATAGGTCAGCGTCCCGGGCTCGAAGGTCGGCTCCGGGAGCGCATTCGTCTCGCCGAGCATGCCCGGCGGGGCGCCGCCTTCCGGGCGGCGGATGAAGCCGGCGAAGAGGCTCGCGATCGCCTGGCGCTGCAAGGTCGCATCGGTGAACGCCTCGAGATCGCTCGCGCGGAGCAGGCTGCGCGAGAGGCGCGGCACGCCGCGGATCGAGGCCGGGGATTCGGGATCGTAGATGTGGACCACCTCACTCGCCGGCACGGCGCGCAGCTCAAGATCCGCAGGCGTCGAGAACGTCCCGTCGCCCGGATGGCGCGGATACAGCCAGTACGCCGCCCGGTTCCCGATCGCATCGAACTCGATGCCGGCGCGGACGAAGCGGCCATTCTCCAGTGGCCGATCCTCGAAGACCGGACAGTGCTCGGCCTCGAGCAGCTGGAAAACCAGCGGCACATGGAGCCGGCGCCCGAGGTCATCGGTATCCGTCCGCAACCGCGGCCGCATGCGGACGAAGATCTCACCCGCAATCGCGAACTCACGCGTCACGAGCTTCTGGATCTGGTCGAGCTTGATCTGCTTCGACCAGAGCCGCCACGCCTCGTCGATCTGCGTGCGGGCGGCAGCGCTGGGATGCTGCGATTTCGGCATGGCACCCCAGCCGACGTAGTTCGCAACGAGTTTCTCGATTGCGCCCCAGACCAGGCCGGAGTTCCGATAGAGCGCGCGCGAGCGGGCCCGTAATTGATCCAACCCCGGCAGCAGTGCCGCATTCGGCCCGACCCGAAAGCTCGAGGGAAAGGCGGTGAACCGCCGGCCGGCACCGCCACCGCGATAGGCCGGTTCGGTCGCGATCAAGATCGGTCTTCCGTCCGCGGCAAGCACCGCCGATTCACGATACGGCATCACTGCACGCCGCTCGTGAAGCCGCAGCGGATGAACCGCGTCACGGTGGCCCCGGTCACCCCGGCGATCTGCTGCTTCAGATCGCCGATCGCGGTCGCCATGTCGCTATCGCTCTTGTAGGTGACCGTCCGGCCGTCGGCGGTGCGAACCGTCAGCGTGCCGGTGGCGCGCGCGGCCTGGAGCGTCTCGAGGCGCTGCTCGAGCTCGGCCTGCGTCGCCATGAATCTGCGCGTCTAGCAAAGGCGTCGGCAAACGCGAGACCAGAGCGTGCGCGGAGCTTGCTCCCACATCTAGTCCCGTGCGGGTGGAGAGGGCCGCCGAGGGGTGCGGGGACCTCGGCGGCCCGTGGAACGATGCCGGGGAGCATCGTTCCTCTACCAGCATGCTGGATGTTCCGCTAGCGTGCGGTCATTCGTCCACCGGGCGGCGTAACCACCGCACCGTGGTCCGCAAGATCTCTCGCACCATCGCCGTCCGATTCGTGTCGCGGCCATTGCGCCGCTCGATCGCCACGCGCTGATCGAGGAGATCGAGCAGCTCGCCGTCGACGTCGCGGATGTAGAGTGAGCGATACTTGCGGCGGGTCGTCATCGGGAGAACCGCCGCATCCAGCTCGAGCGTAACACGCGCGGCTGCCGCGGATTGTGCGGCGGCGCCGGCGGTCGCGTCGCCGGCGGCGGTCGATCGGGCGGCGGCTCGTCCTCGGGCGCCGCTCCCACCTCGAGCAGCGTCGGCGGGAGCGCCAGCTCGATCCGCTTCCATTCCCGATCCCCTGCCGCATCGATGGCATCGAGCCGGCAGGCCGAGGCCGCCCAGCGCGCATAGACGCGCGCGTCGAGCGCTTCGTTGTGCGCGCCCGGATCCTTTTCCCACCGGAGCACCTGAAAACCCTGGTGCGTCGTGTGAAGCACCATGCGCTCGGATGTGAGCTGGCGAAAATAATCCTCGGTGTACTCCGGGTGATGGCAGTACCCGGGTGGATACGCTTTCCCGTCCGTCGGCGCGTCGAGCCGGAGCCACTGGTACAGCTCGGTCTTCGCCGCACTGGTGCCGACCTGGAAGACCTTGACCGACCGGCGCCGGTCGGTCGCATCCGACCGCCGCGGCGTGATCACGATGCCGTCCCACCAATCCCGCCCCTTGATCGCTGCCACACTCCGCGGCCGGATGATCTTGATCCCCGCCGGCCCGACCCACGGCTGCGAGAACCGCCGGACCCACTTGTAGACCACCTGGCTATAGGCGCCCGAGTCGACGGCCATCAGCCAGATCGGCAGCGCGCCATCGCCGACGCACGGCCAGTCCCGCATGAGCAGCGCCTCGAGCGCATCCCACGGTTCGTCCGTTGCCGTGTCGGCCTCGATCACCTCGTAGGCAATCGACCAGCTCTGCTTGCCGCGGCCCCAGCCGACCACCTCGACCTCGAGCCGACGGCGCTGCACATCCACCCCGGCGGTCAGGAAGCGGACGCCGGCCGGCACGATCCCGAGCGCATACGGTTCCCGCCGCTCGTAGAGCCGGTGCCAATCCGGTGCATCGTGCTCCTCGACGTAGGGAAGCCCGAGCACGGTGTTCTGGAACACCTGCGCCATCTCGGGATTATGTTTGGCTTTCTCGTGCATCGCCGCCGCCTCGCCCCAGCTGAACCAGCCGACCGGCGAGTAGAGCGCGGAGAGTCGGAAGCCGACACTCTTCGTCCCGCGGTTCCAGAGCGCGGTCCAGCGGCCCGCCGCCAGCATGCGCGTCTTTTCGTGTTCCGCGATCAGCGCCTCGCAGGCGACGCAGCAATAGCGCGTGTCCGGGATCACGTCCGGGATCGCCGCGCCGTCCGCCAGCGGCGGCCAGCGCATGCGATCCCAGACGAGCTCTTGAAACTGTCCGCAGTGCGGGCAGGCGACGTCGAACCGGAACGCCGCCTCGCAGCCGTCGAAGGCGCGCACGATGCGCGACGTCCCCGCCCGTTTTGGCGTCGAGCAGAGAAAGAGCTTGCGGCGCTGGAAGGTCGCCGTGCGGCGCCGCGCGAGCAGGATCGGATCGCCCTCGTCGCCGGCACTCGGCGGATAGGCATCGACCTCATCGAGAAAGACGTAGCGCACCGGCACTGACCGGAGCCCGACCGCCGAATTTGCCCCGGTCAGCACCAGTGCGCCGCCCGCGAAATCTTTCCAGAGCCGCGTGTTGCCGCCGTCCCGTTCTCGCCGCTCGGCGACCTGGCCGCGCAGCACGGGCGTCGTCTCGATCATCGTATCGACGCGCTGGCGGGAAAAGCGCTTCGCCATGTCCAGCGTCGGCGACACGGCCAGCATCGGTCCCGGCGCGCGCGCAATGACGTAGCCGATCCAGTTGTTCCCGCATTCCGTCTTGCCGACCTGCGAGCCGGCAAGGAAGATCACCTCCTCGACCGGACTGCGCGCCGAGAGCGCATCCATGATCGCGCGCAGGTACGGCGTCCGGCTCGTCCGCCAGCTGCCCGGCTCCGACGATTCCTTGCTCGAGAGCTTCCGGAACTCGTCGGCCCAGGCCGACACGGTGAGCATCGGCTCCGGCCGCAGGGCCCGGGCCAGATGTTCGTCGACGAATGCGGCAGTCGCATCCGCGAGCGGCGCGGCGGTTGCTGTCTTCATCCGATCTTGCCCGCCGCCGTCAGGTCGGCCAGCTCGGTCAGCTGCGCGTGCACGGCATCTTCGAGCGCGCGATGGAGCACGAGCCCATCCGTCCCAATCCCCGCCGCCAGGACGGCCGCCACCCGCGCCGGCCAGTTGAGCCACGCCTCCCGGTAGGCTTGCCCGATGATCGCGAGCCGCTGCGCGACCCGGGTGCGCTCGATCAGCTCGTCGCAGACCCGCCGCACCTCGAGCTCCCGGAGCCGGGCAAGGGCGAGTTCCTTCCGCCGCTGCGCCTCGGAAAACGAGGTCGCATCCCCGGTGTTTTTCGGCCGGCCGCCCTTGCGCTTCGGGGCCGGCTCCACACGTTTCCTCTTCCTTTTCACGCCCTCACACTAGCGAAATCCGGCCCTCCACTCGCCCACGCTGCCCTGGCGAGCCGGAAGGACCCGCGAGGGGAGGGGTGGGGGGGGGAGGTCACGGCACGAGCGTCGACGCACACCAGGCCAGCAGCCCGAGTGAGGTCCACGGGAGCCATGGCACGCTAAGACTCGCTGCCCCGAAGCAGACGCACGCGACGACCCGCAGCCGCCAGCTCCACATCACGATGCCACCGCTGCGGCTGGAGAGTGCCCATCGCCGGCCGGCTTCGGGGGCGCAATGCGCGACGAGGGAACAAAGAATCCGAGCACGATGCCGAGGAGTCCGAAGCGCCCGCCGCCGCCATCGATCCCCGTCGGAATGATCCCCATGTCGAGCAGATATCCGGTGAAGGCGAGGAGACCGCGGAAGCCAATGCGCGCAGCTCGCTTGAACGCCTCCTCGTCATTCCACACGCGCGCGAGCCAACTGCGCATCGCTCATCCTCCCATCGTGTGCGAGCCATGTAGCACGCCCCGGGGCCCGCGTTCCAGTCGAGTGCCGACACACATCGCGCGCGCGCTGCGTCAAGCGCGACATTCGAATGAGCGCCGTCGTCAAAGCATTGTTCGCCATCCGCACCTGGAAGCAGGCCGCGATCATCGTGTGCGTCGCCTGGTCGCTTGTCCTCAGTAGCGTCGCCTACCAGCAGCAGACGCGACTCCTCGAGGTCCTGCTCGCGGAGCGAGCTGCTTAAGCCGGCGCGCACCGCCAGCAGAGGAGCGGCTCGCTGAGGAGTACGGGCGATGGCGGTTCGCCGACAAAAAGAATCCGGAGCTCGGCAGTGCAGAGATCACAACACCCGAAAAAGATTGTGACGCGCATCGGGAGGCCCAGCGCGCCCAGACGCACGTCCAAGCCTGGTTGGATCCCCTCGATCATGATGCGGCTCCGTCCGTCGCGAACAATCCCCGCTGCGCCGTCCGCTGCTTGATCAATTCCCCATATGCCGCACTGAGCTCGATCAGGATCGCGTGTCTCCCGTTGCGCTCCGCGATTTCTCCCACCGTGCCGCTGCCGGCGAACGGATCGAGCACGGTGCAGGGCACGGGGGGCCTGTCATGCGCGCAGGTCGGGGCCCAGCCGCGCGTGCGGTCCCGATCCTTCGTGGCGAGATAGCCGGCTTTGCGCGCCCGCCCGTTCCCCCGTGTTCCACCCGACCCATGCACCCCATCCGCCAGATGATCATTCCAACTGCCGACCTCTGCCGCGATGCCCACCCGCTCCCACGGCGCCCCGCACACCCCACAACACCCCTTCGCACTCGTCCCCGCCACAATACACCGCCGCGCCAACTCCGGCGGAAACGTCGCGAAGTGGGCCTCGGGATAGGGCGCGGTCGGAATCGTCCAGACCGAGCGCAGATTGCGCGCATCCGGGCGAATGCCCGTGGATGCGAGGCCCGGCCGCTCGTTGCCGCTCGGGCGCCGCCCCATTGCAGCGGCCCGGCCTGGGTAAAAGTCGAGCCCCGATCTTCCGGCAGTCGCTGCAGGCTCCCGCACGGCGTCGGCATCGTAGAAATACCGCGCCGACTTCGTGAGCAGGAAGATGTACTCGGAGAGTTTTCGCAGACGACCGGGATGCGAATAGGGATTGGTTTTGCCTTTATCCCAAACGACCGTCTCCTGGAGAATCCAGCCGACGCGAAGCGCGCGTTCAACGATGAGCCAGGGCAGCGGTTGCAGTTCTCCACCCGCCCG
>Ga0126377_10000642_pt1 | contig 21571 bp, 13 predicted proteins | sample PanSoiMetPlot_22_FD_92647 | JGI IMG/M metagenome (GOLD analysis project Ga0126377, IMG submission 92647) | Tropical forest soil microbial communities from Panama - MetaG Plot_22 | ecosystem: Environmental > Terrestrial > Soil > Tropical forest > Bulk soil | place: Panama | collected 2016-02-17 | reverse complement strand
CTCGGCCAGGAGTTCGACTTCTTCCAGTCGGACGTCGTGGACAACGACATCGGCGCGGTGTTCGACGCAGAAGGCGGGGCCGTGGGACAGGGCCGCACGGGCTACGCGATCGCGTACGTCATCAACACGACCGGCACCGACCTGCTGCTCCAGCTCAACATCCAGACCCAGAACGACATCACCGCGTTCTTCAACGGCCAGCAGAGCTCGAGCCCGGATGGCGGCGGCAATCTCAGCGTGACCGCGAACATCCCGGCGTACAGCCCGGATGAGCCGGTCCCGAGCATCGTGCTTCGTATCTTCCAGGCACAGAACCAGGCTGCCATGGCATTCAGCGCCCAGCTCCTCGATGAGGACGACGTGCCGATCGACGGCGTCAACACCGCCGATGTCGTCACGGTCACTGGCGGCGCAGAGGGAGGCTTCTAGGACATGCGTTTGCTACTCGCAAATCGAGTGGTGACGCGGACGGTGAACTGCTCCGCGATCACTCTCCTTCTCCTGGCGGCCGCCAGCAGCGGCTGCGACGTCGGCGTCTCCGGAGGGGACGACGATGACACCTCGGGTGGCGACACCAGCGGTGGGGACGCCACCACAGACGGGGCCGGGGACGACACCCCGGTCGTGTCCCCGGGTATCTACAAGCGCGGTTCGCTGGTTCCCAACTTCCAGATCCCTGACGTCAGCGACCAGCGGCGTTTCACCATCCCGGCGGTGGATTCGGCGAACGCTCAGGCCATCGCGATGACCGACGCGGACAACACGTGCGGCGTCAACGCCTTCACGTCGATGTTCACGAAGATGGGGCTCGTGGAGCAGGCGATCGCGCTCGACCGCGACGATGGCGAGACCGTCGACATCATCCCGGACGCCAACGAAGCGGTCATGCGGACGGTGCCCTTCCGCGCCAGGCCGACCGATGTGGACTGCATCCACCTGGGCAACGGCGGAGCGCGCGTGTGCATCGCCCCGATGGGCGGCGACATCTCCACGCCCGGCAACACGGTTGCCATCGTCGATGAGAACGGCGACGTCGAGGAAGTGAATGTCGGGATCAAGCCCGTCCGCACCGTCTGCGCCGACGAGTTCGACGCCTGTATCGTGGCCAACCTGTACTCGAACTACCTGTCGGTCATCGACATGGTCCGCAAGCGCCCGCTCGAGAAGGCCGGCGAGCCTCTCGTGATCCCCGTCGATTACTACACCTCCGACGTCATCCTGGCCGAGACGCGGCCGGGCGGAGCGTTCGACAACGACCTCTACCTCTACACCACCAACGAGTGGCTGGGCACGGTCAACCGCTACGACATCAGGATGGTCCAGGCCGGCATCGACGGCGGCCTCCAGGACATCCTCCGACTCAAGACGCCGAGCGGCCCGGAGAGCACCCCCGACCTGACCGTCACCGGGTGCGCCAACAACCCGCAGCGAATGACGCTGGACGAGCAGGGCAAGGCCCTTTACGTCACCGAGAACCGCGGCGGCGAGGTGTGTCGCGTGAACGCGGCCAGCGGCGCCATCGAAGGCTACACGGGAGTCGGAGCTCCGTCGGTGGCGGCGCTCGAGGTCGAGAACACCGTGATCGTCGCGAGCACGTCGGCGGACCGCGGCTTCCCCGAGCAGAACACGGTCATCCCCGTCGAGCAGGACGCGGAGCCGCAGGTCGTGACCGGCCTGGATGGATCGTCCCAGATCGCCCATCAGGGCGGGCTCCGGGACCGCACCGACGCCATCCAGTTCGAGGACGTGCGGAACACGATGATCACGCTGGCGCCGAACCTGAACCAGACCGATCCCTTCCAGATGACCACCTTCACCGATGTCAACTCGGTGGAGCCGTTCTACGCGAACGCGGCGCAGCGAATCCTCACGGCGACCTTGCCTGGCGAGATGGCCACGGACGGGGCCGGACGAGTCTTCGTGCTCGGCGAGGGTAACGACATCATCCAGCAGCTCCAGGTCGTCGGCGGGGCCGCCTTCCCGCTGCAGAACCTGGTGGGACAGGAGTTCGAGTCGACCATCCGACCCACGGGCGTCTTCTTCGACGCGGTGGACAATGTCCTCGTCACGACCAGCTGGGGCTCCGGTCTGCTCGAGGTGTTCGACGCGACGGCGCCTGGCGGCGGACCGATCGATCAGGTGGACCTCGGCTACAACGGCGGCGTCTTCGCCCCCGCGGCAAACAACGCCGGTTACCCGTGCAGCAACATCGAGATCGGCGAGTTCGCCTACAACAACACCAAGTGGTCGAACAACGGTCAAAAGTCCTGCACGTCCTGCCACCGCGACCAGACCATCACCGACAGCTTTGGCTGGTTCAACGGCGCGAACGGGCCGACCCAGATGCACAAGATCGTTCCCACGTGGAACCAGATCAAGACCGAGAACTACTTCTGGAACGGCTCGATGGACCACGATGACTACTCGACTCTCGCCTTCAACTTCCAGACGCAGAGCAACTGCTTCCTGGTCCTGTTCGGCGTGGCGGAAGGTGTCGACAAGCCGGCTGACCAGCGCATCGGCGATCCGAACAACGTGATCACGAATGGTGCCGCGGCCGACCAGGCCTGCCAGCCGGTCCAGCCGATCAACGACGCGACCGGTGTACCGGAGAACTTCGAGGAAGACATCGCCCCGGTCCTCGCGGACGAGCTGAACCGGGTCGACGACGTGATCGCCCAGACAGTGGTGCTAGACACCGGCCACAACGTCACGATCCAGGGCCGCCCCTTCGATCGCTTCGAGCTGTCGCGCCAGATCGACTACTGGGATGTGGCCATCGACCGCGTGCCGGCGAACCCGTACACGTATCTCTTCGAGGCCGATCAGCTGGGCAGCGACGTGAGCGGCAAGATCACGCAGGGCGAGGCCCTCTTCAACCAGGCGGGCTGCCAGAGGTGCCACGATCCGAACAACACGCGCGCGCCGTACCAGGATGGAAAGCTGCATGGTGCCGGTGCCGAGTGGACCGGGCGAATCCTTCAGCGTTTCGACGGCAGCGACCAGATCGACTTCAACGCCGCCCAGGCGACCCGCAACGCGGTGGCCACCATGGGGAGTCAGATCGGCTCGGCGGACGACGAGGTCAACTACCACATCGCCACCGGCATCGACTCGTTCATGCCGTTCTCCTTCGATCAGAACGAGGCGCTGAAGTTCGAGGATCCTCTGAACCAGCAGTCGGGCAGCGTCGAGGAAGGCCGTCGCCTGAACCTCCTCAACGTGTTCAACTTCGCGCTCGAAGGTCGCGGCTTCGTACCGGGCTATGTGGCCGGCCAGCCGGTCGTCAACACGCCGTCTCTTCGCGGCGTGTGGTGGAACTCGAACTTCCTGCATCACGCCATGGCCAAGACGTTCCGCGAGGCGATCGTCGCCCCCGGCCACCCGGCGCTGCGGAAGGACCTCTTCCTCCTGAGAGGCGCGCACCCGGACCTCGGGCCCCAGGAGCGAGGCTGGGCGATCAACCGGAACGGGAAGGTCGACGTCCACGGCGCCACGTCGAACATGTCGGACGCGGACCTGGAGGCACTCGAGCTCTACGTCCGCAGCATCAACTGATGAGCTAGCTCGCTCGCCGTAACACCGCGAGCGCGTCCAGGGCCCGGGCCGATCGAGTCGGCCCGGGCCGCTGCATTTTCGGACGCCGCGCCCGGGTCGCCTTGACGCTCCGCCGAGTCGATCCCATCATCATTCCCGATGCGCGGCCCGACTCGAACGAGCACCATGGCACTCGCGCTGGCGTCGCTGGCTGCGTTTTCCGGGTGCACCTCCTGCAGTGGCTGCGACAGGAAGGAGAGCGCCGCGAAGGGGGGCGAATCTCCCGCCGTCGCGGCCGACGCTGGCACCTCGCCGGCACCGGCGAGGCGGCACCGTATCGTGCCGCCGTCGTCCGAGGCAGGGCCGGGCTTCGAGAAGGTCTCCATCCCCGAGATCGAGGCGCTGGTCCCGACGGTGCCCGGCGCCACGCAGATCGCGCCCCCGATGCTGACCAGCGTGGGCCGGCGGGTCAACGTCGTGCAGTGCTATGACGGGAACCAGCCGGAGAAGGTCAAGGCCGTCCTGGTGAAGACGCTCGAGGGTGCCGGGTGGCAGTCGATCGCGACGCGCGACAACCCGCCCCCGCAGCGTCCGTTCAAGCAGCTCTTCAAGGTGACGGCAGAGAAGGAGCAGTACCGGCTGACCATCATGGTCAAGAGCGCGCCCTTCCATGACTGCCGCGAGGACCAGAAGAAGGTCAGGCTGACGATGTCGTTCTTCAAGCGCACCGACGGGGTGTCCGAGGGCCCGCCGCCGGCTCCGCTCAAGTAGGTCGCCTTGACGCTTCGGGCAACCGCGGCCATGATGCGCGGATGCAGAAGCCGATCACGGGAAGACTGATCGGCGCAGCGGTGCTGGCGCTCGTGGCCGCCTTTGCGCTGCGCCACTTCGTGTGCAGCGCGGACGACGAGAAGCCGGAGCTGGCCGGGAAGCACCACACGGATCTCGTCGCGCCAGACAACGAGGCGCCGCCGCCCGCGCCAGGTCAGGGACCGGCGCGGCCCAGCTTCATGCCCATCACGGTGGCGGAGGTCGCTCCTCTGGTGCCGCAGCTCAGCGGGGCCGAGACGCTGGTCCCCCTCCAGACGGTGGCGGGAGGTCGGCGCGTCAACACGACCCTGTGCGTGACGATCGACGAGCCGTCCAGGACCAGTGACGAGCTCAAGCAGAAGCTCGGCGCCCTGGGGTTCGAGCTCATCACCTCGAGCGCGCGACCCCAGCGGCTTCCGCTCAAGACCATCCACTGGCTGCGCGCGAAGAAGGGCATCTTCCGCATGGCGGCCTCCGTGCACACGGCCGAGTACGCCGACTGCAAGGCGAGCGCGAACAAGTCGAAGGTCTTCATGGCCTACTTCAAGCGCGAAGACAGGCCGAGCGTCCACAGGGGAGGGCCAGGCCCGGACCGCCCGGAGAACGGTGCAGCCGGCCAGGCGGGTCCCGCCGGCGCCGCTCAGACAGGTTCGGCTCAGACAGGTTCGGCTGCGGCGGGTTCGGCTGCGGCGGGTTCGGCTGCGGCGGGTTCGGCTGCGGCGGGTTCGGCTGCGGCCGAGCCGAGCGACGAGCCACCCGAGGGAGAAGACCAGCAGCCGCAGTGATGCGCGGGATAGGCTGGGGGGGAGCTTCCGCCCCGAAGTAGCGCTCGCGCTCCCAGGCGCCGCGGTGAGTTTGCGGCGCGCGATCCGGCGAAATCTCCGTATGTACCGGAGGAGGCCATGTAGGTCTCCCCATCCGCCGCGGGCACATGCGCAGGGTCCGCGCTGGAACACTCGTTGCAGCCGATCACTTGCGGCCCGCTGCCGAGCGGCGGGATTATCGATTCGCTTGACCGACCTGGAGACGAGCGCATGAACTGCCGGAAATACGGGACCCTCGCGGCCGCCCTGGGCGCGGCGCTGGTGATGGTGGCGGTGCTCGGTCGCGAGGCCCGCGCCGAGACACTCTACACCGAGCGGCCGGCCGAGCTGCGCGGATCTCCGGCGGACGATTCGCAGGTGATCAAGCGCGTCGGCAAGGGCAAGGCGCTCGAGGTGGTGAAGCGCCTCGGCCCCTGGGTGATGGTGAAGTTCGAGGGCAGAAACGGGTGGGTCCGGCGCACCACGCTGTCGACCGACAAGGTCGCCGGGGCCGCCGACGACGGCGACTCGAAGTCGAAGTCGTCGCGGAAATCGAAGAAGGGTGACGAGGGGGAAGTCGAGTCGGACGGCGACATGGTGCGGGAGAAGCCGGCGGCGGCCGGCGCCAAGCGCACCGCGGCCCGCAAGAAGGCCGAGCACCACAAGTCGCGCAGCTCGCGCCACACCTCGGGCGACGAAGAGGAGGTGGCCACCAGCTCGGCCGACGAGGGCGCCGACGACGCGGACATGAAGCCGGAGCGCCCGCGGTCCACGTGGGGCAAGCGCAGCAGCATCCCCGGCGGCCCGCTCAAGGTCGAGATCCAGGCGGTCTCGGTGCAGGCGTTCGCGCGCCCCGCGGGCAAGGGTCGCGTGGTCTTCACGGCGGCCGAGGGTGACAGCGTGCGCGTGCTCGGGCGCGCCGAGAACCGGTGGCTCCTGGTCGAGAACGTGAAGAAGCGCCAGGGCTGGATCCCGGCGGTCGCCGTGCGCGACCACGGGCTCCTGCTCGACGCGCGCAAGAATGCGTCCGAGCTCGCCGACAGCGGCAAGAGCGACGAGGAGGCCCCCGGCGCCGCCGAGGACGAGGTGGTCGAGGACTCGCCGAAGAAGAAGACGGCGGCGGCGTCGGACGCCGACGGCGGGGACGAGGACGACGGCGCGTCAGAGTCGAGCCGCAAGGACGACGAGGCCGAGGCCTCGCTGTCGTCGAGCGCGGATGACGAGCTCACCGCCAGCTCCAAGCCGTGGAGCCTGGGCGGGGCCCTGCACGGCGGCTACACCACGGTCTCCAAGGACATCACGCCGACCGGCGCCAACGCGCAGGCGGCCTCGTACGCGGGCCCGATGGCCGGGCTGCTCATCGACGGCGCGTATCACTTCAGCGGGTCGCAGCTCGGCCTGGTCGGCGACCTGGCCTACGACTGGTCGAGCGCCGGGGGCGGCGCGACCTTCAGCGACAACGGCACCGACCAGCCCGACAAGATCAAGCTCGCCCACCACCGGGTCGGCCTGACCGCCGGCGTCAGCTACGGCAAGACGGCGGTCGGCATCGCGCGCGCCGGCTTCATGCTGACGGCCGCGCAGATCAACGACGTCGACAATGCGGCCAAGCTGCCGCGCGAGTCCACCGTCGGGCCCACCGTCGGCCTCGGCTTCGCCTACGGCGGCTTCGCCGGCGGCAAGCTCGGCATTCACGCCGCCGCCGACGCCATGCTGTTCGGTTCGCGCACTCAGACCGACGGCAGCAAGGACGGCACCGAGCTCGGATCGCTGACGTCGTTCTGGGGCACCCTGGGCGTCGACTACCTGTTCGGCGAGCACCTGACCGTGGGCGGCGGCTACCGCTTCGGCTACGACAAGGCCGCCTGGACCGGCATGTCGCAGCGCACGGCGGGAACGGCGACCGACGTGAAGGACCAGTCGCACGAGATCTCGCTCGGCGTCGGCTATCGGTTGTAGCGCATTCGTCGGCGAGGACCGATACAACTTGTCCCGGTGGTGGGGACTGCCGTCCCCGGGGTGCGTGTAGGCATAGGCGGCAGCCCAACCGACGGACAGCGCTGGCCAAACTGTCACGACCAGGCGGATCTCGGCATGATCTGCGGACCTGGCCGAGCAGTGGCCCCCCAGTGGGATGACAGGCGGGCTACTCGTCTGACATCGCATGACTGGCGCGCTCCCTGCACCTGGGGCCCCGCAGCGGTCTACTGCCCTGGAGGGGACACATGGCGGACGAGTCGGGACTCATCCTCACCACGGAGATGGATGAGGATGAGCGCACCTTCGCGATGCGCGCGGACGAGACGGAGTATGTGTTTCAGCGTTTCTGCTGCCGCATCGTCGCGGGCCCCGACACCGGGCAGTGCCGCCAGGCCGAGGGGTCGGAGTTCACGATCGGTACCGCGACCGGAAACGACCTCGAGCTCTCCGATCCGACCGTCTCTCGCCATCACTGCGCCATCCGCGTCTCCGACGTCGGCTTCCAGGTGCGCGACCTCGGCAGCACCAACGGCACCTACGTCGGTGCGATGCGCGTCGAGTCCGGCTTCGTCGAGAACGGCACCGTGCTGCGGCTCGGCGCCACGCGCATCCGCTTCGAGGTGCTCGACGAGCAGGTGCGCGAGCCGATGGCGTCGTCGTCGAGCTTCGGCCCCATCCTCGGGCGCAGCCCGGCCATGCGCCGCATCTTCTCGCTCCTGCCCAAGATCGCGTCGACCGACTCGACGGTCCTCATCGAGGGCCCGACCGGCTCGGGCAAGGGCGTGGTGGCCGAGGCGGTCCACCAGGCCAGCTCGCGCGCCAGCCAGCCGTTCGTGGTCGTGGATTGCGGATCGATCCCGCCGTCGCTCATCGAGAGCGAGCTCTTCGGGCACGAGCGCGGCTCCTTCACGGGAGCGCACCAGACCCGCATGGGCGCCTTCGAGGCGGCCCAGGGCGGGACGGTCTTCATCGACGAGATCGGCGAGCTCGACCTCGCGTGCCAGCCCAAGCTCCTCCGCGTGCTCGAGAAGCGCGTGGTCACCCGCGTGGGCTCGACCGCGCTCATCCCGCTCGACGTGCGCGTCATCGCCGCCACCAACCGCGACCTCAGGACCGAGGTCAACGAGGGCCGCTTCCGCGCGGACCTGTTCTACCGGCTCAACATCCTGCGCGTGCGCCTGCCGTCCCTGGCCGAGCGCACCGAGGACGTGCCGCTCCTGGTCGCGCACTTCTACCAGGAGCTGAGCGGCGACCCGGACGCCATCCCGCCGCCTCCCCTGGTCGCGCGGCTCAGCCGGCAGGCCTGGGGCGGCAACGTGCGCGAGCTGCGCAGCGCCGTGGAGCGGGCGCTCCTGCTCGGCGACTCATCGCCGTCGCAGCACACGCCGACGCCCGACGCCGGCGGGTCGCGCAGCGAGGTGCCCGGCTCCTATCGGGCGACCAAGGCGCAGGCCCTGGCCTCGTGGGAGAGCGCGTACGTCGCCGACCTCATCCACCGCTTCGACGGCAACCTGTCGCGGGCCGCGCGCGCGGTGAAGATGGACCGCAACCACCTGCGCGCGCTCCTGCACCGCTACGGCATCAATTACTCGAGCCGCGCCTCCTCCTGAGGCCGAGCCCGGCAAGGGCGAGCACGGCGAACAGGGGTGCGGTCGAGCCGCCGCCGCCGGCCGCGCCGTCGACGCTGCAGCCGCCGCCGTTGCCGTCGCCGCCGCCGCCGGTGCCTCCACCCCCGTCGTCGCCGCCACCATCGTTGCCGCCGTCGTCGCCGCCGCCGCTGCCGCCGCCACCGCCGCCGGGAGGCGACGGCTGGCCGCCGCCCGGGTGCTCGATGGTCCCGGTCACCAGCACCGGCGCGACGTAGCCGGTCACGAGAGTGCCGTCGGACAGGGTCGCGAGCGCGACGAGGTCATGGGCACCGACACCCTCGGCGGTCCACGTGGTCTGGTAGGGCGCCGACGTCAGCTGCGCGAACGACTCGCTGCCGTCGAACAGCTCGACCGACTCCACGTTGTCGACGCCGTTGATGGTGAGCTCGACGTCGATCGCGTCGCCGGGTGCGGCTGTCGTCCACCGGAGATTGTCGGCTTCCGTGGGCGAGGTGAACTCGATCGGCCGCGTCTCGCTGGAGTGAGACCGGTAGATGTACGCCGTGTCGCGCGTCGGCAGCCAGAAGTCGTTGTTGGGCGAATCCGCGTCCGTGTACGGCGTGATCTCCGTGATGTCGCTCCCCCAGGTGTCCGGATCGGCGAGCCAGCCGTCCTCGATCGGGATGTCGATGAGCTCCACCGGACCGTCGAGCGGGCTCTGGTCGATCGGGTAGCGCAGGTACACCGCGTCCGCCAGGAACTTCCATCCGATCTCGGTCGCGGTGCCGCGCTCGTGGTAGAAGCCGCACTGGGGGAAGTAGGCGACCTCGATCGCGTCGCTGCGCAGGTTGAGGAAGTCCGCGAGGTGTCCTTCTGGATCCGTGTCGGTCTCGCCCTGGTAGAAGAAGCCCGGCACCCGCGCGAAGGCCGGGTTGTCGACCTCGGTCGGGAGGTACGAGATGCCGCCTCCGAGGTAGGCGATCGTCCGCTCCGGGTGCACGGCGGCGAACTTGATCGCGTTGTGCCCGCCGAGCGAGATGCCCTCGGTGATGACCGGCGCGTTGGCGATCTCCGGGTGTCCGCTCATCTCGGCGAAGTCGTTCATCGCCTCGATCACCGTGTCGGAGTGGTTGACGTCGTTGTCGTTTTCCCTGTCGGAGAACTGCGTGCCGATCAGGCCGAAGCCCATCGTCTGCGCGTAGTCTCGGTAGCGCTGGAACTGACCCTCGGTCAAGTCGAGGCGCGTGTCTCCGCCGCTCTCGTTGAAGCTGAGATAGAACCCGTAGATGACGTCCTGGTCGTCAGGGATCCACATCCGCAGCTGGACCTGCGAGCTCTCCTCCCAGTCGAAGACACCTGCTCGCGCGCTCGTGGTCCCCCCGCACGCGACCATGAAGAGAACCACTGCCAGCTTGGAACCAGGCTTCTGAATAGAGATCACCGGCCAAGTCTATGGCCTTCGCGACCCGCCGGCACGAGCCCTCACTCCTTCTCGGCCTACCGGGCGGCGACGGCGCGAGCGAGGAGCTCGGCCAGGCGCTCCGGGGCGACATTTCCGCCAGATAGAATGACGCCGATGTGACGGAGCGAGCGGGGCAGCGCTCCAGAGCGGAGCACCAGCGCCACGCCCGCCGCGCCCGAGGGCTCGACCACGAGCTTGGCGCGGAGGGCCAGGTGGGCGACGGCCGCGGCCAGCTCGTCGTCGGTCACCGTGTGGCAGGCGACCCCGGCGCGGCGCGCGATCGCGAAGGGCAGCTCTCCCACCCGGGTGGGCTTGAGGCCATCGGCCAGCGTGGGCGCCGGATCGACCGGCACGACCGCGCCGGCCCGCATGCTCTGACCCATCGAGTCGCAGCCGACCGGCTCGACGGCGTGGATCGGGATGCCGCGCCCCTCGGTGGCCAGGCATGCGCCGGCGATGAGGCCGCCGCCGCCGACCGGCACCACGATCGCGTCGAGCTCGACGCCGGCCGCGTCCGCCTCCTCGAGCAGCTCGAGGGTGGCGGTGCCCTGGCCGGCGATCGTGTGCGGGCTGTCGAACGGCTCGATGATCGCCGCCCCGGTCTCGGCCTGGCGGGCGAGCGCGGCGCGATGCCGCTCCGGCGAGGTGGTGCCGACCAGCACCACGCGCGCGCCCATCTCCTTCACCGCGGCCAGCTTGATGGCGGGCGCGTCGACCGGCATGAAGATGTCGGCGCCGATGCCGAAGCGGGCGGCGGCCATCGCGACCGCCTGGGCGTGGTTGCCGGAGCTGTAGGTGATGACGCCGCGCCGGCGGGTCTCCTCGTCGAGCTGGCCGACCGCGTTGAGCGCGCCGCGCGCCTTGAACGCGCCCACGTGCTGGAGGCTCTCGGCCTTGAGCCAGAGCTCGGCTCCGGCCAGGCGATCGAGCGAGGCCGAGCGCACGACCGGCGTGCGCACGACCTGGCCGCGCAGGCGACCTGCGGCCGCGACGACGTCGGCGTGCGTCGGCGACGGCAGCTCCGCGACGCTCACTGCTCGGGGACCTCGCCCGGTTCTCCCGCGCCGGGGTCTTCCATGCCCGGCGGCAGGCCCTCCATCGGCATCCCGCCCATCTCGCCCATGTCGCCGCCCATGCCGCCCGGCTGCCCGCCCATCGGCGGCGTCGCCGGCTTCTTCTCCTCGATCTTCTTGGTCAGCTTGTCGCTCGTCAGCTCGATGATGTCGGTGATCGACAGGGCGTCGACCAGCGCCGCCTGCGCGCGACCCTTCTCGCGCACGTAGTAGCGGTCCTTCTTGTCGGTGCCGGCGATCTCGATGACGCGCTCCTCGCCGGCCTTCTCCGTCGGCGACTCCTGGGCGCCCGCGTCGGCGCCGGCCCCGGCCGCTGGCGCTGCGCCCTGCGCCGGCTCCGGCTTGAGGTGCAGCGTGACGGTGGCCAGCGGCTTGTCGATCGCGCGCTTCGGGTCGGCCGGCTGGGACAGGTAGATCTTGGTGACCCGGTTGACCACCTTCTCGATCTCCCCCTTGTCGATCTCCATCCCCTTGGCGGGGGCCACCGGCTGGCCGCCGGCCGACGCCTGCCAGGTGTCGCCCGAGCGCTCGAAGTGGAAGCTGCCCTTCTCGCTGGTCACATCGAGCGCGGACACCCGAGTGGCCGGCAGGTCGATGTAGCCGGTGTCGACCCAGGCCGACGCCCGGGCGCCGACGCCCGCCGCGGTGACGCCCAGGACCCCGTGGACGTCGTCGCTGCCGGCGATGCGCACGCTGGTCTGGCGCTGGCCGGCGCTCGAGCCGACGTAGAAGGTGGTGTCCTTGCCGCCTGCCGTGACGACCACCTTGCGCTGGTAGGCGCCGTCGGCGACCTCGAGCTGCGCCTGCCGCGCCTTGCCCGAGGCGATCGGCGCGCGCGAGCGCATGTCGGCGATCTTCTCCGTCAGGTCGGTGATCTTCTGCTTGTCGACCGGGTAGTCGAAGTGGCTGGCCAGGACCCAGGCGTCCTTCTTCTTCACCAGGTCGATCGACGGGTTCGCGCCCGGCTTGCCCTTCGCGGCCGCGTCGTCCTCCTCGTCGTCGGGGGTCTTCACGTCGCTCTTGGCCGTGCGGTCGAAGATGCGGATGCGCTCGACCTTGTCGCCGGCGAACCCGGGCAGGAGCGGCTCGAGCTTGCCGATGCTGGTGTCCTCGCCGCGCAGGTGGAAGACGAGGATCAGGAGGACCTGGAAGGCCAGGACGCCCACGAGAATTCGGTTGAGCTTGTTCACGGCCGCCCCTCCTCGTCCTTCTCGCTCTTCGCGTCGTCGGTCGCGCCGCCGCCACCTCCGCCACCGCCTCCGTCGGGTTCGGGGTCGCGACCGCCTCCGCCGCGCTGGTCGAGCTGGATCGGGACCAGGGTGCGGCGGCGCAGCATGCTCATCGCCACCACGATGCCGAGGCCCAGGATGACGATGCCGTAGTTGATCGACTCCCACTTGCCGCGCGACTCGGGCGCGACCTCGAGCAGCCGAGTGTGCGTGCCGCGCGAGCGGATGGACAGGAGGTCCGTGTCGGCCACCGCCCAGTCGACCATGTTCTGGACCAGCTCGAGGTTGTTCTGCACGTAGTCGGCGCCGGCCCGCTGCGACAGCTCGAGGAGCTCGTCGGTCACGAAGCTGGACGAGCCGACCACGATCACGCGCGCGTCGGGCGGCGAGCGCTCGATCAGGCGCTCGCTCTCGTCCTTGCTGTCGCCCTTCTTCGCGTCCTTCTTGGGCGCCGGCTGGTGTGCGAACAGGCTGTCGAAGCTGCCGGTGATGGCGACCGCGAGCGGCTGCGCGCCCTCATCGCCCTTGGTCAGGTTCTGCGGCCTGCCGAACCCGGTCTGCGGATAGAGCCGGAAGTCGGGCTGGACCTGCGGCGACTTCTGCAGCCACGAGTCGTCCGACGACGACATCAGCACCTCGACCTTGCGCGCCGGCGCCGCCTCGTCCTTCTTCTTGTCGCCCTTCTTGTCGCCCGCCGCCTTGTCTTCGGGCGCCGTCACTCGCACCGGCGAGGCGTAGTGCATGACCGCCGCCGAGAGCCGGCTGGTCATGATGTTGTCGCCCATGGCCTCGCGCGGCACGTGCACGAAGAACGGGTAGGGCAGCTGCTGGATCTCGCGCACCACCACGCCGTTGCCCAGGTCGCGCTCGCCGGGGATGGGGAACACGTCGTTGCGGGAGTCCATCACCAGCCTGTCGCCGACGTCGATCCCCCAGCGGGCGAACAGCTTCTCCAGCCCGGTCACGATCGGCTCGACCTGCAGGTCCTGCGACGACAGGTTCAGGCGGTAGCGCCCGTCGAGCACGATGAGCGCGCCGCCGCGCATCACGAACTGATCGACCGCGCGCTGCTCCTTGTCACCCAGGTGAGCCGGACCGGCCAGCACCAGCACGTCGACGGCATCCTGCACGTGGCCCGACGACAGCTCCGCCGGCTCCACCTGGTAGCTGCCGCGCAGCTGCTCCTGCAGTGTGTTGAAGCCCTGCGGCGCGCGCGGCCGCTGCGGCGGCATGCCCGGCATCTGCGGCTGCTGCTGCTCGGGCGGCGGCGTCCACACCGCCACGGTCTTGATGAACCCGGGCGCCGTGCGCTTGAGGCCCTCGACGATGGTCTGCTTGAGCGACGCCTCGGTCACCTCCTGCGGCGTCGGCAGCGGGATCTCCCGGCTGCCCACCTTGAGCACGAAGTGCAGGTAGAACGTCGCGCCCGACAGGAGCGACGCCGCGTACGGCCGCATGCCGTAGCGCTTGAACAGCGCCTGCTGCGCCTGCGGCGTGTCCGGCTCCTCCTGGCGGAAGACCAGCTTGCCGTGCGCCTGACCCTCGAGCTCGTCCACCACCTTCTTGAGCGACGCCGGCGCGGTCTTCATGTTCTCCGGCAGCGTCCTGGGCGTGATGTACGCGGTCAGCTCTGCCTTGCCCTCGAGCGCGCCGAACAGCGCGTCCAGGCTCTGGAAGCCGTAGGCCAGCTTCTTCACCGTGCGCGTGACGTCGTACTCGAAGTTGCGCAGCTTGACCTCGATCTGCCCGGTGGCCGACGGGTCCTGGTTGACCTCGATGAGGTCCTCGAAGGTGAGGACCTCGTGCTGATCGCCGTACTGGAGGAGGATGTGGAAGTAGGCGTTCACCACCGAGCGCTCGCGCCGGTCGGCGAACTGGAACGGGAAGCTCTTGATGCCGTACTTCTCCTGCGCCTCCTTCTCGACCTCCTCCGACTCGGACGGGTCGGTGAACTCGAGGCGCACCTTGCTGCCGCCCACCACCTTGTACTCGCTCAGGAGGTCGCGGATGCGCGGCACCAGCGGGGCCAGCAGCGGATGCGTCTTCTCGCTGAAGTAGCCGCGGATGATGAGCGGCTGGTCGAGCGACTGCAGCATGTCCCGGGTGACGTCGGACAGGCTGTACTCGTTGTCCTTGGTCAGGTCCACGCGCGCCGCCGCGACCGGGGACAGCCAAAGGTTGAGCGCGATGGCGTTGACCGCGACCAGGCCGACCGCGAGGCGGAGGTTGAAGCGCTGCTTCTCGGTGCGCTTGCCGTGGCCCCAGCCCTTGGCCTTGAGCAAGACGATGTTGAGGCCCAGGAAGACGACGACCACGCTCCCGTAGTAGGCGAGGTCGCGCAGGTCGACCACGCCGCGAGCGATGCTGTTGAAGCGGCTGCCGGTGCCGATGCGGCGCAGGAGCTCGGCCGTGTCGGTCCCGAAAATCCCGGCCACCGCCTCCGCGCCCGGCAGGTAGAGGAGCGTGCAGACGAGCACCGTCAGGATGAGCGAGACGATCTGGTTGTCGGTCGCCGCCGAGACGCACAGGCCGACCGACAGATAGGCGCTGGCCAGGAGCAGCGCGCCGAGATAACCGCCGATGACCGGGCCGCTGTCGAGATCGCCCATCATGGCGACGGTGATCGGCAGACCGAGGGTGAGGACCAGCGCGATCGCCACCAGCGTGAGGCCGGCCAGGAACTTGCCGAGCACCAGCTGCCAGTGCGGGACCGGCAGGGTCAGAAGGATCTCGATGGTGCCGACCTTCTGCTCCTCGCTCCACAGGCGCATCGACAGCGCGCCGACCAGGAAGATGAGGAGCAGCGGCAGCCAGTCGAACATCGGCCGGACGTCTGCGATGTTGCGGGTGAAGAACTTGTCCACCCAGAAGAACGTGAACAGCACCACGCCGAGGAACGTGGCCAGGAAGATGAGGGCGACCGCCGAGTTGAAGTAGCCGCGCAGCTCCTTGCGCGCGATGGACCAGATGTGGTTCACGACACCACCTCCTTCGTCTTCGCCTTCTCCTTCGCCTTTTTCTCCTTCTTCTTGTCCTTCGCCCCGGCCCCGGCTTCGGCGCCGGCCTCCGCGTCGGCGTCCTCCGCGGCCGCGCCGCCCGACGGTGCGGCGTCGTCGGTCTCGATGTCCGGCCTCTGCTCCAGCTCGCGGAAGACCGCCTCGAGCGTGCGCGTGTCGGAGCGCAGCTCGGCCACCTTCCAGGACCTGTGCCGCAGCGCCTCGAACAGCGCCGGGCACAGGTCGTCCTCACCGCCCGTCACGCGCCAGCGCTCGAAGCCGTCCGGCATGGGTGCCGCGTCCCGGTGGTCGAGCTCGGCCGAGACCACGCCCGCGACCCCCCTGAGCGCGTCGCGCACGCCGGCTGCCCCCTTCTCGATCGCAACCACGGCGGCGTGGCCGGCGCGCAGGTCGTCGAGTCGCGCGTCGGCGCGAAGCCTGCCGCGCATGATGACCAGCACGCGCTCGCACGTCATCTCCACCTCCGTCAGGATGTGGGTGGAGAGCATGACGGTGGCGGTCTCGGCCAGGCGCTTGATGAGCGCGCGGATCTCCGCGATCTGCGTCGGGTCGAGGCCGCTGGTCGGCTCGTCGAGGATGAGGACCTCGGGCCGGTGCAGGATGGTCTGCGCGATCCCCACGCGCTGCCGGTATCCCTTCGACAGCGCGCCGATCGATCGCGTGAGATAGCCCTCGAGCCCGGCCGCGTAGATGGCGTCCGACAGCATCGAGCGCCGCCGCTCGACCGGGATGTCGCGCAGCTCCGCCATCATGAGCAGGTACTCCTGCACGGTCATCTCGCTGTAGACCGGTGCGTTCTCGGGCAGGTAGCCGATGCGGCGCTGGACGCTCAGCGGGTCGGCGACGACGTCGATCCCGCGCAGGGCCGCGCTGCCCTCGTCCGGCTGCAGATAGCCGGTCAGGATCTTCATCAAGGTCGTCTTGCCCGCCCCGTTGGGGCCCAGGAGGCCGATGACCTCGCCCTTCTCGACCGAGAAGGAGACCTGCTTGAGTGCCTGTACTGAACCGTAACTCTTCGACAAATCGCTGGCTTCGATGGCTTTCATAATGAGCTCTCAGCGCGGCACAATACCCGCGGGACGGTCGGATTTATTCCACCACTCGGCAGAAGCGGTCAATCCGCCGTGGCCTGTGCCTGATCGAGCCTGACCCTGAACCCGGGCCAGGCCGGCCCTCAGCGGCTGCTGGTGTGCAGCACCGCCGACAGGCTGAGGTCGAGCTGGCTGCGGGCCAGGCCGAGGAGGCTCTCGAAGTCGGAGTCGCTGAGCTTGAGGCGGCCGACCAGGTCGGTGCGCGTGGCGGCGAACAGCTCGTCGCGGATGCGCGCGATCCAGCGGGCCACGGTCGCCCGGTGCACGCCGTAGAGCCCGCCTATCTGGTCGATGTTGAGGTCGTCGACGAAGCGGAGGCGCAGGATCGTGCGATCGCGGTCGGTCAGCGCGGCGCAGGCGCGGGCCAGGGCCGCCTCGAACTCGTCGGCGAACTGGGCCTTGAGGTACTTGAGGGCGGGGTCGTCGACCGGCGGTGCCAGCGCCGCCACCTGCGACGCGGTCATCGGCTGCTCGCGCCTGCCGCTGCCGCGCAGGTTGAGGGCGGTGCGCACGGCGCTGACCCGCACCCACGTGGTGAGCGGGCCGCGGCCGGCGTAGTCGGCGATCTTGGGCAGCGACGCACCGTCGGTGACGAACAGCTTCTGGCGCAGGAGCTGGCGCACCTCGTCGGCGAACGCCGGCGACGGATCGAGCCGGCGCAGGGCCGAGCCCGCCAGCGGCAGGATCTGGTCCTCGAACACGCGCAGGCCCATCGGGTCGCCGGCCGCGCACGCGCAGGCCAGGTACAGGTCGGGGCCGTACAGGTCGGCGGCCGCGACCTCGGGGTCTGACGTGCCGCTGGTGTGGCGGGCGACGTGCGCGACGAAGGCGGCGGCCCCGACCTCGACACCGGGCCATGCAGCACGTCCTTCATGCCACAGGCGCTCCACCGCCGCGCCGCCCGGGAACTCACTCACCACCGGAATTGTCTGCCCAACTGGCCGCCCGTGTCCAACGGAAGGGCCGGGACCGATGTGCGAGGGTGCACCACCGGGCGGTCCTGCCCCGTGTGCGGCGGTCGGCGGTCGGCCGTCGGCGCTCGGCGGTCGGCGCTCGGCCGTCGGCCGTCGGCGGTTCAGTGGTGGGCGAGGAACTCGATGGCGCTGGGTGCGATGCGCGACTGGGTCGCGACGCACCGGTCGATCGCCTCGAGCGCCTGGTCGAGCCGGTAGCGCGCGCCGTCGATCTTCGCGACCCGCCCGTCGAGGAGCGCCTTGACCTCGCCGCGCCGCGCCGGATCGCAGAACACGGCCATGCTGCCGACGAACCAGCCGGCCTCGTCGCTGCGCATGCCGCCGAGCAGCGCGTCGATGTGCTGCTGGATGAACGTCCAGGCCAGGGCGCGGCTCTCGCGACCCCGAAGCGCGCGGCCGAGCACCGCGCGGCTCTCGCGGAAATCGAACTCCCTGGTGAGCGCGAGCTCGAGCGCGCGGCTCGTGAGCGCCGGCGCGCGGAAGCCGCCCAGAGCCGAGAGCAGGCGTCCCTGGACGCGCCGGTCCTTCTCGGCGCGCGCCGCGGCCAGGATGCGGCCCCACAGCGAGGCGTCGCCGAAGTGCGCCGCGACTGCCAGCACCTGATCGACCATGTCGTCCTCGACCGCCTTGCGATCGGCGAGCCAGGCCACCGCCAGGCGATCGGCCTGGGCGCGCAGCTGCTCGTCGCCGGCCATGGCGGCGGTGGACACCACGACCGCGCGCAGCTGCTGGCGCTCGTCCGGGTCGCCTGGCCGCCGCTTCCAGCCCAGCCGGCGGGCGAGCGGACCGTATGTGGCCACCACCCAGTGCCGGTAGAGCTCGTAGCTCGCGTCGTCGAGCTGATCGGGCCGGAGGTCGTCGATGACCCAGCCGGCCGCGCTCTGGATGCGCTCCTCGCGGTCGGCCAGCAGGGCGGGCACCATGGCCATGGCGTCGGCCATGTGGAGCTGGTCGCGCCCGACGGCGGCGGCGATGTCGGCCATGAGCACCTGGCGCTCGACCACCGTCGGGCGGGCCGGCGAGCGGCGGGTCATGAGCGGCGCGATCTCGTCGCTCGTGTAGGCCGATCGATAGTAGCCGGTGCCGCCGGCGTTCATGACGATCCACTTCGGGCACGCGCCCTCGAGCGGCAGCGCGCCGTCGGAGGCGGTCATGAGCACGCAGGCGCGGCGCGACCTCGCGCCGGTGCCGTAGCGCACGCACACCGGGACCTGCCAGGTGCGCGCGGCCTTCTCGCTGACGCCGGCGGGCAGGGCGCGCGACTGGTGCAGCTCGAGGTGCGGCGAGCCCGCGCCCTCGCACACCAGGCGGTGCTCGATGAGCGGCGCGCCGGGCTGCTCGAGGAAGGTCCTGAACGCGCCGGCCACCTCTCTGCCCAGGGTCTCGCCCATCGCGCCCAGGAAGTCCTCGGCGGTGGCGTTCTTCCACGCGTGCTTGCGCATGTAGGCGCGGATGAAATCGCGCCACCTGTCCTCGCCGACCCAGGTCTCGAACATGTGCAGCACGGTCGAGCCCTTCTCGTAGGTGATGTCACCGTCGAACGAGCTCTCGATCCCCTGCCGGGTCGTGACCGGCTGGCGGATCGCCCTGGTCGACAGCTTCTCGTCGGTCGACATCGCGTCGGCCGACCGGCCGGGCCGCTCCGCCTCGGGGAACTTCCAGCCCGGCTCGGCCTTGTCGGTGATGATGGCGTCCATCCACTGGCCGAGCGCCTCGTTGAGCCAGGTGTCGTTCCACCAGGCCATGGTGACCAGGTCGCCGAACCAGTAGTGCGACAGCTCGTGGGCCAGGATGTTGGCGTAGGCCTGCCTGCGCTGGCGGGTCTCCTCCTGCGGCTGGATGAGGGTGAGCGGCTGGCCCATGGCCACGATCCCCGGGTGCTCCATCGTGCCCCAGTAGCGCGGCACCACCGCGACATCGAGCTTGCCGTACGGGTAGTCCATGTCGAAGTAGTCCTCGAGGGCGGCGACCACGCGCGGGGTGACCGCGCGCGCGTAGCGGAGCTCGGCGGCTCGGCCCCTGGGGATGATGAAGCGGATCGGCGTCTTCGCGCGGCCGGCCGCGCCGCCGTCGACGACCTCGAAGGCGCCGACCACGAACGCGACCAGGTACGAGGGCAGCGGCTTCGACTCGGCGATGACGACCTTCTTCATGCCGCCGGCCTCGGGGGCCTCGCTCTCGACCGGGGCGTTGGCCAGCGCCACCTGGTCCTGCTCGATGTGGAAGGTCAGCTTCCACGGCACCTTGGCGTCCGGCTGATCGAAGCAGGGGAACGCGCGCCGCGCGTCGATCGGCTCGAAGAAGGTGTAGGCGTACCACTGGTCGCCCTCCCTCTCGGCGTAAATGCCGCGGCTCTTCTCGTGATCGATCTTCCCGCTGTAGCGCACGTCGATGGCCAGCGGCCCGGGCGGCAGCGCGCTGCCGGTGGTGAGGCCGATGAAGTCCTCGTTGCCGGGCACGACGCGCGCGGGGTGGCCGCCCAGCGATGCGTGCGCGATGTCGAGCTCGGTCGCGTTCAGCCAGACGATGGTCACCGGACGGCGCACCTCGGCGGCGATCGAGACGGCGCCCTGGAACCTGGTCCGCGCCGGCACGATCGTGAGGTCGACGGCATAGCCGGTCGGGCGCACGTCGTCGCCCAGGCGCAGGGTCGGCGGCGCGCCCGGCCGGTCGGAGCCGGCTGCGGCCTGGCCGGCGTGGGCCGGCTCGGCCGGCGTGGTGATGGTGGCGGCGCGCTCGCCGCAGGCGAGGGACCAGGCCCAGGACAGGAGGAGGAGCGCGCCGGCGGCGCGTCGCGTGCGCAGCATGTGCGCGACCATAGCCGAGGTCGAGGCCGGTGGGGCCCGGTGGAAGGCCATCGCCGGCGCGCGGCGCTGCGGTATCATCGCCGCGTGCCGACCCCGTTCACCCGCAACTACCGCGACCACAGCAACGACACCGGCTTTCAGTTCGAGTTCTTCTGCGACAAGTGCGGCAACGGCCACCGCTCCAGCTTCCAGTCGAGCGGCGTCGGCGTGGCGGCCAAGATGCTCAAGGCGGCAGGAGCGCTGTTCGGTGGGAGCGCGTGGAACGCCGGCTGGGCCGCCGATCACGCCAAGGACGCGCTGCGCGGGCCGGCCTGGGACAAGGCGTTCGAGTCGGCCATCGGCGAGATGCGCCCGCGCTTCCGCCAGTGCACGCGCTGCGGCTCGTGGGTGTGCCCCGAGGTCTGCTGGAACGAGGCGCGCACGCTGTGCGAGAGCTGCGCGCCGGATCTGGGCGAGGAGGCCGCGGCGGCGCAGGCGCGCGCGGCGGTCGAGCAGGTGCAGGAGAAGGCGCGCCAGGTCGACCACGTGGCGCACGTCGACATGTCGCAGCAGCAGATGGCGGCCTGCCCGCACTGTCAGGCGCGCCTGGTCTCGGGCGCGAGGTTCTGCGCCGGGTGCGGCCAGGCGGTGGGGCCCGCGGCGGCCGGCAAGCCGAGCTTCTGTACCGCATGCGGCGCCACCGTGCCGGCCGGGTCGCGCTTCTGTCCCGGCTGCGGCGCGGCCTCGTCGCCGTCGCTGTGACGGGGCGGCGCGGCGCGATGCGGCGTCGCGGTCACTGCTCGGCGGCGTCGAGGACGATCGGCACGCCGGCCGCGATCTCGGCGGCCCACAGGTCGGCGGCGTCGACCGCGTGCATCTGGACCGACCCGCTGCGGCCCGGCCGGCCGGGCTTGCCGGGCGAGCCGTCGTGGCCTCTCGAGCCATCGGAGCCGTCGGCGCCGCGCTGGCCGTCGCCGGTGTTGCAGGTGGATCCGCTGGGGTCGCCGCTGGTCGAGCCGGCGGCGCCGCCCGCTCCGCCCTGGCCGCCGCGGCCGCCGCTGCCGCCGGCGCCGGCCTCGCCCGGCTCGCCGGCGGCGCCGCCGCGAACGTCGTAGGCGATGAGGTCGACCAGTCGTGCGCTGGACGGCGCGAACTCCACGGCGATCGATCCGCCGTCGCCGCCGTTGCCGCCGTCGCCGCCATCGCCGCCGTCGCCGCCT
>Ga0126377_10000641_pt1 | contig 21588 bp, 16 predicted proteins | sample PanSoiMetPlot_22_FD_92647 | JGI IMG/M metagenome (GOLD analysis project Ga0126377, IMG submission 92647) | Tropical forest soil microbial communities from Panama - MetaG Plot_22 | ecosystem: Environmental > Terrestrial > Soil > Tropical forest > Bulk soil | place: Panama | collected 2016-02-17 | reverse complement strand
CTGGTCCGCGCCGCCGCCCTCGCGCGCGACCTGGCTGGCTGGTCCGGGGCGCCCGACGGCCTCGCCGGGTGCGCGCGTCGCGCGTCGGCCGCCGCGCCTCTCCTCTCGTGGGCCGCGGACTTCTCGCGCGGGCGCGGCGCCGTGTGGGCCGCGATCGATCTCGCGCCCGCCGCGGCCCGCGCGCTGCGCGCCCACATCGTCCCGCCCCCGCCGCCCGGCTATCGCGCGTACCGCGCGGCCGCCGCCGTCGCGGTCGACTGGTCGCTCGAGCTCGACTGGCTCGAGCGCGTCCGCGCCCGGCTCGCGTGCCCGCTGCTCGATCAGCCGATCCGCGATCCGGTGCGGGAGGCGACCGGCTTTCGCGGTCCGCGCGCCTGGCACGTGGCCGCCACGTCGATCGACCCGGGCGATCTCTCGGGCGCCGGCGCCGCGCATGTGATCCTGGCCGACCCGGGCCTGATCGCCGCCCAGCTCGAGTCGATCCCTGGGCGCTCGCTGTTCGAGCGCAGCCGCCGCATCGCCGGCCAGCGCGTGCAGGTGCTCTCGGTGCCCGGCCTGCCGACCATCGCGTACCGCCAGGCCGGCGAGGCGTTCACGCTCGCGGTCGGCGACGGCGTGATGGAGGAGGTGCTGGCACCCGCCGCGCCGGCGCCGCGCGACGGAGAGGCAGGCCTCGAGGTGGCGCGGGTCGCCATCGCGCCGCCGCGCCTGCCCGCGCTCGGCGCGATCGTCGACGCGGCGCTCTCCGCGCTGGCCGGACCACCTCCGCGGCCGAGCGGCCGCATCATCGCCGCGCGCCTGTCGCGCTACGACGAGGCCGCCCTGTCAGCGCGACTCGATGGCAATTCGGTGGCAATTTCCGCAACAATGCGGCTCGCCAGAACTGGCCGCTTCTTGCCGACACGGCTTCGCCGTACATCCTTGTGGTAGGGTCGCCCGCGGTGCCCGCCGAGTCGCACAACACGGTCGTCCGGCTGCGTGACATTCACAAGGCCTATGGCAGCGGCGCCGCGCGCACCGAGGTGCTGCGTGGGGTCTCCCTGGACATCCGCGCGGGCGAGGTGGTGGCGCTGGTCGGCCAGTCCGGCTCGGGCAAGTCGACCCTGCTCAACATCGTCGGCGGGCTCGACACGGCCGAGCAGGGCTCGGTCGAGGTGCTGGGCACCGACTATGCCGCCGCGGGCGACGAGCGGCTCTCGCGCCTGCGCAACGACCGCATCGGCTTCGTGTTCCAGTCCTTCAACCTGCTCGACCATCTCACCTGCCTCAGCAACGTGGTCCTGCCGGGCTCCTTCGCCCGCGGGCACGCGGGCTCGCGCAAGGCGGTGAAGGAGCGCGGGCTGGAGGTGCTGGGCCGGGTCGGGCTCGCCGAGCTCGCCGCGCGCCGGCCGTCGGAGCTGTCGGGCGGCCAGAAGCAGCGAGTCGCCATCGCGCGCGCTCTCTTCCACCGCCCCCAGCTTCTCCTGTGCGACGAGCCGACCGGCAACCTCGACACCGAGACCGGGCGCGAGGTGATCGACCTCTTCACCGACATCAACCGCGACGACGGCGTGACCCTGCTCATCGTCACCCACGAGGAGCGGGTGTCGAACACCGCGGGCCGCGTCATCCGCATCGCCGACGGGCTCATCGTCGAGGGTGAGGCGGTGCTGGAGCCGGGCGAGTCGGATCCGGCGGACGAGGCGCCCGCCCGCCCGGTCAAGGCGGAGGGTCGCTCCGCATGATGTCGCCCGGGAGGCTGGCCCGGCTGGTCGGCCACAACGCGGTCCGCAACCGCCGCCACTTCGCCCTGTCCGCCTTCGGCATCGTCATCGGCATCGCCGCGTTCATCTTCTTCCTCAGCCTGTCGATGGGCGTGCGCGGCTGGGTGATGCAGATGTTCCCGATCGACGAGGTCGAGATCATCGCGCCGCGCACCTCGCTCATCGGCGCGCTCGGCATGGAGTCGGGCAAGCGCCTCGACGAGTCGGTGGTGGCCAGGCTGCGCGAGCACGACGGCGTTCGCTCGGTGGTGCCGCGCATGGCGATCGGCTTCCCCGCCATGGGCGTGTGGTGGTACGAGTCCACCAAGCTCCAGTTCGACGTGGTGGGCGACGGCATCGACCCGGGCTACCTGGAGGGCGACCCGACCGCGCCGCTGTTCCGCGACTACGAGGCCGAGGAGAAGGGCAAGCAGCTGGCCGCCTGCGGCCCGGCCCCCAAGTACCCGTGCCCGTCGCTCTACTACTGCGACAAGCGCGACCTCACGTGCCATCACCGCGTGCCGATGCTGATCTCGCGCAAGCTGGTCGAGATCTACAACACGCAGTTCGCGAAGTCGCGCGGCCTGCCGGTCATCGGCGCGATGGAGGAGTTCATCGTCCAGCGCGGAGGTCTCGGCAAGATGCGCCTCCACATGGACCTCGGCGCCAGCATGGTCCAGGTCGCCAACCTCAAGGCGACGCCGCGCCGCATCGAGGGCGTGCTGCTGGGCATCAGCGACAAGGCGATCCCGATCGGCGTCACCGTCCCGATCGGCTACGTCGAGCGCTGGAACCGCGAGTACCTGGGCGAGGACGCGGCGAAGACCTACTCGTCGATCGCGGTGCGGCTGGACAGCAAGGACGACGTGGGCCCGTTCGGCACCTACGTCGAGAAGCAGCTCGGCCTGCGGCTCCAGGACTCGCAGGGGCAGCAGTTCGCGGTCGTCATCTTCGTGGTCACGCTCTTCTTCCTGCTCATCTCGTTCTGCATCGTGACCATCTCGGCCATCAACATCGCGCACAACTTCTTCATGCAGGTGAGCGAGCGCCGGCGCGAGATCGGCCTCCTGCGCGCGGTCGGCGCCAGCCAGGCGGACGTGCGCGGGATGTTCCTCGGCGAGGCCGCGCTCATCGGCCTGGTGGCGGGCATCATCGGCATCGGGGTCGCGGTCGCGGCGGGAGCCGCGGTGAACCTGGCCGGCCGCCAGTTCCTGCCCGAGCTGCCGTTCCAGCCCGACTCCTTCTTCGCGTTCGAGTGGTGGATCCTGGCCGGCGGCCTGGTCTTCTCGGTGCTGTTCTGCCTGCTGGGCGGGCTCTTGCCGGCCACCCGGGCAGCGCGCATGGCGCCGGCCCAGGCCCTGGTCCAGCAGTAGCGCGCAGCCGGGCGTGCAACTAGCCGTGTCCAGGGGCGCGGCGGTCGGGGGCGCAGCCTGCACTTGTGCGAATCGAGCCGGACAGGTGCGTTTCGACCGCACATGTGAATGGTTTCCCTTGGTTTGGTCAGCGCACTTGCTTTATTTTTTCCCGATCGCTATGCAACGCGGAACTCGATCGGGCACCCGCATGCTCCCTCCGCGGGGCCGCTACCCCGCCACGGTGCAGCCTTGAAGAAGCCCATCCCGTTCGGAAAGTACTACCTCCTGGAACGGATCAACGTCGGCGGCATGGCCGAGGTGTTCCGCGCCAAGGCCTACGGCGTCGAGGGCTTCGAGCGGCTGGTGGCGGTCAAGCGCATCCTCCCCAACATCGCGGAGGACAAAGACTTCATCAGGATGTTCATCGACGAGGCGAAGATCGCGGTCCAGCTCAACCACGCCAACATCGCCCAGATCTTCGACCTCGGCGTGGTCGACACGCACTACTACATCGCCCTCGAGCACATTCACGGCCGCGACCTGCGCGCGATCTTCGACCGCTGCCGCCAGCGCGGCGGCGGCCAGGAAGCGCCCGGCGAGCCGATGCCGATCGCGCAGGCCTGCTTCGTCACCATGAAGGTGTGCGAGGGGCTCGACTACGCGCACAACAAGCGCGACCAGACCGGCCGCGAGCTCAACCTGGTCCACCGCGACGTCAGCCCGCAGAACGTCCTCGTCTCGTTCGAGGGCGAGGTCAAGCTCATCGACTTCGGCATCGCCAAGGCGGCGGGCAAGGGCTCCAAGACCCAGGCCGGCATCCTCAAGGGAAAGTTCGGCTACATGTCGCCCGAGCAGGTGCGCGGCCTGCCGATCGATCGGCGCTCCGACGTGTTCTCGGCCGGCATCGTGCTGTACGAGCTCCTGACCGGCGAGCGGCTGTTCGTCGGCGAGTCGGACTTCTCCACCCTCGAGAAGGTGCGCAACGTCGAGATCCTCCCGCCCAGCACGTACAACCGGCGCATCCCCGACGAGCTCGAGCGCATCGTGCTCAAGGCGCTGGCCAAGGATCCGGAGGAGCGCTACCAGAACGGGATCGACCTGCACGACGAGCTGCAGGCCTTCGTCTACACGGCCGGCGAGTTCTACTCGCGCAAGGACCTGGCCGGCTGGATGAAGGCCACCTTCGCGGCCGAGATCGAGGACGAGACCGCCAAGCTGGAGTCGTTCCGCCACATGAGCGCGCCCGACGGGCAGGGCGAGGAGCCCGGCGTCCCGTCGCCGCCGGCGCCGCAGCCGATCCCGCTGTCGTCGGCCCGGCGCACCTCGGGCGCGCAGAGCGCAGACAGCGCGCAGCCGGCGCGGCGCGCCACGCTGTCGATGCCGGCGGTGGTGCCGATGCCGCCGGGCGCGCGGCCTTCGCCGCCGCGCGTGACGGCCGGCGGCCGGCGCAGCGGTCCGCTGGCGGCGCAGGAGGCGCCGGTGACCGAGCTCAGCCCGGCGCCGGTGGCGCCGCGGGTGCCCGAGGTGGGCGCGCAGGAGCCGCTCGAGTGGGATGACGACGAGCTCGAGACGTCGATCTACGCCGACAAGGACGACGTGAAGGGCGGCGTGGCGAGGGCCGGCCAGCAGGGCATGAGCGCGGCGGCCGTGGCAGCGGCCCCGGCCCCGGCGGAAGTCAGCGGCGATCCGGATCTGTCGACCCTCGCGCCCACGGCGCGGGCGTGGCCGCCACCTGCCGTCGGCGCGAACGCCGCGCACGGCGGTGCGGCGTCGAACGGCGCGATGCCGCGCGCGTCGAGCGTGCACGACGCCCACACCATCGACCACCGGCGGCCGGCGCGCACGTCGCGCTCCATGCCGGCGGTCAGCGCGCCGCGCGATTCGTCCGCGGTGGTCGAGCTGGCGGCGCTGGCGGCGTCGCGGCCGCAGCCGCAGACGGTGTATCGCGACACCATGGCCGAGCCTCTGTCGTTCGGCACCTCGTTCCTGAGCGCGCACGAGCGCAAGCGCAGCTGGCCCCGCCTGGGCATCAACTTCCGCGCCCTCCTCGACCTGAAGCCGAGCACCGTGGCGCTCATCGCGGTCACCGCCGTGGTCGGCGTGGTGGTCGTGCTCCTCATCTACATGGTGACCGGCCACAAGGGCGGCGATCGCAGGGCCCGGGGCGAGGCGGTCGCGGCAGGAGCGGTGGCGCCCGGCGCGGGCAAGACGGCGCCGGCGTCCGCACCCGCCCCGCGGGGCGGGAGCGCGCGGCCCGCGGCCGCCGCTGCGAGTGCTGGCGCTGCCGCCGGCGCCGCGGCCATCTCGGTCGATCCGGCGAGCGGCTTCGACCTGATCGTCGACCCGGCCGGGGTGAGGATCAAGCTCGACGGCCGCGCCATCGGCAAGGCGCCTCTGCAGATCCGCAACCTGGTCGAGGGCAACCACCTGGTCGAGGTGGAGGCGCCGCCCGGCTTCTTCAACAAGAGCCAGACGGTCCAGGTCGCGCGCGGCAAGGCGCAGCGCGTGGTGATGAAGCTCGACGCCATGGACGTCATCGGCAAGTTCACCAGCGAGCCGCCCGGCGCCAAGGTCATCCTCCTGGTCGACGGCGAGAAGCGGTCGATCGGGGTCAGCCCGGTGGAGGCGCGGCTGGATCCGCGCAAGCGCTACGACGTGGTGTTCCGGCGCGACGGCTACGAGCCGGCCACCCGCCAGGTGGCCATGACCGGCGGCAACGAGGTGCAGGTCGCGGCCGTGCTCGATCGAGCCCAGCCGGGCCAGAAGCCGGTCGACGAGCGCGTCGCCGCCGCGGCCGCGCGCCGGCCGCGGGCCCCCGCGGCCAGGGACGCCGTCGAGCTGCCGCGCGACGACGCCGCCGAGCCGGCGGGCGAGGGCATGCTGGGGCTCAGCTCCAAGCCGCCATGTCGCATCTTCATCGATGGCCGCGACATCGGGCAGAAGACGCCGCAGGTCGGGCTCAAGCTCAAGGCCGGCCGTCACCGGGTCACGCTCATCAACAACGAGTTCGGCCTGAAAGAGAGCTTCGTGGTCGAGATCCAGGCTGGCGAGACGGTGAAGGCGATCAAGGACCTGACCGACCGCCTGCCGCCGGGCGAGGCGACGCCGACGACCACGGAGGAGTAGCGCGGCCGCTCGGAGCGGCGCGCGGCGGGTCCGGCACCGGCGGGAGCGCGCGGCGCGGCCTGAGGCACGGCGCGGGCGCGCGGCGGGGCGAAAAACCGGCTAAGCTCTGCGGAAGCGGGAGGGGTGCGTGACGATCATCGACGCGCACGTGCACGTGGGCAGCTGGAGCCACGCCGATTTTCTCGGCCGTGGGGCGACGCTCGATCAGACGCTGGCCGTGATGACCGCGTCCGGCGTGCAGGGGTGCGCGATCATGCCGACCGACCGCTGCGACAACGCCGGCCTCCTGGCCGAGGCGGCGGCCGCCGCCGGACGGGGCGTCGCGCTCTGGTTCATCGCCTGGGTGCGTCCCGCGGAGGTCGGGGCAGCGGGCGGTGTGGGCCGCGCGGACCTCGACTGGGTCGAGGCCCATCGCGGACAGATGACCGGCATCAAGATCCATCCATCCCTCTCGCGGATGCGCGTCACCGACGATGGGTTCGCGCCGGCGCTCGACCTGGCCGAGGCGCGCGACCTGGTCGTGGTCGTCCACTGCGGCCGCTGGCAGGAGATGGCCAGCTACCGGTTCGCGGTCGAGGCCGCGCGGCGCCACCCGCGCGCCCGCTTCCTGCTCGCCCACGCCGGCGGCGACACGCCTCCGCTGGCCACCGCCGCGGCCGAGCTCGTGCGCGACGAGCGGGTCGACAACGTGTGGTTCGACTTCGCCGGCCTGCGCGAGCACTGGGTGGTGGAGCGCAACGTTGCGCTGATCGGCGCCGAGCGCTACCTCATGGGCTCCGACTTCAACCTGGCCCACCCGCTCATGTACATCGGCGCCGTGCGCGGCATGCGCCTCGGCGACGAGCAGCGCGCCCGCATCCTGGGCGAGAACGCGCGCGCGCTCCTCGGAGAGCCGCTGCGATGACGGCGGGCGGCGGGACGGTGCTGGTGACCGGGGCCGGCGGGCCGCTCGGGGCCAACCTCACCCGCTCGCTCCGCCGGGCGCTCGCGCGGCCGCGCCTCATCGGCACCGACGCCAACCGCTGGCACCTGCCGCTGTCCCTGTCCGACGCGACCTATCTGGTCCCGCCGGCGCGCCGGCGCGACGACTACGCGGCGGCGCTGCGCGAGATCTGCGCGCGCGAGAGCGTGGACGTCCTGGTGCCGACTCATCCGGTGGAGGTGCGGGCCGTGTGCGAGCTGCGCGACGCGGGCCGCCTGCCCGACGGGGCGGGCACCGCGCTGCCCGACACCGCGGTGGTCGAGACGGCCGACGACAAGGCGGCGACGCACGCGCGCCTCGATCGCGCCGGCGTGCCGGTGCCGAAAAGCGCGCTGCTCGGCGGGCCCGAGGATCTCGAGCGCGCGTGGCTCGAGCTCGGCGAGGGCGCGCGCACCGTCTGGGTCCGCGGCAGCGGCGCGCCCGGCCTCGGCATCGGCGGCGCGGCGCTGCCGTGTCGCGACCCGCGCGTCGCGCGCGCCTGGATCGAGCACCACGGCGGCTGGGGGCGCATGGCGGCCAGCGAGTACCTGCCGGGCGCCAACCTGACCTGGATGGCGGTGTTCGACCGCGGCGCGCTGCTCGCTGCCGGCACCCGCGAGCGCCTCGAGTACGTCCTGCCGCACGTGTCGCCGTCGGGCGTGACCGGCGCCCCCGCGGTCACCCGCACCGTGGACCGCCCCGACGTCGCCGACATCGGCGAGCGGGCGGTGCGCGCGCTCGATGTAGAGCCGCACGGCGCCTACTTCGCCGACCTCAAGGAGGACGCAGAGGGGCGGCCCCGGGTCACCGAGGTCAACGCCGGCCGCTGCGGCACCACGGTCGAGTTCTACAGCGCGGCCGGCTGCAACTTCCCCTGGCTGCTGGTCCAGCTCGCGCGCGGCGAGCACCCGGCGCCGCTCGCGGATCCGAACCGCGCGGTGGAGACCGGGCTCTACTGGGTGCGCACCCTCGACTGCGGCCCGGTGCTCGTGCGCGAGGAGGCGTTCGCCGCCTTTCCCGCCGCGGGCCCGGCCGGATGAGCGCGATGAGCGCGGGCGGCGTCCTCTTCGACCTCGACGGCACGCTGCTCGATCTGCCGGTGGACATCGAGCCGGTCTGGCGCGAGGTGGAGCGGCTCCTCCGCGAGGCGGGCGACGGCGGCCCGGCGCGGCCGCTGCTCGACGCCATCGATCGCGCCGACCGCGCCGCGGCAGGGCAGGGGGGCGGCCGCCTGCGCGCCCGGGCCCGCGCGCTCCTCGACGCCGCCGAGCTCGCCGCCGCCCCGCGCGCCCGCGCGCGTCCCGGCGCGGTCGGGGCCGCCGCGGCGCTCGCCCGCCGCGGCCTCCGCCTGGCCATCGTGACCGACAACGGCCGCGCCTGCCTGGCTCCCGCCCTGGCGGCGGCCGGGCTCGACGCGTTCGCGTGGCACGCCGTCACCCGCGACGACGTCGCGCGCCCCAAGCCCTCCCCCGACGGCGTGGTCGCGGCCGCCCGCGCGATGTGCCCGGCCGGCGGCGCGCTCTGGTTCGCGGGCGACACCCCGCGCGACCTCGCCGCCTGCCGCGCCGCCGCGGGCGAGCTGGGCCCGGCGTTTCGCCTCCACGCGGCGGCGGTCCTCGGCGGCCGCGCGAGCGAGGCTGCGCTCCGCCAGGCCGGCCCCGACTCCATCGCGTCCACCCTGGCCGACTTCGCCGCGCGGGTCGCCGCGGGATAGGATCATCGCCCATGCCGCCGCTCTCGGTCAGCTGCACCGTGTTCGCCTACAACGAGGAGGCCACCCTCGAGGAGGCGGTGACCGACGTGCGCGCCGCGCTGGTCGACCTCGGCCGCGACTTCGAGGTCCTCGTGGTCGACGACGGCTCGACCGATCGCACCGCCGAGATCGCCGCCGCCCTCGAGGCCCGCTGGCCCTCCGACGTCCGCGTCATCCGCCACGGCCGCAACCTCGGCCCCGGCTCGGCCATCCTGACCGGCATCCGCAACTCGAGGAAGGACATCATCTGCTTCCACGCGGCCGACCAGCAGCTCGACTTCCGCGAGGTGTCGGGCTTCATCCCGCTGCTCGACGACCACGACATCGTCATCGGCAGCCGCAGCGGCCGCCCCGGCTACACCCGCATGCGGATGCTCAGCTCGCGCGTCTACATCGAGCTGGCCCACCGCCTGTTCGGGCTCGACGGCTACGACGACTTCAACTTCCTCTACCTCTACCGCCGCTCCCTGTTCGACGGCATGCCGATCGGCTCCGACGGCATCTTCCTGTGCACCGAGATCTTCGTCCGCGCCCTCCGCCGCGGCGCCCGCGTGGCCCGCGTGACGGCAGAGTGCCTGCCCCGCAAGGCGGGCGTATCCCGCGCCTACCGCGCGCGCGTCATCGGCAAGACCATCTACGAGATGCTCCGCTTCCGCGCCCGCCTCCGCCATGGCGCGTAAATCCCGGAATTGCCCGCTCCGCGCGCGCGTGCGAGACTGAATATCTGTTGACGTTCGACCCGGACATCGCGCTCCTCTTCTGGGACATCGACCCGGCGGCGATCGATCTCGACGCCCACCGCGACTACGTCATGGAGCGCGTCATGTCGCGCGGCGGGTGGGCCGCCATGAGGTGGCTGCGCGCGACCTATCCCGCCGAGGTGCGCGCCGACTTCCTGCGCCGCAAGGGACACCGACTGCCCCCGCGCGAGCGCGCCTACTGGTCCCTCGTCAGCGACGCCGGCCTGCCGACCGCGCCCGGGGGCGGCAGGCCGCCATGGGCCGGATGAGGATCGATCCACGGCAAGCCGCAGCGCTGGTGCGCCTCGGGCCGCTGCTCCCTGCGTCCTGCTATCTGGCCGGTGGAGTTGGCCTCGCGATGCATCTGGACCATCGTACGTCGAGGGACCTCGACTTCTTCGCAACGACGGATCCGACGCTGCTCCTGCCCACGCTCGAGGCCCTGCCGGGTGTGGTTATCTCGGACCGGGCCAGCGGCACCGTGCACCTGGTCATGGATGGCGTTCCGGTGACTCTCCTCGAGTACCGATACCCGCTGCTCGCAGCTCCTGTCCGTTTCGATGACGTCCCGGTCCCGATCGCGTCGCTCGTCGACCTGGCCTGCATGAAGCTATCGGCCATCGCCAGCCGCGGCGCCGCGCGCGACTTCTGGGACCTGCACGCCGTCATCAGCGCCCGAATAGAATCCCTCGGCGAGCTCCTTGCCGCGTTTCAGACCAAGTTCGCGGCCGTGGATGTCGGCCACGTCGTCCGCAGCCTGGTCTACTTCGGCGACGCCGACGCCGAGCCGCTGCCCGGCGGGCTCACCGCCGCTCACTGGACGGCGGTGAAGCGCGACCTGGAGCGCTGGGTGCGCGCGCTGCAGGACTGACCAGGAACCAGCCACCCGAGCCGGCCCGCGCCTGGTCCACCCGACCTCGGCCGCCGCCCGACCCGGCGATCAGTCCTGCAAGAGCTCCAGCAGGCGATCCACGTCCAGCGCCTCGGAGCGATCGAGGCCGGCCAGGAGATCGTCGGCCAGCTGGCGCTTGCTGGCGTGCAGGGCGAGGATCTTCTCCTCGATCGTCCCCTGGGTGACCAGGCGGTAGATGGTGACCGGGCGCTCCTGGCCGATGCGATGGGCGCGGTCGCTGGCCTGGTCCTCCACGGCCGGGTTCCACCACGGATCGAGGTGAAAGACGTAGTCGGCGCCGGTCAGGTTCACCCCGACCCCGCCCGCGCGCAGGCTGAGCAGGAAGACGTCGCCCTCGCCGGCCTGGAAGGCCTGGATGCGGCGCGCCCGCTCCGCCGCCGGCGTGGAGCCGTCGAGCTCGTGGAACTCGATGCCCTCCGCCGTCAGCCGCTCGCGGACCGCCGCCATGCTGCCGAGGAACTGCGTGAACACCAGCGCCCGATGCCCCTCGGCCCTGAGCTCCTGCACCCGCTCGATCAGCGCATCGATCTTGGCGCCCTTCGGTCCGGCCGGCTCGAGCACGCGCGGATCGATCGCCGCCTGGCGGAGCCGCGTGATCTCGGCCAGGACCTGAAAGCGCGCCTTCTGCGGATCCATGGCCTCCGTGCGCTCGACCGCCTGCCGCCGGACCGCCTCGTAGAACGCGAGCTGCTCGGGATAGGGCGCGATGCAGAGCGTGACCTCGGTGCGCGGCGGCAGCTCGTCGAGGACCTGCGCCTTCAGGCGGCGGAGGATGAACGGGCGCAGGAGCGCGCGCAGGCGGGCGGCGCGCTCGCGGTCGCCGCTGGCCAGCGGCACGGCGAAGCGCTCGTCGAACTCGGCCCGCGTGCCGAGCAGGCCGGGCAGGATGGCGCCGAACAGGCTCCACAGCTCGCCGAGGTGGTTCTCGACCGGCGTCCCTGTCAGCGCGAGGCGGAAGTCGGCCTGGATCCTGCGCGCCGCCGCCGCGCGCCGCGTGCGCGGGTTCTTGAGCGCGTGCGCCTCGTCGAAGACCACCGTGGCGAACCGGCCGCCGGCCAGCGCATCCGCCTCGCCGGGCAGGAGGCCGTAGCTGGCCACCAGCACGTCGCGCGGACCGGCCGCCCCGACCAGCGCCGCGCGATCGCCGGTCGCCGCGTCCGAGAGCGGGCGCAGCCGCAGCGCGGGCGCGAACCGCGCCGCCTCACCCATCCAGTGGTGCACCACGGAGCTCGGGCACACGACCAGCGCCGGGCCCAGCGCCGCGCGATGCGCCAGCAGGGCGAGCGCCTGCAGCGTCTTGCCGAGACCCATGTCGTCGGCCAGGCACGCACCCAGGTCGGCCTCGGCCAGCCGGGCCATCCACTCGAAGCCCTCGCGCTGATAGTCGCGCAGCGCCGCCCCGAACCCGCGCGGGACCCGCGGCACCAGGCCGGCGATGGCGCGCAGCTTCTCCAGCCGCGCCATCGCCGCCTCGTCGAGGCGGAGCTCGCCGGTGGTCGACGCCAGCTCCTCGACCAGCGGCAACACCGCCCACGGCGCGCGGATGGACTCCTCCTCGAGCGAGCCCAGGCTGGCCAGGCTGTCGAGGTGCCGTCGCAGCCGATCCGAGAGCGCCAGGAAGCGCCCCTGCGACAGCGCCACGAAGCGACCCTGCCGTCCCCGCACCAGCTCGCGAAAGCCGAGCACGGTGTCCTCGTCGACGGTGAGCGCGGCGTCGATGTCGAGCCAGCCCCGTCCGCCGCCGACCGCAAGGCGGAGGTCGCGGAGGTCGACCGCCCTGGGCACCGCCAGCTGCCCCTCCTGCCAGGCCACCACCGCGCCCTCGCCCAGCGCTCCGAGCTCGACCATGACGTCGAGCGCTTCGGGCAGGCTCGGCGCGCTCCACTCGAGCTCGCCGGCGGCGAAGCTGCTGAGGACCGGCGACGCATCGAGCGCCGCCTCGCAACGCCGGCGCTCCTCGGCCAGGTCGCGCTCGCAGCGGCACAGCCCGCCGTCGCCCGCGCCGCCGCGATCCGCGCGCACCTCGCCCAGGAAGGACGCCGCGCCCACCCCCGGGCGCAGCATCGGCCCGCCCACGCCGAGCGGCGCGACCCGCAGGCGCACGCCCAGCGCGGCGCCGTTCCAGGCCAGCTGAAAGACCGGCCGCGCATCGGCGGGCACGTCGCGCGCTCCCACCACCAGATCGCCCTCGATGTCGATCGACGCGGCCGCACACAACCGCGCCAGCGCGCTTGCCAGCCGCTCGCGGCCCTCCGCGGGCACCTCGAGTCCGCCTCCGCGCGCGAGGATGTCGGCCAGCCGCGCCAGCTCGCCGTTCCGCTCGAACACGACGAGGCGGCCGGGCGCGGCCTCCTCGAACGCGAAGGCCATCTCGCCGAGCGCGGCGGGCGAGAGCTCGACTCGCGTCATGCCCCGCACCGTGCACGCCCGCACCGTCGCGCGCCCGCGTTCGATCACCAGCGGCGCGCCGTCGCCGTCGATGACGCGCGGGTGGCCGATCAGCGCCACCGCCGCGCGCGGGCCGAAACCCGGGCTGGGCATCGGGTACCCGCGGCCCCACGGATCGACCGAGGCGGTGGCGAGCACGCGCCGATCGGCGTCGGTCACGATTCCATCCTCGTCCTCCACCAGACGCGAGATCGACACCGGCTGTCCCTTGCGCGCGCGCCCGCCGGAGCGGACGCGCGGCCGGATCGCCAGCTCGTCTCCGCGCGCCTCGACCTCCCAGACCACCTCGCGCCCGGCGGGCGAGGTTGCGCCGGCGACCTCCTCGGCCGGCCGGGCCATCGCCTCGAGGCTGGCCAGCCCGGTCTTCCACGGCGCCGGAGGGTCGAACGCGCCGGCGAGCCCGCTGGACCCCGGCTGCCCGGCCAGCGCGGCCATCACCGCCGCCAGCTCGCGCGCGACCGGCCCGTATCCGCCCGCCGCCGCGCGTCCATGCCACGAGCGGGCGACCGCTGCGGCCTCGCGCGCCGCCGCCGCCGCGATGCGCTTGGCGGCTGGTTGGGCCGGGCGCAGCCAGACATCGTGCAGGACCAGGAGCAGCGCGCCTACCCAGTCCTCATCGGTCCGGTAGTCGCCGCAGAGCGGCGTGAAGGCGGAACGCGTCTCCCCGACCAGCGCGGCGTGGACGTCCGCCAGCACGCCCGCCTCCTCCCACGTCGCGTTCAGCCCGGCGACGATCGCCTGCACCTGCCGCCCCACCGAGTCGACCGCCTCGGGCTGCGACGAGCTCACCGCGATCGAGGCCAGGACGTGGCAGAGCCCCTCGAGATCGGGCAGCACGGCGCGCTTGCGCCCCTTCATGCCCGCCGCGGCGCGCTCGCCGATCGCGTGGGCGCGCGCGAAGTCACCGGCCCAGAAGGCGACCAGGAGCTCGAGCCCTTCGCGTCCCCACCGCGGCAGTCCGTCCAGCGCCGCCGCGCGCTCGCCGTCGCCGCGCACGGCCAGCGCCCGCCCGACCTCGAGCCTGGCGCGCTTGTCGCCGGCGGCGAGCGCCGCGCCGATGACGTGGTCGGCGAGGGGCCGCAGCGTGAGCCACCGTCCTCGCACAGCGAGCGCCAGGTAGTGGGCGCGCAGCTGGTCGCGCGGCAGGAGCTCGAGCCACGAGGGCCGCGGCTCGTCGCCGATGGCGGCCAGCAACACTCTCGCGAGCTCCTCGTCGCCGGCGTACCTGTGTCGGATGGCCTGCTCGACTGCCCCGGCATCTCCGGCGACGATGGCCACCCGAATGTCACCGACGAGGTCGGCGCGGCCCCAGTAGAGGAGCTGGTCCTTCCTGCTGCGCGCCTCGGCCAGGCCGCTCAGGCGGCCCCGTTCCTGGGCGACCTCGAGCGCGGCCATCGCGACGGCCGAACGAACCCCGTAGTGGGGATGGTTCCTGGTCGGCGCGCGCAGCTCGACCAGCGCCAGCTCGACCAGCCTGTCCGCGCTCGCCCGGGCATCGCTGGTCGTGAGGGCACGCTTCGCGGCCGATGCGACCCCCCGCGAGCGCGCCAGGTGCGCCAGGCTCGTCGGGTCGACCATCGCGGGGAACAGCGAGAGAACCGCCAGTACGTCCCCGTCGAGCTGCCCGAGCCGCCCGACCGCCTCCACCAGCCGCCCGTGTTCACCGACGGCGGCGCCCGCTTCGCAACGGCTCGATGATGGACCTCGCGCCCGTGGATTGGCAGAGACAGCCACGGGCGCACGCTACCAGACGCCTCCCACGCCGGCGACACCGACCGACCAGAGTCGGGGCGCGCCCCGGCTCCTGATGATCGTCCGCCGGGCCGCGAGCGCGACCGCCTGGAGGAGGGGCCCGGCCCGGCCTCGGAGCGCGAGCAACCGCGGCCGCGGGCTGGTAGGATCGAGCGCGCATGGCCAACGTCCTGGTGGTGGACGACGAGCGCTCGATGCGCGAGTTCCTCGCCATCTGTCTGCGCCGCGAGGGGTACGAGGCCAGCGTGGCGGAGTCGGGTGCGCGCGCGCTGGCGTGGCTGGAGGGCCACCCGGTCGACGTCATCATCACCGACCTCAGGATGCCGGGCGAGCTCGACGGGCTCGGGCTCCTGCGCGCGATCAAGGAGCGCGGGCTCGACACCGAGGTGATCGTGGTGACCGCGTTCGCCACGCCGGAGACGGCGATCGCGGCCATGAAGCAGGGCGCCTACGACTACCTGACCAAGCCGTTCAAGGTGGACGAGATCCGCGCGGTCATCGGTCGCGCCCTGGAGAAGCGCGCCCTGGTCGAGGCCAACCTGGCGCTGCGCGAGAAGGTGAGCGGGCGCTACCGGCTGGCGTCGCTGCTCGGGCGCAGCCGCGAGATGCTGCGCGTGTTCGAGATGATCGGCAAGATCCACTCGACCCGGACGAGCGTGCTCATCACCGGCGAGAGCGGCACCGGCAAGGAGCTGGTCGCGCGCGCGCTGCACAGCGAGGGCAGCCGCGCGCACAAGCCCTTCGTCGCGGTCAACTGCGGCGCGATCCCGTCCGAGCTGCTCGAGTCGGAGCTGTTCGGCCACCGGCGCGGCGCCTTCACCGGCGCCGTGGCGGACAAGCCCGGCCTCTTCCAGCAGGCCGACGGCGGCATCCTGTTCCTCGACGAGATCGGCGAGCTCACCCTGTCGCTGCAAGTCAAGCTCCTGCGCGCGGTGCAGGAGCGCAAGGTCAAGGCGGTGGGCGACACGGCCGAGACCGAGGTGGACGTGCGCGTCGTGGCCGCCACCAACCGCGAGCTGGAGGAGGAGGTGGCGCGCGGCGCGTTCCGCTCCGACCTCTACTACCGGCTCAACGTCATCGAGGTGCGGCTGCCGTCGCTGCGCCAGCGGCGCGACGATCTCCCGCTCCTCATCGAGCACTTCGTCCGCCGCTTCGCCGCCGAGCAGGACAAGCGCATCGCCGGCGTCACGCCCGAGGCCGCCCGCCTCCTCGAGGCCCACGACTACCCGGGCAACGTCCGCGAGCTCGAGAACCTGATCGAGCACGCCGTCACCATGGCATCGGGCCCGCGCATCGAGGTGGCCGACCTGCCGCGCCTGCGCCAGGCTGCCGTGTCGGGCGCGGCCGACGGCGCATCGGTGACCATCCCCGACGAGGGCTTCGACCTCGACCGCGCCCTGGCCGACTACGAGCGATCGATCGTCCTCCGCGCGATGGACCAGGCCGGCCACGTGCGCAAGCGCGCCGCGCGCATGCTCGGCATCAGCTTCCGCTCCCTGCGCTATCGCCTGGCCAAGCTCGGCATGGACGAAGGCGAAGCATCCGAGGAGTGAGATGGTAGGCGCCGCGCGCAACGGTTGCGCACTTTTCTAGCGCCTCATTGGGCGCGCTGGAGCGCGCATTCGTGACCCGAACGGGGTGCGCGGGGTGACAATTTTCGTCACGCGTATGCCGCGCTTGAGCCCAACGACGGCACCGCTGTCGACTCCAGTCTTCTGAATCCCGCCAGTTCGAATTGGTGCTCCCGCGGCACTGGCCTTGCACCGGTCCGCCGGCGGGTATGGGGGGAAGGCGGCGGGAGGGTGGCTTCACCCTGATGGAGCTGATGATCGTGGTGGTCATCATCGGCGTCCTCGCCACCATCGCCGTCTTCATGTTCACCCGCCACGTGGCCAAGGCAAAGGCCAGCGAGGTGCCGGCCATGTTCGCCGAGCTCAAGCTCCGCGAGCAGCAGTTCCATCTGGAGTTCGAGGAGTACCTCCAGACCGCGGCGGACGACAACACGTTCTTCCCGACGTCCGCGCCGGGCTCGACTGCGCAGAGCTACGACCTCGCGACGAGCCCCGTGCCCCCGGCGCCGCAGGACACCAAGTATGACGGGAAGCCGTCCTGGCAGACCCTGCGGATCAACCCGGACAAGACCCTGCTCTACTGCCGCTACCTCGTCCGCGCCGGCGCCGGTGGCGACCCGGCCAACGTGGGGTTAGTGGCAGCGGCCGCGCCCTTCAACCTCAACGGCGCGCTGGCCCTTCCGGCCATCAACTGGTTCTACGTCCTCGCCACGTGCGACTTCGATGGCGACGGCAACCCGTCCACCTATTTCACCCTCTCGGACACCGAGGGGACGATCGTCAAAAACCCAGGGGAATGAGTTCAACAAGGGAGAGGGAGTGGTCCAATGCTTAGCAAGCTGCGCAAGAAGGCCCAGGCGGGCTTCACACTGATCGAGCTCATGATCGTCGTCGCGATCATCGGCATCCTCGCCGCGGTCGCGATTCCGGCGTTCATGAAGTACATCAAGAAGTCCAAGACCACCGAGGCCACGACGCACGTCCAGAAGATCTACCTGGGCGCGAGGACCTACTGGATGGACCGCAACACGCAGGAGGGCGCCATCGTGGCCGACCAGCCGCAGTTCCCGGAGCCGTCGATCGCCACTCGCGTCGCATCCACCACGTGCTGCGCTGGCGGAGGCGCACAGGAGAAATGCCCGCCCGAGGCAGCTCTCTGGGCAGGCGAGCCCTGGAAGTCACTCAAGTTCTCGATGGACGACCCGCACTACTATGGCTACCGCTACACCGTCGCGAATAACACCGCCGCCGCCGGTGGCCAGGGCTCCGAATTCACGGCCTTCGCCGAGGGCGACCTGGACTGCGACACCACCTTCTCGCGCTTCAGCATGTACGGCGTTGTGAACTCGGTCTACGCCGATGGCCCGGCCGGCAGCGCCGCGGTCAGCCGTACCGACGAGCTCGAGTAGCGGCTATCACAGGGGGATGGACGCGCCCGTGGCGAGAGCTGCGGGCGCGTCTTGTATCATGCAACGAGATCGAAGCGATGAGCGCGGATTTACCCTGCTCGAGCTCATGATCGTGGTCGCCATCGTCGGTATCCTGGCCGCGACCGCAGTGCCTTCATTTCTCCACTACATCGCGAAGGCCAAGTCGACCGAGGCGATGACCCAGGTGGAGAAGATGTACAACGGCGCTCGGATCTACTGGCTGGAGCCCCATGGTACCCCGGGTGCGATCTCGCCGCTGCCACCGCAATTTCCGGCAAGCAAGGCCGCGACGCCCGCGATCAGCTGCTGTGCATCGAGCGGAGGCCGTTGTATGCCGTCTCAAGGTCAGTGGCAGGACCCGACGTGGATCGGCCTCAGCTTTTCACTCGACGACCCGCACTACTACCAGTACGAGTTCATCTCGAGCGCCAACGAGTTCACCGCGCGAGCCATCGGCAATCTCGATTGTGATGCGGAATTCTCGACGTTCGGCATGATCGGCCGCGTCGATTCCATCAACGGAGTGTTCGGTCTGGCCGCCGTGAACAGGGTCAACGAGCTAGAGTAGGGGCATGAGAGCGGCCCTGGGGGCGGTCGTCGCGGCTGCGCTGTGGCTTGGCGCTCAGGAGCTGAGAAGCGAGGCCATGGCGACGCGCACCGGCTGGCCGAGATCCACGAGCACCGTGTTCGTCCCACCGGTCGCGGTGGCGCGCTTCGCTCCGTACCCAGAGCTCCTGGCCGATTTGCTCTGGAGTCGGCTGCTTGTCTACTATGGCAGCAACTGGGGCGGCGATGGCGACCTGAGCCAGATGGAGGAGTTCATCGACGATCTGGTCGCGCTCACACCGAGGTTCAAGCCGCTCTACGAATGGGCGGCGTACGCGGTCACCTACCGGACCGGAACCGCCAGCCAGGAGGAGTTTCGTTCCTCGATCCGCTACCTGGAAAAGGGGATGGAGGAGTTCCCGGAGGAATACAAGTACCCCTGGATCGCGGGCACTCGCTACTACTTCGACCTGTGGTCGCCAGATGCGACAGTCAAACGGCGCTATCGCGAGCGAGGCGCGGAGCTCATCGAGCGGGCCATGACGGCGCCGAATGCGCCGCAGGACCTTGCCACGACGGCCGCTAACATGCGCAGCAAGCTTGGCCAGACGCAGCGCGCGCTGGAGAGCCTGCGCCAGATGGTCATGAGCACCGAGGACGAGCAGGCCCGTTCCACGATGCTGCGACGCCTGCGCGTCGTTGATCCCGGGCTCGCCGACGAGCTCGAGCGTGCGGCGCGCTCGCTCGAGGACGACTGGCTACACCACATGCCGATGGTGCCGATCGACTTCTACTTCATGCTGGGCTCCAAACCCTCGCCTGTGATTGATTTTCGTAGGCTCGCCACCCCGTACGATCTCTTCGGCGTGGCGTCCTCGGACGAGGCAGACTGATCCGTTGGCGCTTGCGAATCCTCGACCAGCCCTACGGCCGATCCGCTAGCCTCGACTACGTGGGGGGACGAGCCGCGCTTGCGATCATGCTCGTCATCGTGGCGACGGCGATCGCTCATCTGCCGGCGCTGGGCAACGGCTTCACCAACTGGGATGACCCGGGCTACCTCCTCGACAACCGCCTGACCGTGCATCCTCTGGCCGATGGGGTGACCGGGCTCGTCACGACGCGTTCCCTCGCTTATCCGGTTCCGGTCACGGTCCTGGCTTACGCCGCGGAGCGCGCTGCCTTCGGGCTGTCGCCATTCGCCTTTCACCTGGTGTCCCTGGCGCTTCACGTCCTGTGCGTCCTGCTCGCCGCCGCGCTGGCTCGTCGACTCGGCGCGCGGCCATGGCCCGCGGCGGGGGCCGCGCTGCTGTTCGGCCTCCATCCTGTCGTGGTGGAGCCGGTCGCCTGGGTGGTCGGGCAGAAGGATCTCCTCGCCGCATGCTTCGTACTCCTTGCCCTTCTGGTGCGGTCCGACGCGCGCGGTCAGCGCGCGGGCGCGACTGCGTTGGCGTTCGTCCTCTGCCTTGCCGCCATCGGCGCCAAGCCGAGCGCGGTGGCGGCGGTCGCGATCGTACCCGCCCTCGATCTCCTACTGGCGCGGCGCATCGATCGTTCGGGCGCGATCCTCTACAGCGGGCTCGCGGTCGCCGGCGCGCTCTCGATCGCGCTCGGTCTGGTCGGACATGGCTTCATCGGCGGCGAAGGACCGGGCCGGCTCGGAGCGCGCTCGCTGACCGAGGCGCTGTGGGCCGTGTGGCTCCAGGCCCGGCACGTCGTCTGGCCGGACCCGCTCCTCGCGCGCTATTTCGCGCCGACCGGGCTGGCGCTGTTGGCTGGCGCCGCTGCCGGTGCGCTGGTCATCGCGGCGCTGGTCGGTGCGGCGGTCGCGTCATGGCGCCGGGGCCACCGCGAGGTCGCCTTCTCGCTCGCCGCGGGGCTCCTGGCCTACGCGCCGGTGTCCGGCCTGGTGCCGCTCTCGCGCGGCCCGGCCGACAGCTACCTCTACTTGCCGCTCGCGCTTGCGGTCGTCGCCGCCGCGCGCGGGCTCGGACGTCTGGCCGACGATGGCGAGCGGGCGTCGCGCCTCACGGCCGTCGCCACTGCGCTCGCGGCCCTCGCGTTCACGTTTGCCAGCTCGCGGCAGACGGATGTCTGGCACAACGCCAGGACGCTCTGGGACCCCGTCGCGAGCCACTACCCTGACGATCCGCGAGCCCTCATGCGCGTCGGCGATGCGCATCTCTTCATGAACGACCCCGGAGCCGCGCTCGAGGAGTACGAGGCGATTCGCCGCCGCTACCCCGGCTTTGCCGCGAGCCTCCCGGCTCACGCCGCGACGCTCCAGGCGCTCGGTCGAAATCGAGGAGCCGAGGCGATCCTTGCCCACGCGGTTCGGCTCGACCGCACCCGCGACTCTCTCGAGGCCTACGGCTTCTTTCTCGCCACCCACGAAGTCCCGGCCAGCGACGAGGCCGCGGCGCGCGCGTCGCTGGTCACGGTCGGCGAGCTGCTCGCGACCCGCGGGAAGCGCGCTGCCACCGTCGGGCGCGCCGCCCGGCTCCTCCGAGGGTACGGCGAGACCGACCTGGCCAGCGCGCTCGAGCGGCGGCTCGCGGAGCTCGAACGCCGCGAGCGCGGTCGCGGGGCGACCGGGCATTGAGCTCGACGCCACGCAGGCGATGCGAACCCTGATAGGCTGATCGAATCGAGCGGGCAGGGGCGAGCGGGTGAGTGCGTGAGTGGGGTGAGGGCGATCCGGCAGGGCTTCAGAGCGGGCCGTCGCTGGCGCTGGCGCACGCTCTTGCCCGACCGCTGGTCGTGGGTGCGTCTCTGCGCGTCGCCGTCGAGTTACCTCCTTCTGCTCGCGGCCCTCACGGCCGCGGCCGCCAAGGTGCGGGTCATCGCCGCGCTCGACGACGTGACCGCCTGGCCGATGTGGTCGCTCGTGGCCACCGCGCCCGACGCAGCCCTCTTCGCCGCGCTCGCGTCGCTGTTCGCCGCAGGCGAACGGCGAGCGACGGGCCTCCTGCTCATCACCGTGCCGACCGCAGTCCTGGTAGCCGCGTTCGCGGCGGCCAGCGCCGCCTACCTCGCCATCACCGGCGAGCAGCTGACCTGGCAGGCGGTGTCGCTCGGGATCGATCGGTTCGGCGACCTGCGCGGCATCATGGGCGCGGAGACCGCGGGCATGGGCTGGAGCTCGAGGGCCGCGCTGCTCGTCGCCGCGGCCGTCCCGCTCACGGCGCTGTGGATGCTGCGGCGGTCCGGTCGATCGCTTCACCCGGCCGCCGGGCCCGGGCGCGCGCACG
>Ga0126377_10000640_pt1 | contig 21619 bp, 22 predicted proteins | sample PanSoiMetPlot_22_FD_92647 | JGI IMG/M metagenome (GOLD analysis project Ga0126377, IMG submission 92647) | Tropical forest soil microbial communities from Panama - MetaG Plot_22 | ecosystem: Environmental > Terrestrial > Soil > Tropical forest > Bulk soil | place: Panama | collected 2016-02-17 | reverse complement strand
GTCGAATTCCTTGGCGTTCATGTAGCTCGAATGCGGGTCGAGACCGTTGAGCATGCCGCCGACGGCGGACTCGACGAGCTTCTGCACCTCCGGCTTCTCGACGTAGTGCGCGCGCACCTGGTCGAAGATCAGCCCGAACAAGGTGAGCTTCTTGTAGGTCTCGGCGCCGCTCGACTGCCCCGGCGCCGCATTGGCCCGGCCGAGATCGACACGGCCCGGCGAGAGAACGAAGGCGCCGGTCGCGCCCAAGAGCGCGCCGAGTAGGACGAGATGGGACTTGCGCATATTTCTTCCGCTCCAACGGCAATCTGGGCGATCACTGGGTGTCGCCGCGTTCTTCCGCCCCAACCACAATCCGGGCGATCACTGGGTGTCGCCGCCATAACCAATGAACCACCCGGGGCTTCCTGCCCTGCGGTGCGATGTCGCAACGCGCGTTCGCGCGGTCAATGGCGTAGGGTGCGTGGTTGCCGTCAAACTGTGTCTTTTTGTGAGCAGATCACGCCGACGTGACAGATCCGGTCGAGGGTCGTGCCGCGGCCCGGTTCCAGGCTCGGCTTGGGGCCGAGCCAAGCTTTGCCGAAGCCCCCATGGCCAGCAGGGGCGGAGTGGTTAACGGCGCGTCAGGGCAATCCGGATGGTCTCGTCGGCTGGTATCGGCTGATCGCTGCCGGCCGCCCAGGTCGGCGCGGTCGCGAACTCCTGGCGCGGCATGTCGATCGCGGCGATCTGCCGGCCGAGGATGCCGACGACCTCGATCGGCACCGCGACCGGCCGGCCGCCCCAGTTGAGCCATCCGCCGAGCCAGCCGCCATAGGACACGATCAGCCGGATCTTGCCCTGCGGGCTGCGCACCACCTCGCGCACGTGCCCGAGCGTCAAATCATTGTCGTCGAGCACCGGCAGCCCGACGAGATCGCCGGCCCGGACCGGCTGCGGAAAGCGCCGCTGGAAGCGCGCCTCGGCCTCGGTCGGCATCTCGGTCATGGGCGCCATGCCGTGCGGCGCCTGCGCGATCCGCACCGATGCGCCGACACGATCCTGCGCGGCGGCCGAGGCCGCACCGGCCGCAAGCGTCAGACCAAGGACGAACGTGCGTCGCGTCGCGCGCATGGCCTCACTTTATCACGGCCGTTTCTTCAAGCGGGTGACACGAGTCGTTTACCGGCCGCCCGGCGCCTCACACGACAAGTTGAGGGTCGATGATTTGATTCCCGCACGCCTGCTGCGTAGCGTGGCGCCCATCCGCCGGATCGTTACCAACGCAACGGATCGGGACACGGATCATGTCCGCCACTCGCACAATTGCCGCGCCGCGCATGCGCCGGCTTCATCCGCTGCCGATCCGCATCATGCATTGGATCAACGCGGTCGCGATGTTCATCATGATCGGCAGCGGCTGGAAGATCTACGAGGACGAGGTCCTCTTCGGCTGGCTGCATTTCCCCGAAGCCGTCACGTTCGGTCCGTGGGCGCAGCACGGCCTGCAGTGGCATTTCTTCGGCATGTGGATTCTGGTCCTCAACGGCCTCGCCTACGTGATCTATGGATTGGCGACCGGCCGTTTCCGCCGCATGCTGCTGCCGATCCGCCGGCGCGATCTCATTGCCGATATCCGCGATGCGCTGCGGCTTCGCCTCGCCCATGAAGATCCGACCAAATACAACACGGTGCAGCGGCTTCTCTATATCGGCGTGCTGCTCACCGGTGGACTGATCGTGCTGTCCGGACTCGTCATCTGGAAGCCCGTCCAGTTCTCCGAGCTGCTGACGCTCTTCTACGACTTCCAGACCGCGCGCCTCGTTCATTTCCTGTGCATGGCCGCGATCGTGCTGTTCGTGGCGGTCCATGTGACGGTCGCGCTCTTGGTACCGCACACGCTCGTCGCCATGGTGACGGGCGGCCCGATCGCGCAGGACGCGCCCGCCGCCGCTCCGCCGCAACCCGCTCCGTAGCACGCGGATCCCGAAGGACGCTGCCATGCCGATTCGAACCCCGTCATCCTCGATCTTCCGCCCCAAGGGGAGGATCGATCAGCGCGTGCTCGCCGAGAACCGGGCGCTGGTCGAGAAGATCGACCGACGCGGCGTGCTGCGCGGCTCGCTCAGCCTCGGCGCACTGACGCTACTCGCCGGTTGCAATTTCACCGAGGACGACAGGCTGCAGGTGGCGCTGCGGGGCGTCTCGAGCTGGAACGACCGCGTGCAGGCGTTCCTGTTCCGGCCCGGCCATCTCGCCCCCACCTACAGCGAGGCGCAGGTCGTCAAGCCGCCGCGCTTCAACGCCCACTTCGACGTCGAGGATGTGAAGCCGGTCGACGGCGGGAGCTGGAAGCTGGAGCTCGCCGGGCTCGTCGCCGACAAGCGGCCGTGGACGATCGAGCGCATCCATGCCCTGCCGCGGCAAGAGCTGATCGTGCGCCACATCTGCGTCGAGGGCTGGGACTATATCGGCCAATGGTCGGGCGTGAACCTGCGGCTCTTCCTCGAGCGCATCGGCGCCGACCTTACGGCGAAATACATCGCGTTCAAATGTGCCGACGACTATACCGAGAGCCTCGACATGGCGAGCGCGCTCCATCCGCAGACCATTCTCGCCACCCGCTATGCGGGCGAGCCGATCACCGACCCGTTCGGCTTTCCGCTGCGCCTGCGCGCTGCCACCAAGCTCGGCTTCAAGAACGCGAAGTGGATCACCGCGATCGAGGTGACCAACGATTTTCCCGACACGTTCTGGCACAAGCAGGGCTTCAACTGGTTCGCGGGGATCTGAACGCGGCGGCGGTCGCCAGGGTCATCGTGGCGATGGTCGGACACCGCCCGCGCCATCGAGTGACCGCGAACTGTCGCAACGGCCGTCTTCAGGGGCGCACGCCACCGTCGCCCGGCGCGATGGCGCGATAGACCCGCCAGCGATCCGGCTTGGTCTCGATCAGGCGATAGAACGGGCTCGAGGCGAACGGATCGCGCGTCCAGGCGCCGTCCGCAGCGGTGAGCGCGATCGCGTGGCAGCCGTAGCGCGTCGCGAGCTCGCGCACGTCGTCGGCCGAGCCCTCGCCCGCGAACACTCGGCCGAACAGCGCGTCGATCTCCGCGCGCCGCGCCGCGGGCAACGCGGTGAACACCAGCGCGAATTCGCGCCCCGCATAGCACGAGCGCCGGTTCGACAGCAGCGCCCACCCGATATTGACCGGCCAGGGCGTGACGTCGCTCAACAGCAGCGGGTTGTTGCCGACCCGTTCGTCCGCGATCGAATGCCGCCGGACCGCGGCCCACATCTGCGGCATCTCGGCGAACATCGCCGCGCTGGGCCGAGGCTCGCCCGCAACATTGTCGCGGACGATCTCGATGCCGCCCGGCAGCCCGAGTCCGATGCCGACGAGCGCGGCCGCGATCGCGAGCCATGCGCGCGCGACGATCCACTGCGACAGAGCGACGGCCGCGAACACGGTGAGCACCAGCACCGGCGGCAATGCGGCGCGCCAGCCGAGATCATCATTCTCGCCGAGCGTGCTGACCAGAAGCCAGGACACCGCGAGGCCCGTCGCCGCGAGCAGCGCCAGCGCGAGCGTGTCGCGCCGCGTCGGGCGATCGACGCCCCGGCGGGCGAGAAGAAGCGCCAGCCCGGCTGCTCCCGTCAGATAGATCGCGGGAAGCTCGACGATCAGGAAGATCAGCCAGAATGCCGGCAGGTCAAGCGCGCGCCGCAGCTCCGTGGGAAAGAATTCACCGAGCACCCGATAAGGCGACAGCGCGATCGGTGTGCCGGCTTCGCGCGCCACCGCGGCGGCGAGTTGATCGTACAGCAACGGAGCGGCGATGACGGCCGTCAGCAGCGCCGCGACGACGAGGCCGACGAGGAGCCTTGCCCGCCGCCCGGGCTCGGCGAACGCGAGCAGCGCAGCGCCCACGGCCGGCGCCGCAAGCGCAAATGTCACCCCGCCGATCCAGGCCGAGCTCGCGAAGCCCGCGGCCGCCAGAAGCGCGACCGTAAGGATCCGCAGGACGCTGCGTTCGCCCAGTCGACCCATGAGGACGACCGCGGCGACGATGCAGCACGCCGACATCAGGTGCTGCGGCACCCAGGACGACTGAAAGATCCAGCCGCCGAAACCAGTGGCCCGCAACAGGATCGAATCGAGCCGGTCGGCGCTCCATGCGAGCGACAGCAGCGGGCGCAGCGAGGCCGCGATGGCGAGCGGGATGATCCAGAATGCGGCCGAGCCGCGTCCCGCGAAGCGCACCGCGAGACCCATCATCAGGACCAGGGAGGCGAATGCCGTGACCCAGGTCATGGCGATGTCGGCTTCCCATCCGCTTATCCCGCCGGCGAGCACCAGCGCGGCGGCGCTGAAGTGCCACAGATAGTAATAGACGAGACGGCTCTCGCCCTCGCCGGCGGCGAGGAACGGATTGCCCGGCGGCACGCCGAGTCTCGCCATCTCGTCGATCATCGCCACCTTGGCGTGGTCGAAGATTGGCCCGGCCAGGATGACCCCGCCGTCAGCCGCCTTGGGCATGACCGCGAGCGCAGGCGCAAGCGCAAGCAGCGCCGCCAGGGCAAATGCCCAGCGGGGCACGCGCACGGCCACGTCGTCCGCCAAGTCGTCCGCCATGTCCTTCGCGCCCGACGGCACGCCGCCGCGTGCCGACAGCATGGCAAACGCGAGCGTCATGAGCGCGACGGCCAGCACGCTCGCGGTCGAAAGACCGATAAGACGAAACAGCGGCAGCGCCAGCACGCTGTGCACCGCCCAGCCGACCACCAGCGCCATCGGCAGCATGAGCGGACCTGGCGCGAGGCGGCGCGTGATGGCGGCGCCGAGGCAGGTCCAGAGCAACAATGCCGAGAGAGCGCCCACTGCGACGTTGAGCGTCGAGACCATCGGGTGCAAGACGTCTGCCCTTCTGCGCGTGCCGAGCCAGCCCGCGCGCCTCAGCCCGTTGCGGTATCCGCGGTCTGCATCTTGCCCCGCCACGCGGCCGCCAGCGCCATAACCAGGTCGAGCGATCCGGCGGCGCCGTTGCCGTCGCCTTTCTCGAAGTCGCCATCGACGCATCCGAGCTGGTTGGACACGTGGGCGAGGCAGATCACCGGATGCGCACGGGCGGCAGCGAACGCGTAGAGCGAAGCGGCCTCCATCTCGACCGCCAGAATACCGTCGCGCCGGCGGCACGCAATGGACTCCGCGGTCTCGCGAAACGGCGCATCGGTCGTCCAGGTGTCGCCGCGACAGATCTGGTGACCGGCCGGCGCCAGCGCGTCGGCGGCGAGCGCGAGCAGCGCCGGATCGGCCACCGCATATTTCGACGCCGGCAGGTAATGGTAGCTCGTGCCCTCGTCGCGCAGCGCCCGCTCGATCAGGACGTAGTAGGGCGGCGGCCCGACATCGGTGATCTGCCCGGCCGATGCGACGCTGACGAGGAGGCCACAGCCGGACGCGAACAGCTGCTCGGCCACCAGCACCGCGAACGAGCCGCCCACCACGTGGCCGATGATGCCGCAGGACAGCTCGCCGACCCGCCACGTCCACATCTGGTTGTGATAGCAGGCCCATTGCGGGCTCGGCGTCGCATCACAGGTGCGGCGTATATGCGTGACGACGTCGCCATCGGGATCGAGCACGCAGACCGGCGGAACGCTGCCGGCCGGCAAGCCTCGCTGCCGGCGCGCTTCCCGCAGCAAGTTCTCGGGGCGAAAGACCGACGGCGCCATATGGTCGCTGCGCTCGACCAGGGGCGCGGCGCGGTCGAGGAGCGTGGGCTTGCGCGCGGGGTCATCGTCGCGCAGATCGCTGGCGTCGCGGTTCATGCGTCGCGCCCCCCCGGCGTCAGCGGACGCGCTTCGCGCGTCACTTTCTCCCCGGCGGACAGAGGGGAAGAAGCCACCCGCACGAAGGTCGCGAGGATGCGCGCTGCTGCGCGCAGCGTGCCGCGCGCGCTGCCTGCGACCTTCGAGGCGCCGCCGATGCGGCAATGATAGGGCACCGGGATTTCGAGGACGCGCAGGCCGGCCCGCGCAGCGCGCATCTGCATCTCGATGTTCCAGCCGTAGGTCATCTCGCACATGCCGAGCGCGATCAGGCGGTCACGCCTGATCGCCCGGAACGCGCACATGTCGGTGTAGCACACGCCATAGAGCGCCCGCATCCCGAGGCCGGCGAGCCAGCCGGCCGCGAGTTGATGCCAGCCGATGCTGCCGGGTTCGCGCGCGCCGCGTGCGCGCGACGCGGTCACGAAGTCGAACCGGTCCGCCCGGATCGGCTCGACCAGCGCCGCAATGCTCGCAGCGTCATCGGCGCCGTCGCCATCCATGAACACCACGATCTCGGCCTCGCTTGCGGCCAGCGCGCCGGCAAGGCAGGCGCGGCCGTAGCCGCGGCCGGCCGGGATCACCTCGGCGCCCGCCTCGCGCGCGCGTACCGCGGTCTGGTCGGCGCTTCCGCCGTCGGCGACGATGACGCGGTTCACCAGCGTGCGCGGCAGCGCGCGCACGACCCCGCCGATCGATGCTTCCTCGTCGAGCGTCGGGATGACCACCGCCACCCTGTCGGCCTGCGCGGGACCATTCGCCGCCAGCGCGATGCTCGCCTGCCCGCGCATGACGCTCACAGGCTCCAGCGCAGGCCGCAGTTCGCACAGGCGGCGGGGGGATGGTCGGAGACGAGGCCGGCGCGGAACGCGCGATAGGCCGGGCCGTTCCAGATCTCGCGCAGGGTGTCCTGCGACGCGTCGCCCAGCGTGTAGTTCTCATAGCCACGCTGCGAGAACGGCGCGATGCAGCACGGCAGCGCGCGGCCGTTCGCGGTGATGTACATGACGGTCCACGGGCGCCGGCACATCGACCAGGGCGAACCATCATCGCTCCGCTTGAGACTCATACCCGGCTCGGCGACCGCGCCCGATGCACTGAAGGTCATGCCGAGCGCGCGCGCCGTCGCGGTGGCCTCATCAAGATAGCCCGCTTCCTCACGCGTCATGCGCTCGTACAACGCCTGGTCGGGCCGCGCATCGCCGACCGCATCGGTGTCGAAAAAGACCAGCCGCTGAAGATAGACCTCCTTGACGCCGATCTCGGCCGCGACCCGCACGAAGGCCGGCAGCTCGGGCAGCGTCTCCTTGAGACCGGTGAGCCAGGCCGAGACGCGCGGCCGCGCCGCCCGCTCGCGCTCCTGCAGGGCGCGGAAAGCGCGCACGTTGCGCAGGATCCGGGCAAAGTAATCCTTGCCGCGGATCGCCAGGTAGGATCTGGCATTGGCGGCATCGAGCGAGACGCGCAGCTCGTCCAGGCCGGCCGCGATCAGCGCGCGGCCGTTCCTCTCGTTGAGCATCGTGCCGTTGGTGTTGAACAGCACGTAGGCGCCGCGATCCTTGAGATAGCGCACCATCTGGGGCAGCCGCTTCACCAGCATGGGCTCGCCGACGCCGTGCAGCACGGCCCGCTCGATCCCGGGCAGCTGGTCGACGATGCGGGTGAACAAATCCCAGCTCATGTCGGCTGGCGGCTCGAGCTCCGCGTAGGTGCGCGGGCAGGTCGTGCACAGCAGATTGCAGCGGTTGGTGGTCTCGAGATAGAGACAGACCGGTCTCGTTTCGGCCGCCTCGCCGCGCGCGCCGTCGGCACTCTCGAAATAGCGTCGGGGATCGACCGCGCGCGACTTGGGGGCGGATGCCTGCCCGGACGCGCCCCGCGCGGCGTTTCGTCCGCTCATCCGACCGCCCTCGCGATGCGGCGAGCCGGCGCGATGTCGAGGCGGGGCGCCAGATCGGCATGCGCCAGCAGCGTTCCAAGCAGGTGGGCCGTATGCACGGGCCGGTTCGCCCGAAGCCCCGGCGCAAACGCGCGCCGATCGATCACCTCCTCGCACAGCATCCGCAGGCAGGCGGGGTCGTCGACGTCGTACCATTCGGGCAGCACATCCACGTCGAGCCCGATCTCGGCGGCGCGCGCGAGCGTCTGACCGGCGACCGCATCGGTGCTCCACGCCACGTCCTCGAACAGGCGGTGGTGGCGCGCCTTGATGCCGAGCAGGTAGTAGCCGCCGTCGACCGAGGGGCCGAGCACCGCACGGTCGCCCGGTTGCGCAAGCACGCGCGCCGTCTCGACGAGCAGCGCTGTCGGCAAGGTCGGACTGTCGGAGTTGAGCACGACGGCGCTTGCGTGCCCGCGCGCCAGCACCCGGTCGATCGCAGTGAACAGGCAGTCGCCGAAATTCCGATGCCACGCCTCGATCAGTCCGACCGAGCGCGGCAGGGTTTGCTCGAAGAAGGCGTCCGAACCGGGCGGACCGAATGCCATGTAGCAGGCGAGCGGCGCCGCGCGGCCCGCGGCCGCGACGTTGTCCGCCACGTCCTTGAGGAACGCGGTGTTGAACGCGGCCGCTTCCTCGAAGGTGAGCGGCGGCACCAGCCGGGTCTTGGTCCTGCCGGGGAGCGAGGCCTTCGCCATCACAGCAATTCCGCACGACGCGATGCGCGGGGTACCGTTCGTCCGTGCCGTGCCCATGCGCGGTCTTCCTTGATCGGAATCCCAGCCGTGCTGGTCAACGCGCCGTCCGCAGCGACGTTCCGCCCCGCAGTCGCCGGCCGCACCCACGCTCCTCACTACGCGCCGCGCGCGCGATAAGCCAATGACGAACTTGCTTCCGGGGGATCACAACATGGCGCGCAGCGCATCGCTTCCGCTCACGCGGCCGTGATTGGAAGCGCCGTTGCGAGCGACCCGCCTACGCGCGCTGCGCAAGCAACAGGCAGGCTCAGGCCGCGAGCCGCGCGCGATCGTGCGGCTCGTCGAAATCGACCGGGGTGCCCTTGGGGATGATGCCGGTCGGATTGACCTTCCGGATCGACCAGTAATTGATCACGTAGTAGCGCGGCTTGACGGTCGCGGCGACGCCGGGGATCTGATAGAGCTCTCGCAGGTAGTTGGCGAGGTTCGGATAGTCGGCAATGCGCCGCTGGTTGCACTTGAACAGCGAGAAATAGACGACGTCGAAGCGCACCAGCGTCGGAAAGAGCCGCCAATCGGCCTCGGTGATCTGATGCCCGACCAGGTAGCGCTGGCGCGCGAGGCGCGCATCGAGCTCGTCAAGGGTAGCGAACAGCGCGTCGTAGGCCGCCTCATAGGCCTCCTGTGAGCGGGCGAAGCCGCAGCGGTAGACGCCGTTGTTGACGCTGGCGTAGACCGTCTCGTTGACGCGGTCGATCTCGGCGCGCAGTGGCGCCGGATAGAAGTCGACGTCGTCACCCGCGATGCCGCTGAACTCGCTGTTGAGCATACGGATGATCTCGGACGACTCGTTGTTGACGATGCGCCCGGTCTTCCTGTCCCACAGGGTCGGCACCGTCACCTTGCCGGTGTAGCGCGGCTCGCTCGCCGTGTAGGCCTCGTGCAGATAGTGGAAGCCGTTGACGGTGTCGGGCGTGCAGTCGGGAAAGGCCGGACTGTCCTCGTAGGTCCAGCCGTGCTCCTTCAGTCCGGGAATCGCGTAGGCGACCGAGATCGCGGCGTCGAGCTTCTTGAGTGCGCGAAAAATCAGCGTGCGGTGCGCCCACGGGCAGCCATGCGCGACGTAGAGATGATAGCGCCCGGCTTCGGCCTTGTAGCCGGATGATCCGTCCGCCGTAACGCGGTCGCGAAAGCGGCTGTCGACCCGCTTGAACTCGCCCGATCGGCCGAGCTCCTGCGGAAGCTCCTCGTCGCGCCAAACGCCGTCGATCAATACGCCCATGGCATGCCCTTCATTCACACAGCATCGAATTCCGCGTCACGTGGCGCCTTCGCACCTGACGCTCACGAAAAGATCTTGTCGCCCTGCAGGTCGATGATCTGCTTGGCCTTGGAGATCGTGAACGCGATCGCGTCTTCCCGGCTCGTATGCGTGTCTGCCCGCACGAAGCGATATTCCTGCACCCCTGCGGGCTCGTCCTTCTCGATCGTGCCCGCCGTCTGGTAGAGCCCGTTGTTGCGATAGGGCGCGGGCCGGATGCGAAAGCCCTTGTACTCGACCGCCTCGGCCGGCGGGCCCTCGGCGCCGCCCTTTCCGCCGCCGAGCCCGGCCAACGCCGCCTTGATCTTCGCGAACATCGAAACGCCCTTCGTTCAGCGTGGCGATCATAGAATATCTTGCGGCCTGCAACGAGTTAAGGCCGCCGGCTGGTCAATTGAAGTTGAAGCCGCGGCCCCAGCGGTCCTGCCACATGCGCTCGCCGACGGTGCAAGAGATGCGTGGCGCCGACGACGCCGCCGGCACGAGGCGCGGCGTCGCGCCCGCGACCTCCAGCACCAGCTTGGCGCGGGTGGCCTCCCTGAACTTCTCGCGCTCCTTGATCGGGATCACGAAGGCACCGGGGCCGCCGATCACGCAGTCCTCGTAGTAGACGTCGAGATCCTCGATGTCCATGGTGCCGGCCGAGGGCCGCTTGAGCATGATCGGCAGACCATTGATGGTGATGCCCTTGGCGACGACCTCGTCGCGCAGGGTGGCGACGGGCGGGCCCTGGTTGTTGGCGCCATCGCCGGAGACGTCGATGACGCGCCGCACGCCGCGAAAGCCGCTCTCGGCGAAGAGCGGCGCCGCGAAGGCGAGTGCGCCGGAGATCGACGTGCGGTAGGCGCGCCGATAGGGCGCGCGGAAAATCTCGTCGGCCACCGCTTGGGCGGTCGTCGGACCGTCGATCAACCTCCACGGCATGAGGATCCTCTGGTCGGTCGCGCCCGCCCACTCGACATAGGTCACCGCGATCCGGCCATTTACGCCGTGCGCCAACGCCTCCAGGAAGTCGCGCGAGGTCAGGGCCGACACATAGCCTTCGCGCTGGAGCGCCTGCTCGTCCGGATCCATCGAGTAGGAGACGTCGACAGCGAGCACGAGTTCGACGTCGACTTCGGTGGCCGCGGGCGGCGCCTGGGCGAGGCGCAAGGCAGTGGGCGCCGCCTCGCCATCACTCCACAGGCCCGCAATGACGGCGCCGACCGCCGCAGCGGCGAGGCCAAACGCAAATGGTAGGCGCATCGACTGCTCCGTCCCCCCGGTGCCGCCATCGTGGCACGGGCCAGGATCGCGGGAAAGCGCCCGCCCCGGCGGGCCCGACGCCCCGCATGCGCACGCGACAAGGCGCATGTGCCGGCGGTGCTCGCGCGTAAGGCGCGTTCGTTTTCCGATCGCCCGGGCGGCGGACCGGTCGGCGCGCGCCGGTAGTCTGGCGCGCCGGTAGTTCCGTCACTCTGGTTCTGGTCGCGCGGCGCCACGCGGGACGGTACCCGCCTGGGGGAGGCCGAACCCGCGGGTCGACCTGAATGTCGACACTCGGACTCGCGAATCGAATACACTTGAGGGTACGTAAAATTGCGTTCTTCCGGGCAACCGGACTTTCGTTGTATGCGTTTGAGACTTGACCAACGCAGCAACAGGAGGCTCACATGGCACGGTTGCGCGAACAGTGGCTCGACGCGTTGTCGACCTGTGTGACCCTCGTGCTGTTGGCTTTGGTCTATATGGTGCTCGCCGGATACAGCTCGGGCTCGCGCGTCGCCACGCACACGGCCTACGTCACGGCTTCCGACAGCGGTTCACATTGACCAGGCCGCGCCGAAACGCCGGCCCGCCAAGGCTTGCGACGAGCGGGTAGGCCGATCGCAGCGGACCTGCCAGGGTGCCCCCATACGAAGGCGGGCGAAACGAAGCTTGCAGGCAGGACCTCGCCGCGTTGCTCTCAGGCTCCCGCACCGCGATGGTCTAGTGAGTGGCGGGCGGCGCGTCGCCGAAGGCGCCGGATTTTTCCAGGTAAGAGTGGCCGAGGTGGCTGATCGCCGTGGCGAGCACCTGGGCCTGATCGTCCTCCGGGACCACGTCCACGATCAACTCGGCCGCGCTTTCCACGATCCTGGCGACCAGGTCGTTCAGATCAACCGGATCCTCGCCGTCGAGGTGCGCCTTGACGAGCTCGTTGATCTGGCAGTGCAGGCACTCGGCCATTCGTGTCACTCCGTTTCGCTGCCGGCGTCCGTGCAGCTCACCGCGTTGGATCTCACTCCCGGCCTTCGCCTCGCTCGACCTGGCACCGATGCGTCGGATTTTCGAGAGTTCTCGCCCGCAAGGCCAACCTAGTGCTCATGCATCATCGCGCAAGCCAATGCGCGTCGGGAACTTAGCACGTGTTCGGCACGCTGAGCTCCGGCAATATCCGGTCAACAATGTCCGGGTATTTACCACAGACATGCCGTCGGGCCGGCCCCATCGATCCGTTTCGCCCGAAGGAACTTGATGTAGATCAATGCCCGCGCGCCATCCGTGCCGCATGGGAAAAATTTGGTGTCAGATCACGGGGAGGAGCAGATGATGAATATTTTACGTTCGCTGCGGCTCGGGGCAGTCATTGTGGGGATGGCCGCCCTGCTGGCGGCGACCTCAGCGCCGGTCCATGCGCAGCAGTCCGGCGCGGTCCGCCTCACGATCACCAAGGCCGGCTTCATCGTCGGCGTTGGCGGCGGATCGGGTGTCCTGCGCTTCAAGGGCAAGGATTATCGGCTCCGTGTCGGGGGCATCAGCGCCGGTACCATCGGCGTGGCAAGCGCCGACCTCGTCGGCACCGCCTCCAACCTGCGGACCGCCGCGGACATCGCCGGCACCTACACGGCGGTGGGGGCCAGCGTCGCGGTCGCGGGCGGGGCAAAGACCGCCAGGCTGCAAAACTCGAACGGCGTCATCCTCGTATTGCGCGGCGCTCAGGTCGGGCTCGAGCTGTCGCTCAACCTGAGCGGCGTGTCGATCAGCCTGGAGTAGCAGCGCGCCGGGCGCCCCTCCGCCTCACCGCGGCGGAGATGGACGCGAGAGTTGCGAGCCGGAACGGTCGCGCACCCGCGCGTGTTAATCCTTCCGTCCGAGCCTGAAACATGCAGGCCCGGACGGCGGGGCGAAACACGGGAGAGGCCACAAAACGAGAGGAAAGGACCGACCATGAAGGTTTACAAAGTCGCAATGGTCTGCCTTGCGGCAGCTGCCCCGGCCATCGGTGGCGCGCCCGCCAATGCGGGGCCACTACCGACCACGATCGCGGCGGTGAAATCCGCAAGTCCTGGCGGAGTCGTTCAAGCGCGGTGGGGCGGCTGGCACGGGGGATGGCATGGCGGATGGGGTCGCGGGTGGCATGGCGGCTGGGGCGGGCGCGGCTGGTTCCCGGGTGCTATTATCGGCGCACTGGCGCTCGGCGCCGCGCTCTCCTACCCCAACTACGGGTATGGCTACGGGTACGGCTACCCGTACGCCTACGGGGACTACTATCCAAGCTACGCCTACTACGGCGGCCCCTCCTCTGCGGGCTACTATGGCGGCCCGTCCTATGCGGGCTACTACGGCGGTGCGGGCTACTATGGCGGCTCCTACCACTATCGCCGCTACTGGCGCGGTCCGTATGGGGGCTATCGCCACTGGTAGCCTGAAGCCAATCGACCGGGTCGGCGATGGCAGCAGGCATCCTCGCCCAATGGCTCAGTCCTCGATCGGCTCGGTCGACACGATTTCGATGCCGAACCCGGCAAGGCCGACATAACGGTGCTTGGCCGAGGTGAGCAGGCGGATTGACGAGATGCCGAGGTCGCGCAGGATCTGCGCGCCGAGGCCGATCTCGCGCCACAGCCGCTGGCGCTCGGCCTCCGAACCGATATCGCCGTTCCTATCGCTGCTCCTCGGGATCGCCGACACCGGCACACCGACCGAGCCGTCGCGCAGGACCACGATCACACCCCTGCCCTGGCGCTTGAAGTGACGCAGCACCTTCGAGAGCGTGTTGGTGCCGCCGAACATGTCGCGGATGATGTTGGCGCGGTGCAGCCGCGTCGGCACGTCGCGGCCGTCCTCGATCCGGCCATGCACCAGCGCAATATGATGCACCTGGTCGAAATCGGTCATGTAGGCGTAGCCCTGGAGCGGACCGATCTCGGTCGTCACCGTGAACTCGCCGATGCGGTGAACCAGCTTCTCGCGCGACTGGCGATAGGCGATCAGGTCCGCGATGGTGATGCGCTTGAGCTTGTGGCGCTCCGCGAAGGCGGTGACCTCGGGTCCGCGCATCACGGTGCCGTCGTCGTTCATCAGCTCGGCGAGCACACCGACCGGGGAGAGCCCGGCGAGCCGGCACAGATCGACGCAGGCTTCGGTATGGCCCGAGCGCATCAGCACCCCGCCCTCGCGGGCGACCAGCGGAAAGACGTGACCCGGCCGAACGAAGTCGGTGGCGCCGCTGTTGCCGTTGGCGAGCGCTCGCACCGTGTTGGTTCGCTCCTCGGCCGAGATGCCGGTGGTGAGGCCGTGGCGCACGTCGACCGATATCGTGAAGGCGGTGCCGAGCGGTGCGTCGTTGAGCGCCACCATGGGGTCGAGATGCAGCCGCTTGGCCTGATCGGCGGCGACCGGCGCGCACACGATGCCGGACGTGTGGCGGATCATGAAAGCCATCTTCTCGGGCGTGCACATCGAGGCGGCGACGAACAGGTCGCCCTCGTTCTCGCGGTCATCGTCGTCGGCAACGACCACGACCTCGCCGCGCGCAAAGGCGGCAACCACCGATTCGACGAGCTGATGGGTATCCGTGGTCATTTCGCCTCGTTCCAGCGCGCCGGCGTGGACCGCCCGGACGATGGCCGCCCACCGCCGCGGGCGTTTGTATAAGCGCCACCGCAAGATGACCAGAGCAAATCCCGGCGCCATCAGGGCACGCCCCCCTTGCCACAAAGGCGAAGGAAGCGGGCTGAGCGCGCGGCGCGCCTGCGGCTAACTCAATCGAGCCCCTTGATGCCGGCCGCCTTGATCAGCTTCGCCCATTGCGGCGTCTCGGTCGCAATGGCATCGGCGAATTCCGCCGGCCCGCCGACGATCAGATCGAGCCCGAGCTCCGCGAGCTTCTGGCGCACCTCGGGGTCGGCCATGATCTTCTGGGTCTCGCGATAGATCTTGTCGGTGACCGCCGGCGGGGTGCCGGACGGCGCCATCAGCCCGAACCACGGCACCGCCTCGAAGCCCGGATAGCCCAGCTCCGCCATGGTGGGCAGATCCGGCGCAGCGACGGAGCGCTTGATCGAGCTCACCGCGAGGCCGCGCAGCTTGCCTTCGCGTACCAGAGTCAGCGCATTGGCGATGTTGGCGAACGACATGGTGACGCGGCCGGCGAGCAGGTCGGGCAGGACCGCGGTCGTCCCGCGATACGCCACCGGCTGGATGTCGAGATGCGCCATGTATCTGAACAGCTCGGCGGCGAGGTGCTGCGAGGTGCCGACGCCGGCGTGCGCATAGGTGAGCCTGCCGGGCTGGGCGCGCGCCAACGCGACCAGCTCGGGCAGCGTCTTCGCCGGCACGTCCGGAGGCAGCGCCAGGATGTTGGCGGCGACGAACACCCGGGTGATCGGAACGAAATCCTTGACCGAATCGTAGCCGAGTCGCTCGTAGAGGCTCGGCGCGATCACGAGCGAGCCGTTGCCGCACATCACCAGCGTGTGGCCGTCGGGCGGCGCATGGGCGACCCGGTCGCAGGCAATGTTGCCGCCGGCGCCCGTGACGTTCTCGACCACAACCGGCCGACCCCAGTCAGCCGAGAAGCGCTCCGCCAGAAGGCGCGAGACGATGTCGGGCGCGACACCGGGCGTGAAGCCGACCAGAATGCGGACCGTCTGCTCGGGATATCTCGTCTCCGCCGCCGCCGGCACGACCAGCAGCAGCGATGACGCCGCAAGGATCGCGCGGATCGCCTTCATCGCCGTCCTCCCCACAAGACTCAGATGAGACTTCGACCGTCAACGGGCGTCACAATAACCGTTGTTGGCGGCGCCGTCTTTGCATAAATGTCGCCGGCCATGTCACGTCCTGGTCGTTGAGCTGCCGATGGTCACAGAGGAGCGGGTTTTCGTCGCGGGCGCCGGACCCGTCGGCCTGGTGGCGGCGGCCTCGCTCGCACGGCAGGGAATTCCGGTCACGGTGTTCGAGGCCGCGCCGCAGTTGAGCCGCGAGTCGCGCGCCTCGACGTTCCATCCCTCGACCCTCGACATGCTCGAGGAGCTCGGCGTCGGCGAGGCGCTGATCGCGACCGGCCTCGTCGCGCCGCGCGTGCAATATCGCACGCGGAACGACGGCGTCATCGCGGCATTCGACTTCGCCGCGATCGCCGACGCGACCCGCCATCCCTATCGGCTGCAGAGCGAACAGCACAACCTCACCCGCATCATCGACGAGCGGCTGCGGTCGGATCCGAACTACCGCATCGAATTCGACCGCCGGGTCTGCGGTGCGCGTCAGGAGCGCGACGGCGTCGCCGTCACACTGGCGGCCGCCGACGGCACGACCGAGGAGCGGCGCGCCCGCTGGCTGATCGGCGCCGACGGCGCGCGCTCGGAGGTGCGCAAGGCGCTCGACATCGACTTCGAGGGCTTCACCTGGCCCGAGCGCTTCCTGGTCGTCGGGACCACTTTCGATTTCTACGCGCTCGTGCCCGGACTCGACGCCGTGAGCTACGTCGCCGATCCGACGCAATGGCACTTCTATCTGCAGATCCCCGGCATGTGGCGCATGATGTTTCCGATCGCGCCCGACGTGTCGGACGAGACCGCTGCCACTCGCGACTTCGCGCGACGCACGCTCGCGAGCGTGCAGCCGAACGCGACCGAGGCCGACATCGCACACGTGACGCTCTATCGCGTGCACCAGCGGGTGGCGAAGAGCTTTCGGTGCGGCCGCGTTTTCCTCGCCGGCGACGCCGCCCACATCAACAATCCGCTCGGCGGCATGGGCATGAATGGCGGCATCCACGACGCCGTCAACCTGACCGAGCGCCTGGCGCGGGTCTGGCGCGGCGAGGCGGACGATGCCGAGCTCGACCGCTACGACCGGCAGCGGCGGCTGGTGACGCTCGAATACGTCCAGAAGCACACGATACAGAACAAGCGCAACCTGGAGACCGGCGATCCGGCCGAGCAGGCACGCTTTCGCGACGAACTGCGGGCAACCGCGGCCGATCCCGGGCGAACCCGTGACTATCTGCTGCGCATCTCGATGATTGCGAGCCTCAAGCGTGCCGCAGAGTTGGGGTAGCCCCAGAGCACGATGCGATGAGGTAGAATCGCATCGTGCTCTCATCCCATTGATTCTGGAGCATGATCTTGGATTCTGGAGCATGATCTTGTCCGAAAAGTCTGCAACCCCGGATCAAGTCCGGGGCAGGCATTTTCGGGATCATGCCCTGGCCGATCCTCGAGAGGTCGCGCATGATCGGAAAAATGCTTTGCAGCACCACGCTTTGGCTTGCCGGCATGGCAGTGCTGATGTTCGCCGCCGCAGGAACCCTCGCATGGCCGCAGGGCTGGCTCTTTCTCGCCCTCATGGCGGCGAGCGGATTTGCTGGAGGGCTCTGGCTGGCGCGGCGCGACCCGGGGCTCCTGGCGGAGCGCCTCGCGTCCCCGCTTCAGCGCGACCAGGAGCGGTCCGACAAGTTTTTCATGATCTTGCTGATGTTCGTGTGGGTCGCCTGGTTCGTGTTCATGCCGATCGACGCGGTCCGCTTGCGCCTGTCGCACCTACCGCTCGCCGTCCAGGTGATCGGCGCGCTCCTGATCGTGCTCGCGACCTACGCGTTCTATCTGACGTTCCGCGAGAACAGCTTTGCGGCGCCGGTGGTGAAGATCCAGAAGGAGCGCGGACAGACCGTCGTGACCACGGGCCCCTACCGCTATGTGCGCCACCCGATGTATGCGGGCGGGATTCTGTTTTTTTTCGGCACGCCGATGCTGCTCGGCTCCGGCTACGGGCTCGCCCTGACCCCGCTCATGCTCGCCCTGCTCGTGATCCGCATTCCGATCGAGGAACGCGCGCTGCGCGAGAAGCTCGATGGCTACGCCGACTACGCGGCGCGCGTGCGCTACCGCCTGATTCCGGGCGTCTGGTAGCTACGCGTCGGCGTCCCGCACGCGATGGCTGCTACGGCTTCTTCAATGGCCAGGCCGGCCCCTCGCCGACCTGTGCGCGGTGGCGCAGGAAATGGTCGGCGATCACGCAGGCCATCATCGCCTCGCCGATCGGCACCGCGCGAATGCCGACGCAGGGATCGTGACGGCCCTTGGTCGAGATCTCGGTCTCGTTGCCGTAACGGTCGACCGTCTTGCGCGGGGTGAGGATCGACGAGGTCGGCTTGACGGCGAAGCGCGCGACCACGGGCTGGCCGGTCGAGATGCCGCCGAGGATTCCGCCCGCCTGGTTGGAGAGGAAGCGCGGCCGGCCGTCATTGCCCATCCGCATCTCGTCGGCGTTCTCCTCGCCCGTCAGGGCAGCGGCCGCAAAGCCGGCGCCAATCTCGACGCCCTTGACCGCGTTGATGCCCATGAGCGCCGCCGCGAGATCTCCGTCGAGCTTTCCGTAGACCGGCGCGCCCAGCCCGGCCGGCACGCCCTCGGCGATCACCTCGATCACGGCGCCGACCGAGGACCCGGCCTTGCGTATGCCGTCGAGATAGTCGGCATAGAACTTCGCCTTGTCGGCATCCGGGCAGAAGAACGGATTCCTTTCAATCTCGTTCCAGTCCCAGCGGGCGCGGTCGATCGCGTGCGGGCCGATCTGGATCAGCGCGCCGCGCACCAACAGACCGGGCACGATCTTGCGCGCGATGGCGCCGGCCGCGACCCGCGCCGCGGTCTCGCGCGCCGACTGGCGGCCGCCGCCGCGATAATCGCGCAGGCCGTACTTCACGTCGTAGGTGTAGTCGGCGTGGCCGGGGCGATATTTGTCCTTGATGTCGGAATAGTCCTTCGCACGCTGGTCGACGTTCTCGATCACAAGTGCGATCGGCGTGCCGGTCGTGACCTGCGCGCCGCTCGCCTCGTCGACGAACACGCCGGAAAGAATCCGCACCGCGTCCGGCTCCTGACGTTGCGTCGTATAGCGCGACTGGCCCGGCCGCCGCTTGTCGAGATAGGGCTGGATGTCAGCCTCGGTCAGCGGGATGCGCGGCGGTGCCCCGTCGACCACGCAGCCCATCGCGGGCCCGTGGCTTTCGCCGAAGGTCGTGACCCGGAAAAGATGGCCGAAGGTGTTGTGGGACATGGAAAGCCGATGGGAAGCCTGTGCAAACCCGATTGCCGTTGCAGATTCGCCATCGTGGATAGCGGTTTGCCGGCAAAAAGGCGACCACGTCGACGCCGGTATTGCGAGCCCGCTGCGTCGACCGAGGGACGTCGCGCGATGAATGGAGGTTCATCTCGCTGAACGGTGGTTAATGTCAATCTGAACATTCGTTAACATACTGAAATATAACGACTATTTCGAAGAATCTGATTGCGGGCCAGCGGCGGCTGTGATAGCCATCACATATCGGCGTTCGAGACCCGGTGGTCTCGAGAAACCTACTGACGCTGATCCGTAACCTGGAGGGTTGGACTATGGCGAAGAAGAAAAAGAAGAAGAAGAGCTCGTAATCCCCACGCGAGGGGCCTGCAGCATGCAGGTGATGGCCAGTGTCTCGACCGCAGCGGTTGCTTGCGGGGGCGTAAGGCCAGGACGATTCAGCAACAAAAGGCCGGCGCATGCCGGCCTTTTCTTGTTGGCATCGGCTCACTGCTGTCGCGGCGGGCGATCGCAATGCTCAGGCGTAACGCGCGAGCTGCCCGGGCGCAAACTGGTAGACGACGCCCTGATCGATGTCGTGCAGCGGTGCGGCCGCCGGCGGCTCGATCTTGAAATGCACGAGCAGGGTGCGAGCCACGCCGCCATGCGCCACCACCACGGTGTCGCGCGCGACCGTCGCGTGCCATTCCCGCACTCGCACCAGCAGGTCCGCGTAGCTCTCGCCGCCCGGCGGCGCGAAGCCCCATTTGTCGTGCTCGCGCATCGCGAGCGCGAGGGTATCGGGCTCGCGCTGCCTCAGCTCCGCGAAGGTGAAACCCTCCCATCGGCCGAACGACAGCTCGGCGAGCCGTGCGTCAGTGCGGTAGCCCGGCAGGTCGAGGCCGACGACGCCGCGCATCAGCTCCATGGTGACGCGGGCTCGCGACAGCGGGCTCGCGACGTAGTCGAAGTCATCCGGATCGTGGCCGACGCGCTCGAACAGCGCCCGCAGAATTGCGCCGCAGGTCAGTGCCTGGTCGCGGCCCACCGCGTTGAGCGGCGTGTCGTGCTGACCCTGCAGACGGCGCTCTGCATTCCAGTCGGTCTCGCCGTGGCGCACGAAATAGAGAAGCGGCATCGCGGCGCGTCACTCGTCCTTGGCAATCGTGATGTCCGGCGCATCCGGATGCTTCATGCCGACGATGTGATAGCCGGCGTCGACATGATGGGTCTCGCCGGTGACCCCGCGCGACAGATCGGACAGCAGGTAGACGGCAGCGCCGCCGATATCGTCGGTCGACACGTTGCGCCGCAGCGGCGCGTTGTGCTCGTTCCACTTCAGGATATAGCGGAAGTCGCCGATCCCCGATGCCGCCAGCGTCTTGATCGGACCGGCCGAGATCGCATTGACGCGGATGTTCTTGGTGCCGAGATCGGCCGCGAGGTAGCGCACCGAGGCCTCGAGGCCTGCTTTGGCGACGCCCATCACGTTGTAGTGCGGCATCCATTTCTCGGAGCCATAATAGGTGAGCGTCAGCAAGGCGCCGCCCCCCGTCATCAGTTTCTCGGCACGCTGCGCGACCGCGGTCAGCGAATAGCAGCTCACCAGCATCGTACGGGTGAAATTGTCCTGGGTGGTGTCGACATAGCGCCCGTCGAGCTGCTCGCGATCCGAGAATGCGATCGCATGGACGACGAAATCGAGCGATGCCCAAAGACGCGCCGCCGCCGCGAAGGCGGCGTCGATCGTCGCGGGTTCGGTGACGTCGCAGTGTCCGATGAGGTGACCGCCGATCTCCTCCGCCAGTGGTGCGACCCGCCTCTTCAGCGCGTCGCCCTGATAGGTGAACGCCAGTTCGGCCCCCTGGGCACGGACCGCCCTGGCAATGCCCCAGGCGATGGAGCGGCTGTTCGCCACCCCCATGATCAGCCCGCGCTTGCCGCGCATGAGCCCCGCGGACTCTGACATGACACCCCTCGTTGCTCGACGGCCGCCATGACCCTATGGCATAGCCTCCCCGGCGCCTTCAACCGGCGCGGCAAAGTCGACCGGAATAGTGTGGCCACGTTGGTGTTTGACAAGGCGACGGACGATGAGACATCCCATTCTGATGGTTACCGTCCGTCAAGGCGGACCTGTGAGAGTGATCGGGTGGTGAGCAGCTTCCGCAGCGGCGTCGAGGCAGCGATACCGGCATTGCGCCGGTACGCGCGCGCTTTGACGCGCGATGCGGAGACGGCTGACGATCTGGTCCAGGATACGCTGGTTCGCGCCTTGAGGTCCGAGCATCTGTTTCATGGCGGTGACGTGCGCAGCTGGCTCTACACGATCCTGACCAATCTCAACCGCAACCGGCTGCGTTCGCTCGCCCGGCGACCGGTGATGACCCTGATCGCCGACGAGGATGCGCCCGACATGTCAGGACCGGAGGCCGGCGCACGCGATATCGAGCGGGCGCTCGCGAGCCTGGTCGAGGATCAGCGCGCCGCGCTGCTGCTCGTCGTGCTCGAGGGCCTGACCTACCGCGAGGTCGCGGAGGT
>Ga0126377_10000639_pt1 | contig 21619 bp, 14 predicted proteins | sample PanSoiMetPlot_22_FD_92647 | JGI IMG/M metagenome (GOLD analysis project Ga0126377, IMG submission 92647) | Tropical forest soil microbial communities from Panama - MetaG Plot_22 | ecosystem: Environmental > Terrestrial > Soil > Tropical forest > Bulk soil | place: Panama | collected 2016-02-17 | reverse complement strand
TGCCACCCATCAGGCTCTGCACGAACAGCGGGATGAACGCGATCACGCCGAAGAGCGCGAAGCCTACAAGGAAGACCACGACCAGAGTCCGGTTGATCACCGGAAGGCGAAACAGATCGACCGGCATGATCGGCTCGCTCGAGCGGCGTTCGACGACGACGAAGGCGGCGAGCAGGATCATCGAGGCAATAAACCAGAGCCACGCGCCGCCGAGCTCAACACCGAGCGCGATCAGGAGCGCGCTCACGCCCGCGAACAACAGCGACGCTCCCAGCCAGTCGACGCGGATGTCCTTGGTGGGTCGTGACGGTGGATACGCGGTCGCGATCACGGCCATGCAGCAGAATCCGAATGGCACGTTGAGGTAGAAGATCCAGCGCCAGTCCCAGGCGTCGGTGATGTAGCCGCCGACGAGCGGCCCCGCGATCGACGCCACGCCCCACACGCTGCTGAAGAGCGCCTGCGTGCGCGCCCGCTCGCTGAGCGTGTAGAGCTCGCCGATGATCGTCATGCTGAGCGGGATGATCGCGCCGGCACCGAGCCCCTGCACCGTGCGCGCCGCGATCAGCTGCATCATGGTTCCAGCCGCGCCCGAGGCGACCGATCCAACGAGAAACGCGGCGACGCCAATGAGGTACATCCGGCGACGGCCGTAGAGATCCGAAAGGCGCCCCCAGATCGGCACTGACGCAGTCGACGTCAGCAGATACGCCGAGAACACCCAGCTGTAATGCGCGAGCCCGCCCAGTTGCGCGATGACCGTCGGCATCGCCGTGCTGACGACCGTCGCTTCGAGTGCACCGAGCGTCATTCCGAGGAGAAGACCGGCTGTGATAGCGCGCCGACGGGGAAGACTGATGGGGGGATGGGACGCCGACATCTACACAGGGTACCACGCAGAAAATCAGGAATCAGGAACCAGGAATCAGGAATCAGGAGGAAAGCAGGAACGAGGCAGGCGCCGAACGTGCCTGAATCCTCCTGCATCCTGATTCCTGATTCCTGATCCGTATGGCGAGTCCGATTTACATACGGCTGTGATTTGGGCGTTACTATGAGCCCATGCCAAAGCTCACCTCGCTTTCTTCGGTGGTGATCGTGTTGGGCCTGTTCTCTCCCACGAGCGCCCTGGCAGCGACGTGTGAACAACTGACTGCGCTCACGGTGGGAGGTGGAACAGTGACGTCGGCGCAGGCGGTCGCGGCCGGCGCATTCACGCCGCCGACTGGCCGTGCGGGCGGCGGGCCCGGCGGCGCAAATCCTTTCGTGAAGCTTGGCGCGTTCTGTCGCGTGGCGCTGACGCTCAAGCCGGCGGCAGGCTCCGACATCAAAGCGGAAGTGTGGCTGCCCGCGAGTGGATGGAACGGCAAGCTGCAGATCGTCGGCAACGGCGGCTTTGCCGGCACGATCAGTTATCCCGCCATGGCCAACGCGCTCGCGGCAGGATACGCGACGGCGAGCACCGACACGGGTCATACGGGGCCGTCGAACAACACCTTTGTCAACGGGGACGTGTTGATCGATTTCGCGCACCGCGCCATTCACGAGACGACGGTTGCGGCGAAGGCGACCGTAGATGGTTTCTACGGCGATGCGCCGAAGCTGTCCTATTTCAACGGCTGCTCGACCGGCGGCAGGCAGGCACTGACGGCGGCGCAGAAGTACCCCGAGGATTTCAACGGCATCATCGCCGGCGCGCCGGCCAGTTACACCTCGAAGCAGACGTTCGGTCAGATCTGGTTCTATCAGGCGCTCGCCGATCCCGTCTCCGCGCTTCCCCGCGAGAAGCTCGCGCTCGTACACGACGCGGTGATGAATGCGTGCGATGGACTCGATGGCGTGAAAGACGGGGTGCTCGAGAATCCGCTTGCCTGCAAATTCGATCCGAAGGTCCTGGTGTGCAAAGAGGGTGTGGACCCGGCATCCTGTCTCACGCCCGCGCAGGCCGATGGCGTGCGCCGCATTTACGCCGGTCCCTCGAATCCGCGCACCGGCGCGCACATCTTCCCGGGCCTCGAGCGCGGGAGTGAACTCGGATGGAATCCGGTCCCGGTCGGCTACGCGGTCGACTACTTCAAATACATCGTGTTCAAGGATCCGAACTGGGATCCGAAATCGTTGAACTACGACTCGGACTTCGAGCGTGCGAGCAAGGGCGACAATCTCGTCTTCGAGGCGAACGATCCCGACATGAGCGCGTTCACGAAGCGCGGCGGAAAACTGATCATGTATCAGGGGTGGGGCGAGCCCGGCATCCCACCGGGCAACCTCGTGCGCTACTACGACGACGTCTTGAAGAAGACGAAGAACGCGAAAGACTCCGTGCGCGTGTTCATGGTACCGGGCATGGGCCACTGCGGCGGTGGCAACGGTACGAGCTCCTTCGACTTCGTTCCGGTGCTGGACGAGTGGGCCGATCGTGGGCAGGCGCCGACGCGAGTCAACGCCTCGCGCGTGCGCGACGGGAAAGTCGATCGCACGCGCCCGTTGTGCGCGTGGCCGCAGGTCGCGCGCTACAAGGGCTCCGGCAGCATCGACGACGAGGCGAACTTCGTCTGCAAATAAATGCCGATGCCCGTACTCTTCGGGTTGATCGGCGCCTTCATCGGGTGGGCCATCGAGTCGTGGGTCACCGGTGTACTTGGCTTCGGCGTTGGATTCCTCCTGGGCCGACTGACGCTGCTCGGTAAGGCGCATCTTCAGCTCTGGAGACGCGTCGACGATCTGCAGGATCGTTACGACCGCCTCGAGCGAGAGCTTCTGACGATCAAACGTGAGGCGCCTGCGCCGGCGGCGCCGCCGCCAGATGTTGCAGCTGCGGTCCCTCCCAAGCGCGTTCCGCCGCCAGCACCGACTGCACCGCCGGCTCCGACCGAGCCGCGCGTTCCGCCGACGGAAATCCCGCTGACACACATGCCGGTGTACGAGCCGGCCGCACCGCCGGCGGTTTCACCCGCGATCGAACCGGCTCCGTCGCCGTCCTTCTGGCTCGTCGAGTTCTTCACCACCGGCAACGTCGTCGCCAAGGTCGGCATGGTCATCGTGTTCTTCGGCGTGGCCTTCCTCGTGCGGTATGCCGCCGATCGGGGGCTGCTGCCGATCGAGTTCCGCTTGATCGCGGTTGCCGCGGGAGCGCTGGCCCTCCTTGGCATCGGATGGTTTCTGCGACACTCGCGACCGGAGTACGCGATGGTGCTGCAGGGAGGTGCGGTCGGCCTCCTGTATCTCACGATCTTCGCCGCGTTTCGACTCTATTCACTGCTGCCCCCGCCGCTCACGTTCGCCTTGCTGCTGACGGTCGTCGCGTTCAGCGGCGTGCTGGCGGTGGTGCAGAACGCCCTCTCGCTCGCGGCCATCGGAGCGACAGGTGGATTCCTTGCACCGATTCTCGCCTCCACGGGGGGTGGAAGCCACGTCGCGCTCTTCTCGTACTATGCGGTGTTGAACCTTGGCGTGCTCGGCATCGCGTGGTTTCGCGCGTGGCGTTTTCTGAACTGGCTGGCCTTCGTCTTCACGTTTGGCATCGGCTTCCTCTGGGGGCAACAGTTCTATCAACCCGCATTCTTTTCGACCACCGAACCGTTTCTGATCTTCTTCTTCCTGCTCTTCCTCGCAGTCGCTGTGCTCTTCGCGCACCGACAGGCGCCGGAGCTGCGCGGATACATTGACGGCACGCTGGTCTTCGGAGCGCCAGCGATCGCGTTCAGCATGCAGAGCGTCCTCGTCCGCGACATTCCATTCGGGCGCGCGTACTCTGCGGTCGCGCTGAGTGCCTTGTACCTCGCGATGACGCGCGCGTTGTGGCGACGGGACCCGGCATTGCGGCAGCTGGCTGAAGCGTTCCTCGCGCTGGGTGTCGTGTTCCTGATTCTGGCGGTGCCGCTGGCATTCGACGGGCACGCCACTGCAGCGGCGTGGGTGCTCGAAGGCACGGGGCTCGTCTGGATCGGTGTGCGCCAGAATCGACTGCTCGCACGGCTCACCGGGGCGGCTCTCCTCGTCGCCGCGGGCGTGGCGTTTGCCGTCATCGCCACGCCAATGGCGAGCACGCTCGCGGTCCTCAACGCCCGGTTCCTCGCGTGTGCTGCCATCGCAGCGGGCAGCGTCGTCGCGGGGCGGCTGCTGTCGAAGGGTGGCGACCGGCTCGTCGATCTCGAGCGGCCGCTCGAGTGGGTGCTGCTGATCTGGGGTCTGCTCTGGTGGTTCGGCGCGACGTTCGTCGAGATCGGGCTGCACATCGGGTCGACGCCCGAGCCCCCCGTACAGCTCCTCGCGTTTGCAGGCAGCGCCGTGCTGATCGGTTGGCTTGCCCGTGCGTGGGACTGGCGCGCGATGAAGCTGTCGACGATGCCGATGGGCCCGCTGATGTGGTTGGCGGTCGTCCCGGCCTTCGGCTTCCAGTACGACGAGGGGCCGCTCGTCAATCTCGGGTGGGCCGCCTGGCTCGGAGCGATCGTCGCCAGCTATTTGCTGATGTACTGGTTCGAGCGCGCATGGCCCTCGTCTGTCGTCAAGATGTGGCATGCCGGGGCGGCGTGGCTCGTGATCTTCCTGGCGACGTGGTCGATTGCCGTCGCGGTGCGCCACGCCATCCCCGACACGCTCACGTGGTCGACGACGATCTGGTGTGTCGTGCCCGCAGTGATCCTGCTGGCGCTCCGTGCGGTGGGACCGTCGCTCGGCTGGCCGGTGCAGCGCTTCTCATCGCTCTATCGAGAGATCGTTCCGCTTGCGCCCGCAGCAGGCATCATTCTGTGGGTGGCGTGGGCATCGACACAGAGCGGCGATCCCAATCCGTTGCCGTATGTGCCGATCGTGAACCCGTTGGAGCTCGTGCAGGCGCTCGGTCTGATCGTCGTGTTTCTGCTATGGGGTCGGGAGTCATTTTCGCCAGACTCCCCACGCGAAAATGACTCCCGACCCCATTTCACCGAGTCGCCGCGTCGATGGGGTCTGACGCTCATTGCCGGGCTCGCGTTCGTCGCGATCAACATGATGGTCGGGCGCGTGGTGCATTTCTACTGGAACGTGCCCTTCGACATCGATGCGCTGCTGGATTCGTCCGTGTTCCAGGCCGGTATCTCGATCATATGGGGCGTGACCGCCGGCATTCTCATGACGCTGGCCCGCATCCGCATCAGCCGTCCGGTCTGGATGATGGGCGCAGGTGTGCTTGCGGCGCTCATCGTCAAGCTGTTTCTCGTCGATCTGGGCAACGTCGGCGGCGTCGCGCGCATCGTGTCGTTCCTTGCCACCGGCGTCCTGATTCTCGCCATCGGCTACTTCGCGCCGGCTCCACCCAGAACCGAAAGAGCCGCATGAGGCGCGCGTTCGCACTGGCTACTTTTGTCGTCGTGCCCGCCCTCGTAATGGCGCAAGTGTCGACGAAGGATTTCGCGCGCGGCGCCGAGATTCGAACTGACGGCGGCGGAAGCCTCTATCGGATCGAACTCCCGGACGAGGTGTATGACACGTCGACGCGCGTCGATCTCGCGGACATGCGTGTGCTCAACGCGACCGGCGAGACCGTGCCCTATACGTTGCGCGAAGTCCCGCGCTCGGCGAGTCCCGAATCGGCATGGCGCCTCGTGCCGTCGTTTCCGATGAGCGAGGCCGAGTCTGGTGCAGCGGCGAGGACGCACGTGAAGGTTGGCGCCGACGGCGCGGTGCTCGAGGTCACCAACGATCGAAAGTCAGGTCGATCGACCACCGCGTACCTCGTCGACGCCACCGGCCTCACGGACCCGATATCGAGGATGTCGTTGATCTGGGAGGCGGCACCGGGTGCGACCTTTCTCGTGCCGGTCAGCGTGTCTGCCTCCGACGACTTGAACAGCTGGCGCACCATCGTGCCCTCGGCCGCGATCGCGCAGCTGCGGCGCGACACGTTCATGCTGACGCAGAACGAGATCGAGCTGCCAGGCGCGCAGCGGGCGAAGTACTTCAGAATCTCGTGGCCGCGTGAGCTTGCTGCCGTGACAGTGAAGTCTGTTCGCCTGCGGCCTCGAACGAACGCTGCCGAGCCCGAGATCCATTGGCGCACCGTATCGGCCGAGCGCGTCGACCCTGTCGGCACGGCGCAGTACGACACGCACGCGTTTCTTCCGATTGAGTATCTCGACCTCGAGTTCGCCGATCCAATCGATACCGACCTCATCACCATCCGCTCGCGACCTGCGTCAACGTCTCCCTGGGAGCTGAGTCATTCCGGTTTGTTCTATGTATTGCAGGGCCCAGGCGGACCGATTCGCAGTCCCTACGTACACATCGGCCGCACGACAGAGCGCTACTGGACAGTCGAGACGACACGAGAGGGTGGATGGAAACAGAATCGCGCGCCGCGACTCAAAGTCGGATGGCATCCGCACGAGCTCGTGTTCGTGGCTCGAGGACCTGCGCCTTACACGCTCGCGTACGGCAGTGGGCGCGTCGGGCCGGCTGATGCACCCGTCGGCGAATTGCTCGCAAGCCTCAGTCAGGCCGGCGACGGAGCCCAGGTCCGCGTCGCGACGCTCGGTCAGCCGCGCAGCCTCAGTGGCGCCGATGCGCTCGAGCCGCTGCCGACGCCGCTTCCGTGGAAACGCATCGTGCTATGGGCGGTGCTGATTGTCGCAGTCGGAGCGCTGGCGTTCGTGGCCGCACGACTGTTGCGCGAGACGAAGAACGCGACCTAGAGCAGCAGCCCTGCCTCTTCGAAACCAAGCCACTGCGCCCACTCGTCCTGCCGTCCGGGCTCGTGCAACCGCGGAACGACACACCTAGTCTGAAGAGCAAGGAGACGGACATGGGACACACGGTTGGCGATGGCATCATCGTCGTAGCACTCGCTGCGGCATTCGTCTCGTATCTGTACTTCAGGCACATCGAACGACAGCGTCGCCTCGAAATCGTCCACCAGGAGCGCCTGGCGGCCATGGAGAAGGGCATTCCGCTGCCGGAATTCCCGCTCGATCCGCCAAGGGTCCCGAAGCCGCCCGATCCGCGGGCTCCCTTGATTCATGGCATCGTGTGGTCGGCCCTGGGCGGCGGTGCCATGCTGGCCCTGCGATTGATCGGGCCGCAGCCGAATGCCCCGGTGCTTTGGCCGCTGCCGCTGCCGATTGCGCTCCTCGGCGTCGGGTTGATCCTGTACTACGCCCTTGCCTCCGCGAGTGCGCGCTGACCCTGCCTCGTATGCCGATCGGCCTGACGAGTGGCTCGTTGAGAGGTGTTGCGAGTCGGCCGACGACGGCGCGTTCGCCGAACTCGTGCGGCGTTATCGTGGACCGGTATTTCGTTTGGCGGTTTCCATTCTCGGCCAGGAGTTCGCGGCGGAAGCCGAAGACGTCGCCCAGGACGTGATGCTGCGTGTGCATCATTCTCTCCGCTCGTTCCGAGGCGAGGCCAAGTTCGGGTCCTGGATATACCGCGTCTCGTTCAACCATGCGCTCACCGTCAAGGCGCGGGCACGCTATCGAGCACCTCACGTGAGCGATCAGGTCCTCGCGACGACACCGTCTCAGGATCGCGGTCCGTACGATCGGTTGCAGGACGAGGGGCGCCAGCGGGCTGTACTTGCATGCGTTGGCGAGTTGCCCGAAGTGTACCAGTCCGCGTTGCGCCTGTACTATTGGCTGGGTGCAAGCGTGAGCGAAATCGCCGCGATGCTCGAAGTACCAGAGAACACCGTGAAGTCTTACCTCCATCGTGCCAGACGGCTGCTGCACGCCATGCTTGCTGAGCGAGGTTTCGATGCACGATGACGAAGTGATGGATCGGCTGTTGAGAGACGCAATGGCCACGGATGCGCCGCAGCTTTCGCCCGCATTCGACACCCGGGTCATGCGGGGCGTGCGGCCGCGCCGTTTGACGGCGATGGGCCGCGTGGTGATCGCCGTCTATATCGTGGTTGCGGCGGCCACGGCGGTGCGGTTGATGCGCGACCTGCGCATGGAGTCGATCGCCGCGGCGGTCGCGATCGGTCTGCCCGTTGCCGCGGGTGTGAGTGTCTATGGGCGGCGTCTTACCGTCGGCCGCTGATGCGAACCACGAAGATCACGGAGTTGGAAGAAACGGAGAAGGCTCCGTGTTTTTCCTTCGTGATCTCCGTGGCCCCAAAACTCCGTGTCTCTGTGGCCGAATTCTTCGTAGCCTTTGTGGCTACTGTTTCGTCATCGAGACATTGAGCGGCGTCGTCTCGCCGCGGCGCACGGTCACGTCGGTGTGGTAGGTGCGATAGCCGTCCTTGCTGATCTGGATGTTATGCACCCCGGCCCCCAACTGCACGAGCAGATTGTCGTTGTCCGAGGGACCACGCCATTGGCCGCCGTCGATCGTGATGTTGGCATCGCCCGGCTGTACACGGAGTGAGAGCGTACCGGTGTCGGTCTGTGCGACCGATCGATCCGCATCGCGATAGCCGGGACGCGCCGCGACGGTTCTCGCCGGTGGACGCCGCGCCGATGTCGATCCGTTCGTCGGCGGTGGTGCTCCGTTCGTCGGTGGAGGCGTCTTTGCGGCCGGCCGTTCGGGTTCGGGCTCGCCCGCGGCCAGCGGCTCCATCGCGTGCTTCACGTTGAACGAGCCGGTTGGCTGCAGATACACCTTCTGCTCGAACACACGGTGACCGGGCAGATACAGCTGCAGTTCGTGCGGCCCGGGCTGCAGGTTCAGACGCTGGAAGGTGCCATCGAACTGATCGACGACGCCCGCATAGTAGCCGTCGATGAAGACCTCGGTCTCCCGCGGCGTCACTTGAAGACGGAGGGCGGTGCTCCCGTCGTAGTACCCCGGTGCGTAATACGGGTACGGTCCATACGGCGCATAGGGTCCATACGGATAGCCGTACGGGTAACCACCGTAGGCGTACGGATAGCCGTAGAAGGGATACCCGTAGCCATAGCCGAACCCGAATCCGACGCCGAACCCGACTCCGTAGAAGAACGGATTGGAGTAGTAGAACGGGGCGTAAACCGGCCGATAGTACGCGCCCCGGAAGGGCGCATAGATTCGACCAGCTGTTGCCGGGACGGCGACTCTCGACGACGCCGCCGGCGGCACGCGCTGAACTGCGCGGCGTTGCGCGTCGGCGACGACGGGCAGCAGCACGAGCGCAGAGAGCGTGGGAACAATAACGGCTGTGCGTAAGCCAGACAGCACGGAAACCTCCAATGGATCCGGTGGACAGTCGCCTTACAGGGACGGTCCACTAGATCGCAAGTACGCAACGGTTGTGCCGGGCGGAGTACCTGCAGGTTGCACAAGTACCTGGAATTCGAGGAGCAATTCAGCTCGACGTCTGCGCGTACACAGGACAATGTTGTCACGCGGCGAGGACGATGGTCCACTCGAAGGTGGACCCTACGTACTTCTGTTTCCCGGTAGTCGAATCTCGAACACGGCTCCGCCATCATTGCGGGCCGTGACGGTACCGCCGTGCCGCTCGACTATGGCCCTCACGATCGAGAGCCCGAGCCCACTGCCGCCCGCGGCTTTCCGCGACGCATCGACCTTGTAGAAACGATCGAAGATGAGCGGCAGATGCGCGGGTGGAATGCCCGGTCCAGTGTCGCGTACTGACAACAACACATCATGGTCGATGGCCGCGCTCGTCAGTGTGATTGCCCCGCCGTCCGGCGTGTGCCGCAGGGCATTCGCGGCAAGATTCTGCAGTGCCTGTTCCAGACGATCGCGATCACCGATGACGTTCTCACAGTCTGGCTGCACCTGTGTCACGAGCCGGATGCCTCGCTCGCGCAGCTCTCGCTCGTGTCGGGCGGCGACGCGCGAAAACAGCGACGTCACGTCGACGCGATCTTTCCGGATCGCTGTACCTCCGCCCTCGAGTCGGGCGAGGTCCAGCAGATCGCCGATGATGCGCTCGAGCCGATGTGTCTCCTCGGTGACGATGGTGAGATAGCGTTCGCGCGTCTTGGTGTCGAGTTGAATCTCGGTCATCGACAACGTCTCGATGTAGCCGCGCATGGCGGTCAACGGCGTCATCAGTTCGTGCGAGACATCGGCGAGCAGCTGGCGCCGCGCGGCATCGGACGCTTCGAGCGCGCGCGCACGGCTCGACAACTCCTCGGCCATCTTGTTGAACGCGCGGGCCAGCGATGTGACTTCATCCCCGCCATGTTCCGGCGCGCGTGCCGTGAGATCTCCCGAGCCCAGTCGTTCGGTCGCGGCCTGGACGTCTTTCAAACGCCGCCGCGCCGGACCGAACACGATGAAGGCAATGACGGCGGTGCCGACGACGAGCACACCGCCCGCAACCGGCGCCATCCGCGGTCCGAGGATCTTGAGAACGCGAGAGAACGGCGGGCCACCGGGGAGAACGACGACGCGGCCGACGGGCGTGCCGCCGACCAGGATGGTCGCAAACTGACCTCGTCGCGGGCGGAGCGGGTCGGGTACGAGTGAACCTCCCGGGAAAGGGAGGCCTCCGCCTGCACGCGGACCATCAGGTGGCGTGATGGACGGTGCTTCAGGTCGCGCGGTGTCCGGATCACCATCAGGCGGCTGCGGGCGTGGACCCCATCGTCGTGCGAACCGTCGTGGACCGAGCGATTCCAGATACTCGATCTCCTCGCGCACGGCTTCGACCAGCGCGGCGGGCACGTCATCGTGGTTCGAGAGCGTGCGCCCGTCGTCCATGATGATGACGAACGTCTGAAGCGCGTCGCCGTACTGCTCGTGGAGATACGGTTCGAGATCGAGGTTGCGATTCGCCGCGAGCGCCGCGCCGACATCGGAGGCGACGAGTACTGCGAGTCGACGCGGCGATCGCGCTGGGAAGGAGCCGGCAATCGTATCGGTCAGCCAGAGAAAAAGTCCCGCCTCGGCGGCGAGCATCAGCGCGAGAAAGGCGACGAGGCCCAGCGCGATTCGCCAATAGAGACTTCGATACCAACGCGGGCTAGACATCAGCGGCTTTGTATCCCGCCCCCCAGACCGTGAGAATCACCTTCGGGTTGGCAGGATCGGCTTCGACTTTCTTGCGAAGCCGTTTGACCAACGTGTCGACGCTCCTCACCGTTACGAATGTCTGATCCTTCCAGACCTTGCTGAGGAGTCCTTCGCGACTGAATACGATCCCCGGGTTGGAGATCAGTACGTACAGCAGCTCGAACTCATTGAACGTCAGATCTACGTCGGAGCTGTCGACGCGGACTCTTCGGCGTGCCGGGTCGACTTCGATGTGCTTGTACGCGACCGGACCCGAGTGGTTGCCCGAGGCCGCACGCGCCCGGGATGTCTCGCCCCGCCGGAGCAATGCACGTGTGCGCGCGAGCAGCTCGCGAATACCGAACGGCTTCGTGAGGTAGTCATCCGCACCGCTGTCGAGCCCGAGCACTTTGTCCGATTCTTCCCGACGCGCCGTGAGCATCAGAATCGGTGTGTCCGCATTGGGGGAGTCGCGGCGGATCGCGCGACACACGGTCATACCATCGAGGCCTGGCAACATCAGGTCGAGTATGACGAGGTCGAACTTCTGCGACCGCGCATCCTGTAGACCGCTTTCGCCGTCGTTGGCTTCCTGCGGGTTGAGCCCCTCGAGACGGAGGTGCAGTGTTACGAGCTCACGAATGTGAGCCTCGTCTTCAACAACCAGAACTGTAGGTCTGTCTGCCATGGCAACTGTGTTTCAGTCTAGCGCTCCGACGTGGTGCGGCTGTGATTCGAAGGTGACGAAATGATGGCAAGACCCGTATGATTGTCACTCTCCTGCCCCCTCCCTCATGTGATGATCAGGGCACTTCATCCATGCCCGACCGGACATCCGAAGCTGTGTTGAGGCAATTTTCAGCCGCGGGGCTTGCCATCCTGTGCGGGGCGGGGACGTTTGTCCTTGCTCAGGTGCCCGCCCAGTCAGCCGTGTGTCTGGTCACCGGCAGGGTTTCGAGCGGGAACACACCCCTGCCAGGCGTGTCCCTGATGGCCGCACGCGATGGGACCGTCGCGACCGCCACCGCTACGGATGTCGCCGGCTCGTACCGGTTGAAGTTGTCACCCGGGGAGTACCGGATCACCGCCGATCTTCCAGCCTTTGCGACGTTCGAGGAACAGGTCTCTCTCTCCAACGCTTCTGATGCCGAATGCAGCCGGACGCTCAACGTTCAGATGACGCTGCGCTCACGAGTGCAGGCGAGTGGGGCGGGTGGGGCTGGTGGGGTGGATAGGGCAGGTGGGGCGGGTGGGGTTGATAGGGGAGCTGGGGCTGGTGGGGCTGGTGGGGCAGGCGGGGTTGAAGGGGTTGGCGGCGCACGTGCCGGCAATCGGGCTGGTGGAGCGGGGCGGGCAGGCGGCGCGGTTGGCCAGAACGCGGGACAAAACCGGTTCTCGCAACTCCAGGTCGTGCAGTCGGACACGGCCGGTGCGGCAGAGAATGCGTCCTCCACGGTTGACGAAGCAGATCCTGCGGCGCGGCTGCTGCCACCGGGGTTCTCGACCACCGCAGACACGAACGTCGTCGCAGTGACTGGCGACGCCGCGAATCTCGATCGCGGCCAACTGCGCGATCGGATCGAGGCGCTGGGGCGCGGAGAGTTCGAAGCGGCGGGAGGACAACGCCCCGAAGGCTTCGATGGTCAGGGCGGGCAGGGTGGCCGATTCGGCGGCGGGTTCGGGCAAGGCGGACCGGGTGGTCCTGGACCTGGTGGAAGAGGCGGCGGCTTTGCGGGTGGACAGGGGCGCGGTGGCCGTGGAGATGGTGGTGGCCGCGGTGCGTTCCTGGGCCGGGGGCGCGGGCAGGCGATTCAGGGATCGGCGACGTACACGTTTGGCAGTTCGGGTCTCGACGCGGCGCCGTATCCGATTCGTGTGAACACGCAGCAGGATCCCGAGTACATGCGCCAGCAGTTTGGTGCGACGCTCGGCGGCCCGCTCCGTCTCCCTGGTCTCTACGACGGATCGCGTACGACGTTCTTCTTCAATTACGCCGGCGGTCGTTCGAACAACCTCGTCGATCAGTACGCGACGGTTCCGACAGCGGCGCTGCGCACCGGCGATTTCGGCAGCGGTGTCACGCTGATCGATCCAAGCACCGGCCTTCCGTTTTCGGGAGGGCGCATTCCGAGCGATCGGATTTCTCCAAGCGCGCTCGCACTGCTGCACTACATCCCGCTGCCGAATCTTCCCGGCACCGCTCAGAACTTCCGTCGAACCACGACGTCGCTTGCAGACTCGGATGGATTCAGCGTGCGCGTGACCCACAACTTTTCGAACGCGACCGCGGGGCGCGGAGGGGGCGGGCGCGGAGGGGGAGGCGGCCGCGGCGGCGGTGGGTTTGGCGGACGCGGTGGACGCGGGGTAAACGGGACCGCAGTCGTGCTCAACGCGCAGGTGCAGTATCGGCACAACGATGGCGACGCCGTGAACGTGTTCCCGCTGCTCGACGGCACCACGCTCAACTCGAGCGTGTCGGTGCCGATTCAGCTCAACGTGCTGCACGGACGCGCGATCCACAACGTCACCGCCACGATGACGCGTACGACATCCGATTCGAACAACGCCTTTGCTGGAGTGACCGACGTCGCCGGCCTCGCGGGGATCACCGGAGTGTCGACCGATCCGTTCGACTGGGGCGTGCCGAGTCTCTCGTTCTCGACCTTCACCGGTCTGCGCGATGTCACGCCGAGCGAGCGCCGCGATCGTCGCATCCAGCTCGGATACACGATGACGCGCCCGCTCCAGCGACATGCGCTTCGTTTTGGCGGCGACATGCGGCTCGATACGTCGAGCGGGCGGTCGGACGCCGACGCACGCGGCACGTTTGTCTTCACCGGGTTGTACTCCGCGAATGGAACGCCTGCGGCACGTGGCACCGGCGTCGACTTCGCCGATTTCCTCTTAGGGCTGCCGCAGCAGGCCAGCGTCCAGTTCGGACCAGGGAACGTCGTGCTGCAGGGGCAGTCGTTCAGTCTCTTCGCTCAGGATGACTGGCGCGCGCGCGGGAATCTCACGTTCAATCTCGGGGTGCGCTACGAGCTCGTGCGTCCGTACACCGAAGCCAATGGGCATATGGTGAACCTCGACGTCACGCAGGGGTTCACCGAAGCGGCACCGGTCGTGTCAGGGGGCACCGGTCTCTTCACAGGCGCCTTCCCGGCAGCGTTGATCAACACCGATCTGAACAACATCGCACCGCGTGTCGGCTTCGCGTTGCGCCTCTCGCCGCGAACAATCCTGCGTGGTGGCTACGGCATGAGCTTCAACAACGGCTCCTACGCGACGATCGCGCGACAGCTCGTCGCGCAGCCGCCCTACGCGGTGACGAACACGAACGTCGGTGCGCTCGACACCCCGCTCGCGCTGACCGACCCTTTCGCGGCGATCGCGCCCTCGACCACCACCAACAACTACGGCGTGGACAAGAGCTATCAGCTCGGTGTGATCAACACCTGGAACCTCGATCTGAACCGCAGCGTCGGGCGGTTGTGGCAGGTCGGCGTCGGCTACACGGGCACGCGCGGCGTGAATCTCGATGTGCTGCGCGCGCCGAATCGCGATCCGGACGGCTTGCGCATCGAGGGTGTGCAGCCATTCCTCTGGCAGAACTCCGATGGCGATTCGATCCTGCACGCGGGAACGTTCAGGCTGCGACGCCAGCCATCGCGAGGGATCGGCGGCTCGCTGAGTTACACGCTGGCCAAATCGATCGATGATGCCTCGTCGATCGGCGGCGGCACGCGCGTCGTGGCGCAGAACGATCTCGACCTTGCCGCCGAGCGCGGGCTTTCGAGCTTCGATCGACGGCATCTGCTCACCGGCGATCTCACGTTCGAGCTCCCGTTCGGGCCGAACCGACGCTGGCTCAATCAGGACGGCACGCTGGCAGGGCTGTTGAGAGACTGGTCGTTTTCCGCGAACGTCACCGTCGAATCGGGCACGCCGTTCACGGCCAGGCTCGTCGGCGCCGCCTCCGACGTGGCGCGCGGCACCAACGGCACGCTGCGCGCCAACTACACCGGCGCAGTTGTCGCACTCGCCGATCCCACGCTGTTGCGGTTCTTCAACACGGACGCGTTCACCGCACCCGCACCGGGCACGTTCGGCAATGCCGGGCGCAACACGATCATCGGGCCCGGCCAGCATTTCCTGAACGCCGCGATTGGCCGCGATGTGCGGATGTCCGCCAACCGCGTCGTGTCGATCCGGGTCGAAGCGAACAACGTGCTCAATACGGTGCGCTACGGGACGATCGACACCGTCGTCAATTCGCCGACGTTCGGGCAGGTGCTGTCGGTACAGCCGATGCGCAGCGTGTCGCTGAATTTGAGGTTCCGGTACTGATGAGGGCGCTTGCGATCTCGCTGACCGTTGCGCTTGTTGTCACGAGCGGATCGCCGCGCGCACAGCAAACCGCGAAGCCGACGTTCAAGACGGACGTCAATCTCGTTGTCGTCGACGTCGTCGTACGGGACAAGTCGGGCGCGGTGGTGAAAGGGCTGACCGCCAACGACTTCGAGATCCGGGAGGACAACAAGCCGCAGCAGATCGTGTCGTTCGACGTCGAGGAGATCACGACGGCGCCGCCCACTGCTCCCGTGCCTCAGGTCCTCGCGGTCGGGAAGCAGCCGGTGGAGGGACGACCTGACAAGACTGCGCCCGCGGCGGACGCTGCGCCTCTTCAACGCGAGGACCTGGCCGGCCGGAGGCTGATCGTGTTGCTGTTCGATCTCAGCTCGTTGCAGCCGGAAGATCTCCAGCGTGCCGGGCGTGCCGCAGAAGACTATGTCGACAAGCAGATGTCGCCGGCCGATCTGGTTGCGGTGGCGACCATCGACACCACGCTGAACATCATGGGCGACTTCACCGGCGAGCGGGAACAGGTGAAGGCCGCGCTCGCGAAGTTCTCCGCGGTCAGTGCCACTGGCTTCGACACACCGGCCGCTGAGACAGCCGCCACCGATGAAACGGCCGACGCGACCGGCACTGCCGTCAGCGCCGATACCTCCGAATACGATCTCTTCAACAACGACGCGCGTCTGCGGGCCATTCGCACGCTGGCGGAACAGCTCGCGCCAATCGAGCAGAAGAAATCGATCCTCTATTTCAGCGGCGGCATGACGAAGAGCGGCAGCGACAACCAGGTCGAATTGCGCGCCGCGACGAGCGCCGCCGTGCGCGCGAACGTCGCGCTCTATCCCGTCGACACGCGTGGACTGCAAGCGGTTGTACCAGGCGGGGATGCCTCGCGTGCGAGCGCGCGCGGAGTGAGCGCCTTCTCGGGACAGGGCGTCAACCAGCAGTTCAGTCAGCTGTTCGCGTCGCAGGACACGCTGCAGACGCTGGCGGCGGATACCGGCGGCAAAGCCTTCACCGACACCAACGATTTCGGCCTCGCCTTCACTCAGGTGCAGCGCGATACCTCGTCGTACTACCTCATTGGCTACAGCAGCACGAATGCGTCGAAGGACGGACGTTTCAGGCGGATCTCCGTGCGCGTGAAGCGCAACGACCTGCGCGTCGAAGCCCGCGGCGGCTACTACGCCGATCGCGACTTCGCGCACACGAACCGCCAGGATCGCGAGCGGCAGCTCGAAGAGCAGATCTCGGCGCCGGTGTCGGAAACCGATCTGCCGGTGGTGGTGTCGTCCGGATGGTTCCGGCTTGCCGCCGATCGCTACTACGTCCCACTGTCAGTCGCGGTCTCGGGGGCACCACTGCAGGCAGCGCCGGCGAAGGGCACGCTCGATGTGCTCGGCCTGATTCGCGACGAGCAGGGGAGGCCCGTCGGCCGCATGCGCGAGACGCTCGACATCGCCGGCGATGCCGCCGGCGGACGCTCGAGACAGGTGCTCTATCAATCGGGTCTGACACTGCCGCCCGGGCGCTTCTCGGTGAAAGTCGTCGTCCGCGAGAATGCCGGCGGCGCGATGGGATCGTTCGAGAGCGGCGTCTTCGTGCCCGATCTCAAGCAGGCGCCGGTCAAGGTCAGCTCGGTTACGTTGAGCACGATGGTCAGGCCGGTAGCTGCGCGTCGACGATCGGACAGCCCGCTCGTGCGCGAAGGCGTCGAGCTCGTCCCGAGTCTCTCGCACGTCGTCGATCGCGACGGCAAGATGTACCTCTACTACGAGGTGTACGATCCGTCAGCCGCGAGTGGGAAGCCGTCGCTCAAGACCAGCCTCTCGTTCTATCGAGGCACGGTGAAGGTCTTCGAAACGCCGCTCGTCGAGCGGTCCGAGATCGATGCCGCCGATCGACATGCGGCGCTGTTTCAATTCGAAGTGCCCGCGTCGCAGTTCCAGCCCGGCCTCTACACGTGTCAGGTCAACATCATCGACGACGTCGCGGGGACATTCACGTTCCCGAGGCTGGCGATCTACGTTCGAAGCGCCGAGCTTGCAGCGACGCCACAGAAGTCGCAACCATGAAGGATGGCCGCGGAGAAGCCGAATGCCGCGCTTCGAGAGCTGCGATTGCGCACGATTGGGGCGTTGCTGACGCAAGCGTATTTCGATTGGTCTTCTGACGGGGCCACTCGCCTCGGGGCGGCACTCGCATTCTTCACGTTGTTTTCCGTTGCGCCGGTGCTCATTGTGATTACCGGAGTTGCCGGGCTGTTCATTGGGCAGGCGGCAGCGCACGGTCAAGTGGCGCCCTGGCTCGAGCGCTTCCTGAGCCCTGAAGGCGCAGAGGCGGCGCAGCTCATGCTCAAGCAGGCGGCTACGCCGGCTGGCGGTATCGTGGCCACTATCGTCGGACTCGTCACGCTCTTCTTCGGGGCGTCGTTCCTCGTCTCCCAATTGCGCGAGTCGTTGAACATCGTCTGGCGGCTCCAGGCTCCATCGCAGACCACAGGATTCTTTGCATCACTGCGCGAGCTGATGAGCGACAGGTTCTATGCGTTCCTCATTGTTGTCGCCGCCGGACTGCTCGTGTTCGTGTTGTTGCTCGTGAATACAGCCATCGCAGCCGCTGCTGCGTATGTGGAGGGTGCACTCCCGCTGCCTGGAGTCGTGTTGCAGGCCGCAAACTTCGTCATCGGTCTCGCGTTGATGGCTGCATTGTTCGCGCTGGTGTACAAGTTCGTGCCCGATGCGTTCGTGAGGTGGCGTGACGCATGGGTGGGCGCACTCGTGACGGCGCTTCTGTTCAACTTCGGAACCGTCGTCATCTCGATGTTCGTAGGAAAGGCCGGCGGTGCATCGGTCTATGGCAGCGCGGCAAGTGTGCTGGCCTTGTTGGTCTGGGTCTACTACTCTGCCCAGGTCTTCTTCTTCGGTGCCGAGGTGACGCGCATCTTCGCCAACGAGTACGGCGGGCGCATCGTGCCGCGTCATCGTTCAATCCCCCGGTTCTGGAGACAGCGGCCCGCATAAGAGCTAGGAATCAGGAAGCAGGAATCAGGATTCAGGCCTGGACCAGGAACCAGGAGTCAGCGCTGAAGGAATCAGGCCAGCCATAGTAAAGCGGAGGCTTCAGCCTCCGCGTCCATTTGCCGCGAATTTGCAGCGGGTACCATCGGCTTCCCCATTACAATATGTGAGTTGACCGGACGGTCGGTAGAGGAGCGCCCATGAGACTGCTCACCCTCGGTGCACTGGTTCTCACGAGTCTCGTTAGCACATCAGTTGCCGTCACGACGCTCGTGGCGCAGAGTGGAAATCCCGCTGCGCCGACGTTCAGTAAAGACGTTGCACCGATCCTCTATTCGAAATGCGTGTCGTGCCATCGTACCGGTGAAATCGGACCGATGTCGCTGATCACTTACAAAGACGTTCGCCCCTGGGCCGCGTCGATCCGCGACAAGGTGTCGAATCGCATCATGCCGCCGTGGCACGCCGATCCGAAGTTCGGCACGTTCCGCAACGATCGCAGCCTGAGCACGAACGAGATCAACACGATCGTGAGATGGGTCGACGGCGGCGCGCGTGAAGGAATCGCGTCAGACCTACCAGCGGCCCCGAAGTTCGCCGACGGCTGGCAGATCGGCAAGCCCGACGCGGTGTTCGAGATGCCGACCGAGTTCGAGATTCCGGCGCGCGGCACGATCGACTATCAGTACTTCGAAGTGCCGACGAACTTCACTGAGGATCGCTGGCTGCAGGCGGGCGAAGCGCGCGCCGGCGATCGCGCGCACGTCCACCACATCATCGTGTCGGTGATCGAGCCGGCGGCGACCCGGCGGCCGAATGCGAATGTGATGAACCTGAAGGTGATCATGCCTGACGGGCAGACACCGTCCGCGCCATTCGCCAGAGCGCCGCGCGAGCTCACTGACGAACAGCGTGCCGGCGCCGTGCGTGCCACGCGCTTTGCCGGCGCCAACATGCTCGTGAACTGGGCGGTTGGCGAGGATGCGCCCGTCCACCCCGTTGGCATCGCGAAGCGCATCCCCGCAGGATCGACGCTGCTCTTCCAGGTCCACTACACGACCAACGGCACGCCGGGGAAGGATCGGTCGAAGATCGGAATGATCTTCTCGAAGGAGCCGCCGAAGAATGAAGTCAGGACTGGCGCGATCGCGAACCCGGCGTTCGCCATTCCGCCGGGCGAAGCGAATCACCTCGTCGAAGCCGAAGCCTCGTTCACGAGCGACGTGAAGATCTGGACGATGCATCCGCATATGCATTTCCGCGGCAAGGACATGACCTACACAGCCACCTATCCCGATGGTCGCAGCGAGGTCGTCCTGCGCGTGCCGAAGTACGACTTCAACTGGCAGGGCGACTACTGGCTGAAGGAACCGCTCTCGCTGCCGAAGGGATCGACGCTGCGAGTGACCGCACACTTCGACAACTCGACCGCGAATCGAGCGAACCCGAATCCGAAGGAAACAGTGCGATGGGGCGATCAGACCTGGGAAGAGATGATGATCGGCTTCATGACGTACACGGTCGAACCGTCTTCATCGTCGACCGCTGCCCTGAGGTAACGGAGAGCACGGAGGAAACGGATGAACAGGAGGAACGGAGAAACGGAGAGACGTTTCTTCTGATGAATTGGATCAAAAGAGAAATCCTGTCTCCGTTCCTCCGTTTCTCCCGTTAATCCGTTCCCTCCGTCCTCCTCCGTTTCCTGCTTCGTGCTAACACCTTCGATGAAACCTGCGCTCACGAAGAAATGCGAGCGGCGCTGATCAGGAGATGCGGCACGTGTTCATCAATTCTTCGCGTCACTCAGCCGCAGCGTCATCGACGAAAAGTCGATCGTGAAGCCGCCCTGCTTGAGGAGATCCCCACCCGCGTTTCCGACACAGCTGACTGCTTAGCGCCACTCGAAAGGTAGCGATCAGTCGCCCCAGCGTGAATCTAACTGACCGCGTCGGCGTAGGGCTGTCCATCGTTTATGAGGTAACGTCCATCAAGAAGAGAAATCCTGTCTCCGTTCCTCCGTTTCTCCTGTTAATCCGTTCCCTCCGTCCCCTCCGTGTCCTACTTCGAGCGCTCGGCCGCCCGCGCCGCGCTCAGGATATTGCGCATCGAGTTGTTGCCCTCGTGGCAGGCGTACTCGAACATGCCATCTGGCTGCGGCGCCAGGTCGAGGGCGGCGGTCCAGGGCTTGGTCCACGTCTGCGGATCGTCTGCGGTCACTTCGTAGCGCAGGTTCGGGCCGACGCGATGGAAGCGCTCGATCAGGTGCAGCGTCTCGCGCGAGCCGCGATAGTTGCCCTTGTCGCTGATGTTGGTCACGTCGACGACGAGCGTGTCGCCGTCCCAGTGGGCGCGGGAGTCGCCGAAGTAGCCGCGAACGCTGGTGCCCACGTGGGGATGGTTATCGATCGGGACGATGCGCGTGTCGTGGATCATCTCGTAAGTGATCGCAACGACACCGGGGCCCTGCACCAGGCGCACGTTCGCGTTGTAGACGGTGGGGAAGATCGCGCTCGGCATGCCGCGGGTGATGCAGCGTTCCCACAGGCTCAAATCCTCGGGCCCGTTGAACGTCGAGCTCGCGAACGTGCCGCGGAGTCCGATGCCACGGCGCTGCGCGCTCGGGACCGTCGGCGGAATGCGACCGTCTGGCGGATCGATCACGATCGACGTGCGCCGCGAGGTCTTCCCGCGTTCGAGCCAGTGTGGCGGCGGCGACGTCGCCGACCCGACCGCCCCCGCGTTCGAGCGATCGGCGGTTTCGATGTTGAACTCGGCGTTGTCGGTCTGAATCTGCTTGTCGGTTTGCGCGAGCCTGGCGGTGTACTCCTGATCGGTCAGCAACTGCCGCTCGCCATACTGCTGCGGCCGCTCGAACGGCACGCTCAACTCGGCTTCGGCGGTCCAGGTGCCCTGGATATCGGGATCGCCCCACGGCGTGCGTGGCGCCGGTGCCGTACTCTTCTGCTGTGCGATCGACGACGTTGAGAGGAGGCCCGCGAGGATCGCTACGACCCCGATCGAGCTCAGCACGCGCATGTCCTTCACCCTTTCGAAATGGGGTCGGGAGTCATTTTCACTCCGTTCCCTCGAAAAATGACTCCCGACCCCATTACTCCACGCCGAAGGCGAGCAGCACGTTGCCCGCCCGGCCACCGAAGCCACCGTACCCGGAGTTGACGTAGACCATGCCGTTGGCGACGACCGGACCGGGACCAATCATCGATGCCCCCTTGGCGGGCACGCCATTGATCGATTCGAACTCCCGGTTGGAATCGAATTGCCACAGCACTTCACCATTCGCCGTCGAATACGCG
>Ga0126377_10000638_pt1 | contig 21638 bp, 19 predicted proteins | sample PanSoiMetPlot_22_FD_92647 | JGI IMG/M metagenome (GOLD analysis project Ga0126377, IMG submission 92647) | Tropical forest soil microbial communities from Panama - MetaG Plot_22 | ecosystem: Environmental > Terrestrial > Soil > Tropical forest > Bulk soil | place: Panama | collected 2016-02-17 | reverse complement strand
CTCGGCCGTCTCGACGGCGCCGAGGAGCAAGCCAGCCACCGCGATGATACATGCTTGGCTCTTGAGTCTCATGTTCGTGTCTCTCCGTTCCAGCGGTGGCTGCTATTCGCCGGTGGTGAAGGTGGCGCTGAAGGGCTCTTCCTGAGCCAGCGCGCCGCCGGCGATGTCCTCGATGCCGTCATCGACCGTGATGGTGTACGAGGTGCCGGGCGCGAGCGGCGCGTCCGGCGTGAAGACGATGATGTCGTCGATGATCTCCTCGGTCTCGGGGTCCTGATCGAAGTCGAGGGTGCCGACCACCTCGGTGTCGCCGGTGGTCAGCGCGATGCGGCCCGCGATGGTGCCGATGTCGATCGGAGCGTTGAAGCTCACCTGGACCACCGAGTCGACGGCGACGCCCTCGCTGGCGTCGGCGGGCGAGCTCTCGGCCACCTCGAGCGGGGCGATCGCGAAGTCGTAGGGTCCCAGCTGATCGGCGGGCACCGTGTCGCCGCTCTTGTCGATGACCGCGCCGTCGACCACCGAGATCTGGCAGGGGCTGCCGGTTGCCACGAAGTCGAGGGGTGTCACGACCAGAGACGGGCCCGGCGGATAGGACAGGTTGTTTCCGCTCGGGTCGTACCACCCGTCGTAGGGGACCGCGGTGCCGCCGCAGCTCACCGAGACGGGCTGGGTCTCGGCCAGGCTCCCCATCGTGACGCCGTCGACCTCGACCAGGTCCTCGATGTCGGGGTCGAGCAGCTCGGTGAAGATGATGCGAACGTGCCAGTCGATCGGCAGCGCGTCGGTGATCGGCGCCGCCAGCTCGCGATCTCCCGGGATCGGCGCGTCCGCCTCGTCGCGCGCCAGCGGGCAGTAGAACGTGCTGACCTTGAATTCGTCGCCGGGGCGGCAGTAGGTCGCCGCCTCCTCGGCATTTCCGTTCGGGTCGGTGGGCGCGCTCTGGTTGCCCACGTTGATCTCGACCACATCGGGAGGACCATCGGTGTCCAGGTCGCTTGACAGATCCGGATCGCTGCAAGCGGTGGCGAGCGCGAACGCCGCCAGCGTCGCGAGCAATCCCCTCGCTCTCGAGATAGATCGCATGGACGAGCCTCTCCTCACCCCTCCGCGTGGAGGTACGAGGGCGCCCCAACGCCCTCTCACCGGCCGTTGTCGGCCATGCGCCGGCGAAAGGCAAGGAAGCGCGCACGGCTGTCAGCAGTTGTCGGCGCGCGCAGCGCCGGCGAACCGTTTGCGGGCATCCGGCGCGCCGATCGATGCCGCCGGTCGCGTCAGCCAGTGTCAGTGAGCGCGAGACGAGCTCTTCGCGGCCGCGCGCGCGCGAGGAAGCGCGGGCTCCGCGAGCCGCTCGGCTATGCGCTGACGCTGGCCCGGCGCGCGGCCGGTTTTCCGCTGCTGCCGCTGCCGTTGGAGCTGCGGCTCGACTCGGCGCCCGCTCCCTTGCCGCCCGCGCTCGCGTCGTCCTTGCCCTCGGCCCGGGCGGCGTTCTTGTCGTCCGCCTTGCCCTCTGCCTTGCTGTCGGACTTCACCTCCGCGGCGCTCACCCCTGGGCGGCGAATGTCATGCTGTGCAAGGATCCGAGACTCGATCGCCTCATAGATGTCGGCGTGCTCGCGCAGGAACACCTTGGCGTTCTCCCGCCCCTGCCCGATGCGCTCGCCCTCGTACGAGAGCCAGGCGCCGCTCTTCTCGACGATGCTGGACGCGATGGCAAGGTCGATGAGCTCGCCCTCGCGCGAGACGCCCTCGCCATAGATGATGTCGAACTCCACCTCGCGGAACGGCGGCGCCATCTTGTTCTTCACCACCTTCACGCGCGTGCGGTTGCCGACCACGCTCTCGCCGTTCTTGATGGCGCCGATGCGGCGGATGTCGAGGCGCACCGAGGAGTAGAACTTGAGCGCGTTGCCGCCGGTGGTCGTCTCCGGGCTGCCGAACATGACGCCGATCTTCATGCGGATCTGGTTGATGAAGACGACGATGCAGTTGGAGCGCGAGATGGCGGCAGTGAGCTTGCGCAGCGCCTGGCTCATGAGCCGCGCCTGCAGGCCGACGTGGGCGTCGCCCATCTCGCCCTCGAGCTCGGCGCGTGGGGTGAGCGCCGCGACCGAGTCGATGACGATGATGTCGATGGCGTTGGAGCGGACCAGCATGTCGGCGATCTCGAGCGCCTGCTCGCCGCAGTCCGGCTGCGAGACCAGGAGCTCGTCGGTCTTGACCCCGAGCTTGCGCGCGTAGCCGACGTCGAGGGCGTGCTCGGCGTCGATGAACGCGGCCACGCCGCCGCCGCGCTGCGCCTGGGCCACGGCGTGGAGCGTGAGCGTGGTCTTGCCGCTCGACTCCGGCCCGTAGACCTCGACGATGCGGCCGCGCGGCAGGCCGCCGATGCCGAGCGCGATGTCGAGCCCGAGCGACCCGGTCGGCACGGTCTTGACGTCGGCCACCGGCTGCTGCTTGTCCAGCCGCATGATCGAGCCCTTGCCGAACTGCTTCTCGATCGCGCCGACCGCCAGGTCGATCGCCTTGTCGCGCTCCGCCACCGCGGTGGCCTGACTAGCTCCCGGGTCCTTCGAATTGGTCGCCATCGTCGTGGTGCTCCTCGTCGTCGTCGTCGTGGGGTCCGTCGTGGGATGCGCCCCGAGAGACGGTGTGGGTGGGGACGGTGTGGGTGGCTCCCTCGGGCGCGGGCTCGGGCATGAGGTCTTCGACCGAGGCCTCGTCCAGAGGGAGCTCGTCGGCAAGCTCTGCCTCGGTTTCTACCGGGCCTGTATGACGACGCGCGGCTTTTGAATCTCCCTCAAGCGACCAGCGAGCTTTTTCTTCGTACTCGGAACCAGTTGATTTCGTATGACTTTCGAACAGGACTACGGAGTCGATCCACGAACTTCTGAACACCTGTTCAGAGCAGCCTGAGATCAGCCCGCGGACGTCGCCCGGCACCTTGAGCCGCGCCAGCGTCACGTGCGGGTGAAACGGCCGCTCCTCGCGCGCGAAGCCGAGGTCCTCGCACGCGCGCTCCATGCGGCCGGCCAGCTCGGCCAGGCGCGCGCCGCCCTGCGCGTCCACGCCGGCCCAGAGGACGCGCGCGCGCGCGGGCGTGGGAAACGCGCCCAGCCCGACCGTGTCGAGATCGAAGGCGCGCTGTCCCGCGACCGCCGCCGCCACGCGATCGCGCAGCGCAAACGCCACCTCGGGCCGCGACCAGCCGAGGAACTTGAGCGTGACGTGATAGGAGGCGGGCGCCACCCAGCGCAGCTCGCCGCGCGGGCCGCGCCGCATCACCTGCACCGCCTCGTCGAGCGCGCGCACCGTCGCCAGTGAGATTCGCACGCCGATGAACAGGCGCAATGCCTTCGGCCGTTCGTCGGTCATGTCGTCACGTCGATTCCGGCCGCGTGGCAGATCCCGCCCCCGCCCGGGGCGCGATCGCGCGCAGCACCAGGGCGAGCGCCCAGTGCGCCGCCAGCCCGCGGATCTGATCGCGCGCGCCGGGCCACACGAAGTGCTTGGTGGCGATCGAGTCGCCCGGGCCGGCGACCGCGAGCCACACGGTGCCGACCGGCTTGTCGGGGCTGCCACCGTCGGGGCCGGCCACGCCGGTCACCGACACGGCGACATCGGCGCCGACGCGCGCGCGGATGCCGGCCGCCATCTCGCGCGCGCACTCCTCGCTGACCGCGCCGTGCCGCTCGATGGTGGCGGGATCGACGCCGAGCTGGCGCACCTTCTCCTGGTTGGCGTAGCAGACCGCGCCGCCGGCGTAGTAGCGCGACGAGCCGGGCACCGCCGTGATGAGGCCGCCGGCCAGGCCGCCGGTGCACGACTCGGCCGTGGCGAGGGTGAGGCCGCGCGCGAGCAGGGCGCGGCCGAGCGCGGCGGCCAGGCTGTCCGCGTCCTCGCCGTAGCACCAGTCGCCCAGGCGCGCGCGCGCGGCGCGGTCGAGCTCGGCCAGGCGGGCGGCGGCGGCGGCAGCATCGCGGTCGCGCACCACCACCTTGACCAGGATCTCGGGGAACGACACCTGGTAATGAAGGGTGGCGGCGGGTGAACCGGCCGCGCCCACCGCGCCGTCCAGCAGGCCCTCCAGCTGGGAGGCGATCTGCGACTCGCCCTGGCCGAACACGCGGTAGATGCGGCGCGCGATGTGCTCGCGGGCGGCGCCGGGGCCGGCCCCGCGGTCGCGCAGCTCGACCAGCCGGCCGCGCAGGGAGGAGTCGAAGATGGCCTTCATCTCGCGCGGCACGCCCGGCACGCACATGACCGGGACCCCGCCGAGGCTCACCTCGAAGCCAGGGGCGGCGCCGGCCGGGTTGTCGTGGACGCGCGCGCCGGCCGGGGCGCGCACCTGGCGCAGGGTGTTGGCCGTGGGGCGGTAGGCGGCGGCGGCGTAGCGGGCCTCCATGCGCTCGAGCGAGGGGCGGTGGGTCTCCGGGCCGGTGCCGGCCAGCTCGGCCACCACATCGACGGTCAGGTCGTCCTCGGTCGGTCCCAGGCCGCCGGAGCAGACCACGACGTCCGCTCGGGTGACGGCCTGGCGCAGGGCCTGGCGCATGTCCTCGGCCACGTCCCGGCAGCTGGTCATCCAGGTGCACGTGATGTCGAGATCCCACAGCTCGGCCGCCAGCCAGGAGGAGTTCGTATCGATGATCTCTCCCCGGCACAGTTCGTCGCCGAAGGTGAGAATCTCTGCCAACATAGGTCGTGATCGTACACGCGCGCGAAGCGGCCCAAAACGTTGACTGCCGGAATTGGGGTCTCCTATCATTCGGCCGGCCCGGTGGGTGGTCGGGGCGCTTCCGGCGATGCCGGGCGAAGGGATTTCCCGCGAGTCCATGAAGATCCGCTACGCCGCAAAGACTGACGTGGGGATGAAGCGCACCCACAACGAGGACTACTTCTCGCTCATCGAGGACGAGCAGCTTTTCCTCGTGGCCGACGGTATGGGCGGGCACGCGTCGGGCGAGGTCGCCAGCAAGATGGCGGCCGAGACGATCAGCGAGTTCTACCAGCGCACCAAGGACGAGGACGCGACCTGGCCGTTCAAGATGGACCGGTCGCTCTCCTATATAGAGAACCGGCTGGTGTGCAGCATCAAGCTGGCCAACCTGCGCATCTTCGAGACCTCGTGCCGCGACATCCGCTACAAGGGGATGGGCACGACGATCGTCTCGGTCCTGGTGTGCGGGGACAAGGTGTACGTCGGCCACGTCGGCGATTCGCGCTGCTACCGGGTCCGCAACGGCGACATCGCGCAGCTCACGCGCGATCACTCGCTGCTCGAGGACTACAAGGAAGCCAAGCCCGACATGACCGACGAGGAAGAGCGCAACTTCCCGCACAAGAACGTCATCACGCGGGCCCTGGGCATGCGCGAGACGGTGCAGGTCGACATCCGCGGCTTCCAGATCGAGTCGGGCGACGTCTACGTCCTGTGCTCGGACGGCCTGTCGGGGATGGTGCCGGACGACTCGATCCGCGGGATCGTGGGCAACGCCAAGTCGCTGGAGCGCGCGGTCGCCGAGCTGGTCGATCAGGCCAACCGTCACGGCGGGACCGACAACATCACCACGCTGCTCCTGCAGTGCATGACCTAGAGCAGCGGGCGGTCGATCGGGTGTCGCCGCGCTACGTCATCGACGGAGCCGCCAGCCGCGTGGTGGTGAGGGCGCGGTCGAACATCCACGACACCGAGACGCGCTGGATGGGCCTGTCGGGCGCGATCGACGCCGACGCGGACGCCCTGGTCGCGGGCAGCGCCGCGGCCGAGGTCGCGGCCGAGGTCGCCGTCGACATGACGCGCCACGACGCGGGCGACTTCCTGCGCAACCGCAAGCTGCGCAAGGACCTCGAGGTGGAGCGGTTCCGCGAGGCGCGCTTCCGGCTGGACCGGCTCCGCGACGTGGTGGCGCGCGGCGGGGGCAGCTTCGCGGCGGCCGCCGAGGGCGCGATCGCGTGGCACGGGCGCGAGGTGGCGGTGACGGCGGCCGGCGAGGGCGCGTTCGCCGGCGACGAGCTTCGCGCCAGCGCGCGCTTCGAGCTGGACGTGCGGGGATTCGGCGTGGAGCCGCCGCGCTTCCTCATGTTCAGGGTCGAGGACGTCGTCGCGGTCGAGGTCGTGCTGGTGGCGCGGCGGCGGGGCTGATCGCGGCGATCACTTGTTCGCGGCCGGCTGCGACTCGTGCTCGATCGCGGCCAGGCGCTTCTCGTCGCCGGGCTCGAGGAAGTGGATCTCGCACACGCCGTCGGAGGCGGGCAGCACCGCCACCACCGTGGCCGCCTTGCCGGGCCAGACCGGCAGGCGCCCGCGGTGGGCCGGCGCGACGCCGAGCTTGCCGGTGAGCCATCGGTCGACCGCCTCGACGTCGCAGGCGCCGAGCGCCAGCAGGATCTCGCTGAGCGGCGACGAGTCCTTCTGGCCGCGGAAGTAGAGATCCACCGAGGCGCGGTGCTCGGCGATGTTCATCTCCGGGTTGTGCGAGCAGTAGGTCATGCCGCCCTCGAGCGGGCGGCAGACGGTGCCGTCGGACACCACGCTGCGCCCGATGTGCCACGACCCGATGCCGTCGATCGGCGGCTCCTTCTTGTCGCACGCGGCCAGGGCGAGGGCGGCGAGCGCGGCGGCGACGAACATGGCGGGGAGCCCCGGACGCGCGGTCTGCATGGTGATCAGTCTGACACGCGCCGGCCGTGCCGGTTCCGCGTCACGGTTCGCCCCCGGCGGGGTCGAGCTCGGCGAGCAGCGCCAGATCGGCGATGTCCTTGGGGCGACCGGACGCCCGCTTGTTTCGGCGCAGCTCCTCGGGGCCGAGGAAGGGAACCTGGACCTCACCCATGTTCGCAACGACCCGACCGGCCCGGGCCTCCTCGAAGGTGACCCCGGTGATGCTGGTCATGACGTCGATCTGAAGGGGTGGCGTGCCCAGAGTGGCCATTCGATCGGGCTCGGCAAACCGATGGGCTTCCTCCGCGAGCGCCGGAAAGCCGAACTCACGCAGAGCCTGGGCCAGCCGCGCCGCGTTTTGCGGGTGCGGCTCCACGAAGATGTCGAGGTCCTGTGTCGCTCGCGGTCTACCCGCGACCGCCAGCGCGTGAGCTCCCACCACGATGTACTCGACGCGGTGTGAGCTCAACAAGGCGATAAACTCGCTCCAGTCGGGCGGGAACTGGACCGTAGATACCGGGGGTGGCCTGCCGGAGGATCTCGACCGCGGAGATGCGCTGCTCGACGGTGACGGAGCGCCAGTGCTCGCCTTCCGCTCTGACGGCGTCGGCGGGGGTCGTCCAGGCAAAGACCTTTTCCACGTCACGCTCCTCCTCCGCACCGGCGCTAGCGCATCGCGGCGGTGGCGCCTTCGCGGGGGCAGCGGCCGCCCGGCACGCCCTGCTCCTTGGGGCAAAGACCGTAGAGCTCGTGGCGGTGGCGGACGACCTTGAAGCCGCCCAGGCGCTCGGCGATGCGATCTTGTAGTCGCTCGATCTCGTCGTCCTCGAACTCGAGGATGAGGCCGCACTTGGTGCAGATGAGGTGATCGTGGTGCTCGCCGGTCACCTCGTAGCGGGCCTGGCCGTCGCCGAACTGGCGCTGGTGGGCCAGGCCGCAGTCGACCAGCAGCTTGAGCGTGCGGTACACGGTGGCGTAGCCGACCTTCTTGTTGCGCTTGCGGACGCGGACCAGCAGCTCGTCGATCGAGATGTGGTCGCGGCTGCGCAGGAAGTGATCGACGATCAGCTCGCGCTGCTGCGTGGTGTTGAGGCGGTTCGTGTGCAAGTAGTCGCGCCAGCGCCGCTTGAGGTCGACGACGTCGTCCTGATGAAACTCGCCGGGTCCTGCCATGGCCGCTTCCCTCTGCACTGATTTTTCATTTATGCGGTAACTACTCGTCGATGTCAATCGATGCAGTAAATTGGGTTTTTCATTCTTGACGGTGTGGGGGGGCTCGGGGAATCTTGCGCCGTGCCCGACGCCGGCTCCCCCAGCAGGCGGCGATCTGCCGACGAACCTGGCTTCGACGACGTGCTCGATCGCCTGCGCGTGGTGGTCGAGCGGCTGGAGGGCGGCAAGCTCTCGCTCGAGGAGTCGCTCGCCGCATACGAGGAGGGAGTCGCGCTGGCGCGGCGCGGACACGCGCTGCTCGACAGCGCCGAGAAGCGAGTCGAGCTGCTCGTGCGCGCCGGCTCGTCGGGCGTGGAGGTCGCGCCGTTCGCGGTGCCGGACGACGCGGGCGAGGGAGAGGCGAGCAGCGGTCGTGACGGGGAGGGAGAGGAGGCCGACGATGACGAGAGCGGGCTCTGAAGCCGATGGGCGCCGACCGACCGTGGCCGTGGTCGACGATGATCGCGAGGTGAGGCAGGCGGTGAGCGACGCGCTGACCAGCGCCGGCTTCGCCGTGCGGCAGGCGCCGCATGCCCTGAAGCTGGTCAGCGCGCTCGAGGTGGACCGGCCGGCGGTGATCGTGCTCGACGTGGTCAACTCGTGGATCGACGGGCTCGGGCTGTGCCGCGCGCTCAAGCGCAACGTGGAGTTCTGCGAGATCCCGATCGTGATCGTGTCGGGCAAGAGCGAGCCGGAGTCGATCCGGGCCGCGTTTCAGGCCGGAGCGGCGGCCTACTTCCTCAAGCCGCTCGACCTCAGCCGGCTGGTGGCGCGCATCAGGGAGATGACCGGCAGCGCGGGGACGGTGACGGAGCGGCGCACGTGAGCCGCGCGGGCGGCGACGGCGAGCGCCCGGCCGCCGTGGCCGCGCCGGTGGCGGCGGCGCCGGCCGCGTCGGTGGCGATCGATCCGGCCGCCGCGCCGCCGGCCGTCGCGCGGCTGCTCGAGGAGACGGCGCGCGCGATCGATCGAGACATCGATCGCCGCCTGCCGCTGCCGGACGGCGCGGCCCCGGGCGACCCCGAGCGCCTGCTGGTCGAGGCGATGCGCTACGCCGCGCTCGGGCCGGGCAAGCGGCTGCGCCCGGCGCTGGTGCGGGCCGCGTGCGAGGCGGTGGGCGCGCCGGCCGACGCCGCGCTGCCGGCCGCGAGCGCGGTCGAGCTCCTGCACAGCTACACGCTCGTGCACGACGATCTGCCTGCCATGGACGACGACGACGAGCGCCGCGGGCGGCCGACCGTGCACCGCGCGTTCGGCGAGGCGACCGCGATCCTCGCCGGTGACGGCCTCCTGACCGCGGCGTTCGCGGCGCTGGCGGACCTGGGGCCGCGTGCCGGCGACGCGGTGGCGGTGCTGGCCCGCCGCAGCGGGGCGGCGGAGCTCCTCGCCGGGCAGGCGCTCGATCTGGCGGCGGCGGCCGCGGCGGCGGCCGATGCGCTCCCGCCGGCGGCGACGCCCGGCGCCATCGGGCTGGTCGCGCTCGAGCGCATCCACGCGCACAAGACCGGCGCGCTGTTCGCCGCGGCGTGCGAGCTGGGCGCCATCGCCGGCGGCGCGGGCGAGCGCCAGCGGGGCGCCCTGGCCGACTACGGCATGGAGATCGGGATCGCCTTCCAGCACGCCGACGATCTCGACGACGCCGACTTCGCCGAGCACCGCGACGCGGCCGCCGCGCGGCGCTGCGAGCTGGCGCGCCAGGCGATCGATCGGCTGCGCCCGTTCGGCGCGCCCGGCGGGCTGCTGGCCGACGTGGCGCGCTGGATCGGCGGCCTGTGACGCGGCGGCGCCCGACGGCGTGACGCCGCGCTCGGTCGACGGGCGAGTTGCCGGTGCGGCAAAGCCCGCCATACTGATCGCGTGCAGCGCTCGCGCGTCGCCCTCAGGGCCAGCCTCGCCGCGCTGGCGCTGCCCGCGGTCCTGCTCGGCGCCGCCGGCGCGGCGCACGCGAAGTGCGAGCCGGAACCGAGGGGCGGACCGCTGACGGCGTGGCCGCAGACCGGGCTGGACCCGCGCGGGGCCATCCTCCTGTCGGAGGACGTGCTCGGCCGCGCGGACGCCGATGACCTCTTGGACCTCCTGGGGCCGGCGCCCGCGCTCTCGGGCGGCGGCGTCTCCGTCCCGCTCGACGTCGTGTTCGTGGCGCGCGACACGAGCGAGTGCTCCCGCGTGCTGCAGATCCTCCTGCGCCCGACGGCGCCGCTGCCCGCCGGCGCGCAGGTGGAGCTCCGGGCCGCGAAGGGCGGCTCGCTGTTCTCCTGGCGGGTCGCCGCGCAGGGCGAGCGCGCCGCGCCGCCGCGCTGGACGGGCGCGCCGAGCGTGGCCGGCCGCGAGTACCTCTGCTATGTGGACAGCCACCTTCGAGTCGACGTCCCGGTCGTCGGCGCCGAGCGAGTCCGCATCCGCGCCACCCCCACCGCCGGCGGCGCGGTGAAGGATCGCGTGCTGCCGATCGACGCGGGGCAGATCGACATCGGCCACGACAGCCTCACCGCCGACGTCGTTCTCGAGCCGGGCGCGGAGTACTACATCCAGATCTGGGCGATCGATGCCGGCGGGCGCGAGGTGGCCGCGCCCGCCGACCTGGTCGCCCGCGCGCCCGGGCAGTCGGACCCGCTGCCCGACGGCGTCGAGCAGCTGAGCGTTTGCCCCCCCGAGGATTCCGGACCGGGTCTGGCCTGGCTCGGACCGCTGGTGTGCGTGTTCCTCGCGCTCCTGCCGCTCTGCATCGTCTCGATGCGCACGCGGCCCCGGCCCGTCGCCCCGCCGAGGCTGCCGCGCTGCATCGCGCTGCCCCGGCGCGGCCATGAGCGGCGCGGCGATCAGCGGCGCGGCGATCAGCGGCGCGGCGATCGGCGGCCCGGCGATCGGCGGCCCGGCGACGCGGAGCCGTGACCGGCGGGCGCCCCTTTCGGGCCGCGCTCGCCTGCGCGCCGGCGCTGCTCGCGGCCGCGTGCGGCGCCTACCGGCCGGTCGCCGAGATGTCGCTGGCGCAGGCCGCCTCGCGCGGGGTCCTGTCCTATGCGGTCGCGTTCGCGCGCGGGCCGGAGCTGCGCCTGGTCTCGGTCGAGCTCGGCGTCACCTTCGATCTCGTGGTCCGCGCCATCGATCCGCCCGGCGCGCCGCGCGAGCGCGCGCGCGTGGTGCTGGGGCCACCCGACTGGGACGTCTCCGACCTGGCTCTCGCCCCGGGCGGCCTCACCGCGCTGGTCGCGTCCGCCGCCGGCACCGTGCGCGCGGTCGATCTCGACAGCGGTCGCGTCACCGCGACCTGGCACCTGGGCGCCGCCGCCACCGCGGTCGCGGTCAGTCCCGACGGCCGACTGGCCGCCACCGGCAGCGCCAGCGGCGTGGTCTGCCTGCGCCGGCTGCGCGACGGCGCGCTCCTCCAGTGCCTGGCCGCCCACGCCGCGCCGGTCTCCGGCCTCGACTTCGATCCGGACGGCCGCCGCCTGGCCTCGTCGTCATGGGACGGCCGGGTCGCGCTGTGGAGCGCGCCGCAGCTGGCCGCCGTCGCGCATCTCGACACGGGAGGGTCGGCCAACCAGGTGGCGTTCGCCCCCGACGGGCGTCATGTCGCGGTCGCGGCCAGCCGCGCGCCGCCACGCCGCAGCCCGGCCGCGGCGGCGAGCGAGCTGCGCGCAGCCGGCCGCGCACCCGAGCCGGATCCAGGAGCGCGCGTCCTGGTGTGGCGGCCGGGCGCGCCGGCGCGCGAGCTGCGCGGACACGGCGGGCCGGTCACCGCGGTGGCGTGGAGCTCCGATGCGCGGCGCGTGCTGTCGACCTCGTGGGATCGGACGGTGCGCCTGTGGGACGCCGACAGCGGGCGCGAGCTCGCGCGCCTGTCGGGCTTCACCCATCTGCTGCGCGATCTCGCGGTCGCGCGCGGTGGACGGTGGGCGGCGGCGTCGGCCTGGGCCGCCGCGGGGGGTGACCCCGCCACTGTCTTGCTGGCGCTTCGCCATCCACCGTAGAGTTGTGGAGGGGGCGGGTTGACCGACTGGGACGACACCACGCACGTCTCGCCGCCGGACGAGCCTCCGGCCCCGCCACCCAGCGACGAGGAGCGGGCCTACATCGTGGTGCTCGCCGGCTCGAACCTCGGCGAGATGTACAAGCTCGGCAGCGAGAGCATCGTGCTCGGGCGCGGCGGCACCGCCGACATCCGTCTGTCCGACGAGGGGATCTCGCGCTTTCACTGCCGCATCCGCTCCGACGAGGGGCAGCTGGTGGTCGAGGATCTCCACTCGCGCAACGGCACCTTCCTCAACGGCACGCGCGTCGCGATCTCGCGGCTGGAGGACGGCGACAAGATCCAGGTCGGCCGCACCACCGTGCTGAAGTTCAGCTTCCACGACCAGCTCGAGGAGTCGTTCCAGCGCAAGATGTTCGACTCGGCGCTGCGCGACGGGCTGACCCGGGCCTACAACAAGCGCTTCTTCCTCGACCGGCTGCACAGCGAGATGCGCTTCGCGCTGCGCCACCAGAGCACGCTCGGCCTCCTGCTCCTCGACATCGACCACTTCAAGCGGGTCAACGACGAGTACGGACACCTGGCCGGAGATCGGGTGCTGACCGAGTTCTCCGGCCTCATCCTCGAGTCGATCCGCGACGAGGACGTGTTCGCGCGCTACGGCGGCGAGGAGTTCGTGATCCTCTCGCGCCTCATCTCGTCCGACGACTGCGTGCGCTTCGGCGAGCGACTGCGCCGCAGCGTGGAGCAGCTCGCGGTCGAGTACGACGAGCTCGCCATCCCGGTCACCGTGTCGATAGGCGTCGCCTGCATCCCGGAGCTCCGCCTGGAGACCGCGCACGACCTCTTGCGCGCGGCAGACCGCGCGCTGTACCAGGCCAAGCAGCGGGGGCGAAACCGGGTGGTGGCCTGCCGGGCCGACATGCTCGAGGACCTGCCGGTCACGGCGGCGGCGGCGGTGGTCGACGGCGGCGACGCCGGGTGACCGCCCTGACCGCGACGAGCGGCCGCTCCACCGACGCGACCCTGCGCGCGAAATAGCGCGCAACTGGCCGCGCGTTGTGGATCCGTCTAAGGTTGGAGGCACCATGTGGGGTCGCGCCTCGTCCGTCCGGATCACCTTGTCCGCCGCGTTATCGGTCTGTCTGTCGTGCTCCGGCGGCAGCGGACCGACCGGCTCCCACACCCAGACGCCAGCCGACGGCGCGCCCTCGGGCGAACGCGCGGGCGGCGCCAGCGCGCCGCAGCGCGGCGAGACCACCGCGGAGACGGAGGCAGAGGCGACGGCGGCCGCGGCGGCGGCGGCGGCGAAGATACCGGCGCCGCCGCCGGTGGTGGAGCCGGAGCCGGCCCCGCCGCCTGCGCCGGAGGCGGGCGCGGTCGCGCTGTCCGAGAGCAAGGCCGCCCCCTACTTCGCCGACGGCGCGGCGGCCGCGGCGGCAGCCCGCTTCGCCCTCGAGGACTGGAAGGAGGCGCGGGCCGGCTTCGCGAAGCTCCTGCGCGGCAAGCCGCGCCCCAAGCGCGACGAGCGCGCGCGCATCGAGCTCATGGTCGCGCTGTGCGACGCGCACCTCGATCACCACGAACAGGCGGCGCGCGGCTTCGTGCACGCCCTCGAGGCGCTGCCCGAGCTGGCCGACTGGCTGCACTTCCAGGCCGCGCGCTCGTTCTTCCTCGCCCACGACGCCGAGCAAGCCCTGGCCCACGCGCGCAAGGTGGCACCCGATTCGATCTCGGGGCAGGACGCCGAGCTCCTGGCCGGCGACGTCGTGCGCGGGCGCGGCGACGCCGGAGCCATCGCCGCCCACTACCGCAAGTACCTGGCCGATCACCCCGGCGGCATCCGGCTGTCGGAGGCGCGCTTCCGCCTGGCCGAGGCGCTCGAGCACCAGGAGGACGGTGCCGGCGAGGCGCTCACCATCTACCGCAAGCTCACCATCTCGGCGCCGCTCTCGCGCTGGGCGTCCGACGCGCGCCAGCGCCTGCGCGCCCTCCTGGCCGGTCGCGAGAGCACCGAGCGGGCCAGCGTCGAGCAGCTGTCGGCCGCCGAGCTCATCGAGCGCGGGATGGTCTACTTCGACAACATGCGCAACCAGGACAGCGAGGCCGACTTCACCGCCGCGCTGTCGGCGCCGGGGCTGGACGCCGAGATGCGCTGCGTGGCCGCCTTCCACCGGGCGCAGAGCGTGTTCAAGCAGCGCGACCGCACGCGGGCGGCGCCGCTGTTCGACGCGGCGACCGCCGCATGCGAGGGGACCAAGAACCTCGATCTGCGGGTCAAGGCGCCGTACCAGGCCGGCCGCTCGTACAGCAACATCGGCGAGCACGAGGCGGCGCTCGAGCGCTACCGGCGCGCCGAGCGCGCGGCCGGCCCCGAGCACAGCTTCGCCGACGACGCGCGCCTGCGCCAGGCCGAGGAGCAGGACGAGCTCGGCGATCAGGCGCAGGTCACCGAGCTCCTGTCCAGCCTGCCGCGCCTCTACCCGAAGGGCGACATGCGCGCCGAGGCCATGTGGCGGCTGGCCTGGCGCGCCTACAAGCTGCGCCGCTACGACGAGGCGCTCATCTGGCTGAGGAAGCAGATCCAGCTGGTGCCCCACGACGACAACTACTGGGCCGAGGGGCAGGCGCAGTACTGGATCGGGCGCAGCGAGGAGCGCAAGGGGCGCGCCGCCGAGGCGGCGGCCGCGTACGAGGACACCGTGCGCACCTATCCGCTGTCGTACTACGCGCTGCTCGCGCTCAACCGGCTGCGCGAGCGCCATGCGGATCGCTTCCGCGCGGTGGTCGCGGAGGTCGCGGCCCAGCCGGACGGCTGGACGCCCGACAAGCCGGCGTTCGAGTTCCGGCCGCGCGCGCTGTATGCCAGCCCCGCGTTCGCGCGCGCGCTCGAGTTCCTGCGCCTCGGGCTGGGCTCGGAGGCGGAGACGGAGCTGCGCCGGCTGGGGCTGGCGGCTCCCGGCGGCAAGTCGCGCGTCGACGATCCGGACAGGCAGGACATGCTGTGGGCGATGGCGTTCCTCTACGACGGGGCCGGCCGCTACGGGACGTCGCACTGGGTGACGCGCTGGCAGATCACCGACTTCAAGCGCAGGTGGCCGACCGGGCCCAACCGCAAGCGCTGGGAGATCTCGTATCCGCGAGCCTGGTGGAACCTGCTCGAGCGCAACGCGCGCAAGCAGGGCTACCCGCCCGAGCTGCTCATCTCGTTCGTGCGCGAGGAGAGCGCCTTCGATCCGCTGCTCGAGTCGTTCGCCAACGCCATCGGGCTCACCCAGATGATCGCGCCGACCGCGAAGCGGTTCGCCAGGGGGACCGGCATCTCGGTCAGCCGCGAGACGCTCCGCGATCCGGAGAAGAACGTGACCATCGGCTCGCGCTTCCTGGCCTTCCTGGTCGACAAGTTCGACCGGCGGATCGGGCTGGTGGTGCCGTCCTACAACGCCGGCGAGGCGGCCACCACGCGCTGGTTGAAGGAGCGCGGCGACTGGCCGATGGACGAGTTCTCGGAGGAGATCCCGTACGACGAGACGCGCAACTACTCGAAGCGCGTCATCGCCACCTACTTCGCCTACTCGTACCTCAAGGACGGCACCATCCCCGAGATGCCGAACGACATCCCCGACTCGCTGCGCCGCCACGGCGGCCGCGTCTCGGCCGAGCGCAGCAGCGGAAAGCGGATGAAGGGCCGCTGAGCCCGGCCGCGGCCGCTCGAGCGCGGCGCGCCCGGGCACGGCGCCTACTCGCGCAGTCGGGCCGCGAGGGCGTGGGCGGCGACCAGCGCGATCGCGTCGACCGTGAGGTAAGGCGAGGCCGGCCACAGGAGCAGGGACAGCGCGGCCGCCAGCGCGCCTGCCGCCTGCGGGACGCGCCGCGGCGTGAGCCACGCGGGTGCGAGCGCGGCGAGGGCGCGCGCGGCCGGGGCGGACACCAGCGCGGCGATCGCGCCGGCGGCGACGGCCCCGATGCCGCAGGTCAGCGCGGCGAGCGCGGGCACGTGGGTGAGCGACGCGGCCAGGCGGGCCGCGGCCCAGCCGGCGGCGGCGATGAAGAGGATGGCGAGCGCGGCGAAGGCCAGGCCGCCGGCGGCGCGGGCCGCCGCGCCGTCCTCGCCGGCGACCGGGCGCCAGGTGCGCCACAGTCCGCGGACCAGGAGGCTCGCGGCGAACCCCGCCGCCGCGGTGCAAGCGGCGACGACGGCGGTGACGCGCCCGGGCCAGCCGTCGAGCAGAAGGGTCTGCGCCGCGCCGGCGAGGAGCGCGGCCGCGACCGCGGCGGCGGCGCTCGAGGCGGCGCTCGAGGCGGCGGCGGCGAGCGGCTGTCGGCGGGCGGGCATGGTCAGAACGGGGCCACCGCGTCGGCCTGCTGGCGCCGGCGCAGCCGCGCGGTCATGTCGCGCAGGATGCGCGGCTTCCTCGAGGCCAGATTCCTGGCCTCGGCCGGATCGGCGACGAGGTCGTAGAGCTCCGGCTTGCGGCCGTCGACCGCGATGACCTTGTGGCGACCGGCGACCAGGGCGCGTCCGGTGCGGGCGACCGACCGGTCGTGCACCATGACCGCGTAGACCTCGCGCGGCGCCGCCGCCGCGGCGGGGGGCTGGCCGCGCACCAGGTCGGCGAAGGAGCGCGCATCCATCTCCGGCATGCCGGGCGGCTCGAAGCCGGCCAGGTCGAGCAGGGTGGCGGACAGATCGAGCAGCGCGACCGGCTGGGCCTCCCGGCGCGGCGGACCCAGGCCCGGGCCGGCGATCACCAGCGGCACGTGGATCTGCGAGTTGTACAGGTTCGAGGAGTGGTGCGGGGCGCGGTGATCGCCCAGCCCCTCGCCGTGATCGGAGGCGATGACCAGGATCGCGGGGCGCCCGCTCGCCTCCATCGCCGCCACGATCGGCGCCAGGAAGCCATCCGCGCGCTGGATGGCCTGGCGGTAGCGGCCCTCGGCGTCGGCGTCGCCGCCCCCGCCGCCCCGCGGAGCGGGGAACTGCCACTGCCAGTCGTGCGGGTCGAAGAAGTGGACCCAGAGGTAGCGCGGCCGCCGCTCGCCGGCGCTCGCGCGCAGCCAGTCGGTGGCCAGGTCCTTGAGCCGGTTCCCGTCGCGCTCGTAGGCGACCGACTCGAGCCCGCGGTCGAGGCCGATCTTCTTCCGCCCGCCCATGTGGTTCACGCAGCACAGGAAGCCCGCCGTCGCGTAGCCGGCCGCGCGAAACCGCTCCGCCAGCACGATGTGGCGCGGATCGAGGCGCAGCCCGAACTCGACCACGCGGCCGCGCAGGCGCGCCGGGTTGACCCCGGTCATGATCGCCGACACCGACTGCCGCGTGTTGTTGCTGGGCGAGAACGCCCAGTCGAACACGACGCCGCGGCCGGCCGCCAGCTCCAGGTTCGGCATGCCGGCGGGTCCGCCGTAGAGCCGCGTCTGGTCGGCGCGCAGCGTGTCGATGGTGAGGACCACGACATCCGGGTGCGCCGCCCCCGGCCGCGCCCGCGGCGTCGGATCGACGGGCAGCGCCTCCGCGCGCAGGTCGTCGAGGTCGAAGGTCAGGCCGATGGCCAGGCCGCCGACCGGCATGCGAAACCAGGCATCGAACAGCGCCGCCGGGTCGCGCACGCGCGTGACCATCGCCCCGGCCACCAGCCCGGCGCAGGCGATGGCCGCGGCCGCGCCGGCCGCGCGGGCGGCGCGGCGCCCCAGCCGGCGCGCGAGCGCGTGGCCGAGCGGCAGCGCCAGCGCCGCGGTCCAGCCGTACGCGGCCACGCCGTAGTCGATGCGCGCGAGGGCCGGGCCGACCACGCCGAGCCAGATCGCCAGGGCCAGAATTCCAGCCATCGCGACGACGGCGACGAGACACGCGCGCGGGCGGCGGAGCCCCAGCGCGCGCGCGACGCCGGCCAGCGCGAGCGCCGCCGGTCGGCTCGCCGCCAGGAGCAGGGCCGCGGCGGCGGCCAGCGCCGCGGCCGGCACCGGCGCGCTCACCCGCGCGGCCGGACCGCGGCCGACCACCGCGAGGAGCGCGGCCCCGTAGCCCGCGGCGCCGAGCGCGGTCAGCGCGAGCGCGGCGTACACCGCGCCGCCGAACAGGAGGGGGCCGTCGGCCTCACGCCCCTCCGGCGCCAGGACCGGCCGCCACGCCCGCCACAGCCCGCGCGCCGCGAGCGCGATCGCGAAGGCGAGAGGCGCGGCGTAGAGCGCGGCGATCCCCGCCGCGCACACCACTGCCGCGATCGGCGCGCCCGCTTCCCCTTGTCCTCGATAGAGGGCGCCCTCGACCAGCCCGGCGAGCGACGCCGCCGCCATCGCCACGGCCGCGCTGGGCGCCGCGAAGCGAAGGAGACGCGCCGGCCAGCTCCCGGGCACGCACCCTTCTAGCAGCCCGACTCCGCATTTGCACGCGCCGTGCGTCGTCAGCCCGGGACGACCGTCGGCCGGGCTTCAGGCACGCCCTTCGCCGGGCAGATCACTTCCGCCGCCGCGACCGGGCAGCCGGTCAGGCGGTCATCCGTCGCGGCACGGGCGCGGCACCGCCGCAGCACGGGCCCGCGCGCACCGCCGCCGCGTCAGCGCTTGAGCCGGCCGAACAGGCTGCCGCGCTTGCCCTCGCCCACGTGCTCGCCGCGCTCCTGGGCGATCTCGCGCAGGAGCTCGCGCTCGCGCGCGTTCAGCTTGCGCGGAATCTCGACCCGGAAGCGCACCACGTGGTCGCCGCGGCCGCGACCGCCCACGCTGCGCACGCCCTTGCCCGCGCGCACCACCACGTCGCCCGGCTGCGTGCCGGCCTTGACGTCGATGACCGCGGTGGCGCGGCAGCTGTCGTCGAGGGTCGGCACCTCGACCTCGCCGCCCAGCGCGGCCACCACGTAGCTCACCGGCACCTCGGTCAGCACGTCGTCGCCGTCGCGCACGAAGCGCGCGTCCTGCTCCACGTGCAGCGCCACATATAGATGACCGGCCTGGCCGCCGCCGCGCGCGCTCTCTCCCTTGCCGGCCAGCCGCAGCGACTGCCCGTCGTCCACGCCGGGGGGAACGGTGATGCTGAGCTTGCTCGATCGCCTCACGGCGCCGCTGCCCCGGCACGCGGTGCAGCGCTCGCGGATGATGCTGCCCTCGCCGCGGCAGCTCGGGCACGTGGTCTGGATCATGAAGAAGCCCTGCGCGTGCAGGACCTGCCCCTTGCCCTGGCACACCTGACAGGTCTCCCGCGCGGTGCCCGGCTTGGCCCCGCTCCCCTCGCAGGTCTCGCACGCCTCCTGCCGATCGATCTCGATCTCGCGCGTCACGCCGTCGACCGCCTCGGCGAAACTGAGCGCCAGGCTAACTTGTAGATCGGCGCCGCGCCGCTGCCGGCGGCCGCCGCGCGCGGTGCCGAAGAAGTCGGAGAACAGGTCCCCGAAGGCGGAGAAGATGTCCTCGACGCCGCCGAAGCCGGCCGCGTTGCCGTTCAGCCCGTCCGGGCCGAACTGGTCGTAGCGCGCGCGCTGCTCCGGATCGGACAGCACCTTGTAGGCGGTCGATGCCTCCTTGAATCGATCCTCCGCCTGCTTGTCGCCCGGGTTTCGGTCCGGGTGGTTGTCCATGGCCAGACGGCGGTAGGCTTTCTTGATCTCGGAGTCGCCCGCGTCTCGGCCGACTCCCAGGACCTCATACAAGTCGCGCATATTGGATGGTAGCGGAATGGTGAGCGAGCTCGCCGGCGAACAGACGACCCTGCTTAGTAGATCCGGGCTCTTGGGCTGTCAAGGTATGCTGGCGGCATGACGCCTGTCCGGGCCGCGGTCGCCGACGGCGCCCCGGACGCGCGCGACGCCCTGCGCCGTCTCGAACGCATCGCGACCGCCTGGCGCGAAGCCGGGCTCACGTTCGACCCGCGCGGAGATGCCGCGCTCATCGTGCGCCTGGCATGCCAGCGCGCCCCGTACCTCGCGACGCTGCTGGCCCGCGACCCCGGGAGGCTGATGCGGGTCGCGACCGACCCGTATCTCCGCCGCGAGAAGCCGCTCTCGCTCATGGCGCGCGAGCTGGCCGAGCAGCTCGCCGGGCCACCCCTCCCAGGCGACGGCCCCGGCGATGACGACGATCCGGACCGCGAGCTGGCCGCGCGCATGCGCCGCTACCGCGCCGACGAGATGGTGCGCCTCGGCGCGCGCGAGCTCGGCCTCGGCAGCCCGGTCGAGGTCGGCGCCGAGCTGGCCCACCTGGCCGACGTCTGCCTCGACGCCGCCATCGCGCATCACGGGGCCGCGCTCGCCGCGCGCCACGGGCCGCCGCTCATCGCGCCCGAGGCGGGCGGCGGCGAGGCCGAGCTCGCCGTCATCGGCATGGGCAAGCTGGGCGGCGAGGAGCTCAACTTCGCGTCCGACATCGACGTCATCTATGTGTACACGAGCGACGAGGGCCAGGCCGGCGAGCTCAGCCTGCACGAGTTCTTCTCCAAGCTGTGCGAGCGCATCACCGCGTGCCTGCACGAGATGACCGAGGAGGACACCGTCTTCCGCGTCGATCTGCGCCTGCGGCCCGAGGGCTCGCGCGGCGCCATCGCCAACTCGCTGCCGTCGATGGAGCGCTACTACGAGACCTGGGGCCGGCCGTGGGAGCGGCAGGCCTGGCTCAAGGCGCGCGCGTCGGCCGGGAGCCGCGCGCTCGGGCGCCAGGTGCTGACCACGCTGGCGCCGTTCGTCCACCCGCGCCACATCTCGCCGACGATCGTCGACGAGGTGCGCGATCTCAACCGCCGCATCAAGGCCGAGCTCGATCGCTCCACCATCGACGCCGGCTTCGACGTCAAGAACGGCGCAGGCGGCATCCGCGAGATCGAGTTCTTCGTGCAGGCGCTGCAGCTCATCCACGCCGGCCAGCGCCCTGCCCTGCGCGCGCGCTCCACCCTCGGCGCGCTCGATCAGCTGCTGTTCGCCGGCATCATCAGCGAGAGCGAGCGCCGCCAGCTGGCCGCCGCCTACCGCGCGCTGCGCCGCATGGAGCACCTGCTCCAGCTCGAGACCGGGCGGCAGACACAGCGCCTGCCGACCGATCCGGCCGCCTTCGAGCTGTGCGCCCGCCGGCTCGGCCACGCCGGGGCCGGCGAGCTCATCGCCGCGCTCGCCGACCACACCGCCGCGGTCGCGCGCCTGTTCGCCACCCTCGGCGCCGAGGAGGACGGCGCGCCCGACGCCGTGGTCGCGCTCCTGTCCGCCGAGCACGCGCCCGACGAGGAGCGGCGCCTGCTGGCCGGGCTCGGGCTGCGCGACCCGGAGCGCGCGCTCGCCAGCCTGGACCTGGCCCGGCGGCGCGCGCACTCGCCGTTCGGCCGCGCCGCGGAGGGCGTCGCGGCGCGCGTGGGCCCGCTCCTCCTCGCCGACGTGGTCGCGTCGCCGGATCCGGATCAGGCGCTGGCCCGCGCCGCCGAGCTGGCCGGCAGGCGCGGCGGCTGGACCGCTCTCTGGCGCATGATGGACGCCAACCCGCACCTGCGCCGGCTGGTCGCGTCGCTGTTCGGCACCTCCGAGTACATGTCGAAGCAGTTCCTCGACCGCCCGGAGCTGTTCGACGCGCTCCTGGCCGCCGGCCGCACCAGCCCGCGCGCGTCGCGCGCCGAGCTCGACGAGATGACGCGCGCCCGCCTGGCCGAGATCGCGCCGGGCGAGGACGACGAGGCGCGCTGGAGCGCGCTGGCCGAGATGAAGACCGCGCAGGTCGTGCGCATCGGACTGGCCGACATCGGCGGCGAGCTGCGCCCCGACGAGGTGTGCCGCGAGCTGAGCGACCTGGCGGAGGTCTGCCTCGAGCGCGGCTTCGAGCTGG
>Ga0126377_10000637_pt1 | contig 21642 bp, 18 predicted proteins | sample PanSoiMetPlot_22_FD_92647 | JGI IMG/M metagenome (GOLD analysis project Ga0126377, IMG submission 92647) | Tropical forest soil microbial communities from Panama - MetaG Plot_22 | ecosystem: Environmental > Terrestrial > Soil > Tropical forest > Bulk soil | place: Panama | collected 2016-02-17 | reverse complement strand
GATCGTCCTGATGTCGGGATCGCCGAAGACGGCGACGTCGACGAATTGCCCCGCGGCATCGACCTCCAGGACGTAGAACGAGTTGGCTCGCCAGTTGTCCGGACGGGCAGACTCGACCGGGCCGCCTCCGAAGTCGATCGCGCCGCCCAGCTCCCCGGAGGCGAGGATGTGGCCATCCTCGGCAAGGGCGATGCTGTCGAGGGACGACAGGGCGGCCGCCTCCCCGACCCAGGGGAATGTGCGCGCCCAGATGCCCTCGCCGTCGGGGGACAGCGCGGCGATGAAGGGCTGGTCGATGAGCGGCTCCTTCGGCTCGAGCCGCAGCCCCGCGATGTTGGCGACCCCGTCGAGCGTTCCACCCACCACGATGGTCCCGTCGGCCGCGACCCGGGGGCTGCCGAGCGCGATCCCCGGCTCCGGATAGCTCACCCAGGAAGGATCTGGAGTGATGGAGACCGGCAGCCGGTGCATCCAGACGATGTCACCCGCTCCGTTCAGGCGCAGGATCACGGCCTTCTGGCTGCCGGGTGATCCGGCGCAACCGATCACAAACTCCTGACCGGTCACGACGACGCTGCCGTCGGAGAGAGATGCCACGCCCACGGGGCTCACGTTGGGTATCCTCGTTATCGCCGCCAGCGTGCCGTCGGCGCTGTATCGCGCCACGAACCCGTCGCTGCACTCCGGGATGGCCACCGGTCCGCCGCCGAAGTCGATGCTGCCGACAAAGGTCCCCACCGCGAGCACGGATCCCTGCGGCCCGCCGGCAACGGCCGCGACGTCCGACCACGAGTCGCGCTGCGCCTCCGGCGGCGCGATGAGCGGCCGTGTCCATAGCGGCGAGCCATCGGCGGCCGAGTACCGGGCCACGTAGCCCATGGTCGCCTGGTGGGTGGTCACCGGCCCGTCTCCGAGATCGACGACGGTCTCGTAGGCATCGGGAGAGCTGAAGTCGCCCGACCCGGCGTCGCCCCCGACGATGATGCCGGTGCCCGCCTCGTCCCAGGCGACCGCTCGCGCCTGCGAGCTGTCGGGCCCGGGAAACGTGCGCGCCCAGCCGAAGGAGCCGACCGACGGCTCGGGCTGCGACGCCGCCGAGTCGTCCGGCCGCTGGCTCGGGCCGACGTCGAGCTCGAGCGGGACCTCCGAGCTGCATGCCGACGCGATGATCACGAACAGGAGGGCGGTCTTCATGGACATGAGTCGTCTCGCCGGCCCCATCTCGTCACGAGAAAGCGCGCGGGCGTCCGGGCGGCACCCGGCCGGCGGCGGCAGGCGCTTTGCCGACCCGACGGGTGCGCTCCCGGGGGACGGGCGAGCGGGGAGCCTGGTAGAAGTAGCCATGGGCGAGTCATTCGAAGCGCGTGGCGAGATCGGTATCGTGTGGGTCGACAACCCACCCGTCAATGCGATCAACCAGCAGGTCAGGCAGGCCTTGCTCGACGGTGTCCAGCGCGCGGCGGCGGACGCCGCGATACGCGGCGTCGTGATCGCGTGCCGCGGGCGGACCTTCATGGCCGGGGCGGACATCACGGAGTTCGCGGCGGGGCCGAAGCCGCCGGGGCTGCTCGAGGTGATCGCCGCGATCGATGCGTCGGTGAAGCCCACGGTCGCGGCCATTCACGGGACCGCGCTCGGCGGTGGGCTGGAGATCGCGCTCGGCTGTCACTATCGGGTCGCCGTCGGGTCGGCGCAGGTGGGGCTGCCCGAGGTCAAGCTCGGCCTCCTGCCCGGGGCGGGCGGGACCCAGCGGCTGCCGCGGCTGATCGGGCTCGAGCGGTCGCTCGATTTCATCGTGTCGGGCGAGCCGGTGGCCGCGGCGCGGGCGTGCGAGCTCGGCGTCGTCGATCGCGTGGTCGACGGCGATCTGGTCGACGGCGCCGTCGCCTTCCTGCGCGAGCGGATCGCCGGCGGTGGGTCGCACGGCCGCGTGAGCGAGCGGCCCATCGAGGGCGCGCCGGCGGGCTTCTTCGATGGGGCGCGCGTGCGACTGGCGAAGGAGAAGCGCAACCTGGATGCGCCGCAGCGCATCGTCGATGCGCTCGAGGCGGCGGCCACGCTGCCGTTCGCCGCGGGCATGGAGCGCGAGCGCGACCTCTTCATGACCTGCCTGAAGGGCGGGCAGGCGCGCGCGCAGCAGCACGTCTTCTTCGCCGAGCGCACGGCGGGCAAGATCCCCGATGTCGCGGGCGACGTGGCGCCGCGCGAGGTCCGGCGCGCGGCGGTCATCGGCGCCGGGACCATGGGCGGCGGCATCGCCATGAACTTCGCCAACGCCGGCATTCCGGTGACCGTGCTCGAGGTCGATCAGGACGGGCTCGACCGCGGGCTCGGGATCGTGCGCAAGAACTACGAGGCCAGCGCGGCGAAGGGCAAGCTCAGCCGCGAGCAGGTCGAGACGCGCATGGGCCTCATCCGCCCGACGCTCGCCTACGAGGACCTGGCCGACGCCGATCTCGTCATCGAGGCGGTGTTCGAAACGATGGAAGTCAAGCGAGGGGTGTTCGCGCGCCTCGATCAGGTGGCCGCGCCGGGCGCGGTGCTCGCGTCCAACACCTCCTATCTCTCGATCGACGAGATCGCAAAGACGACCTCGCGCCCGGGCGACGTCGTCGGCATGCACTTCTTCTCGCCGGCCAACGTCATGCGGCTCCTGGAGATCGTGCGCGGCGCGGCGACCTCGCCCGACGCGCTCCTGACCGCGCTGGCGGTGGCCCGGAGGATCAAGAAGGTGGGCGTGGTGGCCGGCAACGCCGACGGCTTCATCGGAAACCGCATGCTGGCGGCCTACAGCCAGCAGGCCCAGCTGCTCGCCCTCGAGGGCGCGGCGCCCGAGCAGATCGATCGGGCCCTGTACGAGTTCGGCATGCCGATGGGCATCTTCCAGATGGGCGACCTGGCCGGCCTCGACATCGGCTACAAGTCGCGCCGGGACCGCGATCCATCCACCTTCGACGGCCGCGCCGCGCGCGTGCCCGACCGGCTGGTCGAGGCCGGCCGCATGGGGCAGAAGACCAGCGCCGGCTTCTACGACTACGCGCCCGGCGATCGCACGCCGCGGCCCTCCGCGATCACCGCGAAGCTCTACGAGGTGGCGGCGGCCGACTTCGCCATCGCGCGCCGCGCGGTCTCGAGCGAGGAGGTCATCGATCGCTGCTTCCTGCCGCTGGTCAACGTCGGCTGCGAGCTCCTGCGCCAGAAGATCGCCTACCGCGCGAGCGACATCGACGTGGTCTACATCTACGGCTACGGCTTCCCCGCCTACCGCGGCGGGCCGATGTACTGGGCCGAGCACGAGGTCGGTTTGCCGGCCGCGCTCGAGAAGATCAGGCGCTTCAGCGCGGTCACCGGCGAGAAGTGGCTCACGCCCTCCCCGCTCCTCGAGGAGCTGGTCGCCCGGGGGGCCGGCTTCGCGAGCCTGGATCGGAGCTAGCGCCCGGTGTCGTCCGACGGGCCGCGACGGCCCGGCCGCGCGGTCGCGATGGCGGCCGTCCTGGCCGCGACCGGCTGCCGCGCCGGACCGGACACGCGCGCGGGGCGGTGCGAGGCTCCCGATCGCCTCGGCGCCGGTCCCGTCGACCTCGCGCGCCGCGCTCCACCAGGCGGCCGCGGGCGCGTGCTCCACGTCGCGCCGGCCGGCAGCGACGCGGCCGACTGCAGCGCCGGGGCGCCGTGCCGCCAGATCGCGCGGGCCGTGTCGCGGCTCGCGGCCGGAGACACGCTCGTCATCGAGCCCGGCGACTACGACCGCTTCACGATGAGCGCGGCGGGGCGCGCCGGCGCGCCCATCACTCTCTACGCCCGCGCGCCGGGCGCGACGGTGCGCGGCCAGCCCGGGTGCGGCCGCCGCGACCGCTCGTGCCGCGACGCCATCCTGATCGAGCGCGCCGCGTACGTGGTGCTGGACGGCCTCGGTGCCACCGGCGCGGCTCGCGCGGGGCTGGCGGTCGAGAACAGCCGCCAGGTGACCGTGCGCAACGGCGTGTTCGCCGACAACGGGCGCTGGGGCATCTTCTCCGGCTTCGTCGACGACCTGGTGGTCGAGCACAACGAGGCCGCGCGCAGCGTCCACGAGCACGGCATCTACGCGTCGAACAGCGGCGACCGCCCGATCATCCGCCGCAACTGGGTGCACGACAACCGGGCCTGCGGCATCCAGATCAACGCCGACTGGACCGTGAAGGACCCGGACCACCTCTACCCCGGTGTGGTCGACGGCATCACGACCGGCGCGGTGGTCGAGGGGAACGTCATCTCCGGGAACGGCCGCGGCGGCGGCGCCGCCATCAACCTCGACGGCGTGCAGGACTCGCTGGTCCGCAACAACCTCCTGTTCGCCAACACGGCCAGCGGCATCGTGTGCTACGGCGACGCCGACGGCGTGCCCGACATGAGCCAGGACGACGGCGACGGGCGCCAGGGCCCGCGCGGCATGGTCATCGTCCACAACACGGTGGTGCAGCCGCCCGGGGCGCGCGCGGCGCTCCTCATCCGCCACGCGGTCGGCCGCAACCAGGTGCGCAACAACATCCTCTACCACGCCGACCCGCGCGGGCCGGCCATCCGGCTGGGAAGCGATCAGGACGCGGCCGACCTCGACAGCGACCACAACGCCTTCTCCCGCCCGGGCGCGATCGACCTCCGCGCCGTCCCGACGAGCGCCGGGCCGCCCGACTCGAGCGCCGTCATCGATCTCGAGGCCTGGCGCGCCCGCGGCGAGGACCGCCACTCGCTCGCCGCCACCGCCGATGCGCTGTTCGCGGCGCCGGGCTGCGACTTCTCGCCCGCGCGCGGCTCGCCGGCGCGCGACCGCGGCGCGGCCATGGCCGGCTCCGGCGACGCCGATCTGCGCGGGCAGCCGCGCCCGCGCGGCCCGGCCCCCGACCTCGGGGCGCTCGAGGCTGCGCCGCCCTGACGATGCCGCGATTCAGGCCGGCCGCACGGCCGTCGCCTCGACTTGCGGCCGCCGGCTGGGCAGACGGATCTCGAAGCAGGTCTGGTAGTCGGGCACGTCGACCACGGCGATGCTGCCGCCGTGCGCCTCGCAGGCCAGCCGGCAGAAGTACAGGCCCATGCCGGACTGCGACTTGCGATCGGTGCCCTTGCGGTACTTGGCGAACAGGCCGGCCCGCAGCTCGGGCGTGATGACCGGCCCGGTGTTCATGATGCGGATGACGAGCACCGGCGACGCCTCGCCGTCGACGATCTCGCCGGTCATGGCCACGTGGCCCTTGCGGTCGACGTAGCGGGTGGCGTTGATGAGCAGGTTGTGGATGACCCGCTCGAGCAGGATGGGATCGATCCACGCCTCCAGCTCGGGCGGGCAGGTCACCTGGATGGGCGCCGAGCGCGGCCGGTGGATGCCGGCCAGGGTGCGCAGGAACTCGGCCGCGTTGGTCTGCACGCGGGCCGGCTTGAGCTCGCCGTCCTCGGAGCGCGCGATGTCGACGAAGTTCTTGACCAGGGTCGCCATGCGGCGCAGCGCCCGCCGGGTGGTGCCGATGGCGTCCACCTTCTCGGCGTTCTTGCTGGCCGCCTCGACGTCGGCCAGGTAGTCGAGGTTGGACACCGCGACGGTGAGCCCGTTGTTGAGATCGTGGGCCAGGAGCGCGACCGCCTCGGCGGCGTACATGCGCTCGTTGTCGACCTGGCGCAGCGCCTGCTGCAGGGCGGCCGTGGTCCGCATCGCGCGGTCGTGGACCTCGACCCGCTTCTTGAGCTCCTGCATGTAGACCGGCTTGCTGACCACGTCGTCGGCGCCGGCGTCGAACGCCTGGATGCGCTCGTCCTGCTCCTGCGTGCCGCTCATCACCAGCACCGGGCGGAGCGCGTCGAGCGCCTTGCACTCGCGCACCACCTCGACGCCGTTGCCGTCGGGCAGGTTGAGGTCGCTGATGAGCAGATCGGGCGGCGCGGCGCGCAGCGCCTCCTTGCCCTGCGCGACCGTGCCCGCCTCCACCACGTTGTAGCCGCGCGCGCGCAGGGCGCGGGCGATGATCTTGCGCAGCGGCTCGTCGTCCTCGACCAGGAGGATGCTGCCGATGCCCAGCTCGCGGGTCAGCTCGGTGGTGAGGCGCCGGATGCCGGTCGTCGTCGAGACCGGTGGCTCCGCGCCGCCTGCCCGCGCTTCCGACGCCATCTGCTTCACACTTCTGCCGCCAGCGCGGCCCGGCGCTTGCGCTGCGGACGCTCGGTCGCGCCGCGCCCGCGCGCCGGATCCATCTCCTCGCGCAGGCGGCGCAGCGCCCGGGTGTGCAGCTGGCACACGCGCGACTCGGTCACTCCGAGCAGGCGCCCGATCTCGGCCAGGGTCATCTGCTCCTCGTAGTACATCGTGAGGATGCGGGCCTCGCGCGGATCGAGCCGCTCGCGGGCGCGGCCCAGCTTCTCCATCACCGCGGCGCGCATCGCGTTCTGCTCGGGGTCGGAGCCGGGCTCCTGCGAGCCGCCGACCACGCGGTCGAGGCTCACCATCTCGACCGCGCCCAGGCCGGCCAGCTTGTCGCGGTAGTGCTCGACGTCGACGCCGATGTGGGCGGCGATCTCCTCGTCGCGCGGCACCCGGCCCAGCGTGTGCTCGAGGCAGCGCACCGCCTCGCGGACCCGGCGGGCCGCCTGGCGCGCGCGCCGCGGCAGCATGTCGCCGCGCCGCAGCTCGTCGAGCACCGCGCCGCGCACGCGCTTGGCGGCGAAGGCGGGGAAGCTGTCGCCGCGCCCCGGGTGGAAGCGCCGGGCGGCCTCGACCAGCCCGAGCAGCGCGGCCGACTGCACGTCGTCGGCGAGGCCGGGCGGCAGCCTCCGCGCCAGCACGGCGGCGATGCGCCGGGCCATCTGGATGTTCTCGGTGACCAGCGCGGAGCGCATGCGGGCGAACGGATCCGGCCGGCGCGCTTCGTGAGACTCGGTACCGATCGAGTCGAGCTGGGTGAGGTCGTCTGTAAGGAAAGCGTGCGCCAGCATACCGACGGAACCAGTTGCGAAAACCGGTCCAAGCTCCGCGCGCCTCTCGCGCCACCAGGGGTCTGGGTCGGTGCGCGCTCGACGTCCTGTCGAAACGAGTCATTGTGCTGCGCGAGATCCCGCGCGGGGCATGCGGACTCGACATCTCGCGGGGGTCACCGACGCACCATGCGATTGACCCCCGGAGCGGCCGCGACCCACCCTCGAAGGGGGGCGGGTCAGCGCGGGTGGGTTCCGCGCCAGTCCTCGGGGCGCATGCCGAGCCGCGCCAGCGCGCGGCGCAGGTTCGAGCGATCGAGTCCGGCCAGGCGCGCCGCCTCGGACAGGTTGCCCTCGGTGCGGCGAAGCAGGCGCGTGAAGTAGCGACGCTCGAACTCGGTCAGCGCGATCTCGCGCGCCCTGCGGAACGTCTGGTCGTCCGACCACGGTCCCGGCGCGTCGAGCGCGCCGGCGGCGGCGCGCTGCGCGGGCTCGGGAGCGTGCTCCGCCGCGCCCCGGCCCACCCCGTTCGGGGGCGCGAGCGGCGCGTCGGACGGGGCGCCCTGGGCCATCCGCGGCGGAAGCGCCTCGAGCCCGATCTCGGCCGACGAGGTCAGCGCCAGCGCGCGCTGGATGACGTTCTCGAGCTCGCGCACGTTGCCCGGCCAGTCGTAGCTCAGCATGGCCTCGACCGCCGGCTGCGAGAAGTGCGGCACCGGTCGCTTCATCTTGGCCGCGTGCTTCTCGAGGAGGTGCACCGCGATGAGCGGCAGGTCGTCCATCCGCTCGCGCAGGGGCGGCAACCGGATCGCGACCACGTGCAGGCGATAGTAGAGGTCGGCGCGGAACCGCTGCTGCCGCACCATCTCCTCGAGGTCGACGTTGGTGGCGGCGATGACCCGGACGTCGACCTTGCGCGATCCGGTCCCCCCGACGGGTCGCACCTCGTGCTCCTGCAGCACCCGCAGGAGCCGCTGCTGCACGGTGAGCGGGATCTCGCCGATCTCGTCGAGCAACACGGTCCCGCCGTGCGCCTCGCTGAACACGCCGGACCGCGCCTCGGTGGCACCTGTGAAGGCGCCGCGCGCATGACCGAAGAGCTCGCTGTCGATGAGCGTCTCGGGGATGGCGCCGCAGTTGAGCGCGATGAAGGCGCCGCGCGCCCGGGCGCTGCGCGTGTGGATGGCGCGCGCGGTCAGCTCCTTGCCGGTCCCGCTCTCGCCGTGGATGAGCACGCTGACGTCGGTCTCCGCCACCTTGGCCACGGTGGCGAACACCTCGCGGATGGCCGGCGAGGCGCCGACCAGGAGCTCGAACTTGTCGGACAGCTCGACCTGCTTCTCGAGCGTGCGCGCGCGCCGCTGCAGCCGGCCGTAGTGGCTGGCGCGCAGCAGCGTGAGCGAGACCACCTCCACGTCCTCGACCGGCTTGGACAGGTAGTAGAAGGCGCCGGCCTTGAGCGCGGCCGACGCGGTCACGCCGCTGTCGTCGCCCGACAGCATCACGACCGGGAGGTCGGGCGCGATCTGGCGCGCCTCGACCAGGACATCGAGCCCGTCGATGCCCGGCCCCAGGAAGCGGTCGAGCAGGAACACGTCGTAACCGTCCGGATCGGTGCGCAGGATCGCGATGGCCTCGTCGCGCATGGTGAACAGGGTCACCTCGAAGCCGCGTGTGGCCAGCAGCCGCTTGAGCGGCCGCAAGACCGTGATGTCGTCGTCGAGCGCCAGAACCCGCACGACCTCATCGGACGCAACCTTGGACACCATGGACGACAGGTCCACCCCTCCCCCGCTTCCTGAGCCCAACCGTAAGTGTTGCCGGGCGGATCGCGTGCAGCAAGAGGAAGCGACGCCGAAACCGATGAGCCCCGCGGCGAGCCATGGAATGGGAGTCTGAGCACCGCGCGAGGGTGTCGCGGCCGGGGCGGGGGCGCGGCCGATCTCACCCGCGGCGGTTTCCGGCTAAAGCCGTCGTGCGCTGCGGCCGAACTCGGATGGCGATGACCTCCTCTTCCCACGCCGCCGGCGCGCTGGACGGCCTGAGCGAGCGCGCTCCCGGTGTCGACGCCATCGACGTCGCCGACTACCTGCTCGAGCTCATCCTGCGCCAGGCCGCCGTCTGCGCCTGGCTGGAGCCGAAGGCGGACGGGGTGCACGAGGTGGCCATCGAGACCCGCAGCGGCGGGCTCGACGGGTTCAGCCTGCGCGACGGGCTGGGTGACGCGGTGCTGGCCCGCCTGGCCCTGCTGTGCGAGATCGACCTTCTGAGCGGGGGCTCGGCCGCCGGCACGGCGCGCATCCGCCAGGGCGAGCGGGTCAGCGAGGTGGTCGTCACCACCCGGGTGACCGATTCCGGCCTGTCGGGCGAGCTGCGCTCCCTCGAGGAGCGGGTGACCCAGGTGGCCGGCAACGCGGTCGTGCTCGACGGCCAGCTGAGCGAGGAGTTCGCACCCGGCACCCGCATCGGCACTTACCAGATCGCGCGCCAGATCGGGCGGGGCGGCATGGGCATCGTGTACGAGGTCGAGCACTCGGTGCTGGGCAAGCGCTTCGCCATGAAGGTGCTGGCCAGCGCGGTCCTGACCCGCGACCGATCCAGCTCGCGCCGGTTCGTGCGCGAGGCGCGGGCGGCCGCGCGCGTGCGCCACCCGGGCATCGTCGACGTCACCGACTTCGGCGCCCTGCGCGACGGGCGGCCCTACCTGGTCATGGAGCTCCTGAACGGCCGGGCGCTGCACGAGCTGGCCGCCGAGGCCGGCGCGCTGAGCGCGATCGAGCCGCTGCGCGCGCTCCGCATCCTGCACCAGGTCTGCCAGGCGCTGGCCGCGGCTCACTCCTGCGGGGTGGTGCACCGCGACCTCACCCCGGCCAACGTGTTCGTGCTGCCGGACGGCGAGACCGAGCGGGTCGTGCTGGTGGACTTCGGCTCCGCCATCACGCCCGAGCACGACGGCGAGATCAGCGACGGCCCGCCGGGGGTGGTGATCGGCACGCCGCACTACATCTCGCCGGAGCAGCTGCGCGGCCGCCCGGGCGACTCGCGGTCCGACATCTACTCGGTCGGCATCATCCTGTTCGAGCTCCTGACCGGGAGCCCGCCGTTCGACGGGCCCAGCGCGCGCGACATCGCCCTGCAGCACCTGCAGGCCGAGATCCCGCGCATCGACAGCCCGCACGGCGAGCTGCCGGAGGAGCTGACCCGCATCGTCCACCGCTGCATGGCCAAGCAGCCGGACGACCGCTTCTCGAGCGCGACCGAGCTGTGCGCGGCGATCGAGCGGGTGGAGATCATGATGGCCCGCCGCGGCTGGCGCCGCTGGCTCCCGAGGTGAGAAGACGATGACGGCGATCCTGGCGGTAGACGACGATCCGGACATCCTGACCGCGCTACGGCGCGCGCTGGCGCCGCTCGGCGTCACGGTCATCCTGACCGAGGACGCGACCGAGGTGCTGAGCATCCTGGGCGAGCAGTCGATCTCGGTGCTCATCTCCGACATCGACATGCCGCAGATGACCGGGCTCGAGCTCATGGCCCAGGTCCGGGTCGCCTTCCCCAACGTCGTGCGCATGCTGCTGACCGGGCGCACCAGCTTCGACTCGGCCATGAGCGCCATCAACCAGGGCGAGGTGCACCGCTACCTCAACAAGCCGTTCGAGCCGGCCGACCTGCGCAAGCTGGTGCAGGAGGCGCTGGTGCGCAGCGCCGACCTCGCCCGCGACAGCCGCGCCGGCCTGCGCGCCGAGGAGAAGCGCCAGCTGTTCGAGCAGCTCGAGAGCGAGCACCCGGGCCTGACCAAGTTCGTGCGCGACCCCGACGGCGGCTACCTGGTCAGCGCCAGCCGGGCGAGCAAGGCCGAGCGCCTGCTGCGCGGCTGACCGGGCGCGGCGCCGACGGGCTCGCCGCGCGAATACGGAGTCGGGCTAGGGCTTGGTGCCCGGGCGCGTCTCGTCGTCGAGGGCGCGGCTGGCGCGCGGCCGGCTCGGCACCTCGGTCTCCTCGACGATCTCGAAGTCGGGCGAGTCCTCGGCTCGGCCCGGCTCGAACAGGGCGCTGGCCGCCGCCTGGGCCGTGGCGTCGGCCGCGCGGCGAACCACCTGGCTGCGCGGCGACAGGGTCGAGATGCGCGGCGGCGTGGAGCCGGGCCGCAGCGACGGCCGCGCGGCCCGCGGCGGCTTGAGCTGGAGGTCGTCGTAGAGGCCGGCCGCCTCCGGAATCTCCTGCGTCTGGCCCGGCACGGTCGGGCCGCCGCTCGCGGCGGCGGAGATGCCGAGGGCCGCGCCCAGACCGTCGTCGACCTGGCTGCGCAGCTGGCGCGCGGCGCACACGCGGACGCAGGCCCACAGGATCGGCATCGGCACGTGCTCGGCCAGCGCCTCGACCCCGACCACCTCGACCACCAGGTTCGGCGTCATGCGCTCGGCGCTGAGGCTGGCCTGCAAGAGCTTGGCCTTGAGCGCGATCGGCAGGTGATGCGCGAGCACCGCCGGCGTGACGTGCTCCAGCACGTCGTCGGGGGCCACGACGTCGAGCTCGAGACCGCGGCGCAGCACCTCGAGCAGGAAGCGGCGGGGTGGGCTCACGGTCGCACGACCTCGCCGGCGATCCCGGCGCGCTCGGCGCCGGCGTCGATGCCGCGCCACAGGACCTCGAGCGGGATGCTGTCGACCAGCACGTCCGGCGTCAGCGTCTCGAACAGGCGGTCCGGCGTCATCTGGCCGGCGGCCAGCGACGACGCGAGCAGCCGGCTCATCACGTCCGGAGGCAGGTGATGAGCCAGCACCTCCGGGGTCAGAAAGCCGACCAGCTGGGCGGGCGAGAGGAGCTTCTCCTCCATCCCGACGCTGAGCATGTGGGCGAACCACTTCTGGCGCGCAGAGTCCGGCAACGCAGCCCTCCCGTGTCGATCACGGTAGCACCCGCACGAGAGGCCGTACAATAGATCGCTTGAAGCTCTCGGCCGGCACCCTGCTCTACCGCAAGGCGGAGCTCGCCGCGCGCGGCGGCGACGGCGAGCCCGACGCGTGGGAGGTCCTGATCGTTCACCCATCGGGGGCGTACAACCGGCGCGCGCCGTGGAGCATGCCGAAGGGGCTGCCCGAGCCGGGTGAGAGCGAGGAGGAGGCGGCGCGGCGCGAGACGCGCGAGGAGACCGGCGTCGAGGCCGGCGCGCTCGAGGAGCTCGGCCGCGTGCGCTACACGAAGAGCCGCAAGGAGGTCGTCGGCTTCGCTGGGCCGGCGCCCGGCGACGCGGCGCCGCGCTGCGCCTCGTGGGAGGTCGACCGCGCGGAGTTCGTGCCGCTGGCGCGGGCGCGCGAGATGCTTCACCCGGATCAGGCCCCGCTCATCGATCGGCTGATCGAGCTCCTGGCGCGCTGAGCGAGCGAGCGAGCGACCGCTCCCCTCAGCGGAGCAGGCTGTCCAGCACCAGGTCGAGCCCCTTGGCCGGGACGTGGGCGCGCAGCTGGCCCTCGACGTCGCCCGGCTCCTTGGTGCGGGCCTCGGCGTCGCCGTCGATGCGCGCGCTGATGAGCACGTCCCCCTCGAACCGGGTGCCGGCCGCCATGGCGTCGCGCTCGCTGAGCTCGAACGGCATGGGCAGCCGGCTCACGTCGAGGCGCGCCACCGCAACCGGCGATCCGGTCACCTCGCCGCTGGCCGGGTCGATCGGCCACGCGCTGAGGAACAGCACCGCCCCCGGCCGGATGCCGGCCGCCACCTTGGCGTCGGCGCGGATGGTGCCGCGCAGGTACTTGTTCGCGTCGATCGGCCGGTCCGGATCGGGCGACTCGATCGAGGCCATCTTCGGATCCTCCTCGCCGCCGGCCGCCTCGCCCTCCGCCTCGCCGCCGCTCATGTCGAGTCCGGCGTGCGGGTCGACGCCGCCGTCCTGCTGCATGCCGGCGTGCGGGTCGACTCCGCCCTCGTCGTCCGGGGCCGCGCCGGCGCCGGCGCCCTGGTCGTCGCCCTCGCCGGCGCCGTGGCTGCCGCCGCGGGACCGGCCGACCGCGCCGCCGGTCTGGTCGACCTCGCTCGCCTGCGGGGCCGGCGGCTTCCACGACTGCGACGACGGCATGCCGCGCTTGTCGCCGCCCTTGTCGCAGCCGGACACCGTCGCGAGCACCAGGAGGAGCGGGAACAGACTCGCGCGCCGCATGATGGGCGAATCCTACAATGTGCCGGGCACCGGTGCGGTGGCCACCACCCCCTCGCCGGGGTGGGGCGCGCCCAGCCAGTCGGCGAACCGCTGGTGCTCGCCTGCGCCGGCCGCGGCGGACGCCACCACCTCGATGCGGGTGGGCGGTGCGGGCTCCGGCACCACCTCGCACACCTCGAGCCGCCCGCGGCGGAACAGCGTCAGCTCGACGGGCTGGCCGGCCGCGCGCCCGGCCAGGCGCTGGCGCAGGTCGCCCTCGCCGCCCACCTGGTAGCGGTCGAGCGCGATGATCTCGTCGCCCGGGCTGAGCCCGCCGCGCTCGGCCGGGCCGCCGTCGAGCACGCCGCCGACGGTGCGGCCGCTGCCCTGCATGGTGACGCCGAGCCACGCCGGCGGCGGCGCGCTGTCCTCCTGGCCAGGCCGCTCCCAGCCCGGGCGCAGCTCCAGCCCCACCGTGGCGAGCGCGCCGGGCAGATCCGGATCTTCGCGCCCGCGGATGAAGCGGGCGAAGAAGTCGCCCAGATCGAGCCCGGTCGCCTGCTCGAAGATCGGCTGCAGGTCCTCCGGGTATCCCCGCCCGGCCGCGCCGAACTCGCGCCACATGTGGACCAGCACGCGATCGAGGTCCACCTCGCCGTCGGAGCGGCGCCGCAGCTCGAGGTCGAGCGCGCACATGACCAGCCCGCCCTTGAGGTAGTAGGACACCGTCGTGTTGAGGTTCGACTCGTCCGGCTTGTACAGCTTGACCCAGGCGTTGAACGACGCGTCCTCCAGGCTGTGGCGCAGGCGGCCGGGGATGGCCAGCAGGCGCCCCCATTCCTCGGCCAGCTTGCTCAAGTAATGGTTGAGGGGAACCACGCCGGCGCGGCGCGCCGTCCAGCGATCGTAGTAGCTCGTCACGCCCTCGACCATCCACAGGCAGCGGGTGTAGTTCTCGCGTCCGTAGTCGAAGCGGTCGAACACGCGCGGGCGCAGGCGCTTGCCGTTCCACACGTGGAACAGCTCGTGCGACAGGAGCTCGATGAGCTCGTAATAGCTGCGCGCGCTGGCGAAGGCGTGCGGGTGGTTGAGGTTGGCCGACGAGCTGGCGTGCTCGAGCCCGCCGTAGGCGCCCGGCGACAGCATGAGCAGGAAGGTGTAGCGGTCGCACGGCAGCGGGCCCAGGCGAGCGGCGTGCGCGTCCACCACGGCGGCCAGATCGCGGGTGAGCGCGTCGAGCCCGAAACTGGCGCTCGGCGCGAAGCCGCCCCACACCGCCAGCGCCACCGGGCGGCCGCCGGCCTCGAGCTCGCGCAGCTCGACCGGGCCGATGTGGATGGGGCAGTCGAGCAGCTGGTCGACGTCGTCGGCGCGGTAGCGGCCGGCGCCGGCCGGCTCCAGCGCGGTGACCACCGGCCAGCCGGGCGGCGGCTCGATCTCGACCTCGCAGGCCGCGTCGCGCGCGTCGCCGGGGAAGAGATAGAGCGCCGGCCCGTGCAGGAAGGCGTGGCCGGCGTCGACGTGGTTGGTGCGCACGGTGAGCTCGTGGCCGTAGACCCGGTAGCGCACCGCCACGTCACCGCCGCCGGCGGCGTCCACCTCCCACTCGCGCTTCGACACCTGCCGCGCCGGTAGCGCCCGGCCCGACTCGACGTCGCGCGCCTCCAGGTCGCGCACGTGGCGGGCGTAGTCGCGGATGAGATAGGAGCCGGGGCACCAGGCCGGCATCTCGAGCCGGAGCGGCGCGTCCGGCGGCGGCGCGACCCGGAGCTCGACCTCGACCAGGTGGCTCTCGGGGCGCGGGACGGACAGGCGGTAGCGGAGCGGAGCGGTCACGCGGCGATCTAACACCAGCTCGTGCGCGCCGGGCACCGTCACAGGCAGTTGAAGAACACGTAGCGCTCGACCTTGCTCCACTCGATCTCGTCGCGCAGCCAGTAGTCGAGGCAGTAGGGCGACACGCGCTGGCCGGAGGGCGCGATGGGCAGGTCGCGCACCTGGTCGCTGCACTCGAACGCGGTGACCGCCAGGTCGGCGTCGCCGTCGCCGTCGCGGTCGACCGCCATCCACACCTGCTCGACGTCGCGCCCGCTCGGGCGCAGCTGCTGGTCCAGCATGACGCGCGCGCCCTCCTCGAGGGCCACGCCCTGGACCGCCAGCGTGAAGGGGAAGCCGGTGGTGGGGCGCGGATCGAGGCCGTTCGGCTCCTCGTAGGTGAGCTCCACCTCGTGCGCGCTACCGATCTTGCAGTAGTCCTGCCCCGACGGCTGCGAGCGGACCGCGATGCCGTGCCCGCGCACGCCGACGTCGTCGACCAGGGCGAAGCGCGCCCCCGGCTCGGGCGCGGGCCCGCCGAAGCAGGTCATGCGGCGCGCGTCGGGGTTGGTGAGCGGGCAGACGCGGATGCGCTCGGCGGCGCGCAGGCGCGGGCGCTCGACCCGCACGACCTTGCCGGGTCGGCGCGCGCCCGGCTTCGCGGCCTCGGACGCACGCGGCGCCGGCGCCGGCGCGGCCTGAGCGGGCCACAGGAGCGAGGCCGTCGCGAGGAGCCAGCCGAGGGCGCGCGGGCGGGCGTGGAGCATCCGCACCCACCTATTGTAATGGCAGCCGGCGCCCGCGCACGCTAGGGTTGCGCGCCGTGCCCCGGAGCAGAGACAGCGGCCGTCACTACCTGGCGGCCGAGATCGGGACCATCCGCAAGGAGGCGGAGTTCCGGCTGGCGCTGGTCTACCCGAGCCCGTACCGCGCGGCCATGTCGTCGCTCGGCTACCAGACCACGTACCGGCGGCTCAACGCCGCGCCCGGCATCGCCGCCGATCGCGCGATGCTGCCCGACGACGCGGGCGCCGCCGGGCCGCTGTGCACCCTCGAGCGCGAGCAGCCGGTCGGCGGCTATCCGCTCATCGCCTTCTCGGTGGCCTACGAGCTCGAGCTGGCCGGGCTGGCCCGCTGCCTCGAGCTGGCCGGGATCCCGGCGCTGGCGGCGGAGCGCGGACCGGAGCACCCGGTGATCGCCGCCGGCGGGCCGCTCACCTTCTCCAACCCGGTGCCGCTGGGCCCGTTCTGCGACGTCATCGCGGTCGGTGAGGCGGAGGAGACGGCGCTCGAGCTGGCCGAGGCCGTGCGGGCCGCGGGGGGGCGGCGCGACGACGCGATCGCGGCGCTGGCGGGTCGGCCCGGCTTCTACGTGCCCTCGCGCGACGGCGAGGACGTGCCGACGGTCATGGCCGCGCCCGACCAGCTGCTGCCGGCGCGCTCGCAGATCCTCACGCCGCATGCCGAGCTGGCGTCGATGTTCATGACCGAGGCGGCGCGCGGCTGCTCGCGCGGCTGCACCTACTGCGTGATGCGGCGGTCGACCAACGGCGGGATGCGAGTGGTGCCGCCCGACGAGATCGTGGGCGGCATCCCGGCCGAGGCGCGCCGGGTCGGCCTGGTCGGCGCCGCGGTCACCGACCACCCGCGCATCGCCGAGATCGTGCGGCGCGTGGTCGACGGCGGGCGCGAGATCGGCATCTCGTCCCTGCGCGCCGACAAGCTGGACGACGAGCTGGTCGCGCTGCTCGCGCGCGGCGGCTACCGCACGCTCACCACCGCCGCCGACGGGGCGAGTCAGCGGCTGCGCGACGCGATCGAGCGCCGCACGCGCGAGGAGCACCTGGTGCGCACGGCAGAGCTGGCGCGGCGACATGGCCTGCGCACGGTGAAGTACTACATGATGGTCGGCCTGCCGGGCGAGACCGACGAGGACATCGACGAGCTGGTCGCGTTCTCGCGCGAGCTCGTGCGCATCCACCCGCGCATCGCCTGGGGCGTGGCCCCGTTCGTGGCCAAGCGCCACACCCCGCTCGACGGCGAGCCGTTCGCCGGCATCGCCGTCGTGGAGGCGCGGCTCGATCGCCTGCGCCGCGGGCTGCGCGGCACCGCGGCGGTGCGCCCGACCTCGGCCCGCTGGGCCTGGGTGGAGTACATGCTGGCCCAGGGCGACGCGGCGGCCGGCCTGGCCGTGCTCGACGCCCAGCGGGCCGGGGGGCGGTTCGCCGACTACCGGCGCGCGTTCGAGCGCCGCGGCTGCCAGCCGACCGGCCCGCGCGCGCGGGTGCCGTCCACGTCGGAGCTGATCGCGCTCCGCCGGCGCGCGATCGGCGAGGCGCGCGCCGTGTAGGGCTCGACCCGGGTACCATGTCGTCATGGCTGGCTGCTCTCGCTTCGCGCCCTCGGTGACGGGCGAGGCGCACCCGGGCACGCTCCTGTCCGGCCTCCTGGCCTGGCTCGACGCGCGCAGCCGCGGCGACCGCTTCCTCATGCGGCTCGAGGACCTCGACCACACCCGCGAGCGCCCGGGCTTCGCCGACGGCCTGCTGTCCGATTTCGCATGGCTCGGCATCGACTGGGACGAGCTGCACGTGCAGTCGCGGCGGCGGGCGCTGCACGAGGGCGCGCTCGATCGGCTGGAGTCGGCCGGCCTGCTCTATCCCTGCCGCTGCAGCCGGTCCGCCCGCGCCGCGTCCGGGCGGCGGGCTCCCGACGGCGGCTGGGCGTACGACAACCGCTGCCGCACGCGGCGGCTGCCGCCCGGCGGCTGGCGCGCCGCGCGCGACCCGGTGCGCATGGCCCTGCCCGAGCGGCGCGTCCAGCTGGTGGACGAGGGCGGCCTCGATCTGTCGCAGTGCCCCGCCATCGACATGGGCGACCCGGTGCTGGTGCGGCGCGACGGCGTGCTGGCCTATCACCTCGCGGTGGTGGTGGACGACGGCGACGCGGCCGTGACCCGCGTGATCCGCGGGCGCGACATCGCCCCGTCGACCGCGACGCACATCCTGCTCCAGGACTTGCTCGGCCTGGCGCGGCCCGGCTATCGCCACCACTTCCTCTTGCTCGACGGGGGCGGCGAGAAGCTGGCCAAGCTGCACGGCTCGGCGCCGGCGCGGCAGCTGCGCGCACGCTACAGCGCCGAGGCGCTGGTCGGCCTGCTCGCGTGTGCGGCGGGGCTGGTCGCATCGCCCCGGCCGCGCAGCGCGTCGTCGCTGGTCGCCGGGTTCGGCTGGGACCGCGTGCGCCGGGCCGACCTCGCGGTCGCCTGGACCGCGGGCGAGCTCCGCCTCGATCGGGAATAGAGCGATCGAGCGGCGGCGCGGCGTTGCGGGCGCGGAACCGGGCGCGCTATCGTGCCCTCGCCCCGCGGGGGTGACGTATGGCCCGTATCCGCATCGAGGACGTTCACAAGACCTACCCGAACGGGTACGTCGCGGCCAAGGGCGTCGACATCGACATCCGCGACGGTGAGTTCATGGTGCTGGTGGGCGCGTCGGGGTGCGGCAAGAGCACGACCCTGCGCATGGTGGCCGGGCTCGAGACGCCGACCCAGGGGCGCATCTGGATCGGCGAGCGCGACGTGACCCACGTGCGGGTGCAGGACCGCGACATCGCGATGGTGTTCCAGAGCTACGCGCTCTACCCCAACAAGACCGTGCGCCAGAACCTGGCCTTCGCCCTCGAGCTGCGCAAGACGGCCGCGACCGACATCGAGCGCCGCATCCGCGAGGTGTCGCGCGCGCTCGCGCTCGACGCGCTGCTCGACCGCAAGCCGGGTCAGCTGTCGGGCGGGCAGCGCCAGCGGGTGGCGCTGGGCCGCGCCATCGTGCGCGAGCCGCAGGCGTTCCTGTTCGACGAGCCGCTCAGCAACCTCGACGCCAAGCTGCGCGTGCAGACGCGGGCCGAGCTGGCGCGCCTCCACCGTCGGCTGGGCGCGACGATGATCTACGTCACCCACGATCAGGAGGAGGCGATGACCCTGGGTGAGCGGATCGCCGTGATGCACGAGGGCCGGCTGCAGCAGTGCGCGCCGCCGCTCGAGGTGTATCGCCGCCCGGTCAATGCCTTCGTGGCCGGCTTCGTGGGCAGCCCGGCCATGAACTTCCTCGACTGCGAGCTCCGGCGCGAGGGGGACACACTGCGCATCGAGAGCGCGCTGCTTCACCTCTCGACCGATCGGCCGCCCGCGCTGGACGGGGGAGCCGAGCGCCGCCGTGCCCAGCTGGGCATCCGGCCGCAGGACATGGAGGTCGTTGCGGTCGAGCAGGCCGACCTGGTCGCGCGGGTCGACGTCATCGAGCCGCTCGGCTCCGAGGTGCTCGCCCATCTCGAGCTCGGCGAGCGCGACTCCGACGGTGGTGGCCGAGGCAGCGGCGGCGACAGCGATGGCGGCGATGGCGCCGGGGCCGGCTCGCTCGGGCGAGACTTCTGCCTGGTGACGCCTCCGGAGGTGGAGCTCGCCGAGGGCGCGACCATCGGCCTCCGCCTGCGCCGCGACCGGCTGCACCTGTTCGAGAGCGACACCGGGGCGCGGCTGAACTAGGCCAGCGCGCGAACGGTGCGAACACCGAGTTGCGCAGTGAGTGGCCAGCGCATGGCTCGCGAGTGGGATGAAGCGCGTTGTGCTCCCCGTGTGCGCGGCCGCGCGGTGAGGCGAGCTGGCGCGGGCGCGATCGCCGGCCTGCTGCCAGGCATGTCGCGAACGCGGCGCAGATAGCGCCAGGGTGGATCGGAGGCTCGAAATCCGGCCCGGCGTTCTCGGCGGCATGGCGCGACCTGGCCGGAGATCGGCTCAGTGGCGGGGCAGCGGGCAGGCACGCGGCGTGCATTTTGAACGGCTGCCATGCCGGGCCGAAAAACGACGCGGTTCATTCCATCGCTCGGATTCGTCCTCCTGTCGCTCCTCGGCCTCGCGATGGCCGTGTCGGCGGCCGGATGTCAGCGCCCGTCGGTGCCGCCGCAGACTCCCGATCAGACCGACCCGGCCCACGCCGAGCGCGTCGAGCCGTCGCGCCCGATCGGCGATGCCGGCGCGATCGGGTCTCGGCGTCCGGAGGCGATCCCGCCGGTTCAGCCGCGACCCGATCGGCCTCCGGATCCGACGCCGAAGCCGCTGCCCGAGCCCAGCCCGCTGCCGGATCCGACGCCGGCGCCGATCCCGGCGCCGGCCCCGACCCCGCCGGGTACGTAGGCCAGCCCGACCTCGCCGCGTGCGCCGCTCAGCGACGCCTCTCTGTCCGGCGCCGGTGCCTCGAGGAGGCGCAGCGCCGCCACCAGGGCCAGGGTCGCCGCGGTGATCGCGGCCAGGCGGGCCAGCTCGCGCCAGCTGGGCGGTCCGCGCTCGCCGCCGGCGCCCTCCACCGCGCGATCTCCTCTGCCGGCGACGCCGAGCCACACGCCCACGCCGCAGGCGAGGGCCAGGAGGGCAGCGAGGACCGGAATGAGCGGGAACGCGCGGTGCCGGCGATCGAGCTCGTCGCGCATGCGGGCCAGCTGGTCGTCGTCGAGCGCCGCGCCGCGCCCCCGCGCCTGCGCGGCGAGCCGGGCCAGCTCGCGCTCGACCCGGCGCTCGCTCTCCGAGGTCATGATGCGGCTGTAGGTCGCGTCGCGCGCCAGCGCGCGCTCCGACAGGGTGAGCGCGCCGTGAGCCAGCGCGGCGACGACCGCGGCCGAGACCAGCGCGGCGGCGCGACCCGCTCGCGAGCGCGCGCCCGCCCAGTCTCCGGCCAGCCGGGCCAGGTGGCGGGCCAGCAGCAGCCCCGCGGCCACGACCGCGGCCGCGACCGCCCACACCAGCGCGGCGCGCGCGTCGCCCAGCTCGGCGTGCAGCAGGCGCCCGTCGCCGAAACCGTGGTGCGTGCCGGTCGCGAAGTAGAAGCCGGCGTGCAGGAGATCGGCGGTGGCGAAGCCGACCAGCGCGACGCGCGCCAGCGGCGCACCGGCGCGCGCGAGCCGCGCGGCCAGCGCCAGGGCGACCGCCGCGGCCGCCACCTCGAGCGCGATGCCGCCCAGCGACACCGCGATCGACGCGGCCATCCCGTGGCCCGGCCCCCACTCGTAGCTGACCCAGCCCCCGCCGAACAGGAACAGGTGATAGCCGACCACCCTGCCGCCCATCAGGGCGGCGGCGCCGCCGTGGCCGGCCAGCTCGTGCAGGACCAGGGTGAAGCGGCTGGCGGCCAGCCCGACCAGGAAGAAGACCGCGCACAGCCTCGCCCACCGCCCGCCCATCAGAAGGCCGACAGGTACCAGCGCCCGTCGCGCCGGACCAGCTCCATCGTCTCGCTGCTCTTGCCGTCGGGGCCGAAGATGAAGTCGAGGGTGGCGTGGTCGCCGTGGACGCGCGGCTCGCCGTTCAGGTGCGCGTGGGCGAAGCTGTCCCGGAACGACTCCCAGTCCGGCGCGCCCGGGTGCACGGCACAGACGCGCCGGGTGTCGGCGTCGCTCGCGCCGGTCGGATCGCAGAGCCCGGCGAGGTGCGCGGTGTGGCCGGTCTCGGCCGCATAGAAGATCGACGCCGTGACGCTCTTCGGATCGCGGAAGTCGACCTGGCCCGAGCGCGGATCCTGGACGTCCTCGGGGCAGCCCGCCACCGGCAGCGCGAGCGCGGCGGCCTGCGCGGCGGCGAGGAGTCGGCGGTCCATCGCGTCGATTGTACCGCCGGGCCGCTAGTCGGCGCGCTCGAGGCGCAGGCCGCGCGGCACCACGAATCGCCCGGCCAGGCTGAAAAGTCCGTCGAGCAGGAGCGCGAG
>Ga0126377_10000636_pt1 | contig 21665 bp, 15 predicted proteins | sample PanSoiMetPlot_22_FD_92647 | JGI IMG/M metagenome (GOLD analysis project Ga0126377, IMG submission 92647) | Tropical forest soil microbial communities from Panama - MetaG Plot_22 | ecosystem: Environmental > Terrestrial > Soil > Tropical forest > Bulk soil | place: Panama | collected 2016-02-17 | reverse complement strand
GTCGATGAAGCCGACGTCGAACTCGGCGTTGTGCGCGATGATCTCCGCGCCGTCGATGAACTCGACGAACTGGGCGACCTTCTCGGCGAAGCGCGGCTTGTCGCGCAGGAACTCGTCGCTGATGCCGGTCACCGCGCGCGCCCCCTCGTCGATCTCGCGGTCCGGGTTGAAGTAGAAGTGGAACGTGCGGCCGGTCGGCCGGCGCTCGGCGATCTCGACGCAGCCGATCTCGATCAGGCGGTGTCCGCGCTGCACCTCGAGGCCGGTGGTTTCCGTGTCGAGCACGACCTGTCTCATGCGTTTTCCCGTAGCGCCTTGTAATGGAGCGCCGCTTCGCGCGCGAGCTGGTCGACGCGCTCGTTCTCGGCGTGCCCGGCGTGGCCGCGCACCCAGTGCCAGCTCACGGTGTGATCCTTGAGCGCGGCGGCGAGCCGTTCCCAGAGATCGCGATTCTTGACCGGTTTCCTGTCGCTCGTCATCCAGCCGTTCGCTTGCCAGCGCTTCATCCATTCCTCGACGCCGCGCCGGACGTATTCCGAATCCGTCGTGACCGCGACCGTGCACGTCCGCTTCAGCGCCTCGATGCCGGCGATCGCGGCCATCAGCTCCATGCGATTGTTGGTCGTGTCCGTCTCGCCGCCCGAGATTTCGCGCTCGCGAGTGCCCTTGCGCAACAGCGCGGCCCAGCCGCCGGGCCCGGGATTGCCGAGACAGGCTCCGTCGGTGTACACCTCGACCGTTTCCAAGGGCGCGTCGGACCTCATGCGCACGCGCGCTGGCTCGGCGTGCCGGCGAGGCGTGCGCCGAGCGCGACGCCGGGCCGCGCGACACGCGGCCGGAGCGGCGTCAGCACCGCACGCTGCTTGCGCGCGGCGACGAGATAGGTGCCGCGCAGCGGCGCGAGCAGGCGGCCGCGGCGCGCATCGGCGTGCGGCAGCTCGGCGTCGCGCCGCGGCCACCACGAGCCGAGATAGTCGAGCGCGAGCGTCGCGAGCTGCGCGCGCTGCAGGCGGCGGCGCAGCGTGTCGACGTTGAGCGTCTGCGGCACGCGCCCGCCGCCGCGCGTATGCCAGTGCATCCACGCGAGCCACGGGCTCCACGGATTGAAGCCGCTCCAGAGCAAAAGGCCGCCCGGCGCGAGCACGCGCGCGATCTCCTCGACGAGCCCCGGCTCGGGCTGCACGTCGGCGAGATGCTGCGCGAGCACGAGCTGGAACGATTCGTCCTCCATCGGCAGCGCGCGCGCCGAGCAGACGACGTCGCCGCGCAGGAGATCGCCGTCGGCGTAAAGCCGCGTCGCGGCAAGATGCGCGAGATCGATCGGCAGCGTGCGCGCGCTTTCGTGCGGTTGCAGCACGAGCGCACGGCCGCCGGGCTGGCGCGCCGCGTGCGCCGGCAGCGTCCCGAGCTCTTCGAAAAGAAGGGCCTGGATCTCCGGGAACGCGTACAGCGGGCGGGCGGCGGCGGTCACGCGGCGAAGTGTAGCGCGGCTAATGCCGACTTAACGTCCGGCCCCGGGCAAGCTGGCTATAGTCGCGCCGCCCATGAGCGACGACCTGCGCATCCTCGCCGTGCCCGCGCTGTCGGACAACTATGTCTGGCTGCTCGCCGACGCGTCCGGCGCCGCGATCGCGGTCGATCCCGGCGAAGCGGCGCCGGTGCAGGCGGCGCTGTCGCGCGAAGGGCTCCGCCTCGCGGCCGTGCTGCTGACGCACCACCATCCCGACCACATCGGCGGCACGGCGGCGCTGACGCGCGGCAACCCCGTTCCCGTCTTCGCACCGCACGACGAGCGCATCGCGATCCCGTGCACGCGCGTCGGCGACGGCGATCGCGTCGAGCTTTCCGATCCCGGGCTCCGCTTCTCGGTGATAGCGATCCCCGGCCACACGAAGAGCCACATCGCCTACCACGGCCACGGCGTCGTGTTCTGCGGCGACACGCTCTTCAGCGTCGGCTGCGGGCGCATCTTCGAGGGCACGCCGGCACAGATGCTTGCTTCGCTCGATCGCCTCGCGGCGCTGCCGGGCGACACGCTGGTCTGCTGCGGGCACGAGTACACGGTCGCGAACTGCGCGTTCGCGAAAACGGTCGATCCCGACAACGCCGCCCTCGCGCGCCGCCTCTCGCAGGCGCGTGCGCAGCGCGAGCGCGGCGTGCCGACCGTGCCGGTCTCGCTCGCCGAAGAGCGCGCGTGCAATCCGTTCCTGCGCGTCGACACGGACGCGATCATCACCGCCCTGCCCGACGCGCCGGACCGCGTCGAGCGCTTCGCCGAGCTCCGCCGGCGCAAGGACGATTTCAGGGCTGCCGCCGCGTGAGGCGTCTTTCGTCGCGGGCAGGAGCGCTGGCGCTCGCCGCGGCGTTGCTCGCCGCGTGCTCGACGCAGCCGGAGCGCAAGGCCGAGCCCGCGCCGACGATCGCGCCCCCGCCGCCCGCGCCGGCCGTCGAGCCTGCGCCGCCGCCGCAGGCCGTCGCGCCGACGGCACCGCCGACGCGCGAAGTGATCTCGCCGTGGCCGCGCATCCGCGACCGCTTCGCGATGCCGAGCTGCGACTACCGCCCACAGGTGATGCGCTGGGCGCGCCACTACACGGCGTCGCCGCAGCGCTTCGCGGCGAGCTGGGAGCGCGCGCTGCCGTTCCTCGAGATCGTCGTCGACGAGCTCGAGCGGCGCGATCTGCCCGGCGAGTTCGCGATGCTGCCGTACGTCGAGTCGGGCTACGAGCCCGTCGCGGCGCGCGGCGACCGGCCCGCGGGCATGTGGCAGATCGACCCCGACACCGCGCGCGAGGAAGGCCTCGTCATCACGTCCGACTACGACGGCCGGCTCGACGTCGCCGCATCGACGACGGCCGCGCTGAGCCTGATCGAGCGCTACGAAAAGGAATTCGGCGACTGGCGCCTCGCCGACATGGCGTTCAACAGCGGCGAATATCGCGTGAAGGGTCTCTTGCGCGGTCGCGACGCGCACACGATGACCGCCGCGGAGCTCGGCAAGCTCGCGTTCAACCCGATCACGCACGACCATCTCGACCGGCTGCTTGCGCTGTCGTGCGTGATCGGCGATCCGAAGCGCTTCGGCGTGACGCTGCCCGATCTCGAGTCGGGACTGCGCCTCAAGTCGGTGATCCTGCAGTCCGGCATGGACGTGCGGCTCGCCGCGCGACTGGCGGGCCTCGAGCCGGCGGACATGAAGCGACTCAATGCCGCGTACCGGCGCAACCGCATGGTGTCGGGCCTGCCGTACGAGCTCCTGATGCCGGCCGACACGGTCGAGCGCTTCCAGTCGGCCGCGCAGGCGATTCCGGTCGCGTACTGGAACGACTGGCGCGAGCAGAAGGCGTCGCGCACGAGCGGGCTCGCGTCGTGGGCGGCCGAGGTCGGCATCCCGGTCGCGGTGCTCGCGGCGGCGAATGCGATCGGCGAGTCGTCGACGGTCGCGCCGAGCACACGGCTCCTGCTGCCCGGCCGCGACAAGGACGAGAGCGCGGATGCGACGGCCGCGCCGGCGACGCACGTCGTCAAGTCCGGCGACACGCTGAGCGGCGTCGCCAGCCGGTATCACGTGTCGCTGGCCGAGCTGAAGCGCCTCAATCCGCGCCTCGCATCGAAGCCGCTGCACCCGGGCGACCGGCTCAAGGTTGCCGGCGGCGCGGACTGATTCGCCGCTACGCTAAACTTCGCGTTTCCGATTCGTTGGTGGAGGCGACATGGGTTTCCTGCACGGCAAGCGCGCGCTGATCACCGGCGTGCTCAACCACCGCTCGATCGCCTGGGGCATCGCCAACGCGATGCACCGCGAGGGCGCCGAGCTCGCCTTCACCTACGTCAACGACAAGCTCAAGGATCGCGTCGACGAGGCCGCGGTCCAGTTCGGCTCGAACATCGTGCTGCCGTGCGACGTGACGAGCGACGCGCAGATCGACCAGCTCTTCGCCGAGCTCGGCAAGCACTGGGACGGCCTCGACATCGTCGTGCACTCGATCGGCTTCGCGCCGCGCGAAGCGCTGACCGGCGAGTTCCTCGACGGGCTCACGCGCGAGGCGTTCTCGATCGCGCACGACATCTCGAGCTATTCGTTCGCCGCGCTCGCCAAGGCCGCGCGCCCGATGATGAAGGGCCGCGCCGGCTCGCTGCTCACGCTGACCTATCTCGGCGCCGAGCGCGCGCTGTCGAACTACAACGTGATGGGCCTCGCCAAGGCGAGCCTCGAAGCGAACGTGCGCTATCTCGCGTTCAACCTCGGCCCCGAAGGCACACGCGTCAACGCGATCTCGGCGGGCCCGATCAAGACGCTCGCCGCCGCCGGCATCCAGAACTTCCGCAAGATGCTCGACCACGTCGAGCAGAACGCGCCGCTGCGCCGCAGCGTGACGATCGACGAAGTCGGCAACACGGCCGCGTTCCTGTGCTCGGACCTCGCGTCGGGCATCACCGGCGAGGTCACGTTCGTCGATGCGGGCTACAACACGCTCGGAATGACGGGGCTCTGAGAAGCCGTTAGAAAGTGAGGTCGGCGCGGCGTTGCCGCGCCTCGTGAGGTCGCGCGCCAAAGGCGCGCTCGTCAGTAGTGCTCTTCTAACGAGGCGGCAAAGCCGCCGCCCTGACTTTCTGACTTTCTAACGGCCCTATTACTGCTGCTGCTCCAGCTTACCTTCCGACACGCGCACGGTCGCGCTGGCGCGTAGCGCGTCGACGAACTCGCGCGTCGCGGTCTGGGCGACGGCTTCGGCGAGCGTGTTGCGCGCGGCTTCCTTCGTCTTCGCGTCGAGCTTGGACGGGTCGCCGTCGGTGACGCTGTCGAGCTGCACCAGCGCGTAGCTGTCGTTGCCGAGCGGGACGAGCTGCTGCTCGGGCTTGTCGGCCTTCGGGCGCGGCAGCGCAAACGCGGCGGTGACGATCGCGCTGTCGACGTTGACGGCGTCGCGGCCGATGTCCTTCTGCGGCTCGACCTTGAGCTTGTTGGCCTCGGCGATCTTGTCGAGCGTCTCGCCCTTGCCGAGCGAAGCGAAGAGCTCGTCGGCGTGCGCCTTGGCCTTCTTCTCGACGCGCTCGGCGACGATGCGCGCACGCACCTGGTCGCGCACCTCGTCGAGCGTCTTCGGCGTCGCGGGCTTCCGCTCGGCGATGCGCACGACGACGATGTGGTTCGGGCCGACCTCGATCGGATCGGAATTGTTGTTCTGCACGAGCACGCTGTCCGAGAACGCGGCCTTCAGCACGTTCGGGTTCGTCGCGAGGCCGGGGCCGCCGGTGCGCGGGAAGAGCTCGGTCTTCTGCACCGTGAGGCCGAGATCCTTCGCGGCCGATTCGAGCGAGGTCGGATCCTGGTACGTGAGGTCGGTCAGGCGGCCGGCCTTGTCGGCGTAGACGCGATCCTTCTCGGTCGCCGAGTATTCCTTGGCGAGCTCGGGCTTCACTTCCTCGAAGCTGCGCGTCTTGCCGGGGCGCACGTCGCGGAGCTGGATGACGTGGTAGCCCTCGCTGGTGAGGACGGGCTCGGAGATGTCGCCCTTGTTCATCGCGAAGAGCGCCGTCTCGAAGGCCTCCTCGGTCGTGCCCTTGTCGAGCCAGCCGAGATCGCCGCCCTGGTTCTTCGAGCCGAGGTCCTGCGAGTCCGCCTTGGCGAGCGCCGCGAAGTCCTTGCCTTCCTTCGCCTGCTTGGCGATGTCCTGCGCCTTGGCGAGCGCGGCCTTCTGATCGTCGGGACCGCCCTTGCCGCCGACCTTGACGAGCACGTGCGAGGCGAGGCGCTGCTCGGCGCTGATGAAGCGCGACTTTTCCTTCTCGTAGCGATCCTTCAGCACGGCGTCGTCGGGCGTCGTGTTGACTTCGAGCTTGGCGCCGTCGAGCTCGACATAGTCGAGCGCGACGCGCTCGGGTGTCACGAAGTCCTGCGTGTGCGCCTTGTAGAACGCCTGCAGCTCGTCGTCGGTAACGGGCGCGCCGTCGTCGGCCGGCTTGTCGAGCTTGACGAAGCGGAAGTCGCGCCGCTGATCCTTGAGGCGCAGGTACGTCTCCACGCTCGCGTCGGTGACGAGCATCGACGAGCCGACCTGCTCCGGCAGCTCGCGCACGGCGAGGCTGTCGCGCACGCGCTGGTCGAACGAGAGCGGCGTCATGCCCTGCGTCGTCAGCAGCATCTTGTAGGTGTCGGGATCGAACTTGCCGTCCTTCTGGAACGCCGGGATGCCGAGGATCTCGTGGCGCACGCGATCGTCGGTGACGCTGATGCCGAGCTTCTTGTTCGCCTCGAGCAGCACCTGCTCGTTGATGAGCTGGTCGAGCACCTGCTTCCTGACCTCGGGGCGCTCGAAGAACGCGGCGTCGAGCTGCGCGCCGCCCATCATCTGCACGAGGCGCTGGCGGTTCTCGTCGAAGCGCTGGCGGTACTGGTCGACCGTGATGTCGGTGCCGTCGACCTTGGCGACGCTCGTGTCGACGCGCGTGAAGAGATACGACTCGATGCCCCAGAACGAGAAGCCGATCGTGATCACGACCAGGATGATCTTGATGAGGAGACTCGATTTCTTTCCGCGTAGCGCTTGCAGCATGTCGACGCCTTAAGTCCTGACGATTCCGGCGCCGCCGTCTCGCGGCTCCGGGAGTTGAACGAGCAAAGTCGGCGCGCGCCGCGCGCCATGAAAAACCAAGGGCGCCACGCGGGCGCCCTTCTCGAAGGTGGCCGGGCGGAGGCTGCGGAAGCGCGCCTCCTCCAGTGCGTGACGGTGCGCCATTCTAAACGCGTTGGCGGGCGCCGTCGCGCCGACAACCCAGCATTTCGCGGAACCTGCCCTTTCCGCGCGGCGCGCCCGCCTCAAGCCGGCTCGTGCTTCCCGTGGTCCGGGAGGCCGGGGCGCCTTCGAGCGCCCTGCGCCTCGTTGCTGGTGGGTGCTGAGGGTTTCGAACCCCCGACCCTCGCCTTGTAAGGGCGATGCTCTACCGCTGAGCTAAGCACCCGGTAAATTCCGCCCCCAGAATTCAGATCTCGCTGCGGCTTTCCTCGGGCCGCTTGCCGGCATCTCAGCCGACGGCATCCTTCAGCGCCTTGCCGGCCTTGAACGCCGGAACCTTCGACGCCTTGATCTTGATCGTGTCGCCGGTGCGCGGGTTGCGCCCGGTGCGCGCGGCGCGCTTGCGCACGACGAACGTGCCGAAGCCGACCAGCGATACGCTGTCGCCGGACTTCAGCGTTTTCTTGACGACCTTGAACATCGCTTCGAGCGCGCGATCGGCGTCGGCTTTGGTCAAGCCGGATTGCTCCGAAATCGCGGCAACAAATTCGCCTCTATTCATGAATCACTCCCTCAAGGAACAGCGACCCGCATCGCAGTGGATCGAGTCGGAGCACGCTCCTGAAGAAATGTGCCCTGCGCGAGCATGATGTTTCCCGCGTGTGCGTGCCCCGATACCCCGCAATCGCCCGGACATTTGCTGTCGCCTGGATCGCGGCGCGATCTTTATACCAGCGGCTTATGGGGGGTGCAACACGAGTTCGGACGCGTGTTTGCGAACGTAAAAACATCACGCGCGAACGCAAGAAACGCGCCGCCGCTTGACAGCGAGCCGGAGAAATTGCAGGGGCGCAAACGTGCTCGATCCTGCGGATTTCGCCCGCGCGATGCGCTCGCGCGGGCGAATCCGCGACGTCTCAGTGCGGACGCACGGCCGACTCGACGGCGCGCTCGTCGCGATTGCGAACGTTGTCGCCGTCGGAGCGCGCGACCGGTGCCAGCGGGCGCTCGAGCGCGACGTCGAGCACCTCGTCGATCCAGCGCACCGGCTTGATCTCGAGAGATTCGGTGACATTCTTCGGAATGTCGGCGAGATCCTTCTTGTTCTCTTCGGGAATGATCACGGTGGTGATGCCGCCGCGATGCGCCGCGAGGAGCTTTTCCTTGAGCCCGCCGATCGGCAGCACGCGGCCGCGCAGCGTGATCTCGCCGGTCATCGCGACCTCCGAGCGCACCGGCACCTTGGTCAGCGCCGATACGAGCGCGGTGCACATCGCGATGCCCGCGGACGGACCGTCCTTCGGCGTCGCGCCTTCCGGCACGTGGATGTGCACGTCGTACTTCTGGTGGAACTCGGGATCGATGCCGAGCCGCTCCGCGCGCGCGCGCACGACCGACAGCGCCGCCTGGATCGACTCCTGCATCACGTCGCCGAGCTGGCCCGTGTGGATCAGCTTGCCCTTGCCAGGCACGATCGTGGCCTCGATCGAGAGGAGATCGCCGCCGACTTCGGTCCACGCAAGACCCGTGACGAGGCCGACCTCGTTCTGGAGCTCGGCGCGGCCGAACGTGAACTTGCGCACGCCAAGATAGTTGTCGAGATTCTTCGACGACACGCTGATCTTGCCGCGCTCCTTCCTGACGCCCTTCTTCGCGGCCTTCGCGGCGGCGAGCGAGAGCTCCTTGACGACCTTGCGGCAGATCTTCGAGATCTCGCGCTCGAGGTTGCGCACGCCGGACTCGCGCGTGTAGTAGCGGATGATGTCGCGGATCGCGGGCTCGGCGATCTGCAGCTCGGCGGCCTTGACGCCGTTCGCCTTGAGCTGCTTGGGCACGAGATAGCGCTGCGCGATGTTGATCTTCTCCGCTTCCGTGTAGCCCGGGATGCGGATGACCTCCATGCGGTCCTGCAGCGCCGGCGGGATGTTCAGCGAGTTCGCGGTCGCGATCCACATCACTTCCGAGAGATCGACATCGACCTCGAGGTAGTGATCGTTGAACGTGTGGTTCTGCTCGGGATCGAGCACCTCGAGCAGCGCCGCCGACGGATCGCCGCGGAAGTCCATCGACATCTTGTCGATCTCGTCGAGCACGAACAGCGGATTCTTGGTGCCGACCTTGGTGAGGTTCTGGATGATGCGGCCCGGCATCGAACCGATGTACGTGCGACGGTGGCCGCGGATCTCGGCTTCGTCGCGCACGCCGCCGAGCGACATGCGGATGAACTTGCGGTTGGTCGCCTTCGCGATCGACTGGCCGAGCGAGGTCTTGCCGACGCCGGGCGGACCGACGAGGCACAGGATCGGGCCCTTCATCTTGTTGACGCGCTGCTGCACGGCAAGATATTCGAGGATGCGCTCCTTGACCTTCTCGAGGCCGAAATGATCGGCGTCGAGCACCTGCTGCGCGACGCGCAGGTCGCGGCGCACCTTGGTCTTCTTCTTCCACGGCACGCCGAGCAGCGAATCGATGTAGTTGCGCACGACGGTCGCTTCCGCGCTCATCGGCGACATCTGCTTCAACTTGTTGAGCTCCGTGCGCGCCTTGGTCTCGATCGGCTTGGGCATGCCGGCGGCGGCGATGCGCTTGCCGAGCTCGTCGAGCTCGTTCGGCGCCTCGTCCATGTCGCCGAGCTCCTTCTGGATCGCCTTCATCTGCTCGTTGAGGTAGTACTCGCGCTGCGACTTCTCCATCTGCGACTTGACGCGGCCGCGGATGCGCTTCTCGATCTGCTGCACGTCGATCTCGCCGTCGACCATCGAGACGAGCAGCTCCATGCGGTCGGCGACGTCGGCCGTCTCGAGCACGCGCTGCTTGTCGGCGACGCGCACGGAAATGTGCGAGGCGATCGTGTCGCCGAGGCGCGACGGATCCTCGATGCCGGAGAGCGTCGACATGAGCTCCGGCGGGAGCTTGCGCGACAGCTTGACGAGCTGCTCGAACAGCGTCGTCAGCGAGCGCGCGATGACGCCGATCTCGCGCTCGCTGCGCGTGTAGGCGGGCTCGAGCTCGCGAAGGTGCGCGACCATGAGGCCGTTGCGCTCGCCGAACGAGACGATCTCGGCGCGGCTGGTGCCCTCGACCAGCACCTTGATGGTGCCGTCGGGAAGCTTGAGCAGCTGCAGCACGCTGGCGATCGTGCCGATCGTGTAGAGATCACCGGCACCGGGCTCGTCGACGTCGGGGCTGCGCTGTGCGACGAGAAGGATCTTCTTGTTGCCTTCCATCGCGATGTCGAGCGCGCGCACGGATTTCTCGCGGCCGACGAACAGCGGGATGACCATGTGCGGAAACACGACGACGTCGCGCAGCGGCAGGACCGGCAGCTCGATCAGGTCGGTTTCGGCGGATTTCGGGGATTTGGCGATTTTTTCGGTCATGGGGCTCTATCGGGGCGTATAGATGTCCGCAGCCCGAGGGTGGACCCGGGCTGCACGATCGTCAAGTAAGGGTCTGTCACGCGATTGCAAGCCAGTTCACGCTGCGCGGAGCGCGCCGCAACGTGAACGGAAAAGTTGCGACGTGGATCGCCGGCGGCGGCGGAAGGTACGGCCCGTGCATGGAGCGGCGGGAGACCCGGCCGCTCCCGCGTCACTCGGAGGCCGCCCGCGTCTGCATGTTGCCGCGGTAGATCAGATACGGCTCAGCCTGCCCGTTGATCACGGCCTCGTCGACGACGACCTTGCTCACGTGATCGAGCGAGGGCAGATCGAACATCGTATCGAGCAGCACCTGTTCCAGGATCGTGCGCAGGCCGCGCGCGCCGGTCTTGCGCGCGAGCGCCTTGCGCGCGATCGCGGTCAGCGCTTCCGGTCGGAACTCGAGCTCGACGCCTTCCATGTCGAACAGCCGCTTGAACTGCTTCGTGATCGCGTTCTTGGGCTCCGTCAGGATCTTGACCAGCGCGGTCTCGTCGAGCTCCTCGAGCGTCGCGACGACCGGCAGGCGGCCGACGAACTCCGGGATGAGGCCGAACTTGATCAGGTCTTCGGGCTGCACGTCGGCGAGGAGCTTGGAGATCTCCGCGTTGCGGTTCTTCGAGCGCACCTCGGCGTTGAAGCCGATGCCGATCGCCTCGCTGCGCTGCTGGATGATCTTCTCGAGGCCCGCGAACGCACCGCCGACGATGAAAAGAATATTGCGCGTGTCGACCTGCAGGAATTCCTGCTGCGGATGCTTGCGCCCGCCCTGCGGCGGCACCGAGGCGATCGTGCCTTCGATGAGCTTGAGGAGCGCCTGCTGCACGCCTTCGCCGGAGACGTCGCGCGTGATCGACGGGTTCTCGCTCTTGCGCGAGATCTTGTCGATCTCGTCGATGTAGACGATGCCCGTCTGCGCCTTCTCGACGTCGTAGTCGCACTTCTGCAGGAGCTTCTGGATGATGTTCTCGACGTCCTCGCCGACGTAGCCGGCTTCGGTCAGCGTCGTCGCGTCGGCGATCGTGAACGGCACGTTCAAGAGCCGCGCGAGCGTATCGGCGAGCAGCGTCTTGCCCGAGCCGGTCGGACCGACCAGCAGGATGTTCGATTTCGCGAGCTCGACGTCCTCGCTGCGCCCGCGCGTTTCCAACCGCTTGTAGTGGTTGTAGACGGCGACCGCGAGCACCTTCTTCGCGCGGCCCTGCCCGATCACGTACTGATCGAGCACGTCGAGGATTTCCTTCGGCTTCGGGAGGTGGCTCCTCGCGCCGGCGGCCTTTTCCTCGAGCTCCTCGCGGATGATGTCGTTGCAGAGCTCGACGCACTCGTCGCAGATGAAAACCGAGGGGCCGGCGATCAGCTTGCGGACCTCGTGCTGGCTCTTGCCGCAAAACGAGCAGTAAAGGATCTTGCCGCTGTCGCCCGATCGGCTTTGCCGGTCGTCTGTCATGCCCCGCCTCGGAGGTGATTGCGCCTGTTACGGCTTGAGAATAGCACACGGGGGCCGGACCACAGGTCCAGCCCCGCGTAAGCGAAAAAACGTTGTCCGATCAATGCGATCGGGGTCAGGCGCCAGCCGCGGCCTCGACCGGGCGCTTCTCGAGCACGGCGTCGATCAGGCCGTAGTTGCGGGCGTCCTCACTGGACATGAACCGGTCGCGATCGGTGTCCTTGGCGATCTGCTCGATCGGCTGGCCCGAGTGCTTGGAGAGGATCTCGTTCAGGCGCTGACGCGTCGAGATGATCTCGCGGGCGTGGATGTCGATGTCGGTCGCCTGACCCTGGATGCCGCCCGACCAGGGCTGGTGGATCATGATCCGCGAATGGGGCAGCGAGTAGCGCTTGCCTTTCGCGCCCGCGGCGAGCAGCAGCGAACCCATGCTGGCGGCCTGGCCGATGCACATCGTGCTGACGTCGGGCTTCAGGAACTGCATCGTGTCGTAGATCGCGAGCCCCGCGCTGACCGAGCCGCCCGGGCTGTTGATGTAAAGATTGATGTCCTTGTCCGGATTCTCGGACTCGAGGAAGAGGAGCTGCGCGACCACGACGTTGGCGACGTAGTCGTCGATCGGCCCGACGAGGAAGATCACGCGCTCCTTCAGGAGGCGCGAATAGATGTCATAGGCGCGCTCGCCGCGCGAGGTCTGCTCGACGACGACCGGAACGAGATTGAGACCCTGAGGTGCGTGTTGGTTCGGCATCGACTTCTCCCGCATCGCGGCGCGCTCAGGCCCCGGGACGCATCACTTCGTTGAACGACAGCTTCTGCTCGGTGAGCTTGGCGTGCTCGGCGACCCATTCGACGACCTGGTCTTCGAGGACGCGGCTTTGCAGACTCTGCATCAGCTGGGGATCGCGCGTGTAAAGTTCAACGACCTTCTCGGGCTCCTCGTAGGTCGACGCGATCATCGCGAGCGCTTCCGAGACACGGCGCGAATCGAGGCGCACCTCGTTCTGGCGGCCGAGCTCGGCGAGCAGGAAGCCCGCAGCGACACGGCGGCGCGCGGCCGGCAGGAACTGCACGAACGCATCGTCGCCCTGCGCGTTGCCCTGGCGCGCGAGCGCGCGCGCGTCGTTCTCGATCATCGCCTGCGGCAGATCGATCTCGGGGTACGCGTCGACGAGCTTCTCGGCCGTCGTCGCCTTGAGGCGGCCCATCAGCACGCCCTTGAGCTCGCGCTCGAGATTCGAGCGGACGTCGTCGCGGAACTTCGCGAGGCCGCCGTCCTTGATGCCGAAGCTCGCGGCGAACGCCTCGTCGATCTCCGGGAGATGCGGCTCCTGCACGCGCACGATGCGGACTTCGATCTTCGCGGCCTTGCCGGCGAGCGCGGGATCGCGGAACGTCGCCGGCAGCGTCGCGTCGACGGTGAAGTCGTCACCGGTCTTGTGGCCGACGATCCGGGTCTCGACGTCGGCGACGAACGCGCCCGAGCCGAGGATCGAGCCGACGCGCTCGTAGCCCGTTTCCGGATGACGCTTGCCGTCGACGGTCGCCGCGAACTCGAAGAGCGCCATGTCGCCGTTCTGCGCGGGACGCTCGACCGGCACGAAGCTCCGGCGCTGCAGGCGCAGCGTCTCGATCATCTGGTCGATGTCGGGATCGGTGACGGCCGACGTCGGCTTGACGATCTCGAGACCCGAGATGTCGATCTTGCCGATCTCCGGCATGACCTCGAACGTCGCCGTGTATTCGATCTCGCCGTTGGTCGGCGTGCCGGTCGTCTGGATCGCCGGCTGCACGGCCGGACGCAGCTTCTCCTGGCTCACCGCTTCCTGGAAGCTCGATCCGATCATCTCGGACAGCACTTCGCCGCGGATCTGGCGCCCGTAGCGCTGCTCGATGACCTTGGTCGGCACCTTGCCGGGACGGAAACCCTTCAGGCGCGCGCTGCGACCCATTTCCTGGATGCGCGAGCGGACCTTGTCCTCGAGACCCTGCGCGGGGAGGCGCACGGTGAGCTTGCGTCCGAGTTTGCCGACGTTTTCGATCGAAACCTGCATGGTGTTTCCTCAAATGTCTCTTAACAGGGCGGCGGTCGTAGCCGCTGCTTTTGCTTACAAATCCGAGAGCGGAGATTGGGCCGGTCTAGTTGCTTCTGCGCTTCATCTGAGCCAGACGCAGAAGTGGCGAACTAGGTGGCTTCAATTCAAACGTGGTGCGAAAGGAGAGACTCGAACTCTCACGGGTCACCCCACTGGAACCTAAATCCAGCGCGTCTACCAGTTCCGCCACTTTCGCCTGTCGCGGCCTGCGGGCCGGACACCGGGACCGGGGACCGCCGTCCCTCGCAGGGCGCTGATTTTACACAAACCGGGGGCCTTGTTGCGCCGCGGCGGGCGATCGGCGCGCCCTGGGTCGACGGCGGCCCTGCCACCGCTGTCCGACCCGCCTGTTGCAGACCTCGCGCACATGGGACGCGACGCGTCGCATGCGACCCCGAAACTTCGTTGTGCGTGTCTGGCGCCGAGTGGGAGAACGAGCCCGGCTCGTCACGGCGCCGCGCTTCAAGTCTTGCCGGCGGCGGCGTCGGCGTGCCGACCCCCTTAGCCGCCCCGTTGGCGTCGTCGCCGGCATCCCTCCGAGTTCGAACGCTGCCCCCGCTGGACCGGGCAGCGCTCGCCATTGCCAAGAAAGAAGGAGTGATTGAGTCCATGACGACGACGACACGACCCACCTTCACCGTCCGGGCACGACGGCGACCGCTGGCCTTGTGCCTCGCCTCCCTGTTCGCAAGCGCGACGCCACTGCTGGCGGCACCGGTTCCTCCGCCGCCGTCGCACGCACCCGCGGGCGTCGTCAGCAACTGCGACGACAGCGGACCCGGCAGCCTTCGCGACGTGATGACGAACGCCGCCGACGGCGACGTCATCGACCTCACGGCGCTCACCTGCAGCACGATCTCGCTGACCAGCGGCGCGATCGTCACCGGCCAGCCGGGACTGCGCGTCGTCGGACCCGGGCGCGATCTCCTGACGATCGACGCCTCTGCCTCGCCGGGCTCGGCGGCCTTCTATCACCTCGGCGGCAGCGGAATCTGGTTCGAAAGCCTCTCGATCAGGAACGGCAGCAAGTACCGCAACGACAACAATGCGCGCGGCGGCTGCGTGCATTCGGAAAGCTCCGTGGTCACGCTCGACGTCGACTTTCGCAACTGCACGGTGGCAACGAGCGGCAGTCATGCCGCGCTCGGCGGCGCGGTCTTCGCCGGCGCGTTCGGCGTGTTCCAGAACAGCACGATCACCGGCAGTGCGGCGATCGCCCGCGGCAACGGCTACGCGAGCGGCGGCGGCGTCTACGCGTACAGCGGCTTCGTGGGCTTCGTGCTGACGCTCGCGGACAACGACGCGAGGTCCTACAGCGACACCCAGACGTTCGGCGGCGGCGCGTTCACGCGCGGGTACGCGACCCTCGCCTACTCGGCCGTCGCGCGCAACCACGCCAAGCGTGAAGGCGGGCTCGCGCTGTTCGACACGTCGGGCCACGACCAGCTCATCGTCGACAGCACGATCTCGGAGAACACCGCGCAGTACGTCGGCGGCATCTACTCGTACGACGCGATCACGATCGAGAACTCGACGATCGCGGACAACGTCGCGACGTACGGCGCCGGCGTCGCCTACAACGCGATCGGCGTCGGCGTGCACATGGGGCCGTCCGTGCTCACGGCGTACAGCACGCTGATCTCCGGCAACACGGCGTTCGGTCAGGGCGCCTACGACCTCGCCGGCGAGACCGGCGCGACCGTCGTCGGCACGAACAACCTGATCGCGCTGTCCGGGCTCGGCGTGCCGGGCGACACGATCCGGACGCCGGCGATCCTCGCCGCCGTCGCCGACAACGGCGGCCTTTCGCCGACGCAGGCCCTGCGCGCCGGCAGCCCCGGCATCGATGCGGGAACGCAGCCGCCGAGCGGCCCGCTCGCCAACGACCAGCGCGGATTCGGCCGCTGGTTCGGCACGGGTCCCGACATCGGCGCGTTCGAAAACCAGGCCGATCGTCTCCTGACGACGGGCTTCGACTTCGGACCGATCGCCGCGCCGCAGGGCACGTTCCCGCAGGAAGAGAACTTCGACGAGCTCTCGGCCTTCGTGCCCGCGCTCCCGGCCGGCTGGTCGAACGTGCATACCGGCACCGGCGGCGGCTGGAGCACGATCGAGAGCAACGTGCACACGCGGCCCGTCTCGGCGTTCGCGGACGACGTCAACGACATCAGCGATTCCTCGCTCGTCACGCCGGCGTTCACGGTCGGACCCGACGACGAGCTCGGCTTCGTGCACCGGTTCAAGCTCGAGACGGACACCGACGTCATCGGCTACGACGGCGTCGTGCTCGAGATCTCGATCGACGGCCACGCGTTCACCGACCTCGTGACCGCCGGCGGCACGTTCCTCGGCGGCGGCTACAACCGCACGCTGTCGGACTGCTGCGACAACCCGCTCGCGGGTCGTCAGGCGTGGAGCGACGACAGCGACGGCTATCACGAAGTCGTCGCGACGTTCCCGCCGTCGGCCGTCGGACACAGCGTGCGCTTGCGCTGGCGCATGGCCACGGACTCGTCGGACCGCGTGCAGGGCTACTGGCTCGACGACGTCCGGGTCGGCATCGGCCCCGCGTAGCGGAATGCTGGCCGCTCGCGCCGATCGATGGCGCGAGCGGCTTCTTCGTTTGCAAATCCTCAACGCGCGCAACGCGCGGCGCGTCGCATCGCCCTTTCCAATCTCGTTCTGCGAGGCAATAGGGACAACGAGGGCAGGGACGATGAAGAAACAGACCTTTTCCGCCGTCGCACTGCGCCGGCGGCCGCTGGCGCTTTGCCTTGCGGCGCTCTGCGCGGGCGCCTTGCCGATGCCGACCCGCGCCTTCGATGCGCCGACGCCGCACGCACCGCACTCGATCACGGTCACGAACTGCGACGACAGCGGACCCGGCAGCCTGCGCGACGCTGCCGCGAACGCCGCCGACGGCGACGAGATCGACCTGTTCCAGCTCGACTGCAGCACGATCTCGCTGACGACCGGGGCGATCGTGACGGGACAGGCGTCGCTCACGCTGGTCGGCCCCGGCAGGGATCGCCTGACCATCGACGGCTCGAACAACGAGCCCGGCAGCGCCCTCTTCTACCACCTCGGCTCGGGACAGCTCCTGCTCGAGAACATGACGCTGACCCACGGCAGCAAATACCGGAGCGACGTCGCCGCGACCGGCGGCTGCGTGCACGCCGAGGCCGACGTGCAGCTCGTCGAGACCGACGTGCACGACTGCACGGCGAGCTCGATCCTGAACTTCGGCGCGCTCGGCGGCGCCGTGTGGGCGGGCGGCAACGCCATCCTGCGCTTCAGCACGATTTCCGGGAACGCCGCCGTCGCGCGCGGCAACGGCTACGCCAGCGGCGGCGCGGTCTACGCCAATGCCGGCGTGATCGTCGAATACGCGACGCTCTCCGACAACGACGTGAGGTCGTACAGCGGCACGCCGACGTTCGGCGGCGCCGTCTTCACGCACGGCGGCTGCTACGTCGTGTTCTCCGCGATCGTTCGCAACCACGCCAAGCGCATGGGCGGCATCGCGATCTCGGACCGCTACGCCTCCCGCGAATACATCGTGAACAGCACGATCGCGGAGAACGCGGCCGACTACATCGGCGGCATCTATTCGAACGCTCCGCTGATCGTCGCGAACTCGACCGTCGCATCGAACACGGCGACGCACGGCAACAGCGCGAACTACCAGACGCTCGGCGTCGGCATCCACATCGGACCGCAGCAGCTCGGCCTCTACAGCACGCTGGTGTCGAACAACACCGCGTTCGGGGACTATGGCTACGACGTCGCCGGCGAGAGCGGCGCCGTCGTCGTCGGCTCGAACAACCTCGTGGCGCAGTCGCCGCTGGCGCTGCCCGGCGACACGATCCGAACGCCGGCGCTGCTCGGCGGGCTCGCCGACTACGGCGGCATCACGCCGACCGAGGCGCTCCTGCCCGGAAGTCCCGGCATCGACGCCGGACGGCAGCCGCCGGACAACATCCTCCTCGCAGACCAGCGCGCGCGCACCGAATTCGTCCGCGCGGTCGGCGCCGCACCCGATATCGGCGCGTTCGAAACGCAAGCCGACACGATCTTCACGACGGACTTCGAGTTCGGCCCGATCGCCCCGTCGACGGCGCCGACGTTTCCGCCCGGCGAAAACTTCGACGAGCTCCTGGGCTTCGTGCCCGCATTGCCCGTGGGCTGGAACCACGTCCATTCGGGCGTCGGCGCGGGCTGGAGCACGATCGAGAGCGACGTCTTCAGCCAGCCGATCGCCGCGTTCGCGGACGACGTCGCCAGCGTGAGCGACTCCTCGCTCGAGACGCCTTCGTTCCGCGTCGGCGCCAACGCGCAGCTGAGCTTCCTGCACCAGTTCAAGCTCGAGGTCGCCGACGACATCACCGGCTACGACGGCGTCGTGCTCGAGATCGCGATCGACGGCGGCGCGTTCGCCGACATCGTCGACGCCGGCGGCACGTTCGTCGGCGGCGGCTACAACCGCACGATCTCCGATGGCTTCGAAAACCCGCTCGCGCTCCGTCAGGCCTGGAGCGGCAACAGCGACGGGTACCACACGGTCGTCGTCAACCTGCCGGCTACCGCGAACGGCCACGATGCGCGCGTGCGCTGGCGCATCGGCACCGACCGGTCCGACCGCGTGCAGGGCTACTGGCTCGACAACGTCCACGTCGACGCCGGCACGCGCTGAGGTCCGCGATCCTTCGCGGCTCGCACCGGCCGATACCGGTGCGAGCCGCGATGACGACGCTCAGCGCGAGCGGCCGGCGATCACGTTGTCGATTACCGCGTCGAGCAGGTCGCCTTCCGGCGTCTGATCCGGCGCGACGAACGAGACGGCGTGGATCGGCGTCGTCGTGACGTAGCCGCGGAACGCATCGCGGCCGGTCGTGAAGGTGTCGCTGCGGCCGTCGTCGAAGTTGACGACCATCGTCGTCGCCGGCGCCGTGTGCGTCGTGAACTCGGTGCCGAAGAAGTTGCCGCCGAACGCCGTGACCGGCGTGCCGGCGAACGTCACGGCGACGTGGTTCCCCGGCACGGTGCCCGACAGCACGCCGGTGCCGCCGACGAGGAACAGCGAATTGATTTCGCCGTCGACCGTGAACACCGAGTAGTCGAATACGCCGTTGCCGAATTCGATCGGGCCGGTCAGGCGCCCGGTGCGAAGGCCGGTGTAGTGATCCTCTGCGAAGCCGTCGGCGGTCTGGAACAGGAACGCGTCGCGGCGCGTGAACGTGCGCACCGACGTGCCGCACTCGCCGATCAAGCCGTCGTCGAACCCGTTCGCGAGAATGCGGTCGGCGAAAGCGCACGTCGCGTCCTTGACGTCGAGGTCGACCGGCATCGCGAGCGTCGCGGCATCCGACATCGCGACGCAGACGAACGCCGAGTACGTGCCGGCCGCGAGCGCGCTCGCGTCGATGCGCAGCGGGAGATCGACGTGCTCGCCGCCGCCCACGGTTCCGCTCGCCGCGGCACCGAGCCACGAGACGTCCGACGGCGCCGCGCAATCGGTGCTCGCGGTCGTCACCGTGTAATCGAGCGAACCGCCGCCGACGTTGCCGATGCTCAGCACGTCGCTGCGATGCGCGCCCGCTTCGAGCGATGCCGACAGCGCGTCTGGGCCCGCTGCGCCCGCGGGCGCCGACGGACCGACGACGACGCCGTCGAGCCACCAGCCGTTCGGCGCGGGCACCGTGCCCGTGCAATCGGTGCCGACGCGCCAGCGGAACTGCGCGAGATGGCCGGCGGCCGCGGTGGGCAGCGTCACCGCGACGGTGCCGTAAGTCGCCTGCAGGCCGGTCCATGCGTCGCGCCCGGCGAGCGGATTCGCGTCGGTGCCCGCGCATGCATCGTCGATATGGCCGTCGTAGCCGCCCGCGCGGAACGCGCCGCCGGCCGCGACGATGTCCTCGAACGCGCCGCCGTCGATCGAAATCTCGAGCACGGCGCCGTCGCGGCCTTCCTCCGTCGCGTAGCGATGGCGGAAGCGCAGCTCGCCGCCCGCCGCTGCGACCGCCACCGGCGCGCTGACGAGAATCGATTCGCCGCGCACGTCGGGCGCGGTCGTGCGCGCGTCGTTCGGTCGCGTGTCGGCACCGGCGCGCGTCGTGATCCACGGGACGCCGCCGTCGACGACGGACGACTGCCAGCCTGCGGACAGCGCCGGCGCGACGACCTCGTCGAAGTTCCAGGTCGCCCGCGACGCCGTGTCCGGCAACGTCAGCGTCACCGTGCCGCCGTGCGGCGGCGGATCGCAGCATTCGTCGCCTTCGACGATCACGTCGACCGGCAGGTCGCCGACGTACGTCGCCGGAACGTCGGCGTCGATCGAGAACACGTGTGCCGTGCCGTCGGCCGACGAATCGAAGCGTCCGCAGCCGCTCGGGTGGCCGGGATTGAACCAGCCGCCGTCGCTCGTGCCCATGCCGAGCACGAGCAGCAGCGCGTCCGGACAGTTCGTGAAGCCTTCGTTGACGTAGCGCGCGGCCGAAACCGTCACGCCCGGCGGAAACGCGAAGTGGATGTTGTCGGCGAGCTCGAACACATTCGAGAAGAGTTCGAGGCGGAACGTGAACGTGTTCGTCCGTCCGCGGACATAGCCGCTCTCGTCGCTCGTCGCGGTCACGCCGAGCTCGGCGTGCGCGAGTTGAACTGCGACGAGGAGAAGCACGGTCGCGAATTGCCGCAGCAGGCGCGCGCTCATGAGCCGTTCCCCACGACCACATTCGTCATCGTCGGCCAGCGGTCGCCCGACGTGCCGGGCGGCGCATCGGCGTTGTCGGGCGCGTCGACCGTGACGCCGAAGATCGGCTCCGGCGCGATGAAGCCGATAAAGTTCGACGGGCCCGTCGAATCGATCGCCTCGATCGTGCCGTCGCTCAGCGTCACGGTGATCGTGCCGGCGACCGGACGCTGCGCGAAATCGGTCGACCAGAAGTTGCCGCCGATCGCGTTGACCGGCGTGTCGCTGGTCAGCGTCAGCACGACCTCGTCGGTCGCGCGGTCCGTGGAGACCGAGTTGCGGCCGTTGTACAAGGCGCTGCTCGCCTGGAACTGCGTGAAGACGAGGTACTCGAAGCCGCTCTGCGCATAGCGCAAGCCGCCGCTCGCGCCGGGCGAGACGTCGGTGAACTTGTTCTCGAAGCGCGCGCCGTCGAGCGCGGCCATGAACGCGGCGCGGTCGGTGAACACCTGCGTCGTGCCGCCTGAACCGTGCGGTGCCGGCGAGGCCGTCGCGTACGCGCAGCAGGTGGCGACGAAGAGCGCGAGAGCGCGGGGCTTGCGCGTCGTGGATCGTGACACGGAATGACTTCGCATGAGGAGACCTGATATCGGGAAATCAAGCACGTAACACGATATTTGGCGCGTATTTGCGACATGCCGTCATAACCTCGCTCGATCGGACGATTCCAACGGCGCACTGGACTCGCGAAGTGCCGCTGCCTAACCTCGCTCGCAGGGAGGGGCGGCGCATGGACACCCGAAGCGAAGGTCTTCGCGATCCGTTGGCGGCGGCGGTCATCGCGGCATGCATCGGGCTCGCGCCGGGACAGGCGTCGGCGCGGCCGCCGCGCGTCGCCGGCGACACGATCGTCGTGCAGAACTGCAACGACGGCGGCGCCGGGAGCCTGCGCGATGCGATCGCCGACGTCGCCGACGGCGGCACGATCGATCTCACGGCGCTCGCGTGCAGCGTCATCACGCTGAACAGCGAGCTCGTCGTCCAGCAGGACGATCTCGCGCTGCAGGGGCCGGGCAGCGCGGGCCTGACGATCGACGCCGCCACGCACGATCGCGTGCTGCTGCACGAGGGAGGCGGCACGCTGGCCGTCGACGACCTCACGATCGCGAACGGAACCTATCGCGGCGGGAGCTACCACGGCACGCGCGGCGGTTGCGTGCTTTCGGACGGCGGCTCGATCGCCCTGCACGACGCCGTGATCACGAACTGCACGCT
>Ga0126377_10000635_pt1 | contig 21674 bp, 10 predicted proteins | sample PanSoiMetPlot_22_FD_92647 | JGI IMG/M metagenome (GOLD analysis project Ga0126377, IMG submission 92647) | Tropical forest soil microbial communities from Panama - MetaG Plot_22 | ecosystem: Environmental > Terrestrial > Soil > Tropical forest > Bulk soil | place: Panama | collected 2016-02-17 | reverse complement strand
CGCCTCCTACGCGCTGCTGACTCATATGATCGCCCAGCAATGCGATCTTGATGCCGGCGAGTTCATCTGGACCGGGGGAGATTGCCACATCTACCTGAACCATCTGGAACAGGCTAGGCTTCAACTCCTCCGCGAGCCTTTCCCGTCGCCACAATTGGTCATCAGACGCAAACCGGAATCCATCTTCGATTACCAGTTCGAAGATTTCGAGATCGTCAATTATCAGGCTCACCCTCACATCTCCGCGCCGGTGGCGGTGTAAAGCGATCATCACTTGCAGCTGGCAAGCCTCTATTGGCTTGCATAGAATATAGCTATGTCGGCGAAAGATATTTATCACAATCATGTCAGGCGTGAGGCCATACACAGAATACGCCTCCGCCTGACCGCGCATTCATCTAAATCAGCGATACCGCGCTGGAAAAGGGAAATATGACCGCCGCCGCCGCCGCCGCTCTGCTCAATATGCTGGGATACATCACCGGGCTGTCGCTCTACACGATGCTATTGGTGATGCTCCTGAGAGGGCCGCGCGCGGCTTCATTCATAGGAACAGAGGCGCGCGCGGATTCCGACAAAACCGACCGTCTGCCGCTGCTCACTGCGCTGTTGGGGTTGGCCTGGAACCTGGGCGCGCTGCTGGGCCTGGGGATTCACAATTTTGGCGGATGGCGCTCGTCATCGTTACTCGGGGCGGCGGCATTCACCGCGCTCGGATTTCTTCCGGCGGTCGTCGTGCATTCGGTGCTGCGGTCAAGCGACGCCTGGCGGCGTCCGATGACGATGGGGATGCTGATCGCCGCATACAGCTTCAGCGCCGCCGCGTCGGCGTTCCATTTTTATCAAGCCCTCGCGCGGCAAACGACGCCGTCGCACTGGGCGTTTCACATTCTGACGGCGGGTTTCTCGGCTCTGATCATCGCGTTGTTAGCCGCGACGCGGGGTCGTCCCGGCTGGGGAGGCGCCGGGTGGGTGGTGGCGTTGGCGGTCTTCGCCGTCTCGGCGGTACACCTGAGCCATCACGAGGGACGGGAGTACCCATGGTGGGTGGAATTGGCCGGGCATCATGCGTCGCTGCCGCTGGCGCTGGTGATTCTCTATCAAGATTACCGCTTCGCGCTTGCCGACATTTTCCTGAAGCGCGCCTTGTCACTCGTGCTTCTGGTGGGGCTGGCGTTCGGGTTGTATCTGAACGTCGCCGCGCCGACGCTCGACCGGCGCAATGGCCAGCCGGTCGCGATAGGGTTGTTGTTGGGCTTGTGGGTCGTGACGGCGCTCGCTTATCCATGGCTCCGAAGCGGAGCAAACTGGTTTGTCGATGTGGTGGTGTTGCGCCGAACCAATTACGAAGCGCTGCGATCGGAGATCGCGCAAAGCATCGCCCTGCTCGAAGCTCCTGAGCAGGTTCTGGACGAGACATGCGCCCGTCTGGCCGAGGCCTTGACGGCGCGCGAAGTGACCTGGGGCGCCGTAAACGATTCGAGCGGCGAGGAATGCGAAGCGCCGTCGGCGGCGCCCCTGTTGCCGCAATTGCTGCTTCCGCCCAATCCATCAAAAGGGGCCAAAGCGGCCAAAGCGGCCAGAGCGTCGGGACGATTGATAGAGCCGGACGCGCGCTCGACGACCATCCTCGCGCCGACGGCCGAGCCGCCGCAATATCGACTGACAATCGGCGAGATGGCCGGAGGACGCCGTCTGATGTCGGACGACGTGGCCTTCCTGGAAGCTGTGGCGGTGATGGTGGCAAGGCGCATTGACGCCGCGCGCGTCACCCACGAACGCTGCGCGCGCGACCTGCGCGAACAGGAGGCTACAAAGCTAGCGACCGAAGCCGAGTTGCGGGCTTTACGCGCGCAGGTCAATCCGCATTTTCTTTTCAACTCTCTGACAACCATCGGCTATTTGATTCAAACGGCGCCAGAACGCGCGTTCGAAACGCTGATGCGGCTGACGGCTCTGCTGCGCGGCGTTCTCCGTCGCAGTGAGGGCGAATTCGCCACGCTCGGCGAAGAGATCGAACTGATCGAATCTTACCTGGACATCGAACGAGCGCGGTTCGAAGACCGGTTACGCGTGACGATTGACGCGCCGCGCGAGACGCGGAACCATCGTATTCCCGCGTTGCTCATCCAGCCTCTGGTCGAGAACGCGATCAAACACGGCGTCTCGCCCTCGCGAACGGGCGGAGAGGTTGTAATCTCGGCGCGGATCTCGGCGGGCGCCGTCGCGGCGCCGCCGGGCGGCGACACGCTGCGAATCAGCGTGCGTGACACGGGGCTTGGCGCGAGCGAGGAGTCGCTCATCGCAGGCCGCAATCGCGGCGTGGGTCTGTCGAATGTCGAACGTCGCCTCAAAGCTCATTATGGCGATCAGGCTTCGTTCAATATACGCAGCTCCCCTGGCGCGGGGACAGTGGTTGAGTTAGGCCTGCCAATCAACCTCACGCGAGCGACGACAGGCGCGTCAAGTGGGGCGGACTAATAGACAGGATTTACAGGATTTCTGAAGGAGGAAACAATCGTGAACGAATCATTACGCGTTGTGATAGCCGACGATGAGCGTCCCGCGCGTTCGTTCCTCGCCGCGATGCTGCGCGGCTTTGAAGACGTGGCGCTGGTCGGCGAGGCCGAGAACGGCGCGGAAGCGATTGAGGTGATCGAACGAACGAAGCCGGACCTGGCGCTTCTCGATCTGCAAATGCCCGAAGTCGACGGACTCGGAGTGGTGCGGCTGCTCAAAAAGAATTCCATGCCGCTCATCGCGTTCGTCACGGCTTACGATGAATATGCGGCGCCGGCGTTTGAACTCAACGCGGTCGATTATCTGCTCAAACCCGTCGAACATTCGCGGCTGCGCGAAACAATCAATCGCGCGCAGGAGCGTCTGGATCGGGCCGAATTGCGCGAAGAAGCCGCCGCGCGATTGACCGCCGCCGCCGAAGATTACCAGGCCGCCACTCGCCAATCTCCCCTCGAACGCATTCCGGTTCGCCATCAGGACGAGATCGTCATCCTCCCGGTCAAAGAGGTCGCCTCGATCGTCGCGGACGGCGAGTTGCTCCACCTGACGACGGCGCGGAACGAAACATACACACTCTCTTATCGCCTGAAGGATCTGGAAGCCCGCCTCAATCCGGCGCATTTTGTCCGGCTCGGTCGCGGCACGCTGGCCAATATCGAAATGATGCGCCGAGTCAGCCCGATGCCGGGAGGAACCTACATCGTCACGCTGAGCAACGGTCAGCAGCTTAACGTCAGCCGGTCGCAGGGGAGAATCCTTCGCGACCATTTGCTGAAGCTGTAAAGCCCCGCTATCATCTAACCCCCTAACATCTTTAACCCCCTAACATCAGTTCATGGGCTCCGACGTCCGTTCATTGGCCGAATACGACCCTCTGTCTGGCCTGGCGGGCAGTTCATTTTATTTCGAGTGCGCGTAGTTCGGTCCCCCCTTTATATATTTGACGATCAATAATTAGAACCCCGAGTTTTATTACAGATAACCAGCGTTTATCGTCTATGGTCACCAGGCCATGTGAGGAGGAGGGAGGATTAAATGGCGCCATTGAAGCGCTTCTTTATTCTGCTGGCATGTTTATTATGTGGTCTGTCGTCGAGCATACTCGCGCAATCGCTCGGCAGCGCGGGAACCGTCATCGGCGTCGTTTCCGACCCTGATGGCGCTGTGATAGCAGGCGTGACGGTTGTCATTAAGAATTCGGTCACGGGCTACCGGCGCGAGACAGCCACCGACGCTGCGGGCGCATTCCGCTTTTCCGACGTTCCGCAGAATAATTATCAACTGACCGCCTCGGCGAGTGGATTCAGCGCCGGTTCGCAGAGTCTGGCTGTGCGGACGTCAGTCCCGATCAGCGTGAACATCCAACTCATTGTCGGTGACGTCGGCGCCGAGATGACAATCGAAAGCTCGGCCGCCAATGTCGAGAATATACCAACTACGCACACCGACGTGGATCAATCGCTTATCACACGGTTGCCGGTCAGGTCCCCCGGATCGGGCTTGAGCGACGTGGTGACTTTTGCCGCTCCAGGCGTGGTGGCCGATTCGAACGGCTTCTTCCACTCGCTCGGAGACCACGCGCAATCCTCGATTGCGCTCGACAATCAACCGATCTCCGATCAATCGAGCAAGGCTTTCTCCACGCAACCGCCGCTCAACGCGATCCAGTCGTTGGAAGTGATCACCGGAGCGACGCCGGCCGAATACGGCGATAAGACCAGCCTCGTGATTAACGCCATCACCCGCTCCGGCCTGGGCCAGAAGAAAGCGTCAGGCAGTGTGCTGGCGCGGTATGGAACTTTTGGGGCCTCCGCCACCGAAGCCACTTTGGGTTACGGCGGGACGAAGATCGGTAATTTTACCTCCTTCAATTTCGAGCGCTCGGGACGCTTCCTCGACGCGCCAGAATTCGCCCCGCTGCATGACGAGGGCAAATCGTCGAGCGTCTTCGACCGGCTCGACTACAGCCCGACGGCTAAAGACGCGCTGCACCTGAATCTGTTGCTTGCGCGCAATTTCTTCCAGATTCCGAACACCTACGATCAGGAGACCCTGGACCAGGATCAGCGACAACTCGTGCGCTCGCTCAACGTCGCCCCCGGCTACGTCCGCGTCTTCGGCTCGTCAACCACATTGACGGTCAATCCGTACTATCGGCTCGATCAAGTCTGGTACTTTCCGAGCGCCGATCCGTTCTCCGATCAGACCACTACCTTAAGTCAGCAGAGGCGGCTGACCAACGCGGGGCTACGCGCCGACGTCGCCTACACCAAAGGTAAACACAACGCCAAATTCGGCGCGCAATTCTCACACACATTTCTGACCGAGGCTTTCCAGTTCGGCGTCACTGACCCGGGTTTCAACGATCCGGCGAGCGCCACATTCCTCCCCCGTCTACTGCCGTTCGACATGACGCGCGGCGGTCGCCTGTTCATTTTTAACGGCCACACCGACGTCAAACAGACGGCGGCCTACGCGCAGGACGCGATCACCTTGGGCGATCTCGCGATCAGCCTGGGCTTGCGCTTCGACAACTACGCGGGCATCAGCAAAGATCATTTGTGGCAGCCGCGACTCGGCGTTTCATATCATCTCAAACCTACCAATACCGTCTTGCGCGCCTCTTACAGTCGCAGCCTGGAGACGCCATACAACGAGAATCTGGTCTTCTCGAGCGCGACCGGCGAGGGCGGATTGGCCGGCGTCCTGGGTGATTCGACGCCAAGTCCGCTCAAACCCGGACGCCGTCATCAATTCAACCTCGGGATTCAACAGGGCATCTGGAAACACATCGTGGTTGACGCCGACTACTTCTGGAAACGCACGCGCAACGCCTATGACTTCAGCGTGCTCCTGAATACGCCGATTACCTTCCCGATCTCGTGGAATTTGGCGAAGATTGACGGCTTCTCGGCGCGCGTCAATCTGTCCGACTACAAAGGTCTCTCGGCCTTCTTCTCCGCAGGGCATACGCGGGCGCGCTATTTTCCCCCCGAGAGCGGCGGACTATTCTTCAACTCCGATTTACCGGAAGGCGTCTTTCGCATTGATCACGATCAGGCGTTCCAGCAAACGACTCAGGTGCAGTATCAATTTCACCGGCTTGCGAAGACGGAGCCCTACATCTCCTTCAGTTGGCGTTTTGACAGCGGTCTGGTCGCGGGATCAGTGCCCGACTTTGCGACCGCGCTCGCGCTGACGCCTGATCAGCAGGCGCAGATCGGCTTGTTTTGCGGCGGCGATTTCGCCACGCCGGCGAAAGGGCTGACCACCTGCGCGGACGCGAACCAGGGCGCGATGCGCGTGCGAATTCCGGCGGCCGGGACCGCGAACGACGATCACAACCCACCGCGCATTGCGCCTCGACATCTGTTCGATTTGAGCCTGGGAACAGACAATGTGTTTCGCACCGACCACAATCGCGTAACCCTACGCTTGACAGCCATCAACCTGACCAACAAAGATGCGCTCTATAACTTCCTCTCAACCTTCAGCGGCACCCACTTCGTCTCGCCGCGCTCGTTCTCGGCGCAATTGGGGCTGGTGTTTTAAGCGATAGATGGCGCGGCGTATGGAGGTATCAATGTGATCGTCTCGATCATTGCGGCGATGGACAGAAAACGCGGGATCGGCGTTGACAACAAACTCCCATGGCGATTGTCCGCCGACTTGAAGCGCTTTCGCGACTTGACGATGGGCCATCACATCATCGTCGGGCGCAAGACTTTCGAATCCATTGGCAGGCTGTTGCCCGGCAGACGAATGATCGTCGTGACGCGCGATAGCGCTTACAAGGCCGAAGGCTGCGACGCCGCCCATTCCGTCGAAGACGCGACAAGGCTGGCGCGCGAAAGAGGCGAGAGCGAAGTCTTCATTTGCGGAGGCGCTGAGATTTATGCTCAATCAATCGCGATTGTGGATCGCATGTACATCACGTTCGTTGACGCGGAAGTCACGGCGGACACTTTCTTTCCTGAATTTGATGAGCAGGAGTGGAGCGAGCAGGAGAGTTCTTATCAGCCGGCGGACGAGAAGAACCAGTATGCGTTCAATTTCAAACTGATGATCAGGAAAAGTGGCTAAACAACTCGAAGCCGCAGCCAGAAATAAACAAGGCTGTCGAAGTAGCTAACCATGCTACAGCGACAGCCTTTTGTTGAATTAGGTCAAATTACCTTACGAGTTAGAACTCGTAACGTAGAACGAACTGCATCACGCGCGGGTTGGTGAGCGTCGTCGAGTACTTGCCGAAGTTAGCGGTACCGCTCCCAAGATCGAGCGTGGTGGACCGGGGATCAAATCGCACCGTGTTGGTCACATTGAAAACCTCCCAACGGAATTGGAAGCTGTGTCCTTCAATCGGCAGCTTCCAGGTCTTGCCCAGATTGAAATCAACGGTGAAGTAGCCGTCCCCGCGCAGACCATTGCGTTCGCCGGTCTGGCCGGGGACGGTGTTGGCATAGGATTTTAGAGCGGTCGCCGGGTCGGGGAAGAGGTTCGGTCCCGGTTTACCACCAGCGCCCGCGGCAGGCGCGTTCTTCGTAGTCTCCTGAACCGGTAATGGGCCGATGCGCGTCGCGTTACCGGTGATATTCCAGTTGGTCGGCCAGAAGCGTCCGTTGCCCACGCTAACTGGTAACCCTGAAGTCCAACGAAAGATGCCGCCCAATTGCCAGCCACCGATGAATGCGTCACCGACTTTATTGACGTCCTTGCCGAAGAACCTGCCCTTACCAAAAGGCAGCTCATAAACCCAGTTGGAATTGATCTGATGTGTTATGTCAAAGTCCGAAATCGCCTTGAGTTGTCCTGGGTTCCAGGAATTGACAAGGAACCCGGTATACGAACCACTACGCTCGACCACGGATGACCAATCAAACGACTTCGAGAGGGTATAGTTAAAGTCGCCCTGCAAGCCGCGGCTGAATCGTTTACGCAACACCACCTGCATGCTGTGGTAGTTTGAGTACCCGATTGAACGCCATGCGGAGAGCGCCGAGAATTGATCGTCCCAGAACGCGTACGGACCGAACTTGCTGCAGGGGAATTCGCCATTCAGGACATTGCCACAATTATCGCCATTGTCAATGTCGAAGAGGGCGCTGGTGTAATCCGGGGCATATACCTTATTGTAGACTAGGTACATCACCTGGGTGGCGTTGAGGTTGGCGGGCAGGCCTGTAAAGCCATAATTGCTCTTCATAACCGCCGCCATGGCCGCCGGATTGGCCGCGATTGTTGGGTAGAGATTCTCCCAATAAGGAATCTTCGGCAAACTGGCGAGCGGGGTGTTGGTTTTACCCAGCGCAATCAACTTATTGGCCGCCGAAAAGTAATTGTCGCCGGATGCCGGATCGGTCAGGTTGAGAGGCATGGCCAAATCGCCATTCGTAAGGGTCTTACGCCCCTGCCTTCCAATATAGGCAACTTCGAGGGAAAAGTCCCTCGCCAGTTCGCGCTGGATCGAAAGGTTGAACGACATCGAATATGGTGTGACAAGGTTGTCGTCAATAGACTGGTAGATCGCGAAACTGCCGGCCTGGCCCGCGACCGGGAAAGTCGAGGGGAATTTTACCGCCGGAGGCGGCGGTAGCAATCCCGCCGGAATCGAATTGAAGCCGGTGAAACGTGGGGCGGTCTTTGAGTTCAGACTGCTGGCCGCATTGAGAAGCGTTGTCGAGAGACCAAATGAGCCGGCCTGATCCATCGTCACGGCAAGAGCGCTTCCAACACGATCATACGCCAGACTGAATCCGGCGCGAATCGAAGATTTGCCTTCGCCGCCGAAGACCCCTTTCAGGAATTTGTTTTCGAACCTTGGCGAATAGGCGATGGCGAACCGGGGAGCGAAATTATTTTTGTCCCAGTCGTAGAATCCACGTTTGTCATTGGCCGGGCCAGACAGATCATAGGAGATAGTGGGAGCCTGATTCGCCGGTATGCCCTGCCCCATATTTAAACCGCGTTGATTAAACCAATCGCCAAGGCGGATGCTGGGCGCGATCTGATTACCATTGGCCTCATACGGCGGCGAGTAAAGGCCGTATCTCAAACCGAATGTAAGCGTCAGGTTGTTACGCACGCGCCAGGAATCCTGCGCGTAGGTTTCATATTCGTCCGCGCCAAAGACGCGTTTAACCGCTTCGCCCTGAGCCAGAACTCTGCTTGTGTGATCGAAGTTATAACGCGCGTTGCCCTGAGAAACTATGCCCAGCGCCATCATCATCGCATCACTGAACGCCACAGCGCCACCTCCGATGTCAGCGGGGCGAAGATCTTTCCCGGTGCCGAGCAGCCATGAAGCGTTGGCTGTAGCGGATGAAAATGAGTTCCTGAGATCGAAGGGTCGGTTGCGAATGAAACGTAGATTCCCGCCGAAGCCCAAAGTATGCGCGCCTTTGGTCCAGGTCGTGTCATCGACAATGTTGTACACGGGCGTGGTGCGGCCATTGCTCAGGCTCGTCCCAAAAATCGGAGACAAATTCCGGAAAGTAACGACCGGCCCGTTTTGAACGCCAGATGATTCCAATCCCTGGCGGGTAAAGCCGAAACGGAGAATATTGGTCAGATTCGAGGTCAATTGCGCCGTATAGGCGGCCGCCACTCCCTTGCTGTTGTTCAAATTCGTGGACAGGGCTGGTTGGCCGGGGAATTGCGGCATGCTGGTGTCGCTGTCGTTTTGCAGATTCCCGCGGGCCGAAAGAATATGGTGGCCGTTGCTGGTCAGATTGTAATCAAAGCGCGCGACGTAGGTGTTGTAATCGAGTTTGATCGGCGCTTTGAAACGGTAACCCAAAACATTGATGCCGTCGCCCTGAGTGGTGTCATTAGGCAGCGGATACTGCTTGAGCAAAGCCAGCGCCGCCTGGCTGACGCCGATGCCGGCCGGGTCGAGAGCTTTGAGTCCCACAGGGTCAAGCGTCGTTACACCACCGGCGGCGTTGTTATATTTTAGAATGCCGTTGCGCATGTCCGCTGAAGGCACGGTACGCACCGCGTTATCCTCGCGCCGGTCGCGGCGGCCTTCATAATTGACGAAGAATACGAACCGATCCTTGATAATTGGGCCGCCAAACGTCGCGCCGAAGACGTTGCGGAGGAGTTTCGGACGAGCCACGCCAGAAGCGTTGTTGAACCAATCGTTAGCCGTCGTGAGCGTGTTGCGGTGGAATTCATAGAGTGAGCCGTGGTACGTGTTCGATCCGCTCTTGGTTACCAGTGAGACTTGCGCGCCGGAAGAGCGCCCCTGATCCGAATTCGGATTGGATGTCGTGACGCGGAATTCCTGAACCGAATCGAGCGTCACTCGCAGCACGCTGTTGAAAGCCAGCCCCTGCTGCTGATCATTGACGTCTATACCGTCGAGCGTGACATTGGCCTGATCGCTTCTGCCGCCATTAACTGAGCCGTTCCGGTAGTCAGTGGTGTTGCCTTGCGCGTCAGTCATGCCGATGAAAGTCACGCCCGGTTGGTTGGACAGCAGGCTGACGATGTTGCGGCCCTCGAGCGGCAGTTGGCGAATCTGACGCTCGTTGAAGGCGTTTCCAACTGTGGCGTCGGAAGTGTTAATCGTCGTTTCGCCGCCCTGGACGGTGACGGTTTCGCTGACCTGACCGACCTGTTTGAAGACAATGTTGAGGGTGACAGGCGTGCTGACGAGCGCTTGAATGTCTTCGAGCACGATTGACGCGAAACCTTTCGATTCCGCGCGCATTCGATACGTTCCTGGGGCGAGTTGCGCAATTTGGTAAGCGCCTTCCTTCGAACTTGTTGTGGTGCGAGCGGCGCCAGTGGAGACGTTCGTGACGGTAATAATCGCGCCCGCAATGGCATTGCCTTGTGGATCAAGGACCGTGCCTGAGAGCGATGAAGATTGACCGAATGCTGAGGTCGCGCCGATAAGCAATACGGCGAGCGCCAAGCCACTTTGCAATAATCCTCGTAAGTGATTCATAAACTCTCCTGAAGTTTGGGATTAGAGATGGGAATAGGCCTCAGACTTCAATTCTCAGACTTCGAATCCTGAAAGCCCGAACTCAAAAGATTGCCGAATGGAATTAAGCCAGTTTGTTCTTGGAACGATGTGGAAAAGCTGTGCTGTAAAATCTAGAATTACGCTTGATCCGATGTTTTATAATTTCGTTGGGCGCATTATCCTAATTTGTTGATGGAAAAACACAAATTAAAATTATGCAAAAGATGTGCCGCTGGCTTCGATAAGGGGCGGGCATTCGAATGATATGATGGCAGTTTAGCTAAGCTCCGTGCATTCAATTGTTTGGTGATTACGCGGATTGGATGCGCCTGGTTTGAATGTGATAAGGCGATGCTATGATGTTCAAAATTTCGGATGTGATACAAATTTTTGTTCTTCAGATCGAAACCCACATGAAAAACTGGCCGTGCAGCATTCAAGCCGCACGGCCAGTTTTTGATTCAGCTTCCGTATCCGTGAAGCTAGAATTCGTAGCGCAGCGCGAACTGCATCACGCGCGGGTTGGTAAGTGTCTCCGAGTACTTCCCGAAGTTCGTTCTTCCGGCGCCTAGATCTAACGTAAGCGAGTTGACATCGAAACGGACCGTGTTGGTTAGATTGAACGTCTCCCAACGAAATTGGAGCTTATGCCCTTCAATCGGTAACTTCCAGGTCTTACCAAGACCCAGGTCAATTCCGAAGAAGCCATCGCCGCGCAAGCCATTGCGTTCGCCGGTCTCGCCGACCAGTGTGTTGCTATAAGACTTGAGCGCGGTAGCGGGATCTGGGAAGAGGTTCGGTCCGGGCGTACCGCCAGAGGCCGCCGCGGGCGCATTCTTCGTCGTCCCCTGCTCAGGCAATGCGCCGGTTCTGGAAGCGAAGCCGGTGATGTTCCAGTTCGTCGGCCAGAAACGACCGTTGCCTACGCCAATCGGCAACCCTGACGTCCAACGGAAGATGCCAGTGAGTTGCCAACCGCCGATAACCGCGTCAGCTACTTTATTGGCGCCATTGCCGAAGTATTTGCCTTTACCGAACGGCAATTCATAAATGGAGTTGACATTGATCGAATGAGTCACGTCAAAGTCGGAGATGGACTTGCGCTGGCCCGGTTGCCAGGAATTTACAATGAATCCACCGCCAAACGAAGCGCTGCGCTCGGCGCCTGAAGACCAGTCGAAAGACTTCGCCAGCGAGTAGTTGAAGTCGAACTGCAAGCCCTGGCTGAAGCGTTTGCGGAAGATCGCCTGGAATCCGTTGTAACTGGATGGGGCGATTGAACGCCACGCCGCCAACGCGGAGAATTGGTCGTTGAAGAAAGCATTCAGCCCAAACTTGCTACCGAAACTTTGATCAAGATCGAACAGGGCGCTGGTATAGTCGGGCGCGTAGAACTGGCTATAGAGGAAGTAGGCGATCTGGGTTGGCGATAAAACGGCGCCCGGCGCCAGGCCCGGGTTGTTTTTAAACAGAGTGCCCTTTCCTCTGAAGTACGAGTTATCAATATCTTGCGCCGTTATTCCTGCCAGCGATGGGCCGAAGATATTCTCCCAGAAGCCTATGTTGGGCACGGTAGTGAGGTTGCGGCCTCCCATAGCGATCAACTGCTTCGCGGCGTCATAGTAGGAGGTTTTTGAAGCAGGATCGAAGAGGTTGACCGGCTGCGCCAGGTCGTCTTGGATCAGGAGTTTGCGACCAAAATGACCTACGTAGGCCAATTCGATGGACATGTTCTTTGGCAATTCACGCTGAATCGAGAAGTTGGCGGACATTGAATAGGGCGTGCGGATATTGTCGTCCATGCCAAAGGTGATGGCGAAGCTTCCATCCTCGCCCGCGCCAGGAAACTTCTTCGGAAAGGTGTTGCTTCCCGCCGGCAGCGCGGGCAATATCCCCGCCGGAATCGAGTTGAATCCGGTAAAGCGCGGAGCCGTTATTGAAGTCAAGCTGCTTGAAGGATTGGTCAAGGCGCTCGAAAGACCGAACGAGCCGTTTTGATCGAAAGTCACGGCCAAGCCGGCGCCGATGCGGTCGTAAGCGAGGCTAAAACCGCCGCGAACCGCCGACCGACCAGCGCCGCCGAAGAGCGCCTTCAGCAAACCGCTTTCAAACTTCGGCGAATATGCAAATGCGAGCCGAGGGGCGAAATTGTTCTTGTCCCAATCGTAGAAACCACGCCCGCCGTTCGCCGGCCCTGACAGATCGAACGAAACCGGAGGGGCGGCGTTCGACGGAACGCCGAGAGAGGCGTTAACGCCTCTCTGATTGAACCAGTCGCCGAGGCGGATGTTTGGCGCAACCTGGTTGCCGTTGGTTTCAAACGGGGGGGAATATAGGCCATAGCGTAAGCCGAGAGTCAGCGTCAGATTCTGGCGAACTCGCCACGAATCCTGGCCGTAAAACTCATACTCGTCAGCGCCGAACCTGCGCTCAACCGGCTCTCCGACGCCGAGAACTGTACCGGTCCTGTCGAAGTTATACACGGCGTTGCCCTGAGAGACGATGCCGAGCAGCGCCATCATGGAGTCGCTGAACGCGACGGCGCCGCCGCCGATGTCCGCCGGTCGCAAGTCAGCTCCGGTCCCCAACAGCCACGAGGCATTGGTCGATGCGCTCGGGAATGATCGCTGTAGGCTGAATCGCGAGTTGCGAATGAAACGGATATTGGTTCCGAAGGCCGCCGAATGCGACCCTTTCACCCAGGTAAGATCGTCAATGAAATTGTTCACCGGGACGATGCGACCGTTGCTGCGCGCAGGGGCTTCTATGCCCGCAGTTCCCGAGAAACCTTCGATTGGAGACAAGTTACGGAAGGTCACATAGTTTCCGGTGGCGGAGCCCGCCTGTTCAATACCTTGCCGCGTATAGCCGTAGCGAAAAGCGTTGACCAACGTATTCGTGAGCTGAGTTGTGTATCCGGCGGCAAGTCCTTTGCTGTTGTTCAGGTTGGTAAAGGCCGGCTGTTGTCCGGGGAACGTCGGCAAGGTCGTGTCACTATCGTTCTGCAGATTGCCACGAAGGAACAACAGATGACGTCCACTCCCTGTCAGGTTGTAGTCAAAACGCGCGATGTAGGTATTCCAATCCAGTTTGATCGGGGCCTTGAAACGGTAACCGACGAAATTGAGTCCATCGCCCACAGTATTATCGTTAGGTAGCGGATACCGATTGAACAGCGCGAGCGATGCCGGGTCAGCGCCAATGCCAGCCGGATCGAGCGCCTGCACCTGGGCAGGGCTCAATGTCGTAATACCGCCCTTGTTGTTGTTGTATTTGATTATTCCATTGCGTAGATCTGCGGAAGGAACGACACGCGCAATGCTGTCTTCACGGCGGTCGCGGCGCCCCTCGTAATTGAGAAAGAAAAAGAGGCGATCCTTCACAACCGGTCCGCCGAGCGCGCCGCCGAAAACGTTTCGAAGAAGTTTCTGGCGCGGGACGCCTGAGGCGTTGTTGAACCAGTCGTTGGCGCTTGTGATAGTGTTGCGATGAAACTCATAAGCCGAACCATGGAATTGATTCGATCCACTCTTGGTGATCAGCGAGACTTGCGCGCCCGATGAACGTCCCTGATCGGAGTTCGGATTAGTCGTCGTGACACGGAATTCCTGTACGGAGTCGAGTGTGACGCGTAGCACGCTGGTGAAAGCGAATCCGTTCTGTTGATCGTTCACGTCAACGCCGTCCAAAGTCACGTTGGCCTGATCGCTTTTGCCTCCATTGACCGAACCGTTGCGCATGTCGGTGGTGTTGCCATCCGCATCCGTGTTGCCTATAAAAACCACACCGGGTTGCGCCGCTAACAAACCGACGACGTTGCGTCCTTCGAGTGGCAACTGGCGAATCTGCCGCTCGTTAAAGGTATTGCCGATGCTCGCGTCGGAAGTATTGATGATTGATTCGCCGCCCTGCACGGTTACGGTGTCGCTAACGGCGCCAACTTGTTTGAACGTAATATTCAGCGTCACAGAAGTGCTGACTAGAACCTGCACATCCTCCAGCGTGATGCCTGAGAAGCCCGGGGCTTCCGCGCGAACGCGATAAGCGCCTGGAGCGAGTTGTGGAATTTGATAAGCCCCCTCTTTGGAACTTGTAGTAGCGCGGGCTGCGCCAGTTGCGACGTTTGTGGCTGTGATCGTCGCCCCCGCGACAGCGTTGCCTTGCGGATCAAGAACCGTTCCTGAGAGCGATGAAGATTGACCGAACGCCGTAGCGGCGCCGATGAACAGCACGGCGAGCGTCAAGCCGCTTTGCAATAACCCTCGTAAGTGAAACATAAACTCCCCCGGATGTGTAGGATTAGAGATGGGAATGGATCTCAGGCTTCAATTCGCAGAATTCAAATCCTGAAAGCCAGAACTCAAAAAGATTGCCGAAAGGAATTAAGCCAATTTGTTTTTTGAACGATGTGGAAAATCCGTGCTATGAAGTCTTAAACAGCGCCTGATCGGAAGTTTCAGTAATTGTTTTCGGGCGCATTATCCTATCTTTTTGATAGATGATTACAAACTTGTTGATGGAAAATGACAGGTTAAAATCAGGCAAAAGATATGCCGATGGCTTGAATAGAGGCTGTACGCGAAATGGCCTGATAGCTAGTCGATTAAGTTACTTGTATGCCGCTATTTAGATTTTATACTTTATGGATGCGCCGAGCTTGAATGAATTGAAGCGAGAATCCAAGGTTCAAAATTTCGGATTCGATACATTTTTTTGATCTTAAACGAGTAAGCCGAGAGATCGCGAAAATATCTTGAGCTTATTCACACGCTAAAACACGGTCCGCTTCCGCGAGGTCTCTTTAGTCGCCAATGTAAATCGTCTTTCGATCTCACCGCCTTCGATAACGCGCGCCGCGACGTATTCGCCCAGCGCCGGGCCGTGTTTGAATCCGTGGCCTGAGCCGCCTCCAGCAAGCCAGACGTTGTCGAAATCGGGATGGCGGTCGATCAGGAAATCGCCGTTCGAAGTGTTCTCGTACTGGCAGACGCGGGCTTCGACGAGCGGAGCGTCGGCCAATGCCGGAAACCGCTGAGCCATATATGCGCGCGCCAAATCGAGCGAATCTCCGGTCACGTTGCGCTCAGCTGTGTCGGGGTCAATCGCTTCGCCATGACGATCGAACGCGAGTTTGAACCCACGATTTTCCAGATCGGGCAGGCCATAGGCTTCAGCGCCGAAATCGAGCCAAGTTGGCATCAGCGGCGGGGCGAAGCGCGTGTCGCCCGCAGGAACGCCGAAGAAGTAAACCTCCTGGCGAGTCGGGCGAATTCGATCTCCGAGCAGCGCGGGGAAAAGTTTCGGCAGCCAGGGACCGCAGGCGAAAACGAAAACATCCGCGCCGATCCTCGATCCGCCGCGCGTAACTATCTCGTTCAATAAGCCCGAGCCTGCGGGCGCGAGCGCCGATTCGGTCAGATAATCACCGCCGTTTCGCGCGACGAAATCCGCCACCGATTGAACCGCGCGGCGGGCCATCAGCGCGCCGCTCATGGGCTCGTAAATCGCCCACCTTACTTCCCCGAAATCGATCTGTGGATAGCGGCGCTCCAACTCATCGCGATGGAGAAACTCGAAATGCGCTCCGACTCTTTCGAGCGTCCGCCGAGTCGCGGTGATGCGCGGATCATGTTCATGGGCCATCAACAGCACGCCGGTTCGATGGAAAAGCTCCTGGCGCCCGACGCTCGCGAAGAACTCCTGCCAGACCGCCAGTGAGCGATTAGCCCAGCGCGTATAGACTTCATCGGCGCCGTAGCCCATCCTGATGATGCGCGATTCGCCGCCCGAACTCGCGCGATTGTTCGCCGCGCCATAAGCGTCAATCAGCGCGACGCTCAATCCCGCCCGTTGCAGGTAATATGCGGTCCACGACCCGAAAACTCCGGCCCCGATTACGGCTGCGTCATAGCTTCTGCTCATATATCTCTCCTGGAAACCTCGGGCGCGCATCGCTTCCATCGGCGCCGGATTCGATCAATATTCGATTGACCGAAACCCCGCGCGCTGGAAGCGATGCGCGCCCAGGACTATAATTGCCGCGGTCATCGACGATTCAAGTGATGGCCTTGCCGTTGAAGATCAATTTTCACACATTGCGAAAGACGTTGCGATGGCGGAGCCGATTACGAAGGTGTTGTATCAGGAGATCGAGCGAATCTTGATCGCGTTCGGCGCCGCGTCGAGTAACGAAGAATGCTCAACGCGCGACAAAGAGGTCGAAGAGATCTTTCGCGAAGGCGCCGCGATACGGCTGGAGGCGAATGACGCCCTTCGTCGTTACGCGGGGCGGATGAGCAAAGACGATTTGATCGAGTTCCAATCTATTCTGAGCGCGAGACTTGATGAATTGCTATCGGCCAGGATCAGGCTCATGGTTGAACAGCGCGCGCTCGCCTGGGCCGAACAATCCGAATGCGACCCGGTTACCGCGCTGCCCAATCGCGCTGCGTTCAACCGGAGGTTGCGCGGCGAGATAGAACGCGCGCGGCGCTATCATCGCGAACTGTCGGTCGTCCTCTTCGACATTGATCGGTTCAAGTCGGTCAACGATCGCTTCGGTCATCCGGCGGGAGACCGCATGCTGGCCGAGGTCGCAAGCCTGTTGAAATCGTCTTTGCGACAAAGCGACGCCATCTTTCGCTATGGCGGCGACGAGTTCGCCGCCGTATGCCCGGAAACTTCTGGCGCCGCGATGGCCCACGCGTTGCGCAGGTTGGAATCGAACAGGCCGGCCTGGCGCGTCGAACCTCGTCTTCAATCGCGCCTGGCGGAGCCTCTGGATATAAGCTGGGGCGCGGCGTCTTTCCCGGCGGACGCCGATGAAGAGGACGAATTGATCCGCATAGCGGATGAAAGACTCTACGCCTGCAAAAGGTCGCACCGCCGCGAGCGGGACGCTCACGGCGCTCAAATAGCGGCTGATTAAAAATGAATTCTCCATCAAAACATCTCAATCCGCGCTCGATCTACACGGTGTTGGCCATCGGCTTCGCGTTGTTGTTGTTTCTGATCGGGCTGATCGGAATAGGAAGCTCATCGAAGCTCAACGAGATCAGCGGCGGCGCGCGCAAAAGCGGTGACGATTATATGGATCGTCTGACATTGGCCCTCAGCATTCGCGAAGCCGCCGCGGAAGTCGTTTCGGAGGCCCGCCTCTTCCGCGCCCGACAGGCGATGAAAGTTCCGAATCCGGCCTTCAAATCTGAACTCAACGAGGCGAAGGAGAGGTTTCAGGCCGAGATCGAAAAAGGGAAGAATCTGTGGCTCAAACACAAGGAGACTGGAACTCTCTCCAAAGAAGAGGTGGACGCCTGGGGCGACGTTGAAACGGCGTCTCAAAAATTCATGGTGATTCTGGCTAGGATCGAAAAGATCAAAAACCCGGAAGATCTGGTCAACGACTCGGAGGCGAACCAGAAGGGCGAGCCGTCTCAAGCGCCCGCCGCCGTCGCGTCCGGCGAGCAGCCGCAACCAGACCTCCAGCAAAACGCGCACCAGCAGGTTGGGATCGTTCAGAATGAGTTTTTAAAATTGCGCATGGACCTGGATAACGCGACTGAAAAATTGAAGCGCGCGGTGACTCTGGTCCAGCAAGATATCCTCAACGAATTCGCCAGCCAGGAACAGCGGGCCGCGACCGAGATCAAGCGCACAACCTGGTTAACGTTAGCGCTGGGTTTGGTCGTCGCCACGCTCACATTGATTTTCGCGCGTAACCAGATCTTCCAGCTCCGGCAAGCCAACCGGCAGGAACATGAGGCGAAAGATTTCGCGCGCTCGATCTTCGACAGCCAGTCGAATGACATCCTCGTTGTGAATAACAATGGCGAGCTGCTTGCGGTCAATCAGGCCTTCCTGAGCCATTTCGATCTTCCGGCCCCGGCTGACGTCTTGCGGGATTACCGCGCCGCGCTGACGCGCCTGCCGGAAGTCGCGGCCTTCGTCGGCAAGACGCTGGGGCAGCCGGACGACAGTTCGAGTCTACGCGAACGCCTCGAAGTCAAGCCGCAAGACGGCCAGAACGGCGACTCGCGTTTATTCGACGTTTACACATCGCCGCTGACGATCGGCGGCCAAACCGGAGGGCGCGTAGTGGTGATTCTCGACGTCACCGAGGCCGAGAAGGTGCGCGAAGAATTGCGGCGCAGCCGCACCCTCAGCGCCGTGGGCCAGATCACGGCCACCGTCGCGCACGAACTCTACAATCCGATCGGAGCGGTCAAACTCAATCTGGACTTGCTGGAATTGCAGATCAGCGGCGACGGCGATGTGAAAAACTCTGTCGCGCGGCTCAAACGCGGAGTCGAGCACCTTTCGACCATCGTCATGGACCTGCGTCACCTGACCCGAACGCGCGACCCCGAACGTCAAACTACCGACCTCAACGGATTGCTCGATGAAGTCGTCGAGTTGGCGAGCGACCGGCTCGAACGCTCGCGCGTCTGCATTGAGCGAAATTACGCCGCGCAGTTGCCGCGGGGAGACTACGACCCTCAGCAATTGCGAAAAGTCTTTCTCAATCTCCTCATCAACGCCGTCGAAGCGTCGCCTCAGAACAGCGACGTCGAATTACGAACCCGATACGTTTCCGCCAACGGCGCGCACCCGCCCGCTGAAACCGACGGCGAGCGCGGGGCGCTGGTGGTCAGCGTCATCGATCGCGGCGTGGGCATGTCCGGCGAGACTAAAAGACGTCTGTTCGAAGCTTTCTACACTACTAAGCATAACGGCACCGGATTGGGGATGATGATCACTCAGGAGATCGTCAAAAAACACGGCGGCAAGATAGAAGTGGAAAGCGCGGTAGGAAAAGGAACTACGGTGAGCGTTTATTTGCCAGTGTAAATGGTGGTTGGTGGTAAGCTTCGGTACCACCAACCATCAACCACCTTACACGGAGATGACCTCAATCTCGGGATCGACGTCTTCCTTGAGCATATATTCAATGGCCATCATCGTTCCGCCGATTGAGCTTGGGCAGCTCCCGCAAGCGCCCTGATAACGGATCAGCAGTTTCTTGTCGTCCAACCCGATGATCTCAAGCCCGCCGCCGTCCCCCGCCAATCCAGGTCTGACCTTTTCGTCAAGGACCTGATTGATCTTGTCGAGCAGCGGATTGGCGCCGGGCGTGTAGTCCGGCGTCTGGCCCTGAGCCAGTGGTTCGGAAGCAGTCGGCGCAGCGCGAATCGGCTCTGCGAGCTTTTTCAGCATCTCCTCCCAAGGCGCCTCATCCTCTTTGTTCACCGTAATGAAACGGTCCATGTAAAAGACCGATGTCACATTTCCGACGGCGAACAAGGCCGAGGCCAGCGGATCGGCTTGCGCCGATTGCGCGGTCTGAAAAGACCGCGACGCGCCGCTGGTGATCGGCTCCCTGAGAATGAATTTCACCGCGTTCGGATTCGGCGTGTATTCGATATCTGCAATTTTTGGCATCGCTCTTCTCCTGCGGAAAATTAACCGCGAAATTATATTTGCGCAGGACGATTATAGCGTCGCCTTCGCCTCAATCAAACCGACCGCCAGTGACCGTGGAATCCTGCCTCATGCCCGGCGGGCATTTTTCTCTCTTCTCTTTCTCGCGCCGATTCATTTCTTTCTTCGACGGCCATTTGAGCTTGCCGAGCTGATCTTCTTTATAATAAGGGACTGTGAATACGCCGCGGTCGGACCTGAGCGCCTCTCCCGACTGCCGGTCGACGATGACCCAGTCGAAATTCACCAGAAGAGATTTATTATCCTTGCTTCCGTCGGGATTTTGCGGGTTCCCGATCTTGGTAATAATGAATGAAGGAAGCTCGGATTCGGCGGCGGCGCTGATATCGCCTTTCTTGGCGCCGACCCAGCCGCTCGGGCCCGCGTATTTATTCTTTTCTTGTTTCGAAGGGAAGAGCTTTTTGAAGAACCCAAGATAGCGCTCCGAGAATGTGTCTTTGAAAGCGTGATTATGGAAGAGCGCTATCGAAGCGGGCGCGCGCATGAGGTTTATCGGACGATAGGCGCGGTTGTCGCCGGGTTGTCCGGGCACCATGGTGACCATCGCCATATCCTTGTCATAGCCCAGGTATCCTCCGCCTTCGCTCCGCTCGTTCTGGAGGTCAAGCGAGACGTTCCATCCGACCGTATCCAGAAATCCCGGCATATCGATGGAGCGATGGAAAATGAGAAGGCGGCTGAGCTGGATGTTGGTCAATTTACTCGGGTCGACGCGCTCCGTGTATGTCCGCTTCTCTTCTTTCATCAGAGTCAGGAGCCGCCTCACACTGCGGTAGAAGCCGTTCCTGTTCGCGTCATCGACCTCCCGCTCCAATTCTTTCACGAGGTCGTTGTGACTTCGCTCGACGATGCGATCGATTTTGATGTCTCTGACAGCCGAGATCAGAGCCTGGCGGTTGAGCAGGAGTTTACACTCCTCCTCGTTGCCGGCGATCTCGGCGAGAAACATGATGTCAGCCACCTTCACTTCTTCTGAGAGATCACGGACCATTTGCGCGATCTTCGCGCGTTTTTCCGGCGTGAGCGTCTGCGCGAGAAACGCGATGCGCTCCATATTCCAAATAGTCGCGGGGACCGGTGTTCCGAGACTCCTCAAAAACTCTTTGGTCTCGCGGTACTCGGGAGACAGGTAGGATGAAAGGGACCCCGAGTCATCCTTGAACTCCCTGAATGAGAGCATGAAAAGCCGCGCGGATTCCTGGTTGATCTCGGGACCGAATTCGTCGAGTGTCCGACGGAGGAATTGGGCGAATGTAGGGCATTTGATCTCGCTCGCGAGCCGGTAGGCGGCGAGATTGTAGACGGCGGCGCTGAAGGGGGCGAAATCTTGCGGCTTCAGTTCGAGCCGCTGCACAAAATCGTCGAGCGTCTGGAACGTGAGCTTATGCTCGGCGCCGAGAACCAGAAGTTGCAAGGCGGGGGCGAAAGCGTTTCCCGAATTATCGCTGGACGGGGCGATTCGATTGAGAAGTTGCTGGAACTCCTGCGGCGCCGAGCGGCGAAAGAGAACCTGCCGGAGCCAGTAAGTGTCTCCGACGCTGGTCAACATCGGGCCGATGACGTGGTTCGGGACCTGGAATCGGGTGTTGAGGATATTGGCGGACATCCTGAATTTCGACGCTGAGAAGGGGCTGAACCACATGGAGTTGCTGATCTTGATGAGCGATTGGGTTCCAACTCT
>Ga0126377_10000634_pt1 | contig 21676 bp, 20 predicted proteins | sample PanSoiMetPlot_22_FD_92647 | JGI IMG/M metagenome (GOLD analysis project Ga0126377, IMG submission 92647) | Tropical forest soil microbial communities from Panama - MetaG Plot_22 | ecosystem: Environmental > Terrestrial > Soil > Tropical forest > Bulk soil | place: Panama | collected 2016-02-17 | reverse complement strand
GAAGCGCGCCGAGCCGAAGCGCGCCGAGCCGAAGCGCGCCGAGCCAGGCCACACCGGCCAGCTCAGGTCAGACTCGCCCGGCCGGGGATCCCGTTGCCCGCGCAAGCGGCGTGCGCGCCGGGCCCGGGCGCGCCGACCAGGTGGCCCCAGGAGGGGAATAAGCCCACCCAGGCGCCGGTTCCCGTCTGAGACCGCCGGCCGTCCGCCAGGCGTTGGGAAGACAGATGGCACGTTCAAGCAACAAGCAGATCACGAGCCTCTGGTCCGTCATCGAGAACATGCAGCGGCGTCTCGAGGCCGAGGGGCTCGATCGAGACGTCGTCGATGCAGCGGTGACCCAGGGCCTGGAAGCGCTGCTCGACATTGCCCCGCCCAGGCCCCGACCGCGCGCGACCGAGAAGCGGGCCCGGGTTCGCCTGCCGCTCTGGGCCACCTCGCGGGCGCCGGCCAAGGCGTAGCGCACGGCCCGCCGAGCCAGCTGGCCCGCCGGCGCGGGCGAGGCGCTCACCTGCCGATCGGCAGCTGATCGGCGGCGACCGACGGGTCGAGGTAGGCCCCGAGCTTTCGCTTGAGGTAGTCCGACGCCCGCTTGCGCCACAGGAAGCCCGGGTCCTTGCCGCTGACGTGGACGAGCCCGTCGCCCAGGATCAGCTCGCCGTCGATGTGGACCACGAGGTACTTGCCGCTGAAGTGCCCCCGGTCGCCGTTCCAGCTGACCGCGATGCCGTGGCGGTTCTGCAGATACTGGCCCAGCCGTCCGAGGCGCGCGCGAGCGTCTTCCTTTTCGAGCTGGTGCGGGTAGTCGAACTCCATCCCGCGCGAATGTAGCAAGCCCGCAGGCGCGGGCGCGCTACGGCGTGCGGGATTTCTCCGGCCGCGGCGCGGTCGGGGCCGCCTCGGCGGGCGCCGGCGCGCCGCCCTGGTCCGCCGCCTGCCCCTCCGCCGGAGCTTCGGGCGCCTCCGGGTGCGTGCGGCAGCGCTCGAGGTCGTCCATGCTCGCCGCCGCGACCGCGCAGCGCCGGGTCTCGGGGGTCCACTTCTTCTCCTCGCACTCCTTCACCAGCGCCTCCTTCACCAGCGGGATGAGGCTGAGCGCCTTGTCCTTCTGTGCCGCGGCGTCCTTCTGCGCCGCGCCGTCGGCCGCAGCCGCCGCGGCGGCCGCTGCGCCGGCCGGCTTCTCGATCTCCTTGCGCTGAAGCGTCGCGTAGGCCGCCGCGACCGCCTTGCAGTCCGGGGCGCCGCTCTTTCCGCCGCCCTTGCAGCCGGCGCCGCCGGCGAGCGCGACCCCGACCGCGGCGAGCGCGAGCACGAGCGCGCGCCCGGGCGCGAGGGCGGAGACGCGCGCGCCGGCGCGTGGGATGCGGTGTTTCATCGATCGTCTACCTCCGCGCCGATTGAACCGCATGACGCCCGGCTTGTCAGCAACCCGCGGCGTCGGCGCGCGAGGCGCGTGCTATGTGTGAACGCCATGGCGCGCGAGAGCGACGTCTCCATCGCGTGTGCCCTGGTCGTCGCCGCCTGGCTGGTCGGGCTCGCCCCCGTGCTCCTCGGCGGACGAACGTTCGCCGGCGAGCCCCACCTGGCCGGCTCGATGCCCTGGTACGACCGCGTCGCGACCTCGATCGCCGGCGGCCACTTCCCCGAGTGGGACGACGCCAGCGGCCTCGGCGCCGCGATGGCGCTCGAGCCGGGCCGGCCGCTCGCCTATCCGCCGGCCTGGCTGGCCGCCGCGCCGCCGCGTCCGTGGTGCATCGACGCGCTCCTGTCCGCGCACCTCCTCCTGTTCGGCATCGGAGCCGCGCTGTGGTCGCGGCGGCTAGGAGCCGATCCGATGGGCGCGGCGATCGCCGGGGGCGCGGGCGCGCTGTCGGGCGCCGCGACCGGCGCCCTGGTCGGGGGCGGTGGGCTGTGCGCCGCCGCATGGCTGCCGTGGGTCGGCTGGGCGGCGGATCGGCTGGCGGCGCGGTCGCGCTCGAGGCGGCGCGCGGTCGGGGGCGCGCTCCTCCTGGCCGCGCTTTTCGGCGCCCACTGGCTCGCCGCCGGCGGCGCGGTCGGCCCCGCGCTCGCCGCGCCGGCGGTGGCGGCGGCCGCGCTCGTGGCCCGCGCGCCGGCGCGGGCGCGGGCCTGGCTCGCGCTCGCGGCCGCGCTGGCCGCCGGCCTCCTCCTGAGCGCGCCGGCCTGGCTGCCGGCCGCCGCGGCGGGCCGGCTCGGCGCCGGCGGGTTCACCGCCGGTCCAGTTTTCCGGCCAGCCGATATTCCGGCCCTGGCGCTGGCGCTGTGGGCCGCGCTGGCCGGCGGCGCCCCGGTCCGCCGGCTGGCGGTCGCCGGCGCGGCGCTCGCGCTGCTCGGCCTCGCCGCCTCGGCGGACGGCTTCGCGCCCGCGGCCGCGGCCATCGCCGCCGCGCTGGCCGGCGCCGGCGCCGCGCGCGCGGCGGCCGTGTTCGAGCGGCCGGGGCGGTGGGCGCGCTGGCGCGCCGCGGCCGGCGCGCTCCTGGCCACCGCCATCGTCGGGCCGCTCGCGGTGCGCGCCTGGCGCACGCCGCTCGAGGCGCGCGATCGCATCGAGCGGCCGCCGGCGCTCCTGGCCGCGGCGGCGAAGGGCGACGCGCCGGTGCGCCCCAGGATCGCCTGGCCCGACCAGCCGTACCGCGACGACGCCGACGCGCCGCCCGACACCGGCGCGCGCTTCGGCTTCGCGTACGTCCCCGGCCGCGACCGCGATCGCGATCCGCTGCTGTCGCGGATCTGGCGGCTGTCGCTCGCCGGCGCCGCCGAGCGCCTGCTCGACCTCTACGACGTCGAGTACGCGGTCTTTCCAGCCGGGGCCGCCGCCCCCGCGGCGATGCCGATCGCGGGCCGCTCGCCGGGCGGCGACCGCGTCCTGGTCGAGAACCGGCAGCGCCGGCCGCGCGCGTTCGTCGCCCCGCGCTGGACCTGGCACGCCGACCAGGAGCAGCTCGCGCGCCAGCTGTTTCCCGCCGCGTCGGATCAGCGCGGCTCGCTCGCGCTGGCCCAGGTGCGGCTCCTCGGGGCCGGGCCGCCGTCGCCCGCGCCGCGCGCCGGGCCCGAGCCCGCGCTCCCATGCGCCATCGCGTCGGCGCGCCCCGAGGACGTCGAGCTCACCTGCCGCTCGACGACCGGCGGCTACGCGGTGCTGCTCGACCGCGCAGCGCCGGGATGGACCGCCGAGCTCGACGGCGCGCCGGCGCCGATCCTCACCGCCGACCTGGTCGCCCGCGCGGTCGCGATCGGCCCCGGCCTGCACCGGCTGCGCTTCGTCTACCGCACGCCCGGCCTGCGCCTCGGCGCGCTCCTGGCCGGCGCGGCCTGGCTCAACGCCCTGGCCCTCGCGCTCCTCCTCTACCGGATGCGCGGTCAGCCGCGCGCCAGCGTGGTGCCGATCGAGCCCGGCTGATCGATCGCGCGCAGGAGGTCGCCGGCCGCCAGGTCGCCGACGATGTGGATCGACCCCACGCGCCCGGTGTCGAGCACCGCGAGCGACTCCTCCAGCTTCGGGATCATGCCGCCGCGCACGATCCCCTCGCTGACCGCCGCCCGCGCCTGGGCGGCGGTGAGCAGCGGGATGCGCGAGGTCGGGTCGTCGATGTCGCGCAGCACGCCCGGCGCTCCGGTCACCAGCACCAGGTGGTCGACGCCCATCGCCTGCGCCAGCTGGTTGGCGATGATGTCGGCGTTGATGTTCAGCACCTGGCCGCCGACGTCGGCGCCCAGGCAGGCGAGCACCGGCACGTAGCCGGCGGCGGCGAGCAGGTCGAGCAGCTCGCGGCGAAAGCCGACCACGTCGCCGACCAGACCGAAGTCGATCGGCTCGGCGCCTCCCCCCGAGACCACGCGCGGCGGCCGCCGCACCGCCTCGATGACCAGCGAGCTGGCCCCGTGCAGGCCCACCGGCCGCGCCCCGGCCGCCACCAGCGCGGCGCACAGGTCGACGTTGACCTGGCCGGCCACGATCATCTTCATGACGTCGAGCGCCGCCTGATCGGTGATGCGTCGGCCTGCCACCACTCTGGGCTCCTGGCCCAGCGCGCGCTGCAGCGCGGTCGCCTGCGGACCGCCGCCGTGGACCATGAACACGCGCTCGCCGCGCGTCGCCAGGGTCGCCACGTCGTCGGCCACCGCGCGCAGCCCGCTGCCGCCGACGATCTCGCCGCCGATCTTGACCACCAGCTGGCGCGCCGTCGCCGCCGCCGGTGCCGCGGCGCTCACGGCCAGCTCCCCGGGTCCTCGAGCGAGAGGCGCTCGTCCAGGCCGAGCACGAGGTTCATGTTCTGGATGGCCTGGCCGGCTCCGCCCTTGATGAGGTTGTCGATGGCCGAGAACAGGGCCAGCGTGCGCCGGCCGCCGACCGCCGGGCCGAGCGCGAAGCCGACCTCGACGTAGTTGGATCCCGACACCGCCGCCACCTCCGGCAGTCGCCCGGGCGGGCGGCGCACGAACGGCTCGCGCGCGTAGCTCTCGTCGAACAGCGCCGCGATGCGCGCCTCGTCGACCTCGGCGCCGAGCTCGACGAACGCGCTGACGAAGATGCCGCGGCTGAGCGGCGCCGAGACCGGCACGAAGCGGAGCTCGAGCTCGGGCGCGCCGGCGTCGGACAGGGTCTCCTCGATCTCCGGCGTGTGCTGGTGGACCAGCGGCTTGTAGGTGCGCAGGTTGACCGCCCGCACCGGGTGATGGGTGCCGGCCGACGGCGCGGCCCCCGACCCGGACGAACCGGTGATCGCCGTGATGTGCACGACCGCGCCCGGGCCGCGCAGGAGCCCGCCGCGGGCCAGCGGCATGAGCGCCAGCTCGGTCGCGGTGGCGAAGCAGCCGGGCGAGGCGACCCAGCGGGCCGCGCGGATGCGCTCGCGGTTGAGCTCGGGCAGGCCGTAGACGAACTGGCCGAGCAGCTCGGGCACCGGGTGGGTCGCGCCGTAGAACGCCTTGTACGACCCGGCGCTGCGCAGCCGGAAGTCGCCCGACATGTCGACGATCTTCACGCCCAGCTCGACCAGCTCGGGGACCTTCGCCGCGGTCACCTTGTGGGGCAGCGCCAGCAGCGCCACGTCGCACCCGGTCGCCGCCTCGCGCGGCGAGATGTCCTCGAAGCGCAGGTCGCTGCGCCCGGTCAGGTGGGGATGCGCGGCCCACACCGGCTCGCCCACCATGTCGATCGACGCGACCCGCACCACCTCCACCTCCGGGTGGATGAGCAGCCGCCGCAGCATCTCCGCGGCCCCGTAGCCGCTTCCGCCGATGATGGCGGCCTTGAACCTCTTTGCCATGACTCTCTCGCTCCTCTGGTGCCCTCTGGCCTTCTTTCGCCCAGTGGCTCGCCCCAGCTTAGCAGCCCGCCGCGGGCGGTCCTATACTGCGGGCATGAACGACACGGCCCGACGCGCGTGCGCCGCTGCGGCAGAGTCGGAGAGCGGACTCCTCCCCGTCCTCGAGCGCTGGGTGCGCATCAACTCGTTCACCGGCAACGTGCCCGGCGCCAACCGCATGGCCGACGCGCTCGCCGAAGACTTCGCCGAGCTGGGCCTCGCCTTCACCCGCCACCCCGGCGACGGCCACGGCGATCACGTCGTCTGGCGCACCGCCGCGTGGGAGCGGGCGCCCGAGCGGCGCGTGGTCCTGGTCGGCCACCACGACACGGTGTTCCCGCCCGGCAGCTTCGAGAGCTTCGAGCGAGACGGCGACCGCGTGCGCGGACCGGGCGCGCTCGACATGAAGGGCGGCATCCTGGTGGTGCGCACCGCGCTCCTCGCGCTGGCCGCGGCCGGCGGGCTCGAGCGACTGCCGCTCGCGCTCATCAGCGTGTCCGACGAGGAGATCGGCTCGCCCGGCTCGCGCCCGCTCATCGAGGACCTGGCGCGCGGCGCCCGCGCCGGCCTGGTCTTCGAGTCGGGACGGCGCGACGACTCGGTGGTGACCCGGCGCAAGGGCACCGGCGGCCTCAAGGTGGTCGCACGCGGGCGCGCCGCCCACGCCGGCAACGCCCACGCCGACGGCGTCAACGCCATCTGGGGCCTGGCCCGCCTCATCGATCGCCTGCAGGCGCTCACCGACTACGACCGCGGCGTCACGATCAACGTCGGCGTGGTCGCCGGCGGCGAGGCCAAGAACACGGTCCCGGCGCGCGCGGAGTGCGGGGTCGACATCCGCTTCGTGCACGCGGTGGACGGCAACGACCTGGTCGCGGCCATCGATCGGGCGGCGCGCGCGGTGGCGAGCGAGACCGGGGTCACCTTCTCCCTCGAGGGCGGCGTGCGCCGTCCGCCGCTCGAGCGCACCGACGCCTCGGCGGCGCTGTGCCGCCTGTACGGCGAGAACGCCCGCCGCTTCGGCCTGGGCAGCGGCGAGTGCGGGCTGGTCGGCGGCGGCTCCGACGCCAACACGTTGGCCGCGATCGGCGTGCCTGCCATCGACGCGCTCGGTCCGCGCGGCGCGGGCTTCCACACCCACGACGAGTACATCGAGCTGTCGACGATGGTCCCGCGCGCCCAGGCGCTCATCTACACCCTCCTGGAGCTGGCCGGCGATCAGCTGGACGCCGACGTGTAGTTGCGGATCGCCGCCCGCCACAGCGCGCGGGCGACGGCCGCGAACACCAGCGCGCCGCCGACGCCGGCGAGCGCGGTCTTGCCCTCGAGCGTGCCGAGGATCGCCATGGCCGGGAACGAGGTCATGAGCGCGAGCGGGATGACGAGCGTGAACAGCACGCGCCAGAAGCCGCGAAACACCGCGATCGGCCAGCGCGCGGCGTCGAACACGGCCATGAACAGGTAGACCAGGTTGTCGAGCCGGATGACCCAGAACGACGCGCTGATGATGAGGATCCACAGCGAGTAGAGGACCAGGGCGCCGGCCAGGAGCAGGACGAGCGCCAGCCCCACGTCGGCCAGCGGCGGCGCGCGGCCGAGCATGACGAAGGCCGCGACCGCCAGGCCGAGGCCGCCGACGATGTCGAGCACCTTCCACGGCTCGAACTTCACCGTCGACACCAGGAACTGCGCGTCGGCCGGCTTGAGCAGGAGGTAATCGAACTCGCCCGTGCGGATCTTCTCGACCACGCCGACCAGCGACGGGTTGATCGCGCCGTCGAGCACGCCGCGCAGGACCGTGAACCAGGCGATGACGACCAGCGCCGACGGGAAGTCCCAGCCGGCCACCGTGTCGCGCTGGCCGTAGAGGATGAGGAGCGGCACCAGGTTCCAGGCAAGCCAGTAGAGCGAGATCGCGCCCTCGACGACGAAGTCGATCCGGTACTGCATCGACGTGACCGCCGACGCGCGGACCTGGACGCCGAGGAGACCCGCATAGCGCAGGGCGCGGTTCATCGGCTCAGCTCCCGAACGCCTCGTAGCGGCGGATGCCGGCGCGCCACACCGCCAGGGCCAGCCCGATGACCACGGCGACCCAGGCCCACTGGAGGGCCAGATCGCGCAGCGCCGCCGCCCGCGAGTCGTAGAAGCCGATCGCCAGCTCGACCGGAAACGCCAGCATGTAGCGGAACGGCGCCCAGCCGGCGATCGCCCGCGCCCAGCCGGGCAGGAGCGCGAGCGGCACCAGGTAGCCCGACAGCACGGCGAAGACGCCCAGGTAGGCGTCGAACACCGCCACCGACTTGTCCATGAACAGCGCGGCCGACCCGATCATGATGAGGACGAAGAAGGTGAGGAGCCACGCGCCGAGGAGCGCCGCGATCAAGATGAGCAGCATGACCGGATCGGTGATGATGATGTCGCGCGCGCTGGTGACCAGCAGGATGAGCGCGAAGGGGATGGCCACCAGCGAGCGCAGCGGCACCGACGAGACGTGGGTGGCCGCGTAGGTCACGAACGGGTGCACCGGCCGGAGCAGCCGGAAGCTGAGCTGGCCGCGCCGGATCTCCTCGTTGAGCTGCCACACCACCCACGAGCCGGTCAGGTTGCGCACGATCAGCGCGGCCACGTAGTAGGCGATGAACTCGCGCTGGCCGAAGCGCGCGAACGGCGCCTCCGCCGCCACGCTGGTCCACAGGCCCAGCATGATGAGCGGCAGCGTGGTCGTGAGCATCCAGATCACGAACTCCACGCGGTAGGCCACCGTCTCGGCCACGCCGACGCGCAGCAGCGTGGGCGTGGCGCGCAGGGCGGCGCGCCACGGCGACAGGGCGATCGGCGCGGCGCTCGCCGCCGTCGGCGGCCGGGCCATCAGCCGAGAGGCCCGCCGGCCGCGCTCTCGTGGTCCTCGCCGCCGGGTCCGGCGTCGCGGCGGAACAGCTGGCGCATGATGTCCTCGACCGGCGGGTCCTCGATGCTGAGGTCGACCAGCGGCAGCGCGGCCAGCGAGTGGCTCACGACGTCGCGCAGCCGGTTCTGCGGCACGCGCAGCACGACGCGGCCGCCCTCCGAGCTCACCACCTCGCCCATGCGCTCGAGCTGGTCGGGCGCGATCGGGCCCGACAGCGTGAACGACACCAGCTTGCTCGGGTGCATCTTCCTGACCAGCGCGCGCAGATCGCCGTCGTAGATGAGCTGGCCCTTGTCGATGACGATGACGCGCGGGCACAGCGCGGTGACGTCCTGCATGTAGTGCGAGGTCAAGAGGACGGTGGCCTCGTAGCGCTGGTTGTAGGAGCGGATGAACTCGCGGATGGCGACCTGCATCGACACGTCGAGCCCGATGGTCGGCTCGTCGAGGAACAGGGTGGACGGGCGGTGCAGGAGCGCGGCGGCGAGCTCGCACTTCATGCGCTCGCCCAGCGAGAGCTGACGCGACGGCTTGGTCGACAGGTTCTCGAGGTCGAGGAGGTCCGCGAGCTCGCGCATCGTGGCGTCGAAGTCGGCCCGCGGCACGTCGAACAGCGCGCGGTTGAGGGCGTAGGTCTCGGCCGCGGGCAGGTCCCAGATGAGCTGGTTCTTCTGACCCATGACCAGCGTGATGCCCTTCAGGAATGCGGCCTCGCGCCGGCGCGGCTCGAAGCCGTTCACCACGACCGATCCGGAGGTCGGGTGCAGGAGTCCGGATAGCACCTTGAGCGTGGTCGTCTTGCCCGCGCCGTTGGGTCCGAGGAAGCCGACACGCTCGCCGCGATCTATCCGGAACGACACGCCACCGACGGCGCGGACGGTCTCGTAGGTGCGCTTGAAGATCGATCGAAGCGCCGCTCGCATGCCTGGCTGTCGCCGGTGCACGCGGAACGTTTTCACCAGATCATCGACCCGGATCACCGCGAGAACCTTACCCCCAAAGACCGCGCAAAAAACCTCTTGCCACGGTCGTGGCACGTGCCTAGTGTGGAACTGGATCCGACGTCAGCGCGCTGGCAGAACCAGCCACCGACCGAGACTGGGAAGAACAAGGTCGGTCAGTAAAAGGGGGTGCTGTTGACCGGAGAGAGCCCACCGGGCCTTGCACTGCGCCCTTCGCCATCGCGGCGGAGGGCACGACGGGTCGGCTCGTAGACGCGAGCCCTACAGGTCCGACAGACCTTCCATGCGAGGGTCGGGACAAATGCCACGGGCATAAGACCGGGCGTCGCGGAAAAGGAATTCGATCGCGCGACTTTTCTGCCGAGCCGAGTGAGCGCGAAGACCCGACAATTTCACGAAAGCACAATCTGCTGAGATTGGAGGCGGCGAGCTGGCGAGCTCGCCGCTTCTCTTTTCGGCGCAGCGATCGACCGCGACCGGCGCGGACGGATCAGGGCTTCTCGTCCTTCTGGAAGCGGACGAGCGGACCGGCGTCGATCGGCTTTCCCGCCAGCACCGAGTCGAGCAGCCGCTCGCCGATGCGCGCGAGGTCGAGCAGCCCCTGCACGCGGTCCTCGGCGAAGTCGAGCTGCTGCACCTCGTCGACCCCCGCGGTGCGCCGGCGCTTGCCCAGCTCGACCGAGACCAGCTCGAAGGCCTCGATGGCGGCGTGGATCTGCTGGAGCTCGCGCTCGCGAAACACGCGCGACACCATCTTCCAGATGCTGGTCTCCGGCTCGTAGTAGTCGCGCCGCTCGCCCGGCACCCAGCTCTTCTTGATCGCGCCCCACTTCACCAGCTCGGCCAGCGTCATCGAGACGGCGCCGGTCGACAGCTGCAGCATGCCGGCCAGATCGCCGGCCGAAAGCGGCCGCTCGCTCAGGTAGAGGACGCACCACATCCGGCCCATGTTGCGCTTGAAGCCCCAGAACTCCATGAGGCCGCCGACTGCATCGGCGGCGCGGAGAACCGCTTCGTCCAGCTCGACCTGATTCATGCGGGTGAGGACCGCCGCGCGAGGCGCGGTCCAGAGCCGATTCCACAGCGAGTATACCCTCGCACACGGCGCACCGGCGGGGCGCCGCCCGCCAAATGCCGCGCGCGAGTTGCGGTAGGATGAGCCGCATGGGGCGTGACACGGCTGCCGGGGCCTTCCCCTGGGTCACGAGCCTCGCGCTCGCGGTTCCGGCGTTCGGCCTGGCCACCGCCGGCGCCGCGCTGGGCCTCGGCACTCCGCTCGGCATCGGGCTGGTCGCCGTCGGCGCGCTCTACCTCATCGTCGACCTGGCCTTCCTGCAGCCGCTCATCGACGAGCGGGCGGCGCTCGACCAGGGCGGCGAGCTGGCGGCCCAGCGCTTCCTTCAGCGCGCCCTCGAGGCCGACGACATCCTCGAGGTGTCGGCCGAGTTCCAGCGCGCGGTGGAGTCCGCGCTCGGCGACACCCGCGCGGTGCTGGTCGCGCCCAGCGCGGACGGCGGCGTGCGCATCCTGGCCGGCGGCAGGGAAGAGATGACGCACGAGCTGGGCGACGCGACCAGCGCGTTCCTGTGGCTGGGCGACACGGTCAGCCCGATCTACCGCGCGGAGCTGGAGCGGGACGGCCAGGGCGGCGCCGCCGAGGCCCGCCAGCTCATGTCCAAGCTGGGCGGCGACGTGCTCCTGCCGCTGCGCCACCGCGGGCTGCTGCTCGGCCTGGGTCTCATCGGGCCGCCGGTCGACCCGGGCACCACCCGGCTCGACGCCTTCTACCGCGCGATGCGGGCCTACACCACGGTGGCGGTGGCCAACACGTTCCTCGACGCCGAGGCGCGCGACCGCCGGCAGCTGACCCAGACCTTCGACCTCGCCACCGCGGTGCAGGAGGCGCTCATGCCCGGCGAGCGCCCGGTGCGCCGCCCGAGCTACGCGCTGCGCGGCGTGTACCGCCCGGTGGCGGAGTGCGGGGGCGATCTGTGGTCGTGGCGCGACCTGGGCGACGACCGGGTGCTTCTGCTGGTGGCCGACGCGACCGGCCACGGCGCGGCGCCGGCGCTCCTGGCCGCGGTGGCCAAGGGGACGATCGATGCCTACTGGCAGCTCGACGGCGCCGATCTGGATCCCGGCCGCCTGCTGGCGGCGCTCAACCGGGCGGTGTATCGCTCGGGCCGCCGGCGCTACCTCATGACCGCGTTCGCCGCGGTGGTCGACACCGGCACCGGGCGCGTCACCTTCGCCAACGCCGGGCAGAACTTCCCGCTCGTCATCGGCGGGCGCGGCCTGGAGCAGCTGGTCGCGCGCGGCGACGCGCTCGGGGTCCAGCCGGAGGCGACCTACGAGGCGCTGGGCCGAAATCTGGAGCTGGGCGACAAGCTCCTGCTCTACACCGACGGCTTCACCGAGGCCGGGTCGCCCCACATGGAGCCGTTCGGCGAGAAGCGCTTCCGCGCCCTGGTGGCCGGGCTGGCCAATCAGCCGGCCGTGCGGCTCCCGGACCTCCTGGTCGCGCGGGTCGAGGAGTACGTCGAGGGCACCCCGCTCGGCGACGACATGACCTGCGTCGCCTTCGAGCTGTCGAGCGAGTCATGAGAGCGGCCCGGGCGGTCTCGCGAGGACGGGCACCATGAGCGCCGAGCTGCTCGTGAGCGTCACGCTGGCCTGCGCGCTGGTCATCGTGTGGCTGGCGGTGATGCTGGCGCGGGTCGGCCGGCGCTCGAGCGAGACCGCGCTGGGCGCGATGGCGCGCGACGCGCTGGTCAAGTTCGCCGACCGCGCGCTCGAGCTGGAGACGGTGGGCGACATCCTGGGCAGCGCGCGCGAGGCGGCCTGGCGGCTGTTCGGCTGCCAGCGCGTGGTCGCGTTCGAGGCCGGCGCCGATCGCGGCAGCTGGGACGCCTACGTGCCGGGCGGCGAGACCCTGCCGCCGGTGCCGCCGGCGCTGCGCGGGCCGTTCGGCTGGTTCGTGCACAACCGCGGGGTGGCGGCGCGCGGCGAGTTCGGCGATCGGCGCTTCGGCGCCATGCGCGCGCCGCTGCGCGAGCTCATGGACCGCTACGAGGTCGACGTACTGATCCCGCTGGTCGAGCACGGCCGGCTGCTCGCGGTGGTCGGCATCCTGCTCGGGCGCAAACTGACCGAGCTCGACCGCCAGGTGCTGCTCCAGTACCGGCTCGAGGTGACCGCGGCGTGCGCCAACATCAAGCTGCACCGCCAGGCGGCGCACGTGCTCACCCTGGCCAAGGAGATGGACCTGGCCAGCGCGGTCAAGCTGGCGCTGGTGCCGGACGAGGTCGAGGGCAGCCTGGGCGCGATCTCGTGGGCGGGGCACTACCAGCCGGCCGGGCAGGCGGGCAGCGACTTCTGGGCCGTGTACCCGGTCGGCGGCGGCCGCGCGATGTTCCTCATCGGCGACGCGGTCGGCACCGGGCTGGGCGGGTCCATGGTGGCGGCGGTGGTCAAGAGCTGCTGCGACGCCGTGTACGACGCGTCGCGCGGCAACTCCGACGGCGGCCCGGCGCCGCCCGAGCTGCTCGCCGCGCTCAGCTCCGCGCTGCAGCGCCCGTCGACGCCGAGCCACGCGCGCTGCTTCGCCGCGCTGTTCGATCCGGCCAGTCGACGCGTCCTGTACGCCAACGCCGGGCAGACCTTGCCCTACCGGATCAACTTCGCCGGCCCGGCTGAACATGGGCCGGAACAAGGCGGCGGGCCGGCCGACGATCGGCCGGCACAAGGCTCGGGCGGGACGCAGCTGGGGGTGCTGGCCGGGTCGGGGCCGCTCCTGGGCGACACGATCGATCAGGTCTATCGCGAGAACCGCAGCCCGCTCGGCTCGCCCGAGGTGTTCGTGATGTTCACCGACGGTCTGGTGAAGGCGCGCAGCCGCGAGGGCGAGCCGTTCGGCGAGCGCCGGCTGCAGCGCGTGCTGGCCGCGCAGAAGGATGCCTCGGCGCGCGAGATCCGCGAGCGCATCCTGACCTCGCTGGCCGCGTATCACGACGGCGGGCCGCTGGCCGACGACATCGCGCTCGTCGTGGTGCGCTGCAAGATGTAGCCCCGCAAGATGTAGCCGGGAGCGCGTGCTAACCTAGCGCGCATGGCAGGACCCGATCACCTGTTCCTGCGCGCGTGTCGCCGCCAGCCGACGCCGCGAGTCCCGATCTGGATGATGCGCCAGGCCGGCCGCTACATGGCCGAGTACATGGCGGTGCGCGCCCGGGTGTCGTTCCTCGAGCTGTGCCGGACGCCCGAGCTCGCCTGCCAGGTCACCATGCAGCCGATCGATCGCTTCGGGTTCGACGCCGCGATCCTGTTCAGCGACATCCTGGTGGTGCTGCCGCCGATGGGGCTGGAGGTGGAGTTCGGCGACGGCGGCCCGTCGCTCCCGTCGCCCATCCGCAGCGCGGCCGACGTCGCCCGGCTGGCGGTGCCCGATCCGGTCGACAGCCTGCCCTACGTCATGGAGTCGGTGCGCCAGATCCGGCGCGCGCTGGCCGGGCGGGTCCCGCTGATCGGATTTGCCGGCGCGCCGTTCACCCTGGCCACCTACGCGGTCGAGGGCGGAGGGTCCAAGAACTACGAGAGCACCAAGGGGCTCATGTTCTCGGATCCGGACGCGTTCCACCAGGTGCTCGACCGGCTGGCCCGCACGGTGGCCGCCTACCTGGAGGCGCAGGTCGAGGCCGGCGCCGAGGCGGTGCAGCTGTTCGACAGCTGGGCCGGGATCCTGGCCCAGGGAGACTTTCGCGAGTTCGCGCTGCGCTACGTGCGCCAGGTCGTCGACCTCCTGCGCGCCTCGCGCACCTGGTCGGCGGGCGGCGGCGTGCCCATCATCTACTTCCTGAACGGCTGCGCCCCGTATCTCGACGACTGCGCCGGCTCGGGCGCCGACGTGCTGAGCGTGGACTGGAGGGTCGATCTGTCCGAGGTACGCCGCCGCCTGGGCGATCGCATGGCGGTGCAGGGCAACCTGGATCCGACGGCGCTGTTCGCCCCCGAGGACCGGCTGCGCCGGCGCGTGGCCGAGGTGCTGGGCAGCGCGGGGAGCGCGCCGGGGCACATCTTCAACCTGGGGCACGGCATCCTGCCGCAGACCGATCCGGCGCGCGTGGCGCTGGTGGTCGAGGCGGTGCGCGAGCTGTCGAGCGCGCCGCGCGAGGCGGCATGACCGGGGCGCGGACCCGCAGGGTCGGCGTGGTGGGCGCGGGCATCGCGGGGCTGGCGGCGGCGAGGCGGATCGCGGCGCGCGGCGACGTCGAGGTCGTGGTGTGGGAGGCGTCGGATCGGCCGGGCGGAGTTATCGGGACGTCGACCACGGACGGCTTCACCCACGAGCATGCGGCCAACGGCTTCCTGACCGGTGCGCCCGGCGGGGCGGCCGAGCTGGCCGAGGAGCTGGGGCTCGCGGTCGAGGAGGCCTCGCCGGCGGCGCAGCGGCGCTGGGTGTTCCGCGGCGGCGCGCTGCGGCCGATCCCGAGCGGACCCGGCGATGTGCTGCGCGCCGAGCTGGTGAGCTGGCGCGGTCTCCTGCAGGCGCTGGGCGAGCCGTTTCGCCCGCCGCGACGCGAGGGCCCCGAGGAGACGGTGGCCGAGTTCGCGCGGCGGCGGCTGGGCGACGAGGTGCTCGAGGCGCTGGTGGCGCCGTTCTGCACGGGCGTGTTCGCCGGCGATCCGGACCAGCTGAGCCTGCGCGCGGCGTTCCCCAGGCTGGCCGCGCTCGAGGCCGAGGGTGGGCTGGTGCGGGGCGCCGCGCTGCGCATGCTGCGCCGCGTGTTCGGCCACGACGCCGGCGACGGTGGCGGTGGCGGCGGCGGCGGCGGCGGCGCGCGGAAGCGGTCGCGGCTGGCCGCGCCGGTGGGCGGCATGGGCGCGCTGGTTGCGGCGCTGGCCCGCGAGGTCGGGCCGCGGGTGCAGCTCGGCTGCCCGGCGGTGGCGATCGAGGTCGAGGCGGGAGGGCGGGCGCGCGCGGTGCGGCTGGCCGACGGCAGGCGAGAGCCGTGCGACGCGGTGGTGCTGGCCGCGCCGGCGCCGGCGGCGGCGCGGCTGGTGTCGGACGCGAGCCGCGAGCTGGCCCAGGTGCTGGACGCCATCCGGTTCGCGCCGGCGGCGGTGGTCCACCTGGGCTACCGGCGGGACGAGCTGCGCGCGGCGCCAGGCGCGCTCGACGGCTTCGGCTTCCTGGTCGCGCGCGGCGAGGAGCTGCGCGTGCTCGGCACCGTGTTCGAGAGCGTCCTGTGGCCGGCCCGCGCCCCTGACGGGCACGTGCTCGTGCGCTGCATCCTGGGCGGGACGCGCGACCCGGCGGCGCTCGATCTCTCCGACGGCGAGCTGGTCGAGGCGGCGCGGCGCGATGTCGACCGCGCCGTCGGTCTGGGCGCGCGGCCGGTGCACCGGCACGTGGTCAGGTGGCCGCGGGCGATCGCGCAGTACAACCTCGGTCACCTCGATCGCGTGGCCCGGGCCGAAAAACTGGCCGACGAGCTCGGCGTGGTCCTGGCCGGCGCGAGCTATCACGGCGTGGCGGTCAACTCGTGCGCCGCCGACGCGTCGCGCGTGACCCACCGGATCGCGGCGCGGCTGGGCCTCGCCATCGCGGTGGCCCTGGCCGGGGCGAGCGGGGCGGCGTCCGGGTGCTCGAGCGGGGCCGCGCCGACCACGCCGGAGGCGCTGGCGCCGACGAGGGACGCGGGGCGGGCAGGGCAGCGCGCGGGCGCGGGGGGCACGGCGGGCGGCGAACGGTCCGCGCCCAGACAGCCTCCGCCTCCGCCCGGCTCGGTCGAGGTGGCAGTGGAGTGGCTGAGCCCGCCGCCCGAGCTGGTGGCTCCGGCCGGGCGAAACCGGTGCGGAGCGGTGAGGCGGCCGCCGCTGGTCGTCAACAGCCTCGGCGGCGTCGAGGGCGCGCTGGTCCGCCTCGAGGGCGTGCCGGCGGCTGCGGCCGCGAGCGCGGACGGGGGCGGGGGCCGGGACAGGCGCGGGGACCGGGACAGGCGCGCGGATCGGGACAGGAGCGCGGATCGGGACGATGGCGGGGACCGGGACAAGCGCGCCGATCGGGACGATGACGGGGACCGCGACAATGACGGCGACCGGGACGGGGACGGGGGCAGCGGAGAAGATGGAGACAGGGGCGCCGGCAGCGAGCGCGACATCGCGGGCGGCGATCGCGACAGGGACCGCGACCGGGGCAAGAGCAAGGGCAAGAAGAAGCCCGAGGCGGCGGAGATCGCCGTGCGCCGGTGCCAGGTGGAGCCGCGGGCGCTGCGCGCCGCCGGTCCCGGCTCCGAGCTGGCGCTGACCAGCTTCGACGAGGAGCGGCAGGACATCGCGCTCGACGCGGTCCCCGAGGGCAAGGGCGAGGCGGCGCGTATCGCCCGCGTGCCGCTGGTCCTGGTCGGCCAGCGGGTCGAGCTCGAGCTGGCCAGGGCCGGCCTGGTCCGGGTGACGAGCGCGGCCGATCCCGAGTCGCCCGCGTGGATCGTGGTGCCGGAGCAGCCGTACGTCGCGGTGTCCGACGAGCGCGGCCGCGTCCACTTCGACGGCGTGCCGGCCGGCCGCTACCAGGTGAGCGTATGGCATCCGCCGGTGGCGGCGAGCCGGCCGCCGCTCACCGCGCGCGCGGCGATCGAGGTCGGGCGCGGCAGCGGGGTCAGCACGACCGTCTCGCTGGCGCCGGGTCAGGCGGCGGCGCATCGCTGACGTGTCGTCCCGGCTGGTCCAGCTCGAGGATGCGCTGTGGCGCGCGGCCGAGGCGAGCGTGCCGCCGGCCGCGCTGGCGCCGGCCGAGCTCGCCCGCGCCGTGACGCTGCGCTCGCGCCGCTACACCAGCGAGCGCGAGCTGCTCGACGAGCCGCTGGCCGGTCACGCCGGCGCGGCCGACCTCGCCGCCCGCGCGCTCTTCTTCGGCGTGGCCGATGCGGCCAAGGTGAGCGTGCCGCTGGCCGAGCTGGACCGGTCCGCGCCGGTGCCGGCGCGGGCGCCGCTGCGCCTCCTCGACCTCGGCGCCGGGGCCGGCGCCATGACCCTCGGCACCGCGGCCCACCTGGCCGCCGGCGGGCGCGCCGTCGATCTCTCGGTCGTCGCGATCGATCGTGACCGCGCTGCGCTGTCCCTGTTCGCCGGCGCGGCCGGCCATCTGTCGCTCGCCGTGGGCGGGCGCATCGAGCTCGAGCACCGCGCCGAGCTCCTGCGCGACGCGCGGCTCGAGCCGGGCGGCTTCGACCTGGTGGTGGCAGGCGGCGTGATGAACGAGCTCGACGAGGCGACCCGGTTCGCGCTGGTCGAGCGCGCGCTGGCCGCCCTGGCCGACGGCGGCGCGCTGGTCATCGTCGAACCGGCGCTGCGCGAGACCAGCCGCGACCTCCACCGGGTGCGCGATCGCGTGCTCGCGGCCGGTCTCGGCCACGTGTTCGCGCCGTGCACGCGCACCGCCGCGCCCTGTCCCGCGCTGGCCCGCGAGCGCGACTGGTGCCACGAGGACCGCCCGCTGGCGCTGCCTCCGCGCGCGTCGCGGCTGGCCCAGGTGACCGGCCTGCGCGACAGCGGCATGAAGTTCTCGTACCTGGTGCTGCGCCGCGCGGCCGACCCGCTGGTCGCCTCGCCGGCCGACCGCGCGGCCCTGCGCATCGTGTCCGCGCCCAAGCGGCTCAAGGGCCGACGTGAGTGCATCGGCTGCGGCGACTCCGGCTGGGTCGACCTGCGCCTCCTGTCCCGCCGCCGCAGCGACGCGAACCGCGCCTTCGAGCGACTGCGCCGCGGCGACGTGCTGGTGATCGACCGGGCCGGCCTCGAGGACGAGCGCCGCGACCTCCGCGAGGACGAGGCCGCCGAGCGCGTGGCGATCGACCCGGCCGGGTGAATCGCACGGGCCCGCGGCCTCCGCGTCGCCGACGGGTCGGGCTCGGCGGATGAGCGCGCGGCGCGCGCGGACGCCGTCGTCGCCGCGCCCGGTCAGCGCGAGCGCCGCCGCCGCCGTCGTCGCCGGCTCACTCGGAGCGCGAGCGGGGCGCGCGGGCGCCGTCGTCGCCGGGCTCTGCCGGGAGCTCGTCGGTGTCGGCCGTCTCGATCGGGCTCGGAGCGCCCGCGGGGCCCGCGTCCTTGCGATCGCGGTTGCCGCGGCCCTTGGGGTCGGGCTTGCCGCGGGCGCGTCGGCCCTTCTTGCCGCTCGCCTCGGCGTCGTCGTCGCTGTCGTCCGCGTCGCCGGACGCATCGCCGGCCGCCGCGGGCTCGTCGTCGCCGTCGGCGTCCTCGCTCGCAGACTTGTCGACCGGCGCCTTGTCCTTCGCCGCCGCCTTGCCGGCGGTCCTTGCGGCCGGGTCGGAGTCGCGGGCGTCACTCTTGCTTGCCGATTTGTCGGCCGGCTTGTCTGCCGACTTTTCTGGCTTGTCGGCCGACTTGTCGCCGGCGGGCGCGCCGTTGCCGGCGATCGGACCGCGGCCCGGCTCGGTCCCTCGTTCGGACACGGGCGCCGTGTCGTCGCGCGAGATCTCGTCCGGCACGGCCTCGCCGTCGGCCACGGCCGGCATGTTGCCGGTGTCCTCGTAGCCGACCCGGCGGGGAGCCTCGAGATCGTCGTCGCCGTCCTCGGGCACCGCGACGTCCTTGGTCTCGAGCACCTCGAGCACGATGCCGGTGATGTTGTCGTGGCCGCCGCGGTTCTTGGCCACGGTCACCATCTTGAAGATCGCCTCGTCAGGATCGTTGTCGCTGACGTAGTCGGATACTTCCTGCTCGAGCGGGAAGTAGTCGTGCAGGCCGTCGGAGCAGAGCAGCAGCCGATCGCCCGGCCTGAGCCGCACGTGCGCCATCTCGACGCCGACGTCGGGCGCGACGCCGATCGCGTTGACCAGGATGGTCCGCAGGGGCGAGATCTGCGCCTCCTCGATCGACAGCTTGCCCTCGATGACCAGCACCTCGGCCACGGTGTGGTCGGTCGTGATCTGGGCCGCGCGGTGATCGCGCACGAGATAGGTGCGACTGTCTCCGACATGGGCCACGAAGGCCTCGCTGCCGGCGATGAGCACGACGTCGAGCGTGGTGCCCATGCCCTGCTTGTCGGTCTCGGCGGCGCCGCGCTGAAAGACCGACTGATGCGCCTGACGCACTGCGTTTTCCAGCGCGCTGACGAGCGACCGACGGCCCTGATCGGTGGGGCCGCGCGCAAAGTTGCCGATCTCGTCGCGCGCGCCCTCGAGTGCCTCGGTCACCGCCTCGACCGCCATCTTGCTCGCGACCTCGCCGGCGGCGTGGCCGCCCATGCCATCGGCGACGATGAAGAAGTCGCCGTCGGGGTCGGCGTAGGCGGAGTCCTCGTTGTGATCGCGAATCACACCCACGTCAGTGAGCATGGCGCTGCGTTGACGAATTCTCGGATGTCGCGCCTCGCTCGCCATGGGTGCGGAGTTCTCCGCCACGACCGATCGCTGTTTTCCCACGGCAGTACCCCCATTGTCCAGGGTGCCCAGGTCCGTAGAGGCGCGATTTCCCGGCAATACGGCCGATCAGGTGCCGGTCACACCCTCGAGACGGAGTTGACTCGGGGGGTGAGCAGACGACAGGACCAGCTCGCGACCCAAGTCACGAGACTCGATGGCCACATCCGGAGGCGGCCGCCCGGCTCCGGCCAGCGCGGCGCCCGCCCGTGCAAGGCGCCTCCCGGCCAGGCGCACCGCCTCGAGCTCGCGATCGACGGCGATGAAGCGCCGGCCCAGCCGCTGGGCGACGACCGCGGTGGTCCCCGAGCCCGCGAACCAGTCCGCCACCATCGCCCCGGGGGCCGACGCGGCCGACAGGATCCGCTCGAGCAGCCGCTCCGGCTTCTGCGTGGGCCAGCCGGTCCGCTCGCGGTCGCCGCGGTTGAGCGTCTCGATGTCGGTCCACCAGTCCTCCGGCACCTTGCCGCGATCCACCGGGTAGCGGTAGACGCGGCCGGTGCGGCGATCGGTCTTCTCCTGCACCAGCTCGCCGCCGGCGCCGCGCACGACGCGCATGTGCGAGGCGGGCTTGCGGGCGACGCGCACCGCGTCGGGGAAGAAGGCGTGGTCGGCGGTGCGCGCGTACCAGAGGATGGTGTCGTGCTTGCGGCCGAACGAGCGCCGGCTCTTGCCGCCGACCGAGTAGCACCAGGCGATCTCGTTGACCAGGCGGGCGCGCCCGAACAGGCGGTCGAGCGCCACCTTCACATAATGAGAGGCGCGGTAGTCGAGGTGGACGAAGACAGAGCCGTGCGGGCAGAGGAGGCGGCGGCTCTCCGCCAGGCGCGGCGCCAGCCACGCCACGAGCTCCTCCGGATCGCCGCCGGGGTCCCCGTAGCCTGCGCCGCCGCTCCCGCGCCGGCGCCCGCCGGTGCCGAACGGCGGGTCCATATAGATGAGGTCGAGCGAGCCATCGGGCAGGCCGCCCATGACCGCGAGGTTGTCGGCGTGGACCAGGCGATCCGGTGAATCGGAGCCGGAACCGCCGAAGCGAAGCATGGCTGCAACGTTGAGCACGGCAGCTTCTCAACCTACCATCCGGGCCTGATGAGCTTCGGCAGGTGGTACCCGCTCGACCAGGCGGCGGCGCACGCGCCGGCCGGGCCGGGCGTGTACCAGGTCCGCCTCGCCAGCGGGCTGGTCGCGTATCCGACCGGGCGCAGCGCGATGATCCAGTACGGCGCCGCGGCCGACGTGAGGGCGGCGGTGGAGGAGCTGGCCCGGGCGCACGAGGGACGCGAGTGGCTGTGCCGGTTTGCCGATCAGGCCGACGCGGGCGCGGCGGCAGGGCCCGATGCTATGTTGGCGGAGCTCCTGTCTGCGTTCCGGCGCCGCTTCGGCGCGCCACCCGGATTCCCGGAATGAAGCTGATCGAGACCGATAGCCCGCACGGCGACGAGGAGGTGGCGGAGGTCCCCAGGCCGCCGCGCCCCGAGCGCCGGCGCGTCTATGTGTCGCTGGCCCTGACCCTCGGCGTCCTCGCCGCCACGGTGGGCGCGGTCTACCTCGCCTTCCCCAAGCGGGACAACGAGGTGCTGCACGCGGCCCTGGATGCGCACCGCGAGGGTGGGCCCTACGAGCTCGAGGCGCCGAGCGTGTCCGAGCTGGGCGCCTGGACCGTGGGCGTGGTCGGCCACAAGGTGCCGTGGCCCGAGGCACCGGGCCTCGAGATCGTGGGCACCCGGCGGCTCCACGTGCTGAAGCGCCCGGCGGCGCTGGCGCGCTACCGGGCCGACGGGGACGAGATCTCGGTCATGGTCCTGCGCGCGCGCGACGCGCCGCCTCGCACCTATCACCGCTCCGACGGCGGCTACCTGGCGGTGTCGTGGCGGCGCGGCCCGTGGACCTTCGTCGTGGTGGGCCCGGCCTCCGACGCCGACCGCTGGAAGCGCCGCTTCGGCGCGCCGTAGCCCGGAGCGAGGCCGCGTGCTCGGCGCGCGGCTCAGTTCGCGCCGTCGTCGCCGTCGTCGCCGTCGTCGCCGTCCTCGCCGCGCTCGG
>Ga0126377_10000633_pt1 | contig 21684 bp, 16 predicted proteins | sample PanSoiMetPlot_22_FD_92647 | JGI IMG/M metagenome (GOLD analysis project Ga0126377, IMG submission 92647) | Tropical forest soil microbial communities from Panama - MetaG Plot_22 | ecosystem: Environmental > Terrestrial > Soil > Tropical forest > Bulk soil | place: Panama | collected 2016-02-17 | reverse complement strand
TCGATAACGAGCGGCCGGATGAGCTGTTCCTGAACTCAGAGGGACACACCTAGGATGTGCGCTTCCTCCCCGGCCGCATGATTGGACACGTGGCTGGACAACAACACGCAGCGGCCGCCGCGCTGGAGGCGCAACGGCAAACCAAACCGCGGAGAAGCGCGGCGCAGCTTGGGCGAGAGAGCGTGTGGGAGAAAGGCATTAGTCGAGAGGCCACGTTGGGCGAAGCATAATGCCCTGTGGAAGCCCGTCAAGATCCAGGCCTGGAAGCCGGGGAAGGCGCGGCCCGTTACACGCGGACCGGTGTTGAGACTTTTCTCATCGCCGTCGGCGGCCGGATGTCGAGCCCGCCGCGACTCGATCGTGACATGCGCCCGGGGTTTGTATCGCGATCGTCGCCGGCTTGTCGCCCGGCATCCGCGATGACTGTGACGAGCGATGTCCATCGTGGAGCGCTCACTGCAGTTTCCACCCTTCCTCTGTTGCATGGGGGTATTCTCGATGAACAAACGCATTGCATTGGGATGGTCGCTCGTCGGCGTTGTGGCCGTCGCATGCTCACCGGACAGCGTAACCACGCCGAAAAACGACGAGGGAGCGTTCAGGGAGTCAGGTGTCGCACTCGACCTGATCCCGCCAGGCCAAACGATCCCGTTCATTCCGGTAGCGTCGTCCGCGGCGTGCACCGTCGGCGGGAGAGGCGGCCAGCAACTCGTGCTCCCGCAGGGCTACATCTACTCGGTAGTTGCCAGCCAAGGCCCCGGCTTCGGCGACAACGCCGACATGAACACGATGAGCGAAGGTGGACCGAACAAGGGACGATTCCTGTATCGCACGCATGAAGTCAACCCCAACGGCAGCGTGTCCGTGACGGATCTCGTCACGGGGGCCTCGCGTATCCTTGCGCAGCGCATGGATTGGGAGCGCTTCGACGGGATCGTGTGGACGCCGTGGAACACGATTCTCGCGGCGGAAGAGGTGAACCCGTCTTCTCGGGCCGACCCAGATGTACCGCAAGCCACCGGGGGCCTCGTCTACGAGATCGATCCGGAGACTGGTGTGGTGACCGTGCGGCCCGCGCTCGGCGCCATGGCCCACGAGGGCATACGCATTGGGTCGGACGGCAATGTCTATGAGGGAGAGGACGACGGCCCGGGTCACGTGTTCAAGTTCGTCCCCGATACCAAGGGCGATCTTTCGTCAGGCCAGTTGTACGCGCTCAAAATCACGAACGATGTCGGCGACCGCACTGGGGACGCCGTGTGGGTCCCGCTGGACCGGAATGCGGTGCAGGTGAATGCGAACACCGAAGCCATCGCGAAGGGCGCGACCGGCTACAGTGCTGTCGAAGACCTCGAGATCGGTTCGTCGACCGGCGACGACCACCGCGGGAATCACACGCTGTTCGTTGCCGTGTCCGGAGAGGATCGCATTCTGGCAGTCGATCTCAATGGTCACGGTTCCGCGGACGTCGTCGTGTCCGACTACGTTCGCAAAGGAGTCAACGCGCCCGCGGATTTCGATTCTCCCGATAACGTGGCGCTCGACAGGTCGGGCAACCTCTACATCACGGAAGATCCGGGTGGTTCCGCGCCGTCGAAGACGTTGGGCGACGACGTCTGGTTCGCGCCGTTCAACCAGCAGTCTGGCGCACAAGCGCTCCCGATTCAACGGTTCTTCTCGATCACGGATTGCAACGCCGAGCCGAGTGGGCTCTACATGAGTATCAGCAACAGGACGTTGTTCGTGAGTCTTCAACACCGTGGCGGGGACGGGGCAGATCTGACCGTTGCGATTCAGCGACTACCCGACGTGAGCTTCAACAGAATCAGAGGGAACTAGCGGTTGAGGATGATGCGAAGGCACAGAGGGTTCCCTCTGTGCCTTCGCAGCCTGCGCCGCCTCTAAAACGCCCATCGCAGCGAGACCGCGCCCGATCCGTATCGCCACCGCGACCCGCCGGTGGCGAGCTCGCTCCCGATCCGCGCATCGTACGCCTCGCCCTCGAAACGGAGCTCGCGACCCGGTGCGAGCGGGATTCCGAGCGATGCCCAACCGCGAAGCGCCGGCGCCCACGCGCTCGCCGCTGCTCCCCACTCGGTGACTTGCTGTCTGCCGACGCCGACATCGAGCGCGAACGTGAGACCGCCCTCCGTTTCCATTTCGCGGTAGCCGCCGACCTCCAGCGTCCGTGCCTGGCGCGGTGCGAAATATCCCGTTGCGGAGGCATGAGCATATGTGAATTGCTGACCACCCAGGGTGATCTCGCCGTCCAGAAACTTCCCAACGAGGCGCGCGCCGAACGTCGCGCGCGAGTTGTCGTCCACCACCGAGCGAATCGAAGCCATGCGGGCGAGTCCGCGAACCGCAACAGGTCCGACAAGCCGCTGCTCGCCTTCGGCACCGACTTCGCTTCGTTGCACCTGGTTGTGCACGAGCAGTGGACTCGCGTCGAGCAGCGAGTGCGTCGCGCGAAGATCGAGGCGAGTGCGCCCTCCCACGTCGCGCCATTGGTAGCGCAAACGGCCCGAGGGAAAAAGTCCCGTGCTTCCCGAGCCGATCACCAGCAGGGGCAGTTGGCCTTGCGCTTGACCCTCGCCGCGACCAGGCGGCGGTACGAGTACCGTCGTCGTGTCGCCAGGCGTTACCAGGAAACCGCCTTGAAGGTCGACGCGCATCGTGGCGGTCGGTGCCCAGGTTACCGATGCTCGGCCTTCGCTCAAGCGAGTCGATCGAACGCCGTCGCTCGTGCGTCGGACGCCGCCGCCAACCGCGAGACCTACGCCTTCTCCGGCGACGATGCCTGCGTTGGCACCAGCGGACGTGATAGAGATGCCGTCGCTATCTCGACTCCCGCTCGCTTGCGGTTCGAGCCGCGGCGCGATCTGCGCGTGCAGCGCCACGAGTTGGCGCTTCGTGCGCTCATCGGGCGCGACCTGCTGCGCGCGCTCGAGTGCCGCGATCGCTGCATTGGGCCGCCCCGCGCGCCGATACTGCGCGGCGAGCTCGCGCTGGGCCGCGTCGTCCTTCGGATGTGTCGAGGTCCATCGTACGTAAGCGGCGATGGCCGCGTCAGTGTGTCGCGCCGCGGCGAGCATGCGCGCCCGACCGATGTGAACGTCGCCCGAATGCGGTTCCAGTCGCTCGGCGGCGTCGAAGGCATCCAGTGCGCCGGAGACGTCGCCCGCACGGCCCCGCGCCGTGCCGAGTGCGATGAACCCCCACGCGTCGCTCGGGACGAGCGTGGTATAGCGCTCGAGTAGTGACGCGGCTTCGCGAGGAGAGTCCTCGAGCATTTTCGCAAGCATGTACAGCGCACGCGTGTTGTTCGGCTCAGCGGAAAGCACGGCCCGATATTGGCGCGCGGCCCCCGAGGCATCCCCGGCGCTGAAGAGCGAATCGGCGAGGCGATTCGATGGTACCCGAACCAGGACCGGTCCAGTGCTGCGCGCCTGGGCGTGCACCGCATGCTTTGCTGTGCTCGTCAGCAAGAGCGCGACAGCAATCGAGCGTTTGAAGTCGCGCGTCATGGATCTCGGCGCAACCGTGCGTATTGACCGGCGTTGATTCGCGTCCATCCACCGGTGCCGGTCTCGAGATACTCTCGCGCGTCCGGATGTAGGAGCGAATCAGGTAGGCGACCCTTCGCCGCGGGCATTGGCGTGAGTTGCTGGACCGGAATGCCCCCGCGCCGGCGAACCACGAGGTGCGCGACGCGCACGGCGAGAATCAAGATCGCAAGCATCCCGAGCGACATCGCAAACACACTCACCCTGAGCACATTGTGCGGCGCCGCCAACTTTCCGACGCCGGCTCCTGTCTTCGCGAGCAGGGTAGGCGTCAGCACGTGACCGAGGACCCATCCTGTTGCCCAGAGGGCAACGAGAATGCCGGCCGCGAGTGACCATTGTGTCGCGACCTTGGCCCACCGCTCCACGTTGCTTTCGCCACGCGCGGTCCTGACGGCCTCGCGCACAGGCATGAGCAACGCGCCGATCAGGTAGAAGATTCCACCGAAACCAACACCGGGAATACCGACAGTCATGTCAGCGACCTTTGGCCTGAGGTGCCGTGTGATTCATCGGTCCGCACTCGGCTCTCTGTGTCAAATGAAGCATGTCCTTCGATTGTCGTGGATGTGCAGATACTCAGCGCGGCACATCGACGTGTCGCATGCGGCACTGCTTACCCTTCAAGGCGCTTGCCGTTCGCGCGAACACTAACTGGTTGCCCGTCGTCGTGCTCGATGTGTGTGCGCTAGCTCACACTGTCCGCGGCCCGCGGATCGAACCTGTTGCAGAAGAATGCCGGCGAGCCAAAAATCGTTCACGCGTCGTCGATCGCACTATATGTCGCGTCGGACGCGACGTGCGATGCCACCCACCACGCCTAGGACGAACACCGTGGCAATCACGCCGAGCACGATTTCGGCAATGGAGTAGAACATCGAGTCATTGGCCTGTTGAGGGTAGTCGACACTTCTTCGGTCCCTGCATCGGATGACGCGGAGCTCCACCCACGAGAGTCGCGGCTGTTGCAGACGCAGGAATCATGCTTCAAGGAGGTCGTACGCGCGCGTCAACTCTTCTTAGCGGCCAAAGTGACGCCGCCAGTTCAGCGCCGCATCAGGGGAAGACTTCGGTCGGCGCTGGTCAGCCAGCCTTTACAGATCTCCAATCGAGATCTCCTCATCGGCTTGTTGAGCGAGGGCGAAAGCATCGCGCACGCAATTCTCACCGATAATTGGAGTCGAGGTTCGCACCGTGTTGGGCGACTGAGCTTCGCGAACTCGGGCGCGACGCGTCGCACGAGGATCGACCCGCTGACACACGAGTCATATGCGCGGCGGCCCGATCAGGGCCGTCGCGGCGACGATGAACCACTTACTTGCCCTGTTGGTGGTGTCGGACTTGCGCGACAGCCGTGCCTCAAGGCGCTTTCGCATTTCACTGTTGACGAATGAGCTTGCCAGTTGTTGCCGCAATCGTCGCCGCACTCGTGAGTGTGGCGGCAACCCCTGCAATCGCGCGTTTGGCGATTGCGCTGCGCTTATACGATCGCCCGGGAGACAAACGCCGGATCCACACGACTCCGGTGCCGAGATTGGGCGGAGTCGCCATCTTCGCAGCCTTTACGACGGCGCTCGGCGTCGTCTATCTACTCGGCGGCGATGACCCTGCGGTCTATAACGCCTCGCGATTGTTGTGGGCGCTCTGTCTCGGAGGAGGTGTCTCGTTCCTCGGCGGTGTCTTTGACGACATCCGCGGAATTCGACCACTGGTCAAACTCGGCGCCCAAACGATTGGCGCGGTGATCGCGTACGCGTTCGGCTGCCGGGTCGAGACCGTTGGCGTTGCCTCGTGGGTCTTGCCGCTGGGCTGGGCGTCGTTTCCAATTACGCTCATTTGGATTGTTGGAGTAACCAACGCGCTCAACCTCATTGACGGACTTGACGGTCTCGCAACGGGGGTCGCGCTCGTCGCACTCTGCACGGTCACGGTCGCCGCCGGATTGCTCAGGAATAACCTCGCGGTGATCCCGGCTATGGCGCTGATTGGAGGGCTCGTCGGCTTTCTCCGATACAATCTGAGTCCCGCGCGAATTTTTCTCGGTGACTCCGGCAGCCTGTTCGTCGGCTTCTCACTCGCTGTGCTTGCGATCGTTGGATCCGTAAAAGGAGCGACGGCGACTCTTGCCGTGATCCCGCTCTTCGCCCTCGGTCTGCCGCTCATCGACACCGGCCTTGCCATCGCGCGACGGTGGCTACGTGGACGTCCGCTGTTCGCAGCGGACACTCGTCACGTCCATCACCGGCTCATCGCGCTCGGGCTCACACATCGACGCGCCGTTGGCGTTCTCTTTGTGGTTGCCGCCTTGCTCGCAGTCGTAGGACTGACGCTCGCGTTTGCGCCGCCGCCTGTCGTCTGGGTGGCTACGGGCCCCGGCTGTGCGATAACCGCTTGCCTCTTCCTTGTTGGGATGCGACGGCTGAACTATCACGAGTTTGGTGAAGCTGCCCTGGTTCTGTATATGGCACCCGCACGGTTGCGTCGCGCGATCGCGGACCAGATCAACGCCCGCGACGTTGCCAGTCTCGTGGATCAGTGTGACGGCGTGGAGGCAATCAACGCCGCCCTATCGTCGAGCGCCGGTCAGCTCGGCGTGTTGCATGTCGAGTTGTGCGGTGAGAACAGCAACTCGCGACTTCCGCGGTCAGCGATGCGCAGAGTCCTCACTCGACCGTTGAGATTGGACTATCCCATCGCTCATCACTCGAAAGGAGAACATCTCGTGCTTCGTATCTGGTGCAGCGCGAGCGCCAGGCGACCCTATGGCGCCGAGCGTGTCGCGCGCATCCTGTGCGCGACGATCGAACGCTCCCTCGCAACCCGTTCACCAGTAACGACGTTCCCGACGATTGCTCCTGTTCGAGCTCTGGTGCGCGGAAAGGCCGGACGAGCGCGCGAATCCATGCGCCGCTGAGGCACCCACTCGGTTCGCCGTCGACCTCAGCGCATCTGGTAGCGACTCAGCGCCGCCCGATTCCGTGAGGATTGCTGAATAGATCCTGGATCGACGCGAGCGATTCTCGATTGGACGTCAACGCACCGCCGCTGGTATGTCCGTCGCCATCGGTGACGTGATGACTCGGCCCCGACGGCGGCACTCCCGGAGCGCGATGGTCGCCGCTCGCGCCAGGTCCAGTCGCGGGTGGAACCGGATCGACATGGGGACGCTCTCCGGACCGACGCGGCACCGCAACATCGGAACCGGTTCGTTTCTCCATTTTCTCGAGCCAAAGCCCTCCGGCCGTGTGCGCGATTGAATCCACGGTCGCGATGGCCTCCGACAGGATGCTGTCACGAGGCGGTCGACTGGGGGCGGAACTTTCAGCAAAGCCGCCCGAGACCAGTGCCGCCTCGGCGCGCGCCTGTCCGACGGCTCGGCGCACGGCATCGATGTCGGCTTTGGTTCGTTTGTCGACCCGATCGAGCCATAGCCCGCCGAGCATGAGCACGACTGAGTCCGCCGTCGCAATGGTCTGGGAGATCAGACCCCAACCATAGTACTGCACGGCGACAAGTACCACCGCCGCGCAGAGGGAGAGTAACCCAAGTGCGGCAACGGTCGTTGCACGTCGGGAACATCGCTCCAAGTTGCCGACGGTTGCGCCCAGCACGTCGGAGACTGCCCGACAACTATCCGCGAGCGTGCCGAATTCGGCGCGAATCGTTTCGCGGGACGTAGTGGTTTGAGAAGTCATGGGTCCCCCTGCAGACGGCTATAACAATGGCACCAAATGACGTGGCCGCCAACCCCTTGTGCTCCTTTCACATTCGGACGGACACGGTCAGCACTTTCACGGACCCTGTCCCCGCGAAGTGACGTGACTATTTGACCGCCCCGACCGGGGGACGGTCACAGAAAGTCTGCGGGTTTGTGACCTTGGACACCTCGACGAACCCGGAGCGATGCGCTAGGGCGAGGCGAAGTCCTAGCTGCACTCGGGAGAGTACGGCAAACCGAGGTAGAACGTGGTCCCCTCTCCGACGACACTCTCGGCCCACACGCGCCCGTCGTGCGCTTCCGCGATTCCTTTCGCGATCGCCAACCCCAGCCCCGACCCTTTGTGCGCGGTCGAACCACTTTGCCAGAACCGATCGAATACGTGGGGCAGTGCCTCGGCCCCGATCCCTGGCCCGTGATCCTGAACCGAAAAGCGAATGCCGTTTCCGTCAGGATCTGGCTCGACGCGGAGCAGGACCTCCGAACCCTCGGCGCTGAACTTGAACGCGTTCTCGAGATAATTGGTGAGCACCTGCATGATCCGGTCTCGGTCGACATTGACGGCACGCAGTTCGTCAGGAGCCTCCCACCGAAGATTCAGGTGCCGAGTCTCAGCCGTCGGGCGAAGGGATTCGAATGCATCCTCGACGATCTTGATCGGGTGCTCACATTGCCGTTTCACACTGAAGTGTCCGGCCTCGATGCGGCTGACGTCGAGCAGATCGTCGATCAGCCGATTCATGCGCTTCGATGAGCGTTTGATGATCGAGAGCTGCTCGTGACGCTTGTCCGCATCGAGCGCCAGCCCCTCGTCGTCGAGAAGCGATGCCGCCATTGCGATCGTCTGGAGGGGATTCCGCAAATCGTGCGATACGACCGCGAGCACATCGTCCCGCGCGCGTGTCGCGGCCTCGGCATCCGCTCGTTGCTCCTCCGCGACCTCGAGCAAATACGCCTTTCGAAACGCGAGACCCGCCAGCTCGCCGAAGATCGCGCCCCGTTCTACCTCGTCATCCGCGAACTCGGCGCCGCCGGGCGCCCGAATGAAGAACAGCGCACCATGCGCCTGCTCGCGGAGCAGCGGCACGACGAGCGCCGGACAGCCGCGGCAGGTTGTGGTGAGCACACGGGGAACAAGCCGTCCCGGCTCGCCCAGGTCTCTGATGCGTTCGGGTTGGCCGTGCTCGATGACATGTTTGGCCGACGAACCGTCGTACGGAGTCGACGCGCCGTCCGGTGGCACGCGATCGCCTGCGGTGGCGATGACGACGGCGGTCTGTCCCCCCTCGTCGACACGCTCGACGAAGGCGCCAGTGGCGTCGAGCGCCACGAGTGCGTTGCGCGCGATCTCCTCAATCACGGGATCGACGCTCAGCTTCGCCGTGACCGCCCCGGCAGCCTTGCGTAACGCCGACTCGGCGAACGCGCGCCGCATCGCGTCCTCGTACAGCTTCGCGTTGTCGAGCGCCAACGCCGCGCGCCGCGCGACCTCCTCGGCGAGCGAAAGATCGTCTGCGGTGAACCGCCGATGGGCATGCGTCGATACGAGCGACATGGCGGCGATCGCGTGGCCGCGCACCAGGACCGGGACGATCATCGCTGACCGAGGTCGTTGCTCACGGAGCAAGCGTTCATACTCGGCGCTGTCCCCACGCGCTGCCTCGATCACGCTCTGCGGGACATCGGTGAGCAATGTCGGGCGACCGGTCCGCAGAACGCGCGTCGTCGCGATCTCGGCCGTCTCTGGCTGCACGTCGCCGATCGAGCGGCGGACGAGCATTTCGGTATCCGGATCGCGAGCGGCGAGCACCGCCCGTCGCAGGCCGCCAGGCACCGGCACGTAGATCACGCACCAGTCACAGAGCCAACGCACAACCAACTGCGCGAGCCGGTCCAGCGTCGACTGAAAGCCGAGCGTCGCCTCGAGGAGCTCGCCCGTGTCCGCGAGGATGGTCTGCCGGCGCTCGCTCCGACGAAGCTCTGCTTCGGCTACCTTTTGGTCGGTGATCTCGCGAAAAAAGATGGACAGCTGGTTACGCGACGGATGCGCGGTCACGTCGAACCAACGATCGGGAGGGCCGACGTGTTGCTCGAGGTGCATCAGCGTCTGGTTCTCGATCGCGGAGCGTGCTTCTCTCGCGAATTCCTCGAACGCCGCGTGCGGTAGCAGGTCGGAGAGAGGTCGACCCGCCAAATCAGTCGGTCCGGAACGTGGATCGACATTGAGCGCTTCCCGCGCGGCGCGATTGAGAAACCGCACGCGTAACTGTCGGTCGACGCTGACGAAGGCGTCTGCGATGCTCTCGAGTGTTCGCGTCAACTGCGCGCGGGCTTCGCGCTCACTCTCGAGGGTCCCGACCCGCTGCATGGCGATCGCGATGGCATCCGCGACCGTCGAGGCGCGGTCGACGTCGGCCTCATGAAATGGAGCCGAACGCTTCGTGCGCAGAAGACCGAGCGATCCGAGGCGCTCGTCGCCGGCGCGAAGCGGAACCACGAGGCGATTTCCGTCGACCGACTCGTCGGGAAGCTTTGATCGTGTGCCGACTGCGGGCGTTCCCTCTCCCGCGGCGGCCATTACCTCCACGCCGTCCTCGCGAGAAACGACGCATTCGATGTAGGCGCCTGACGATCCAGTCGCGTCGCGTGCCCCCGCAACGGCCTCTTGTACGAGGTCCTGAAGCTCCGTTGCGCTCGCCAGCCGTTGAAACAGCTGCCGAAGCGTCGCCTCTGGTGTGCCTTCCTCAGTTTGCGTTGTGTTCGCGTGTCGCTTGATCATCTTCCCAAGTTCAAACGCGGTTGGCCGCCAATCGATTCGAGCTATCATCCGTTGTGCCGCGCCCGCATAAAAAAACGGGTGGGGGGCGAGCCGCAAGAAGCGTGATAGAACAACCGACCTCTTCTTTGTAGTCACACGTTGCACGATCCAGACGAAATCCTTCGTTGACGGTGACAGACCTGCGAAGTTCGCTGACAACGTTGGTGACAACTCAGGAGACAGGTAACCATGGTGAGATTGTTCCGTCGGTCTGGCGTCCTGCTGACCGTTTTGTGTTCTACAATCCTCGTTGCGGCGGTTGCACAGCGTGTTGTGCGTGTGTACCTGCCGAGTGGTTGGGGGCTCGCGCCGGCGGGTGAAGGAGCTCCGGTCGGTGACATGCTCGCCGGTGGCGTGCCGAGTCCTGATGGTTCTTGGATCGCATTTGCGTCGGTGGGGCAGGGGACGCACAAGGTGTACGTCGTGCGTCGCAACGACGGTCGTCTCGTCGACACCGCCGCCATCGGACAAGGCTGGATCGGGACGGCGTGGACTGGTGACTCGCGCACGCTGTACGTGAGCGGTGGTACCACCAGTCGCATCGTGCGGCTTGCCGTATCGGCAGAAGGCAAGCTCGGTACGCCGGACTCGATTCCAATTCCTGGCATCGCCCGCAACCGCGGATGGCTCGCCGGTCTCGCGTTGAGTGGAAACAATGCGTTCGTCGCGGTGTCGGCCGCGGACAAGCTGCTGCGCGTGAACGTATCGACTGGTCAGGTCACCGGTACGGTCGCTTTCGACTCGGCGTCGACGCCCTATCAAGTGCGCCTCGCGCCCGATGGCCGCCTATACGTGTCGCTGCAAGCAAGCGGGGAAGTTGCCGAAGTGGACACGGCAACGCTCAGGATCACACGGACGCTCGCCACGGGTCGTCACCCGAACGATTTGCTCGTCGCGGGCGAGCGGTTGTTCGTCACGTGCGGCAACGACGACATCGTCGACGTCTTCGATCGATACACCGCGACGCGCGAGGAGCGCATCTTGGTGCGGCCGTGGCCGGATGCGCCACCGGGCTCCACGCCGCACGCGCTGGCCATGACGCCTGACGGGACGCGCCTCTATGTGGCGCTGAGCGACAACAACGCTGTCGCGGCGTTGGACGTCTCGCGCCGCGGACGAACGGAGGTGCTCGGCTTCATTCCGACTGCGGCATATCCATCGGCCGTCGGCGTGTTGGCGGATAGTAAGAGAATACTCATTGGATCGGGCAAGGGCTTCGGCACCGGGCGCAACGACAAAACGCCCGCGATCGACAAGGTGGCGCCGCAGGGCTATCCGTACATCGTGTCGCAGATGAACGGCATCCTGTTCACCGTCGACCCATCGAACGCCAGCCGCCTCGCCGAGATGACCAAGACCGTGCTCGAGGTCTCGAAGTACAAGCCGCGGATGGTCGAGCAACCATTTCAGGCGCCAAAGGCAGGCACCAGTCCGATTCCCAGCCGGCTTGGCGACACATCGCCGATCAAACACGTGCTGTACATCATCAAAGAGAACCGGACCTACGATCAGCTCTTCGGCGACCTGACGAAAGACGGCAAACAATACGGCGACGGTGATCCGCGTCTCACGCTGTTCGGAGAGGACGTGACGCCGAATCACCGGCAGCTCGCGCGCGACTACGTGCTGCTCGACAATCTCTACGCGAGCGGAGAAGTGTCCGTCGACGGTCACCACTGGTCCAACGGCGCGTACGTTCCCGACTTCATGCAGCGGACGTGGCCCCAACAATACAGCGGGCGTGGCGAGCCGCGTCTTACGACGGAATTGGCAGAGACGCCGACAGGACGCATCTGGGATCATGTGCGCCGAGCTGGGTTGACGTATCGCACGTACTACTATCACACGCGCGATCACATGAACCCGGAATGGGCGACTGCGCGCTCGAGGGGTGTTCGCGACTATCAGGCCGTGGACATCTTTATTCGCGAATTCCGCGAGATGGAACAGGCGGGCAAAGTGCCGAGCTTCATGGTGATGGCGTTGAGCGAGGATCACACGAAGGGAACACGTCCTGGCGTCTGCACTCCCAAAGCATGTGTGGCGTCGAACGATCTCGGCATCGGCAAAATTGTGGAGGCAATATCGGCAAGCGCATTGTGGAAGGAGTTTGCCATTTTCATCATCGAAGACGACGCGCAGAACGGTCCCGATCACGTCGACTCGCATCGGACGGTTGGACTCGTCGTGTCGCCGTATACTCGGGGCCGTGGGGTCGATCACACGCACTACACGACCACGTCCATGTTGCGCACGATGGAGCTCATCCTCGGCGCGACGCCGATGTCGCAGTTCGACGCGGCCGCGACGCCGATGTATGCGGCGTTCCGCAATCAGGCCGATGCCGCACCGTATCGCGCGTTGACGCCGCGTACCGACCTGGACGCAAAGAACGTAGCAGCCACGGAGCCGGAGCTGCTTCGCACGATCGACTACTCGGAGCCCGATCAGCTGTCGTTGGCTCAGGAGATCGCGCTGAATCAAGCGATCTGGCGGAGCGTGAAGGGAAACGTTCCGTATCCTGGCGCCGTGAGACGTTTCGGGTTCACGGCGAAGGACGCGGATGACGATGATGACGACGTCCCGAAGCGGAAGCGGTGAGCAGCGTCGACGTTGACGTCGCCATCGTAGGCGGTGGCATCATTGGACTTGCCCACGCGCTCGCGGCGGCGCGGCGTGGTCTGTCGGTCGCGGTCTTCGAGCGCGGACCACGCTGCACCGGCGCATCGCTACGGAACTTTGGAACGATCTGGCCCATTGGGCAGCCGCCGGGCGAGATGCTGGAGCTCGCCCGGCGCAGCCGGCACCGGTGGATCGAGCTGCTCGAGTCGGCGTCGATCCCTTATCAGCCAACCGGCTCGCTACACGTCGCCTATCGAAGCGACGAGGTCGACGTCGCACGCGAGTTCGCCGAACGTGCGCCGGACCTCGGGTACAATTGCGTGTGGCTCGACGCCGACGCAGTCGCGGAACGTTCGGCTGCCACCGTGCGCCGTGGTCTCTGCGGGGGATTGTGGAGCCCTGACGAGCTCACAGTGGATCCCCGCGAGGTGCTTTCCGCACTGCCGCGCTACCTCGTCGAACGCCACGGCGTCCAGATGCACTTCGGCTGCGCGGTGACGTCGATCGAGCTTCCGATCATTCGCGCCGGCGGGTCCACTGTTCATGCGAATGCAGCAATCATCTGTTCGGGTGACGACTTCGAGACACTCTATCCCGATGCACTTCGCTCGGCCGGAATGACGCGTTGCAAGCTCCAGATGATGCGTACCGTTCCGCAGCCCGGCGGGTGGCGGCTCGGGCCCGTCCTCGCGAGTGGGCTCACGTTTCAGCACTACGCATCGTTTCGCGTCTGCACGTCGCTCGAAGCGTTGAAGCAGCGCATCGCCGAGGAGACGCCCGAGCTGAATCGCTGGGGAATTCACATTCTCATATCGCAGACTACGGCAGGCGAGATCACGATCGGCGACTCGCACGAATACGGCCCGGAGGTCGACGTCTTCGACAAACGCGAGGTCGACGACCTGATCACGCGTTACGCACAGTCGTTTGCGAACATCGCCGAGTGGTCGATCGCGCAGCGGTGGCATGGCGTCTATGCGAAACACCCGGACAAATCCTTCGTGAGTCTCTCGCCCGCCGAACGTGTCCGTGTCGTAACCGGCCTCGGTGGGGCAGGGATGACGCTGTCGATGGGCCTGGCCGAGGCAACCATGAGGGAATTGGCATTGTAACTATGGGAATGATTCGCGCGGTGGTGTTCGATTGGGCCGGGACGACCGTCGACCGGGGCAGCCTCGCCCCGGTGCGAACGATTCAGCGCCTCTTCTCGAAACACGGCGTCAACGTCAGCGACGAAGCGGCCCGTCGCGACATGGGCCTGCCGAAGCGCGAACACCTCCGCCGATTACTGGCGACGATCGACCCCTCCGCCGGCGAGTCCGTGCTCGACGACTATTATGCCGAGTTCGTCCCGATGCAGCTCGAGGTGCTCCGCGACCATCTGGACGTACTCCCGCACGTCGTTGACGCAGTCACCGAGCTGCGTCGGCGGGACATCCGTGTCGGATCGACGACCGGGTACACGCGTGAGATGCTCGACGTGGTCGCAGCGCGAGCGCGGGAGCAGGGCTATGTCCCCGACTGCGCGATCGTGCCCGAAGACGCGGGCGGCGGACGTCCGCACCCATACATGATGTACGTCGCGGCCGCTCGACTGGCGCGTTATCCGCTCAGCGCGTTCGTGAAGGTCGGCGACACCCATGCGGACATCGAGGAAGGTCTCAACGCCGGGACGTGGACCGTCGGCGTGTCGGAGACGGGCAGCGCGGATCGCGAAACGCTCGAGCAGGCCGGTGCGCATTTCGTGATTGCCACCCTCGCCGAGCTGACGCCGACTCTGGATGAGATCGAGGCTCGCCTGGCGCGCGGCATGCGCCCATGACAGCCGTCGCCGTCGAGGCGCGTGCGACGCGACAACTCGCACGGCGTCAAGCCGCAACGGTCACGCTGCTCTTTCTCGGTTACGCGGGCTACTACTTCTGCCGCGCCGATCTCTCCGTCGGTCTGCCGCTGATCCTCGACGAGTTGCGAACACGCGGCATCGACGCGGGGTCCGCGCGCATCGCGATGGGCGGCGTCGTGTCGTTCGGCGTGTTCGCGTATGCCATCGGCAAGCTCACGCTCGCGGGCGTCGCGGATTTCACGGGCGGCAAGCGGAGTTTCGTCGGCGGCATGGCCGGCGCCGTTGCGTTCACGCTGCTGTTCGCGACGACGGGCTCATTGCCACTCTTCACGATGGCGTGGATCGGGAATCGGTTCGTGCAGTCCGCGGGATGGGCGGGACTCGTCAAGGTGGCGTCGCGCTGGTTCGACTTCTCGTCGTACGGCACGGTGATGGCGATTCTGAGCGTCAGTTATCTCGTCGGCGACGCCGCGGCGCGACAAATCCTGGGTGGGATGATCGCGGTCGGCGTTGGGTGGCGCGCGCTCTTCGTGTTTGCCGCGGCATTCCTCGCCGTGATGCTCCTGCTCAACGTCGTCTTCCTGCGTGAGTCGCGGACGGATGTAGGATTTTCTCAAGCGCGTGTGAACCCCGTCAACGTCTTCCAAGGTCGGGCAGACGATGGGGCGGAACAGGGCGGCGGCGCGCTCGCGGTCCTCCGGCCGTTGGTCGGCAGCCCGCAATTCTGGCTCGTCTGCGCGCTGTCGCTTGGTACGACGTTGGTCCGCGAGACATTCAACACTTGGACGCCAACATACTTCAGCGGCTTCGTCGGAATGTCGGATGCGCGGTCCGCGTTCTGGAGCTCAGTTTTCCCAGCAGTGGGCGCGGCGTCGGTCTTGATCACCGGGTGGCTGAGCGATCGTTTCGGACCACGCGGCCGCTCGGTCGTGATGGTCGTCGGTCTCGCAGTCGCGACGGTCGCGTTGATCGCACTCGGCAGCGTGGCGCAAGGAGCGTCGCCGGCGGCGGCGGTGGGACTGACGGGAATCGTGGCGATGGGGTTGATCGGTCCGTATTCGTGTTTGGCTGGAGCGATGGCGCTGGATTTCGGCGGCGCGCGCGGAGGGGCACTGTCGTCCGGTTTGATCGATGGTGTGGGCTACCTTGGCGGCGTGCTGGCGGGCGACGCGATGGCGAGGATCTCCGTCGCGTTCGGGTGGCAGCGCGCGTTCATCGTGTTGGCGGCGGTCACCTTCGGCGCCGCGGTGGGGGCCGCGGTGCTCTTTCGCGCTCAGCGGCGGCGAGTATCTATGTAGAAGGAGAGTCCGGAGTCGACAATGGTGGCCTGTCGCGGATTGCGATCCTACTACCCGGCGTTGGCGTGCGTTCTCGCGTCATGCGGCGCGGCGGCCGTTCAGGCGCCGAGTGCCGGGCCCCCGGCCGCGACCGAAACGCGGTCGGACACGATCGCCGCGTCGGCAGCATACTCACCGCGAATCGGCGATGTCTGGACGTTCGTGAACGCGTATGGCGACACGACGACGATCACGACCGTTGCCGCGCCGGATTCCATCGCGTGTCGTAACGGAAACAACGTCATTTGGCGATACCACAAAACGAACGCCCGAGCCTATTGGCTTCCGCGTGTTGCAGGGGCAACGATCGATTTCGTCCTGCACCAAGATCCGGACAGCGCGTGGCGATCGATCTCGAGCGTCATCTCGATGCCGCAGTCATGTCCCTGGTGTAATGGAGCGACGCTATTCACCTGGCAGATTCTCGACAACCCACCGCCAATACCCAACGGCTATCGAATCACGCCGCCCACGCTTGTCCGTGGCAATCGTGTGGTCTACGAGACGGTTGCAGATGCACTTGGGGGAGCTGGGCAGTACACGTTCGACTGCCTGGTGCCTGTCGGTCGGTTGGTTGCGCAGCCAGGGCATGGGGCGCAGTGGCGTACCGAGTTCTATATAGAGGACGTCGAGACGCCGGGGTATTCGGGCCCGGCATCCGTCTCCGAGCAATGGGAGAATTGCAACGCAACGCGCACGAACGCCGGATGTGGCCACGAGAAGTGGTGGTTCGCCCCTGGACTCGGGCTTGTGAAGGTATGGCAGATTAACAGCGGCAGCGGCATCGAGGGCGATGAGGATCCAAGGCTTATTATGGTTCGCGTTGCGGTGACTGGGAGCCGCAGACGCCTTGACCAAGCAACGATCCGCTCGTTGCGACCGCTTCAGCCCACGCCAGTGTCGCGATGAGCCGCGTCCACGGGCTTCGACTCCGGCGACCCGTGCTGTCGAAGAAAGATCGTGAATACGACAATTGCAAACACGGCGAGGAACTCACTCTGCCAGTTCTGCAGCGACTCGAACCAGAACTGGGATGTGCGCATGTACTCGAGAATCGACACGTGCGCGGATCCGCCATGCTCGGCCCGCTCTTCCGCGTAGACGCGCGCGCCGCCGGTCGCGTGGAGAAAGAAGGACCCGATGAACAACACTGTGAACACGATCACCAACGACCGTCGATACAGCCACAGCGCGAGGCCGCCTCGGCGAACGACCTTTGGTGCATGGGGTCGTCGTGGATCAGGATACCTGTCCACTGCTTGGGCGGCCTGGTCGGGGTCCTTCGATTCGGCTGACCCTTTCTGAAAGAGGAAGACGGTGAGCCAGACGTAGGCGGCCATCTGCATGAACTCGCTCTCCCAGTTCTCCGCGGTTGCTTCGAGAAAGCCGGGGCTATGGGAATACTGGAATAGCGTCGACTGCGGTCGGCCATGCGTTCGTCGATCTTCGTTTTCGCGCTTCCAACCCGCGACGGCCTGGCCGGTCAGTGCGCAGACGAAGAGGACGAGGAGGACGACGGACAGTCCGTTGTTGCGCCACAGGCGTCGCACGTTCACGCGCAGCGTTTGTGCGTGGTTGTGGACGGGTCGTCAGCGCGCGGTCGCGCGCTTGCGGCGCCAACCCGGCCGGGAGTTTGGTGGATCGATAGCGTCGTCGGCGTAGTAGCGCTCGATGCACCATCCGACCATTTCCATCACGAGTTTTTCGAGCTCGTCGATCTGTCGCGCGATCGGTCCCACTTCAGCACTCTCTCGCACGAGATGCCTCAGCTGAACGATCAACCGCTCAGGTGGACTGCCATCTCTCTTCAAAACATCTATATAGTCAAAGACGCGAATCCGCAGCTTCGAGCGTGCACGTGCGCCCAGTGGGAGCCGGAGGACTCCCAGAGCATTGCGCAGCATGCGTTCGGTCTCATGGATCTTCATCGCCGCCCCCCCCTCAGACGTTGGCGCGGGGCCGCAGCAAGAAGCGTGATAGGGGTGTACCTGAACGACGATCTCTGGGCCCCCAGGCGCGGTCGAGTCCGCTTCCGTACGCCAGTTCTACAGGCGAGATCCTTGCAATCAGTCCCAACCGCTCCGTCGGTGGACAAGCGTTTCTCCACGAAATCGATCGCGATACGGGTGTCGAGCGATGCCATTGTCCTGTGAGTCGGTTACACCGGAGGCCGAGGAGGTGCTCGAGCGAGCGGCTCCGGAAGCGCTCGCGTTGGGATTGGACTATGTCGGAACCGAGGCGGTGCTGCTCGCGATGATTCGCGTCGGCGCCCCGGAGTTATCGGACACACTGCGGCGGGTCGGATCGAGCTTCGCGCAGCTCGAGGCAGCGATTCGCCATTCCACGGTTGCCTGCAGCTTTCCACCGCCGGTCGAGCCGTTGGCGTTCGCGTCGCGCGCGATCCGCGCGGTCGAATACGCGGGCCAGTGCGCGCGGACGCGCCGGCATTCACAGATCTCTAACCAGGATCTTTTGGTCGGTCTTCTGACCGAGAGAGAAGGGCTCGCGCACTCGGTTCTCGCCGACATCGGCGTCGACATCCCGACGGTGCTGGCTGACTGACCCTCCGCGGGCGAAACAGCATTCGCAGTTCTACTGCACCGCGCTGACGCATACCTTCAAAGCGTATCCATCCCCAGGCCGGGCATGAGTGACCCCGGCCTGGCCGAGCCAGTTGAGCAGAATGGCCAACAAACCTGGGGAATCACAATGTCTCCAAAGCGATCAGTCTGTGGGTGCGCGGCGCTTCTTTTTGGCGCGCTGCTACTCGGCTGCGACAAAGAGCCCGCGCAACCTACCGTGAACCCGGGTTTCCTCCCCGTGGGAACATGGGGGGGCGATAGCGCCGGAATGATCGTCGACGATACCTCCACCCACTTCCACGTCGCGTGCACGTTCGGCAACGTGTCCGGTCGAATCTTCGTGAACACCGGAGGGTTCTTCGACCTAAGCGGCAGCTACATGTTGCGCGCGTATCCGATCGCCGTCGGTCCGAGCCTGCCGGCGCACTTCGTCGGCCAGATCAGCGGCCTCGAGGTGACGTTGGTCGTGATCGTCGACGACACGGTGCAACACCAAAGCGTAACGCGTGGCCCGGTAAGGGTCACGCTCGGTAAGGATCCTCGCCTGGGGCCGTGTCCAATCTGTCTGCCGAGCGACCGGAAAAGTGCGTCGATGCGAGTTGCACACGGATCACCATTCGGGGAGCCTCGGATCGGCCGGGAAGCGAGTCACGAAGCAATAGATCACGGCCTCCTCGGCGCACAGAGTCGAACGAATCTGTCCGATGACACCCGAATGCAGATAGCTGTCGCCGAGCTCTTCGCACGTCACTGAGCCCGGGCGCGTCGAAACACCGGCGCGCGTCATCGAGTCGTTACAAGCGGGCAGTCGTGGTGTCGCGAGCGCATTGTCGTCGTTCGCGACATCTTTCACGTCATGCACACCAGACGCGACTTTTTGCGAAGTGCCGCCGTGCTCACGGGCGGCGCGTTCGCGTGGGGCTCGATTCCGGACGCGATCGCTCGGGCTTTGGCGATCGATCCGCCCGCAGGGACGACGTTTCGCGATGCGGAGCACGTCGTGGTCCTCATGCAGGAGAATCGATCGTTCGACCACAGCTACGGTGCGCTCCGCGGCGTGCGCGGCTTTCGAGATCCGCGCGCGCATGTGTTGCCGAACGGCAACCCGGTTTGGTTTCAGACCGACGCGCAGGGCAACACCTACGCGCCCTTCCGGCTCGATATCAACGCGACCAGCGCGACGTGGATGGGCGGACTTCCGCATTCCTGGCCGGATCAAGTCGACGCCCGCAACGGCGGAAAATACGACGCGTGGCTGATCGCTAAGCCGAGGCGCGAGCTGCCGTTCACGCTCGGCCACTATGCGCGCGCCGACATTCCGTTCTACTACGCCCTCGCCGACGCTTTCACGGTTTGTGATCAAGCTTTTTGTTCGTCGCTGACCGGAACGACGCCCAACCGCCTGTATCTCTGGACGGGAACGATTCGCAACGACGCGAGGGATTTCCCACGCGTGCAGAACGCCGACACCGACTACGGGAAAGAAGCAAGCTGGCGGACGTTCCCGGAGCGTCTCGAGGATGCGGCCGTGACGTGGCGCATCTACCAGAACGAGATCAGCCTCGACTCGGGGCTCGGCGACCAGGACGCCTGGCTCGGTAGCTTCGGAGACAATCCGATCGAATGGTTCACGCAGTACAAGGTTCGCTTCTCGAAGAGCCGTCGCGCGTACCTGCCAAAGTTCATCGCCGACGCGCCGGCGCAGATCCGCAGTCGCGAACAAGCGTCGCAAACGTCCGGCCTCGCGAGTGAGGCGCGTCAGAAACTGCAACGCGAGATCGCGTCATTGCGTGCGGAGCTGCAAGCAGCGCAGTCGGAGTTGACGGCGTACACGGACGCGGCGTGGGCGGCGCTTCCCCCGCGGACGCGCGCGCTCCACGCAAAAGCATTCACGACCAATGCCGGCGATCCTGCGTATCGGAAGCTGACCGCGCTTGCCTATCAAGACGGCGCGACACGACGCGAGATCGAGGTGCCCGCGGGAGATGTCTTGCACCAGTTCAGGCGAGACGTGTTGAGTGGCGCGCTGCCCGCGGTGTCGTGGCTCGTCGCACCAGAGAATTTCTCCGACCATCCGAGCTCGGCGTGGTACGGCGCATGGTACGTCTCGGAGGTGCTCGACATCCTGACGAAAAATCCCGACGTCTGGAAGAAAACCATCTTCATCCTCTGCTACGACGAGAACGACGGCTACTTCGATCACGTTCCACCCTACGTTGCTCCGCATCCTTCGCGTCCCGAGACCGGTCGCGTCTCGGCGGGCATCGACACGAGCGTCGACTGGGCAAACGTGTACGGCCGCGATTCATCCATCGGACTCGGCTACCGTGTGCCGTTGGTCATCGCTTCACCGTGGAGTCGAGGTGGCTGCGTGAACTCGCAGGTGTTCGATCATACGTCGGTGTTGCGGTTCCTGGAGGTGTGGCTTGCCGCGAAGGGCAAGAGCGTGAAAGAGACAAACATCTCCGATTGGCGCCGCCTCGTGTGCGGAGATCTGACGTCGGTCTTTCGACCGTATGACGGCGAGGCGATCGACGTGCCGGCGCCTCTCGATCGCGATGCCACCGTCGAGCGGATCTACTCAGCGCGTTTTCGTCAGCCTCCGACCGGTGGTGCTGCGCTGTCGAAGGATGCAATCGCGACGGCGAGCGTCGCTGTGCTCCAGGAAGCCGGCACGCGTCCATCCTGTCCACTGCCATACGAGTTGGTCGTCAACGCGGAGGTTCGCGCCGGAGCGCTGACGCTCACCATGGAGGCGAGGACAGACGCATTCGGCGAGTCGGCTCAGGGAGCGCCTTTCAACGCGTATTCATATGGAAGGGATCTGGCCTGTCGCTCGTACGCGGTTCGGGCCGGCGACTCTGTTCGCGACACGTTCTCGATTTCCGGCGCGTATCGCGTGCGTGTCGATGGACCGAACGGTTTCATGCGCGAGTTCAGCGGCTCGCGATCGAGCGAGAATCGCGTCGCGATTACGGTAAGCCCAGCTGGTGGGAAGTCTCCGGCCGCGGCGGTCCGGATTCAGTTGGAGAACCGTGACACGGTTTCGCGCGACGTGCTCATACGCGACGAGTCGTATGGAGCGCCGGTCAGACAGGTGTCGCTGCCGTCGCGGCAGCATTCGATCGTGGAGCTCGACGCATCGGGAAGCCAAGGCTGGTACGATTTCGCCGTTCGTACAGAAGATGTGACCTGGCG
>Ga0126377_10000632_pt1 | contig 21696 bp, 25 predicted proteins | sample PanSoiMetPlot_22_FD_92647 | JGI IMG/M metagenome (GOLD analysis project Ga0126377, IMG submission 92647) | Tropical forest soil microbial communities from Panama - MetaG Plot_22 | ecosystem: Environmental > Terrestrial > Soil > Tropical forest > Bulk soil | place: Panama | collected 2016-02-17 | reverse complement strand
GCCCCGAGGATCTCGCCGCGCTCGAATGCCAGCACGCGATGCGACACCTCGTGATACGGGTGCCCGCCGTCGCTGGTCCGCCGCTCGTAGGAAAACTCGTCCTTCTCGCGGACGACGTCGCACTCCATCTCCATGCCCTCGCGCTGCACGATCTTCCGCAGCCCGTCGCGGCCGACCATGATCAGCAGCCGGCCCTGCTTGTCCTTCGCGCACCACGCCTCTCGCGCGAACGGGTCCAGGCCGTAGACGGCGCAAAGCTCGAGGTAGTGCCCGACCTCCGCGTCCGTGCAGTCCTTGGCGACGCTCTCCTTGATCAGCTTGAGCGTCCGTTCCCCGTCCGGCTGGCTGAGGATCCGGGTGATGACCGGCGGGCGCTGCAGGCGCTCGAGCCCGAGCTCCTCCGACGGGGCGCTCATGACGCCACCCGTGGCGGCTCGCCCGGCGTCGGCGTGTCCGAGCGCAACCGGAAGCATTTCAGGCAGCGGTGCCAGAAGTAGTCGCCGATCCAGCCAGCGGGCTTGGACTCGGTGCTGCCGCACCACGGGCACGCGCGGCTCACGACTTCACCGCGTCGTCGTCCTCGTGCGGCAGGCGCCGGATGTCCCAGACCGTCTTGCCGACGACCTCGAACTCCGACAGGTCCGTGTAGCTGCCGGCGTACCGGAGCACGCGGTAGGTGCCCGGCGCCCCGAGCGCGGCGAGGTGCTCCTCCAGCACCGCCATGTCCCACGACCCCTCGAGGCTGCCCAGCACCAGCCAGCGCGGCCCGGTGTCGGCGTCCTCGTAGCGCTCAACGTCGAAGCGGTACGTCTTGGTCTCGATCGACGCGATCACCTGCTCGGCCTGCTCGTCGGGCATCGAACCCTCCTCCTAGAGCGCCGCGCCGGGCGGTCGGCCTAGTTAGGAGGCCTCCGCCCGGAACGAGCGGGCGAATCGGCTCTAGGTCGGCCGCCGTTGGCGGCGGGCCGGGCGGGCGGATTGGAAACGCTCGCCGGGCCTATCGGATTGGAACCGATGTAAACCCTATCAACAGTTGCGGCGGATGTAAGGCAACCAATGCATCCCGAGTCCGCGTGCGGACCTAGCGCCGCGCGGATTCCCGCAATTTGCGGCCAGCCTTGCGGGCCTTCGCGTCGCCGACGTGGCGCGGCAGCTTCCCCGGGTTGTCGAAGTGGTGGCGGCGCATCCACTCGATCCCGAATCGCGCCGCGAGATAGCGCCGCTGAGCCTCGCTGCGGGCCGGCATCAGCGGCGCCTCTCGATCGCCGCCCGGATCGCCTCGCGCGGCGCGCCGGACTCCAGCGGCGCCAGCCGCGCCCGCGCGCGTCTGACCTCGCGGCGGGCGCGGATCGCGAGCACGACCGTGAGCACGAGCACCAGCACCAGTGCCAACAGGCCGAGCGTCATCCCGAGTGCGCCTGCATCCGCTTGACGCCCCGCTCGATCTGCGTCCCGTTGCGCTCGGTCGGGTTGCGCACGAGGTTCTGGACGTAGGGCGAGATCCCGCCTTGCTTGATCTCATCCGTCGAGTCGCCGATCCCGAGCATGAACGCCGACCACGCCCCGTTCTCGCGCGTCCTGGGCCCGTACTCGCCGTCGACGTGCAGCTCGCGGTCCGGCCGTTGCGCCTTCTCGGCCACGCGATTTGACGCCCGCTGAAACGCCGTCACGTCCTCACCCTCGAGCATCGGGCTCTCGATCGTGAAGTTCCGGTACGCCCTCGCCGCCGGATACGGGACGCGGACCGCGCCGGCCACCAGCGACCGCGAGCGTGTGCGCTCGAGCACCGCGCCGCCGTTGTTCTGGGACCCGTTGATCGACGTGTTGCCCTCGATGCACGTCACCGTCCCCGCACTCGCGAACTCCAGCACGCCGACGTGATCGCAGATGTCATTGCTCACGCCCGGCCACTTGAAGTAGACGAAGTCGCCCGGGCCGGCGTCGGCGAGCCGGATCGGCCGATAGCCCTGCTGGCGGTACTTGCCGGCCAGGAAGTTCGGCGTGTACCCGTCGGGGATCGGCGTCGCGTCGCCTTGCTTGGCCGCCGCGTTGGCGAAGCACTGGCACCACGGCACGCCCTTGGCCGCGTTGGCCACCCACGGGTAGCCGGAGTCGACCTCCCACTGGGTGATCTTCGGGCCCTTGTTGGACTCGGCCGGCTGCTCCTTGGTGCCGACCTGGCGCTTGGCCCACTCCAGCGCGGCCGCCGAGCTCACTCCGGCTCGTCCTCCGAGGCCGGGACGCTGCCGGCCGGGAACTCGAGCCCCGGCTCCTGCGGCTCGCCCTCGGTCGTCTCGTCGTCGCCCGGCTCGTCGCCGTTCTCGTCGGGCTCAACCGGCTCGGTCTCGTCGGGCTCGACCGTCGGCGTCTCGTCTTGCATTGCTGCCTCCGCTTCGGATTGGAACCTCGCCCGAAGTATCGGCAGCGATTCGGCGGAATCGCGAGCCCGAATTTCTCTTTGAGAGCGCAACTCACCGCGCCGCGGCCTCTCGCGACGTAACGGCTCGTCTAGACGGAACTTCAACTGCGCTGGGTAGGCGATGAGGGTCTGACGGCGTGTCGAACCCAGGCCTCTCCCTAGTCAACATCTAGGGCAGTGGCGCTTTGCTTCGCCTCTGACACACCCGAGAAGTTCTCCCACTCGGCGTCGGGGTTTCCGACGTTGACCCGAGGTTCTCGGAGATGGCCTCTCCGATCCCGGCCGGCGACTCCGGCCTCCTTCCCCGTCCCAGGTCGGGCGCGCTCGTCTCCGCGCCCCTAGGGTGGTCAGCCCCGCCGCTGCGATCACGCGCCGGCGGTCGACGCGCGTGTGCTAGGCGGACCGCGGTACGCTTGCCTCAGCTTTCGTATCCACAGCGCAAGCGAACCACGAGCCCTGGATCTCCGCGGTCCGGGGCTCGCGGGGTTAAAGGCCCCGGTCTGTAATGGATGGAAATGGCGCGCGTTCCGGGACCGGATTCCCGCGGCCGACTAACCAGCTGGTGCGTCGAATGTGTCAGGCGGGGCGGCTCGCGGGCGACCCGTCTGCCACGCCGCCAGACTTCGGCTCGCCGGCCTGCGACCCAGAAGCATCCCCGGGGCCGGCCGCCGGGCCGTCCGGCCCCCTCCGGACGGCCCGGTCCACATCCGGTCGGGGCCCCGCCCGTGAGCCCCCTCCGAACCAGGGCCCTTAAGGGCCCTCTCCGGCGGGCAGCTCCTTGGCGGGTTCCCGGGAGCGCTCCGGCGCCCCCGGATCGGGGTCGTCGGCGACCCCGGTCTCGGGCCGCGCCTCGAGTCCGTCCAGCCACGCTTGCGCGTGACGCCCGGTCGCGCGTGAGGCGATCTGCGTGACTCCTTCGTCGTCCAGGCAGTAGCCCCTCACGCGCACCGGGCGCGCGCCTTCGGAGAGCAGGTAGCCGACGCCGCGCTGCCCGCTGGGGACGGTCGAGGCGTCGGCGCCGGCGGCCGCCCAGCCTTGGCCGAGGATCGTGTCGCTGGCTTGTGGTGTGTTGGACCGCAGCGCCAGTTTGAACGGGAACAGGTCGCGGATCGCTGACGGGACGACGTCAACGGACGGCTTCTGGGTGGCGGCCACGACAAGCACGCCGGCGGCCCGGCCGCGGGCGACGATGTCGCGCAACTGGTCGCAGAACGCCTTGCGTTCCTTGGCGTTTTCGGACGCCGTGTAGAACGCCAGTTCGTCGCAGATCAACAGGTGCAGCGGCAGGCCGTCGTCGCGGGTGACGTGCCGGCGGCCGAGGACTTCGAGCTCGCGGTAGCGGTCGTCCATGACGGTTCGCAGGGCCCGCAGGATCGCGCTGGCCTCCTTGGGCGTGTGGGCGATCCCGGCGGCGAACGGCGCCCATGCGGCGAGCTCGACGCGCTTGCCGTCGATCAGCCACATCCGGCATTCGGGGTCCAGCGTGCCGGTCGCGGCGAACAGCGAGATGGCCACGGATTTGCCGGCGCCGGGCTCGCCGCCGATCAGCAATGCGGCGTGCCGGGTGTCGAGTGAGACGGTGATTTCGAGGCCTTGTTCGTCGATGCCGATGGGCACCGGATCCCACAATGTGAGCGTTTGCGCGCCAACTTGGGGCCAGATGACGGATTTGTCATCCGCGAAGGGGTCTCGGCGGACCAAAAGTGCTCGGCAGCGAGACGCGTTGGTTGGGTCGCGGGTGATGCGAACCTCCATCACGCGCAGGCATCCGGCCAAGGCGTCCTCGCGTTGCTCGAGGGTAGTCACGGAATGACCACGGGGGATGCGGACGGTCACGAGGTCGCCGGCGAGGACGGTCTCGATGCGCCGGGCGGCGGGTCCGTGCAGTGAGCGCGGGCGGCGTGAGCGTCGGGGCGGCGGGTCGGCGGCGCCGGTGTCGATGACGGCGCGGGTCCAGGCGCGCCGGACGCGGGCGCGGTACAGCGCGCCGGTCACGAGGCCGCGCGGGGCGGGATGCCAGAGTGCCGCCGCGATCAGCGCGACGATCCCGATGCTCGCCCACGGGTCAGCCACGAGCCGCGTCCCCTCGTGGTGGGCGAGCAGCACGCCGGTGAAGATCGCCAGCTCCAGCCGCCAGCGCCACAGTGACGCGAGCGTGGTCTGGATCGCGTCGGCGTTCATCGCGGCGGGACGCGGCGCGGCGCGGGCCGTCGCCGCGCCATCGGGCGCCGACCGGCGTGCATGTTGTGGCGCAGCGGCCGGGGCAGCAACCAGACGCGCCGGGTCAACGGCCAGCCCGGCAGCCCGGAGACGGTGCAGGCGTCCGCGGCGAGATGCATCAGGTAGCCGAGGGCGGCGCCCGCGCCGACGAGCCCGGGGACAGGACCGAGCGCCGCCAGCGCGAGCGCGCCGATGATGACGAGTGGGGTGGCGACGAATACGCCGTGCGTGAGCGAGCAGCGGTGCGGCAATACGCGCAGCTCGGCCTTGTCCGGCAGCTTGCTCGTGAGATAGCTGCAGGCGGCCAAGAGGCCGACGGCCTGGACGGGAAGTCCGGCGGCGTACCCGGCGCCGATCCCGGCCGATACGCCGATGAGTTGGTGCGTCGGGCCTCTCATGGCCGTGGCGGGTCGGCGCGGTCGGCGACTCGTTGGAGCCAGTCGGCGATGTAGCGGATGCCGTCCCGGTCGATGTAGTAGATGCCGTGGCCGTACTTGTTCAGCAGGCCGACGTCGACCATGCCGCGTAGGAAGCGGTTGGTGTTGTTGCGTGAGCAGCCGAGATACGCGGCCAGGGTCCGGCAGTTCGCGTACCCGTTCTCCATCAGGTATTCGAGGATCGCCCAGCGCCGCGCGTCACTGAGCGCGGCCAGTGCGACGCGCGGGCCGGTCAGTCCAGCGTCGGCCCGGTAGGTCTGCGGCACGGCGAGGCGGGGCACGTCACCTCCGTTTCCTGTCCTTGCCCAGGATGTTACGGCTAGTACGTGCCGCCGAACTGGTGCGAGAAGTGCGGACGGTCCCGGGCGCCCGCCCATTGCAGCCGGTTGGCGTACGGGGAGCCGCGCAGGATCGCCGCGAGCTGATCGGGGTCTGAGACGTCAACGGCGCCGTACGGGTACTGGCTGCCTTCGTGGCGGGAGTGGCCGGGCGGGGCGACCGGGCCGGCGCGGCGCCCGGCCTTGAAGTCGGCGTAGAGCCCGGCCTGCTGGGCGGTGGAGCGCAGCCCGGAGACGACGGTGCCCTTCCAGCCGTGCGCGCGCGCCCAACTCAGCGCGGGAGCGATCCAGCCGGCGACGGTCTTGCCGTCGAAGCTGGCGGTGTGCGCACCGGCGGCGGCGGGAGCAGCGGAGCTCCGGCCGCCGCCGGTCGTCGACCCGGGCCCGGCGGCGGGCTGGTTTTCGCCGCCGGGCTGGGTGCGGACGAGTGCGAGTAGATCCGAGATGTCCGGCGCCTGGGATTGCGCCGCGGCGCCGCTCGAGGCGGGCGCCTGATAGCCGGCCGGCATCGCCGGTCCCGCAGCGAACGACGGCGCCGGGATGCCCATCGAGCTCGGCGCCGTCTTGGGCTGGCTGAGCATGGACAGCAGTGCGCTGACATCGCCGGTCGAGGTTGAGTCGGGGCCGACGGATAGTCCGCCGGCCCCGCCCGCGGTGGTGCTACCCGATGCGGGTCGATTGGCAGCGCCGCCGAGGATGGCGTTCACGTAGGCGTTGGTCTCGGCGTACCCATGTGACGCCTTGACGGCTCCGGGTCCTGCGTTGTAGGCGCGCAGCGCGTCGCTGTAGTTGCCGAACGTGTTGAGCTGCTGCTTGAGGTAGCGCGCGCCGCCGAGCAGGTTCTGCCACGGGTCGCGCGGATCGACGCCGAGGCCGCGCGCGGTGCCGGGCATGAGCTGCGTGTAGCCGATCGCGCCCGCCGGGCTGACGGCGCCGGGGCGGCCGCCGGATTCCTGGCGCACGAGCCGGACGAACACGTTGGGGTCCACGCCGGTTTGGCGGGCGGCTCTGCGGGCGAGCGATTGCCAGTCGGCCACGCCTCAAGTGTCGTGCGACCGGCGGACGGCCTGTGGTCAGATCGCGAATGTTCGCGGTCAGACATTCGCCGAGATTGCAATGACTTTGTTGCAATCTTCGGAAACTCTCGGCAATCTGTGCCTAGAATCACCCGAAGCGGAGAGGCGGCCTCGCCGTGGCCCAGCCCTCACCGGGCGACCCGTCCCCATATAGGACGGGTCCGGATTGGAACCCGGGATCACGGCATGGACCGGACTAGTGACCCGGAAGCTGGCCGCCTCTCCGCTTCAAGATTTGCGGGGATCGGATCATCCCGCCGCCTGCACCCACTCCTTCTGTAGTTTCCCGCAAAGTCCGGGAAGTTCGTTCAGGTTCGCCCGCTCGCGGCCGGTCACTAAGCGGACCGCGGCGACAGGTTGACGCCGGCCGGGGCCCGCGTTGGACAACGGGCCGGGCTCCTCCTGCTGTGCTCATGCGGCCGGACATGGTGTCGTTTGGCTCTCCGGCGCGGCTTCATAGCAGCCGCGAGTTACATGAGCATTACACGGTAAGCCCCTGCAATGCAATGCAGCCAACGCGCCAGCGTGACCGCGCTCGCGTGGCCGCCGACGTCCGTAGGTTGCATTGATGGTGCCTCACCAAGAGCGCATGCTGTTCTGGATCGCGCTGGCAGCCAAGCAGGCGCGTCAAGAACGCGGGCGACGGACGGCGCACATCGCTGCCGAGCGTTACGTCGATCAATCCACGGTCACGCGCTTTGAGACCGGCAAGGCGCGCGAGATCGACGTTGACGCGATGGTCGCTGCCTACGCACGCGACCTGGACCTCGAGCCGATCGAACTGTGGCGGCGCGCGCTGGAGCTCTGGGAGGCGTCTATCTAGTCCGCTGCGGCCAGGTCGACGTGCTCAGATAGCGGTTCTCTTCGTCGACCTTGGCGTACAGGTTGATGTAGCGGAAGTCCGGCAGGCCGGTGAATGTGAGCGAGCCGTCGTCGGCGACCGTCGCGGTGGCGATCGCGGTCCGGGGCGGCGGGCCGGCCGGGGATTGCAGCCGGGCGGCGCGCGTCTCGGCGCGGATCCACGCGCCGACGGTGGTGCCGATCGGGTAGTTGTGCTCGGTTTGGCGCAGCGTGATGGTGCCCGGCGCGGTCGTGGCCATCCGCGGATGATGCGCTCGCGCCCGGACGGCTGCGGCTAGACTCGGCGGCCTGGGCTACCACGGAGGGTTCTCATGCTTCACGACCTGCTGCACATTCTCGGACTCGCGGGCCTCGTTCTCGGCGGCGTTGCTCTCGCCGCCTTCGCGGTCGTCAGCCTCGTGATGCTCACGCAGGCTGCCTGGGAGTCGGTCTGGACACAGTCGGGCTTCGGCGGTGCCATGCGCCGCCACCGAGCGCGCCGCCTCCAGCGCTACACCGATGGGCGGCGGCCCGGCTACATCTGGCGGATGCGTAACCGCTAGGGCCGGCCGCGGAGCAGCTCGTCGAGCCGATCTTCGCTGACCCCGCCGGCCGGGCCTTGAGCTTGGGCTTGCGAGAGGGCCTGCATCAGCGCTTCGGTGCGGTTGGCGGGCCTGCCGCCGCCGCCGGTCGGCAAGTCGGCAGAATTGACGGCGCCGCCTGCGGTCAGATACGTCGGGCGGAACGGGTCGAACGTCCGCGAGACGGCGCTCATGCCGTGCGAGGTGCCCGGCTTGGTCTTGGGGAACAGGACGTTGGAGCCCGGCTGGCTTGTCTCGCCGTGCTCGCGCAGCCGCCGGATCGTGGAGACGTAGGGAGCGGTCGCCTCGAACACTTGATTGAGCGCGATCCCGAGCTTCTGCCACCCGTTGGGCGGGGCGCCGTTGATCCGGATCTCGCGGCCGAACGGGTCGCGGCCGCTGATCGCCTCGGCCGCCCCGCGGATCTGCGGGAAGAACTGGTTGACAACGCCGGCGTAGTCGCCCTGCGTGATCGGGATCGTCGCGCCCCACGGCGTGTAGCGGGCGAGATCGAGCCAGCCGCCGCCCTTGGTCGGGATGGCGTACTTCAGCGAGCCGGGCGGGACGGCGGCGTGCTCTTGCTGCCACTCCTCGCCGACGAGCCGGCTGACCCGGACAAAGAACGCGGTCTGCGCCGAGCGGTGGATCGGCATCGTCCAGTACACGAACCGCACGGCGGACAGCATCCACGGCAAGAACGGCGCGATCGTCTGGATGACGCGCCGCATCTTCGGGCCGTAGTTGCCGTACTTGCCGAGCAGTTCCTCCGATTCGCGCAGGAACTGGAACTGCTTGGCGGTGTTGAACATGCCGGCGGCGGCCTGCTCGGCGGCCTCGCGCCCCACCCACGCGGTCTTGGCCCACGAGCCCGTCATGCGCTGCAGCTCGCGGCGCATCGAGCGGCCCTGCGCGGCGCGGGAGTAGACGTGCTCGAGCGCCGAGTTGATGTTGAAGATGAAGTCGAGCGGCTTGACGAGCGCGCGAAACAACTTGCCGAGAACCATGCCACTGATGTCGAGCATGTGCCCGACGGCCGGGCTGCGGGCCACGATCCGACTGTAGATCTTCGCCAGGCCGGGGTAGTCCTCGATCGTCGTGTGGATGCCGACGCTGCGGTTGCCGTACAGCAGCCCATTGCGGTTGTGCGCCTCGTACTGCTCGGCCTGGGCGCGGATCTCCGGATCCGGTGAACGCTTGGCCGCGGCGAGGATCTGAGACTCGGCGCGCAGGTCGGCGGCCATCCCGAACACGTTGACCCCCGAGCCGGCACCGGGCATCCGGACGAGCATCGGCTCGACGTTGTTGCCAGTCAGCCAGCGTGGCTGCGGCAGGACGGCGTAACGGAACATGCGGTTGAGCATGTTCCCCCAGCGCGTGAGCTCGCCGCGCGGGGTGAGGTGCGCCCGCATCGTGTCCATCATGTCGCCGTTGACGAGCAGGAGGTTGCGGGCCTTGCCGCTGGTCTTCTTGAGTTCCTCCTCGGTGAGGAAGCGGTTGTTGAGCAGCCGGTCGGCGACGGAGTCCATCGCGCCCGGGTTCTGCAGGTCGCTGCGGATGAGTTCCTGGTCGGCCTCGCTCAGCCGCGTGGGGTACGCGCGGACGGCGGCGAGACGCTGGCCGCGCGCGCGGGCGCGGTCGATCGCGGTCAGCGCGTCCTTGGAGTTCCAGTAACCGCCCTCGTCGACCACCTTCTGCTCGTGCCGGGTGAGCTGCTCGCCGCGCTGCGCCTTGCCCCACGCGGGGTGCCGCATCCCGTGCTCGCCGAGGAACGAGTCGATGTGGCGGGCGTGATTGAGGATCGTGGCCTGCCGGATCCCGGCGGCGCGGAGGATCTCGGCGCTGGTCTCGGTGCCGCCCTTCAGGTGCAGCGCGCCGGTGCGAGTCCCCTCGGCCGGCTTGGCGAGCGTCTTGCGGCTCTGCTCGACGCGGAACGCCTGGTGGAAGAAGCTGCGCTGGGTGTGGCCGGGCAGCCACGCGACGGTCTCGGGGTCGCGGCCCTTGGACCGCAGGAAGTCCTCGATCTCCCGGGTGGGCAGGAACGACCCGGGCGTCTTGCCGGACGGGTTCTCCGGCCCGTGACGTAGCGCCGCCCGCGTCGCTGGCATCGGGTTGCGGCCGAGATGCAGCTCGGCGTTGCGCAGATCCTTCGCGGCCTGCTTGCGGCGGTCGGTCGCGGTCCTCAGCGCGCGCCGTGCTTGGGAGAGTTCGCCGACGCGCCTAGCCTCCGCGGCGGTGGTGGCGACGCGCTGGATGTCCTTGCGCGGATTCAGGCCGTGCGCGCGGGCGTACTCGACGGCGTCCTTGAACAGCACGTACCGCTTGCCGCCGACGTGGTAGGCAGCGACCGGGCCACCCTGCCACGCCTCGCGTCCGCGTTCGCTCTTGTGCCGGTCAACGAGCGCCTGCACTCGCCGCTGCGCGGACTGCTCGGCGTGCTGCGCTTGCGTGTGGCGCTGCCCGGCGGCGGTGTGCGCCGTCTTGGCGGCCTCATGCGAGCGGACGCCCACCGGGTCGCGGCCCGAGACGGCGATCCGGTGCTCGCGCGCCGCGTTGAGGGCGTCGAGCGCCGCCTTGCGGTCCGTCGGCGTCTTGGCTTGCCGATGCGCCTCGGCCGCGTCCTTCTCGGTGGCCAGTGCGGCCCGCTCGAGCGCGCGATGCTCGGCGACGGTGTAGTGCCGGGCGCCCATGTGGACTGCGGCCGGCTCGATCAGCCGGGCGCGTTGCATCTGTTCCGGGACGTCGCGCGTGCGTTCGACCACCTCGCGCTCGCCGGCGACCAAGCGGCGGCCCGCTTCGGTCCCGGCCTGCACGATCTGCTCGGCCTGGGCCATCGCCTTCGGGGAGCCGAGCACCGCTTCGCCGGCCTTCACGACGTCGCGGGCGCGCTTGACCTCGTCCTCGTCGTGGTAGACGGTCGAGTGCCCGGTCTTGGCCACTTGGTCGTCATGTTCGGCGAGATGCGCCTTGACTCGCTTGACGTAGTCCTCGAGGTTCTTCTCGAAGTGCTCGCCGGTGAGGATCGTCCCGCGCGTGACGAGCGAGACGATGTCGCGGGCGTAGCGGCCGCGGACGCCGGGCAGCGACTCCACCACGCGCTCGCCCGGGAGCCGGCCCGCGATCCGGCGGCCCAAGGCGCGGCCCGCGCCCGGGACCCGGAACGCGCGGTCGGCGATGTCGCGGCCGAGGCGCTCCCCGGCGATGTGTCGGCCGGCGCGCAGGTTCGCGGTCCGCTTGTTCAGCCGCTCCCGCTCGTCTCGGAAGATCTGCTGTCGCGGCCGGACGGCGACCGGCCTGCCCTCCGCGTCGTAGATCACTTCGCGGCTGCGGTCGCGCGCGCGCTGCGCCATCGCCCGGAAGACGTCCTTGCTGTACGGCCGCCGGTGATACACGCCGCCCGCCAGGTCGTCCTCGAGCGCGATCGGCAGCCGCTCCGTCGACCCGGCGCGCGCCGCGGCGCCACGCCACCCGGGAGCGCCCTTCTTGCCGAGCCCGCGGGCGGCGGCGCCGAGGCCGCGCCCGACGCCCGTCTCAAGGGCGAGGAGGTCGAGCGCGAAGAATCCCGGGTGCTCGCGGAAGTAGCGGCCCGGGTGCGACCAGTCCTCGACGGTCTGCTCGGCGACGCCCTTGCCGAGTTCGTAGACCCGCTTGCCCGCCCTGACGGGATGGCCGGTCACCACATCACGGCCGACCAATGCCGTCTGGTAGGCACCGATGAATGGGGCGGCGCCGAGCGCCCCGACGTCCTTGAGGGCGTTGCGAGCGAACTGCCTCGTGGGCGCGTCGCCCTGCAGCCCCGGGGCGACCGCGGCGAACACGTTGCGTGCCGTACGCGCGCCGGCGGTCGTGTTGATCGTGGCTAGGCTGAGCGGCCCGACCCCGAGCCGTATCTTGCGAGGCGTCGGCCCCGGCCTGAGCACCCGTGTCGGGTCCTGCTGCCGGGCGATTCCCTGCTCGAGCGCCGTGTAGTAGCGGATGGCCCGGCGCGTGCCGCGCAGCCGCGGGTCGTGGCGGATCTCGTCCACGACCCGGTCGAGCGCGCGGACGCGATCGGCCCCGCGGGTGTCGGCGACTTGGCGGCGGATCGAGCCGACGATCTGCCCGCGCGCGGCCTGCGTGACCCGGGACGTGGAGGTCAGGAAGCCGTGGATCTCCGCGCGGGTGAGCGGCCGATCGCCGCTGGGTGCGCGACGCGGCTCGACGACGACCGGCGGCGCGGCGAGTGTCAGCGGCGGCAGCGCGCGCCGGGCGGACCGGACTCGGGCGCGCGCCTCATAGCGCTGCGGCGCGAGCGGGCGTTCAAACGGCGAGCGGGTGATCGACGGCAGTGGGACGGGCGGCCCGTAGATCTCGCGTCGACGCGGCTTGGGCCGAGGCCGTGGCGTGTATTGAGGATCGATGACCGGCATCGGCCTACACGGCTAGAACCCGAAGCCGCGGCTCAGGCCGAGGAGCGGGTGCGCGCGCTCGTATTGGCCGTAGGTGGTCACGCCGAGCGGCCGGATCTTGATTCGCAGCGCGTGGAACAGGTCTTGGGTGCGCTTGGACAGATGCCCGTCATAGGCGATCTCGATCGCTGCCGCCCGGAACGGGTCGGCGACCGGGTCGACCTTGGCCCGTCCGGGCCGCATCCGCTGCGTGCCGACCTTGTCCGGCTGGACGGGCCGGCCGGTTTCCGGGTCGATGCGCCTTGCCTTGACGTCGTCGGGCGTCCACAGGATGCGGCGCTGCACGCCGCCGGCCTGCTCTTGGTAGAGCGGCGTCGGGTCGCGAGCCGTGACGCCGGAGCGCAGGATGCTGACCGCTTCCGCTCGCGTCGCCCCTCTGCCCTTGAGGCCCCGGACGACGCCGAGCGCGTCCGTGAACCTGCCTTGCTGCGTGATCTGCTCGCCCGGCGTCAGCCACTTTGGGCCCTTCCCGGGCCGGTTCGGGTCGGCCTTGCTGCCCGGGATCGGCGTCGTCCCGGTGATGTTGCCGTCCTTGTCGAAGGTCGGCATCAGACCCTGGCCGATTAGCGCGTTGCCGCGGCTGTTGATCAACTGCGCGGCGAGCTGGTCCGCCTTGGCCTTCGCGTCCGCGGCCGAGGAGACCTGATCGGAGATCTGGGAGGCGATGTAGGCGCCGAGCTCGCGCCGGAGGTCCAGGCCGCGCGTGCCGATCTGCTGGGCGGTGCGGCCGTACTCCGATTCGGCGGCGCGGCGCGCGTACGCGGCTCCCTCCGCGGCGCCGATGCCTTGCTGGGTGAGCTGCGTGTTGGCCTGCGCCTGGGATTCCGCGAGCCGCGCGGCCAGTCCGGCCTGCTCGATCGACCCGGCGCCGGCGCCGATCGCGGCGCGCTGCGCGGCCGCGGTGTCGACCGCCGTGTTGTAGACACCGCGGATCGTCGGGCGGGCCGCTGTGACGCTCTCCTGGATGTAGCGGGCGGCGCCGCGCGACCCGCGGATCGTGTCGCTGCGGCGCTGCTGAGCGTCCTTGAGCAGTGCGGTGAGCGCCGAGATCTCCGGGCCGTAGCGGATCAGGCCGAGCTGCTTGGCGTAGTCCTCGTAGCGCTTCGGGATGGCCATCAGCGCCTCCCCTTCGGCGGCACAAAGCCCCTGACCGGCCTGCGGCTGATGATCTTGCCGGTCTGGTCGTAGATGTAGACGATGCCGCCGTGCGTCTCGGTCCGCACGACCTGCCCGCCCGCTGTCGTGCGCTCGTTCAGCGGCCGCCCGCCGGGCGTGCCGGGCAGCGGCGGCGTCCACGGGTTCGGGCCCTGGGAGGCCTGGTAGATCTTCTGGTTTTCGATGCCTCGCCCGAAGAACGTATTTTCGCGGCCGGCGCGGGAGAGGTCGGTGGCGCGGTCGGTGACGCCGCGCTCGTAGCCGGTCTTGAGTAGGGCGCGCGAGCCGACGTTCGGGTCCTCGATGCCCGCCCGGAACTGGTTGCGGGCGAGGTCGAGCCCGGCCTGCTCGACGCCCTGGTTGGCAGTGCGCTTGGCCGCCGAGAGTAGTGCGAGCCCGCCGGAGGTCACGCCGTATCTGCGAGCGCCTTCGGCCTGGCTGCGTGCGAGGTTGGTGTACTTGCGGGTCAGCAGCTCGACGTTGCGGCCGTACGTCTCGTCGTACTGCTTCTCGGCGAAGTCGAGCTGCCTGCCGCCGGTGGTGTAGTCCTCCAACGCGCGCGTGCCGGCCAGGCCGATGTCCTGCTGCTTGTCGAGATAGCCGCGGCCGGCCGCGTCCTTCTGGTAGTCCAGCGCCGGGTCATACAGGCCGCCGGGGACGTGCGGCTGGTACGGCGTGAAGGGTTTGAACGGGTTGCCGCCGGCCGCGAGCGTGCTCGTGATGTTGCGCTCGCGCCCGAGCCCGGTGTCGTGGCGGCGCTGATTGGCGAGTTGAGCCTCGCGGTAGCGCTGGGCGGCGGACTTGGCCACGGGTGGGAGTGTCGCGCGTTGGGCGGACGGGCTACTTGGCGACCCATCCGGTGTTGCCGGTGCCGGTCTCCTTGACGTAGAGCGTCGTGCCGGCACCGCCGTCGGTGCGCAGGAAGATCGTGCCGACCGGCGCAGTCACGACGCTGTTCGGGCTGCCCGCCCCGAAACGCACCGCGCCCTGCAACTGGCGGATCAGCGACCACAGCCGCGCCGACTCGGGCGTGCTCACGTCTGCCCGGCCTGGCGGATAGTCACCTCGCGGCGGCGCAGGATCAGCGACGTGACTTGGCTGGTGGTGGTGAACCGGAAGCGGATGCGCTCGGCCTTGCGGCCGACGTGCCACGCGGAGTAATCGGTGCCGTCCGAGGCGCCGCCGCCGCGCTTGAGCGTCGCCGCGGCGTAGCTGGAGCCCTCGGGGCCGATCGCGCTGAGAACCGAGAACGTCGGCGTGCCGCCAGTGGTCTCGTAGACGTAGCGGACCTTCTCCGCCGTGTTCGGGCGGATACCGGGGCCGAGATCGTCGTCGTTTGAGTCCACGGTGAACGTCGGCGTGCTGCCGTCGGCATCCTGCGCCGCGCCCGAAATGTTTAGGCAGGCGGTGAGGTCGGTGATCCGCTTGGCGGCGATGCCGAGCAGCTTCGGCGACCGGGTGGAACTGCCGATTCGCTGCCGGAAGGCGGTCGAGGCGGCGTGCCCGGCCCAGCGCGTCCAGGCAAAGCCTCGATCCAGGCGGCAGACGAGTGTGTCAACCCAGGTGGTGCCGTTGACGATCGGCAGGAAGTAATGGCCGCGGTGAACGCTCGCCGTGCCGGGCTGGTAGCCCGCGGCCACGTAGGACCGATAGATCGGCCGGATGCCGCCATCGGAGCGATACCGATTCCCGGAGATCTGTCGGGCTTCGCCGCTCGGCGCGAACAGGAACACGTCATCCACTGCGGGCACCACGAGGTTGCCGGCCCACGCGGCGATCCCGGGATCACCCCAGAGGATCACGTCGCGGCTGGCGCGCCGCTGCTGCCACTGGACGTTCCCGGCGTCATCGACCGGGTCGAGATCCGTGTTGGCGATCGTCCACACCCCGTCGGTGGCGAACAGGATCACGATGTCCTGGATGCTGTCGGCTCCGATGATCTGGCTCGGGGCCGGGAGGTCGATGAAGTTGTTGGCCAGTTGTGTGTGCGGATTGCCCGGCTCGGAGTAGTACGCGCGATTGCGGGCCGCTGCCCATAGCCGCGGGATGGCGCCAGCCGCGGCGAGGTATTGAGGGATGAAGGGCAGGCCGCCCAATAGTGGCGCCGTGGCGGCGCCGTAGTTCTGCAGCAGCGGGGTCGCGACTCCGCTGCTGGTTGAGTACGGCCACGGCGCGGACAGCGTGATCTGCGTGTTGGAATCGACGCTGGCGACCGTGAACCACGCGTCCCCGTCGGGGCTGCCGAGACTCACGAGGAAGACCACGATCGTGCCCGGCTCGTATTTCGTGGTCCACGAGGTCCCCGATGCCGTCATGACCGCCGACCCGTTGGTGACGTTGACGGCCGGGAACGTCGGATCGGCGAGCGCCTTGCGGGCGCCGGCCCACGAGAACACGCCGTCGCCGTGAACCGAGCACGGGAGAAATAGCGTGCCGGCGACCACGGCCCCACGCGCGAACGGATCGACCCTAACCCCGGGTGAGATCGTGCCCGGCGTCGCGTCGTCGGAGTCGAGGTAGTACACCTGATTTGCGTCGGCGGTCCACGCGAGCGTCCGCAGCCCGGGCCCGAGGTATCCGTCGAACAGGCCGGCGAGATTCTGCGCGACGTCGGTGTTGCTCTTGAAGCTGGATCCGTTGCGTCGGAACAGGTTGCCCTCGTCGTCGACGAGCGCGTTCAACGCTTCATAGACGCCGTTGGGCGGTGACTTTCGGCCGCGATAGATGCCGCCGCTCCAATCCTCTTGGAGTAGCTGGGGCACGGTCAGACCCGGATCTGCGTCGGCCCGGGGCCGCGGTAGCGCCGCCGCGTTATCCGCATGAACTCGTCGCTGCCCGAGTCGAACATCTGGTCGTTGTCGCGCGCGAGACCAAGGTTGCCCTCGCGGCGGTAGCCGATCGCCATCGCTCCGGCGATCAGCGCCTCCACGAACTCGCCGTCGATCACCGCGGCCAGCAGCGTGTCTCCGGTCGAGTCGGCGGTCAGGTCGGGCGGCTCGAGCGCCGCGAACGCGCTGATCGCGCTGCCGGTGTCCGCTGGCGTGGGAACGAGCGTGACGCCACGGGTCGCGCTGGCGTTGGCGTCCGGGACAAACAGGCCCCTCCCCTCACCCATCCCGGTCCAAGCCAGCTCGCCCTGCGTGTTGAAGTACGGGTCGCCGCGCCGGCCGCGCGAGTATGGGATGCCAGCAACGGTCACCTCGTAGACCTCGAGCACGCCGGTCAGCGGGTAGAACGCGACGTTGGCGGTGGTGGTGCCGACGGTCAGTGTCTTGCGATACGCCCGGGCGCGCCCGACCATCGACCGCCAGCGCCGGTTGATCCAAGCCAGCGCCTGCGTCGGCGTGACATCGAAGGACGCCTCGTTGACGATCGCGTCCTGCAAGCCGCTGACCGTTTCGGGCATCCGGGCTACTCCTTCGCGCGCGCCTGACGCTTGGCCTTCTGCTCCTCAAGCTTCTGCGAGGCCTCAAACTGGTCGGCCATCGTCCGCAGCGTCGACAGGCCCTGCTCCACGCCCTTGACGATCGCCGGGCGATTCCAGCCGGCCCGCTCGGTCTCCAGGATCGCCTCGAGCTGGGCGGTATCGCCCATCGCCACGTAGAGCATGATCTTGGAGTTCTCGTCCTCGGAGACGGGCGGCGCGGACTGCGCGATCTCGAAGAACCCTTCGAGATGGTCGCCGAGCAGGCGGTGGCCGTCGAGGAAGGTGAGCACGTCGGCGGCCGGGATCTTGCGGCCCTGCGCGGTTGTGACGTTCCCGGCCAGCGGGACGCGGAGCATCCCCTCGGTGAACTGGATGCGGATGCCGGGGGTGACGTCGACCTGTTCGCCGGCGGGGCCGCGGACCGGGTACTCCGGCTTCATGACGAGCACGAGCTCTGCGCGGCGGGCGGCGTAGGTGCGGACCTGCTCCGGGACGGAGACGATCGAGTCGGGCGGGGCGGCAACGGCGGTCATGCCGGGAATCATGCTCCCTGTCGCGGATGGTGGCGGCGCCCGCCGGAAAGGGGGATGGCGGGCGCCGCCGGGTTTCTCAGCTCGTCACGCCGGTGAGCACGGCGTGCGTCTGCTGCATCTTGACCTGGCAGCCGCACTCGGTCAGGTACTCGTCCATGCGGCCGTCGCGGTCGGGCGCCTGCCGGTTGGTCAGCACCTTGGTGTCGCGGGACAGTTCGTCGTTGGCCAGGTAGCGGTAGGCGACGTTGTCCATGTCGGCCAGAATCCCGTAGCCGCCGTACTTGGTGCCCTGCAGCAGCCGGTGGTAGACCATGTTCAGGGTGCCGAACGGGCTGGTGAACGTCTTGACGTTCATGCCGTAGGTGGTCTCGTTGTTGGTGGTCTGCTGCTTGGACGCCGGGAACTTCGTCAGCGCGGAGACGACGGTCGCGGACGCGAGGAACAGCTTTCGCATCGAGCCGTACCGGAACGCCGTGGCGCAGAACGCGTTGAACTCGGCCTCGGAGAGGTCGCCGCCGGCGTCGGTCTGGTTGGTGGTGATGTGCGACAGGATCCCGCCGGTCTGGCGCTGGTGGCCGTAGGTGGCCGGGGTCAGGTCGGCCTTCTTGCCCCAGATGAACGCCGACTCGATGTCGATCGAGTGCTCGATGCCCTTGTTCTTGGCCTGCCGGTTCCATTCCGCCGGCTGGACCTGGAATCCCGAGGCGCGCAGGGTGTCGGACGCCTGGAACGGCGTGCGGAAGATCTGCGTGTAGTTGGACACCTTGACCGGGATGTCCGACGCCGGCGTCTTGGCGAGGTCGTTCTCGGGCTGGCTGGTGCCGATGATCATCAGCTCGTCGCCGGAGTTCATGGCGGTGCCGGTGCCGGGGGTGCCGGTGGCGGAGGCGTTGCGGTAGGCGGTGATGACGTTCGCGGCGACCGAGTCGACGCGGAACACCTCGCCGGTCCGGGTGTTCTGGACGAGGTCCCACTGCGTGAAGTACGCGCCGTTGACGACGGGGACCGTGCCGGTCGTCGTCGCGGTGGATGACGTCGCATCAAAGCGCGCCTTGCGGGCGTCCTCGAGGTGCGAATAGGTCGTCGCCACGGTCCGGCGCTTGTCCGCCGCGCGGCTGAGCAGCGTCAGCGGGTTCACGTCGGGCTCGAGCAGGGCGATCGTGTCGCCGAGGTCGATCGCGAGTTGGTCGGAGAGGACGTTGCTGGTCAGCATCGCGCCGGTGACGGTCGCCATGCTTCACCCCCTTCCGGGGTCGTAGCTATGCCGGGTGACTTCGCGCGCGCTCGCGTGGGCGCGCGGGCGTGGCTACGTGCGGAAGTCCAGGACTTTCGAGCCCCGGCCGCCGGCCTCCATGATGCCCTTGACGATGTCCTCGTTGGTCTGCGCCGCCGGGCCCGGCCCGCCGCCCGCTTCCAACCGTGCTGTCTCCGGGCCCTCGGGCCCGCCCTCGTTGGCGGTCTCCGCCGCCTTGGATGCCATGTAAACGAGCCGCCAGAAACTCGGCTCCGCGGCCAGCCCGGGCTGCCCGAGCTGGTGCGCCATCTGCTCCGCGAGTCCGCCTCTGCCGGCGATCCGGTTGGCCATCTCGTCGGTGGCGATCTCCGGGAACTCGGCCGCCAAATCGCGGGCCTGCTGGTCGCGGCGCATCTCGGCCATCTGCTCGGCCATCGGGGCCGTCAGGGCCTGGACGCGCTGATCGACCGCGCCGTTGATCTGCTCGTTGAGTCGTTGCGCGACCGCGTCGGGGTTCTCATAGACCGCGCTCTGCGGGTCAAGCCAGGAGAGGTCGAGCTCGCCGCCGTCGGGCTGCTCGGCCTCCGCCTCCTGCGCCTGCCACGGGTTGGACGCCAGGAACTGGCGCATCTCCTCTTGGCCGGCGGCGATCTGGCCGATCTGGTCGACCATCCCGGACAGATCGGGGCCGCCCTGGACCTGTCCGTCGCCACCTTGAGCCTGCCCGTCGCCCTGTCCGCCTGCGTCGCCGCCTGCCTGTCCCGGTGCGCTCATGCCGCTGCTCCTAGCGCCGACTCGGCGGCGCCCTCATAGCGCTGCGCCTGCTGGCGGCGCTTCTCCTCGGCCACCGCGACGATCGCGTCGGCCGCCTGCCAGAACGCCCGCAGCCCGGCTCGTCTCCCGTGGAGAGAGGCGTATTCGCTGCGGGTCGGAAGCAGCCGCTCATCGAGCTTGAAGTCGATCTCGGCGATCTCCTCCTCGATGACGCGGCTCAATATGGCCCAGCCCGGATGCGCCTTGAGCGCCTGGACGTGCTCGCCGGCGCCGAATAGTTCATCCAGCGTCGGGAAGACACGGCGCGCCAAGTTGGCGTACTGCGGATTGGAACCCGTAATAGGCCGATAGTACGGCGCGACGCGGCGGGAGGCTAGCCGCGCGCGGTCCGCGGCGGTCGCGGCGGGCGCGGCGGGCGAGCGGGACGGTGGTGCGGCTTGGCTTTGCCGGCGCGCATGAGCCGCTGCACTGAGCGCTGCAAGTCCTGCGGATTGGTACCCGCGAACGTCCGGCCGCGGGTCATCGCGGTCAACGCCGGGCTCGGGTTGCGTGTCCCTCGCCGGTAGGGCTGTGTGAGGCGGGTGGCGCGCACGCCGGGGATCATAGGTCGCCGAGCAGAAGGATCAGCTCCTCGTCGCGCTGGGCCTCGAGCTCCTTCACGCGCCGCTGCAGGCGCTGGTAGTCGGCCACCGGGACGAAGCTCTCGATCCTGATCTCGGGCGCCGAGGCGGTCCAGTCCACGGCGGCGGCGCTGGGCGCAAGCGTGAGGTTGACGACCGGCTGGGGTTCGGGCTCGGGCTCGGGTCGCCGGAACCGCGGCAGGCGGATCCGCAGCGGATCCAGCTTCACGCGCACGCGCGCGGGCGAGCCCGACCAGTGGACGACGGCGGGCTCGGGGTGGAGCGTGAGGTTGCGGACCTCGTACTCCGAGATGTCCTCCTCCTCGTCCCAGCGCCCGCCGCCACCCACCTCGACGGGCGGCTCGGGCGTCACGTCCGGGACGACGGTGATCGTCGGCGTCGAGCCCTCCCACGCGACGGTCGCCTCGTTGGGCAGCAGCGTCAGCGACCCCTCGGCGGTAATGACCAGATCCGGGGTCGAGCCCTCCCACGCCACGACCCCGACGCCGGGAGTGAGCGCGGCATCGGCGACCAGAGTCGGTGTCGACCCGGTCCACGCGACCGTGCCGGTCCCGGGCGTGAGCGTCAGGTCGCTCGATAGCGTGAGCGTCGGCGTGCTGCCGGTCCACGCCACGGTCCCGAGCGCCGGGGTGAGCGTCAGGTCGTTGGTGCCGACGATCGCCGGCGTCGACCCGGTCCACGCGACGGTCGCGACCGCGGGCGAAAGCGTCAGGTCGACGAGGACCGCGGGCGTGGAGCCCGCCCACGTCGTGTCGGCCGCGCCCGGCGTGAGCGTCAGATCGACGCTCTGGGCCGCCATGGCCCCCCAGGGCGGGGGGATCAGTGGCCCCGGACCCGGGAGGAACAAGGGCATCGTCAGGCGCCTAGTTCATGGGGTTGAAGGTGACCCACTGCGTCGTGAGCGAACCGGCGACAGACAGCGTCTTGGAGATCCAGATGCTCTGAGCGACCGAATGATCGAAGGCCGCGGACGTGCCGCCGAAATGGACCTGGAGTCCCGAGTTGGCGGTGGCCGCAACGCCACCAGACAGGAAGTAGCCGGTCCCCTTGATCGTGGAGTTCGTGCCGCCCGGGGCGCCCGTCGTCAGGACGACCAGAGTCATCTTCATGTTCCACGGGCCCGACAATGACGAGGCGGGGACGGTCTGCGCGATCGAGGCACCCAGCGTCGTGCCCGCGGCGTTTGTGGTGCTGATCGTCGGGCTGATCGTCAGCGCGCCGGTCGCCGCCGTCGTGATCAGCCCGCCGGCCTCGAGCACGTACACCTTCCCCGGCCTGGCGTCATATGCCGGGATCAGCGCGTATTGCAGCGAGTTGTACAGGCCGACCGCCGAAGTACTCGCGTTGGCGGCCAGCGGGTCGGTGATCGCCGCCTCGAGAAACCCGGCGTCTTGGAGATACTGGCGCGCCAATCTAAGTCACCTGCCCATGAAGGGGATCGCAGTGAAGGTACGGGGCGGACCGGCGCGACCGCCGGTCTGGTCGAAGGTGAAGTTGTCCGGATCCGCGCCCGTCAGCGCGGTGCCCGACGAGCTGGCGCTGGAGTAGGTGGACCCGCCGATCAGGTCCACCGGCG
>Ga0126377_10000631_pt1 | contig 21713 bp, 13 predicted proteins | sample PanSoiMetPlot_22_FD_92647 | JGI IMG/M metagenome (GOLD analysis project Ga0126377, IMG submission 92647) | Tropical forest soil microbial communities from Panama - MetaG Plot_22 | ecosystem: Environmental > Terrestrial > Soil > Tropical forest > Bulk soil | place: Panama | collected 2016-02-17 | reverse complement strand
GCCGGAGGTGTCAGTCGTCGCGCGCGACGTGCTTCCGACAACGCTCAACGTCACACCGGCCAAGGGACGTTGCGAGATCCCGTCCGTGATCTTGCCGGTCACGCGTCCGGTTTGCGCGCGAGCGGGCGGAGTTAGCGCCGCGACGAGAAACAGGAGGGAAAGCGTTACCATCCTTCTCATGGTGTTCTCCGGAAAACGGGTACCGTGTGGTCAGGCGAGAGAGACACAAGACCACAGGTGGGCGATAATTGGACCAACGACGAACAAATTGGATCGCACGCTCCGCTGGGCGTACGCAGATATTGTCCCTTCAAGGAACAATGCGGCGGCGAAGATAAGATCCCACTGTTGCTCACACAAGAGACATGCGGCGGAGCTTAATCCGGTGGCGCGACAACCAACGCGTCGAAGTCCGCGTAGCCGCCTCTCGTTTCATCCCTCCGCGCTACGGCGAACAGGCCAACCTTCGCCCCGATCCATTTCCCTTCTCGCGCGGTGAAGGGTTCACCCAGCTCTGTGAATCGCATGCCGTCCGCGCTCCACGCGAATCGGCACGTTCCCCCAGCGCTCACCGAAACACGTAGAAACACCGACGAACCAGTCAGCGGCACTGAAACGCCCTGCTCGGTGCCACCACGATCCGCATCGCGCACACGCATCTGTGCGAGCTCCGCGCCCGCGCTCGTGCGACGCACCGCGAGGTACGCGTAGTCCAGTCCCATCACGATCAGACCCGCGCGCTCACCCGAGCGGAGTGAATCGAAGGACATCCGCGTCGTCGACGTGAAGGCGGGCGCGGGAAACTTTTGCAGCAGCAGCGACGGCACTGGCCACAGGTTGCTGATGTCGGCAGGCATCGGCTCCGCCGAGAGGCGAAGCCAGCCTGGTCGTGCCGAGAGTGACCACCATTCGGCGCGCGGATTGGCTTGCCATTGCCACTGAAGGCCGAGCTCACGCCCGTCGAACGTGTCGGTCGTCTGTGGTACCGCTGTTTCCGCATCACCACCGGCGACCGCTGGCTTGCGATGGGTGCGCACGGGATTCCCTCGCCCGTCGCCTTCGTCGTCTCGTCCGATGACGGGCCATCCGTCGCGCCACGCCATCGGCTCGAGGTGCACGATGCGGCCATACGCGCCGCGATCCTGAAAGTGAACGAACCAATCTTCGCCTGGCGACGTCTCAATCCATGCGCCCTGGTGCGGGCCGTTCACCTCGGTTCTCCCTTGCTCCAGAACGATGCGGTCCTCGTACGGCCCGTACACGCTGCGGGAACGCAGCACCGTTTGCCAACCGGTCGGAACGCCACCCGCTGGCGCGAAAATGTAGTAGTAGCCGTCTCGCTTGTAGAACTTCGGGCCCTCGATCGTCGGATGATGAGCTCTTCCATCGAACACGAGACGATCGTCGCCGATGACACGCAGGCCGTCAGCACTCAACGGTGCAACGTGAAGCACCGACTTGATCCCCGCTCGACTGTTGGCGAACGCGTGCACCAGATACACGTTGCCATCGGAGTCCCAGAGCGGTGCGGGATCGATCCATCCACGGGCCTGCTTCACCAAGATCGGTGCGTCCCACGGGCCATGCGGATCTCGCGCACGCACGACGTAGATCCCCCGATCAGGATCGCCCCAATAGATGTGGTATCGGCCGTCATGATATCGGATCGACGGCGCCCACACGCCGTTGCCGTGTTGCGGAACGTCGAATGCGGAATCTGGAAACGTCGGCAGCGCGTGTGCGATGAGTCGCCAGTTCACCAGATCGCGCGAGTGGAGAATCGGCAGCCCGGGAAAGCTCGTGAAGCTCGACGCCGTCATATAGAAGTCGTTTCCAACGCGAACGACGTCGGGGTCGGAGTAATCCGCGAAGATGATCGGATTTCGATACGTCGTGGCGTCGACATTCGGCGACCAAGCGGCCGGCGTCCGTTGCGTATGTGTGCACGCCGCTACGAGCAGCCCGACGAGCATCGTCGCGATGGTGTGGATCGGCGAATCAGGAGACGACGCGTGTCGCATTCGTTACTTGCTCTCGACCAGGACAATCCGCAATTTGTTCGGGCGAGGAACAATTGCAAGGCATTCGCGCCTTTTCCCCGTACCTTCGCGACGGCCCGGTGAGGAAGATCAACCCGTTCAGCTTCACCCTAGCGACCCGGTCGACGCCGCGCGACGTCAACCGGCAAATCGCGCTCAGCCTCGTTCGCGAGCACCAACCGATTTCCCGCGCCGAGCTGGCGCGACGCATGTCCATCACCCGGGGCATGGTGACGGCGCTGGTCAACCAGCTCATCACCGAAGGGGCGGTCTTCGAGGGCGAGACTGGCGAATCGCGTCGCGGGCGAAAACCCACCCTGCTCTACGTCCGCACGCACGATCGCCTCGCGATCGGCGTCGACATCCGGTTCAGTCGAACCTACGTCACACTCGCGGACTTCTCCGGCACGCAGCATTCGATCGAAACACTCGAGACGGTATTCGATCCAGAAGCGCTCATTCAAGAGCTCGCGAAGCGTTTTACACGACTGATCGACGCCGAGCAGGCGTCCAAGCGCGTGGAAGGGATTGGGCTCGTCGTGCCTGGAATGGTCGACCGCGTCACCGGCCGCATCCTCAACTCACCGCAGCTCGGCTGGCGCGACGTCGACATTCGCCAGGGCCTCGAGGCGATCTCGGGCTATCCGGTCTTCATCGAGAATGCGCCGATCGCCTGCGCGCTGGCCGAAATGTGGTTGGGCCAGCGCGGGTCGGCGCTGACGGATTTCGTGTATGTCACCGTCTCTGACGGAGTGGGCGCCGGGCTGGTTGTGAATGGACAGGTGGTGCGCGGCACCGCGCATACGGCCGGTGAGTTCGGGCACATACCCCTGAATCCCGAAGGTCCGTATTGCTTGTGCGGCGCGCGCGGCTGCTGGGAGGCATACACGTCGAATCTCGCGACGGTCGCGCGCTACCTCGGCAAGCCGCTGACACCGGACGGCGCGCGCGCGATGCTCAAGGGCATCGACATCTCGTTCATCGACGTGATCACGCTCGCACGCACGGGCGATGTGAAGGCACAGAACGCGCTGCAGGAAACGGGACGATATCTCGGTCAGGGGATGTCGATGATCGTAAACGCGCTGAATCCGTCGCGTATCATCGTCGGCGGCGAGATCACCGCGGCGTGGGATCTCGTGCAGGAGCACATTCGGAAGGGGATCTCCGAGCGTTCGCTCACCGATCGGGCCGCAGCGACTCCGATTATTCCCGAAGTGGCCAGCCGGCACCCGCGTTTGCGCGGCGCGACGGCGCTGGTGGCTGGACCGGTGTTCGCCGCGCCGCAGTTGGCGTGAAACTAGACACTAGGCGCTGGGCACTAGGCGCTAGAACTAGGCGCTAGAACATAAGGAAGGCCGCGGCAAAGCCGCGGCCTTTTCCGTTTCTCTAGCGCCTAGCGCCTAGTGCCTAGTGCCTGGTTCTGGACTTCGCCCTGCGAAATCGCTACGCTCTCGTCGTCTCGACAGAAAGGTCACATGTCTCGCTTCGCGCCCCTCATCATCGCCGCCTCTCTCGTCGCAAACGTCTCCCTCGCCCAGCGCGGTGGGCCGCCGGGTACTCCTGCGACCGCAGCCGTTCAACAGCCGCGGTTCCAATATGTCGGACCACCGGCCGGCGGCCGCATCGCGTCCGTCGCTGGGGTCCCAGGCGACACCAACACCTACTACATCGGCGCCGCGTCGGGCGGCATTTGGAAGACTACGGATGGCGCGCGCACCTTCACGCCCATCTTCGATGAGCAGCCGGTGCAAGCCATCGGCGCGCTCGCGGTGGCCCCGTCCAATCCGCGCATCGTCTGGGCGGGCACCGGCGAGGCGTGGGCGATTCGCGACGCCGACGTCATGGGAGACGGCGTCTACAAATCCACCGACGCAGGCGCCACATGGCAACACGTCGGTCTCCCCGAGACGGGCCGCATCGGCCGCATCATCATTCACCCGACGAATCCGAACATCGTCTTCGTCTGTGCCCTGGGCCGAGCAACTGGGCCGCAAGACGAGCGTGGAGTGTTCCGGACCAAAGACGGCGGCACCACGTGGCAGAAAGTGCTGTTCGTCGATCGCAACACGGGCTGCTCCGGATTGTCGATCGACCCGAGCGATCCGAAAGTGCTCTTCGCCGGGACGTGGGAAGTCGTGATGCACACGTGGGCAATGTTCAGCGGCGGACCAGGGAGCGGGGTGTACGTCTCGCGCGATACCGGCTCGACCTGGACGCCCATCAGCGATCCCGGCTTGCCCAAGTCGCCCGTCGGCAAAATCGATGTCGCCGTGGCACCGTCCAACTCGAAGCGCGTCTACGCGCTCATCCAGACGGCCAATCAGGGTTCGCTCTGGCGTTCGGACGACGGTGGACTCAAGTGGAAAGTGGTCAGCTGGGATCGCACGCTCATCGGTCGCGCGGGCTACTACATCCGCATCGCGGTCAATCCGCAGAACGACCTCGAGGTGCTCATCGCGAACAGCAGCTTCCATCGTTCGCTCGACGGTGGCGTCACCTTCCCGATCACCGGCGGTGGGTGCGGCGATTGCCACGACATCTGGCTCGACCCACAAAACTCCGCTCACTGGGTCGCGACGGGTGACGGCGGCGCCGGCATCACGCGCAACCACGGACAGAGCTTTACACAATTCACATTGCCGATCGGGCAGATGTATCACGTCGCGATCGACGATCGGGTTCCGTACTGGATCTACAGCAATCGTCAGGACGACGGCACGATGCGCGGGCCCAGCAACCAGCCGGTGCCCATACCGAATGTCGTCCTGCCGGGTGCCGGTGGTGGGCGCGGTGGCCGAGGCGGTGTGGTGCTCGCCAGCGCCGACAATGAAGGTGCCGGCCGCGCAGGCGGCGGCGGCGGCGGCGGCGGTCCTGGCAATGCAGAAGGTGGTGACGGCGAGGGCGGCGGTGGTGGCGGTGGCGGCGCCGGCAGGGGTGGTGGCGGCGGCAGAGGCGGCGGTGCGAACGCTTGGGAGGCGTCGATCGGCGGATGTGAGTCCGGGTTCACGCTACCGACCCCGGGAAATCCCGACATCGTGTGGGCGACGTGTTACGGCAACACCGTCACGCGCTTCGACGCGCGCACCAGACTCGCGCGGTCCGTCAGCCCGGGCATCCACACGCTCGACTCGGAGCCGAACAAGGCGAAGTACCGCTGCCACTGGACGCCGCCCTTGGCGATCGACCCGTTCGATCCGAACACCGTCTACTACGGCTGCCAGGTCATATTCAAGACCTCTAATGGAGGCCAGAGCTGGGCGGTGATCAGCCCCGACCTGTCGACGAACGATCCGTCGCGCATCGTCAGCTCGGGCGGAATCATCGGCGACAACCTCGGCCAGTTCTACGGCGAAGTCGTCTTCGCCATCGCTCCGTCGGAAATCAAGAAGGGTTTGGTCTGGGCCGGCACGAATGACGGCCAGCTGTGGTACACGGCCGACGGCGGCGCGAAGTGGAACAACGTCACGAAGAACGTGACCGGCATGCCGACATGGGGAACCATCCGCAAGATCGAACCCTCGCGCTTCGACGCCTCGACCGCGTACGTCGTCGTCGACATGCACATGATGGACGACCGCAAACCCTACATCTTCAAGACCACGGACCTCGGCAAGACGTGGAAGCGCATCAGCGACGGATTACCTCAGGACCATCCGCTCGCCTACACGATGTCGATTGCCGAAAACCCGAATCGCAAGGGGATGTTGTTCGCGGGCACGGGCAACGCGCTCTACTACTCGCTCAATGACGGCGGAAGCTGGACGGCGCTCAAAGCCGGACTCCCCGCTGCCCCCGTGACGTGGATCGTCGTGCCGAAGCTCAATCACGACGTCGTCGTGTCGACGTATGGACGTGGGCTCTACGTTCTGCGTGACATCACGATGCTCGAGCAGTCGGACAAGACGGTCGCCGACGCGCCCGCTCGCCTCTACGAGCCGCGGACTGGATATCGGCTCGCCCGCAGCGGAACCATGGATTTCACGTTCAGCCTCAAGGCCGCTCCCAAAGATACGCTTCGTCTCGTGCTGCTCGACTCCGCAGGGACCGTCGTTCGCACGATGCGCGCGACCGGTCGCGCGGGAGCCAATCGTCTGAATTGGGATTTGCACTACGACAGCCCGAAGCAGGTGGAGCTGCGCACGACGCCACCAGACAATCCTGAAATCTGGAATGAGCCGCGATTCCGGCGAAGCCAGACGCGTCCCATCAACCATTGGGGCATTCAGGGTCCGCAGCGCAGCGGCCCGTTGGCCGCGCCAGGACGCTACACCGCGCGGCTGGAGGTCGAGGGCGCGTCCTACACACAGCCATTTCACATCCTGAAGGATCCGTCGATCCCGTCGAGCGACGCCGATCTCGTGGCGTCGACGCGTGCGCAAGTGCGCATCCGCGAAGACATGAACAGTGCGGTCGACATGGTCAACCGCCTCGAGATCATGCGGCGGCAGATCGAGGAGCATCGAAAGTTGGAGTCCGTGGACGCGAGCACCAAAACCGCACTCACGGAGCTCGATAAGAAGATGCTGAACGTCGAGCTGAAATTGCTCACGTCGTCCGATTTGCACAGCGATGACAAGTGGTACGTCGAACAGTACAAGGTCTACCTGAATCTGATTTGGCTGGCTGGTGAAGTCGGCACCGGAGCGGGTGACGTCGCCGGCGGGGCGGATCACCGTCCAACCGATGCGTCGCTGGCGACGTTGGGTGAGATCGAGCGCGATCTCGCCACGGCGAAGACGGCGTTTGCATTGCTCATGGACAAGGACCTTCCGGAGTTCAACCGGTCGATGTCGGGCAAGGTGCCGACGATCACCGACAAGCTGCCTGACCCAAAAAAACCGGTGGTCCTGCCATGAACACGAGGCAAGAGCGTGGGAGCGTGGCTTAGGAAAACTCCAACGGCCTATGGACTCTTACGACGAGGACGGGCGTCCCTACCTGGCCGTGCATCCCGCGTTGCTCGATGCGCTAACCGCTCGCGACGATCGATGCATGGCATCGCTCGTCATGTCCGTGCTCGATGTACAACTGATGGACGTGTTTCGCCATCGAACGCAGCACGCGCCGCGTTCGATGGCGGATGCGACACTGCAAATGGCGTTCGGGGCGTTTAGCGCGCACAACAACCTCAGTCTGGTGATGGGCTGGTGTTCCCCGGACGGACATCACGATCTCGACGTGTTGAATCGGGTGACCGAGGCACTAGTTCGCAGCGAAGAGCGTCATCCCTCCCTCGGTGATGATCCAGCCGCCAGCTTGTTGGACGAGATACGAATGCCGGTCGACGAACCCCGCGTGGCTGAGCGACTACTGATCTCAGTCCGACCGATGGACGCGGAGGAGTTGATGCGAGCGTTCGACGCGGCGAGTCCCCTTCGGAACCGCTTTCAGAAAACGGCGTTGCTCCATTCGCTCCTACTCGCCGCGACGGTATCGATGCCCTTCAAAGCAAACGGCGGAATCGGCAGCATTCTCAGGTAAGCGTATCCGGCGCGCTGTTCGCACGGGCTCCTGACCTGGAGAACCCGTCCAAAACCGGCCTGGCGGCGCTACATTACAGGGCCGTGCTACAGCGCGACTTACGCGATTTTCGGCGGTTGCCGGAATGTGGCGCGCAACATGTTTCCCATGACCAAACGCCAGGACGCTCTCGACTACCACGCGAACGGCCGCCCCGGTAAGATCGCGGTCGTTCCCACCAAGCCGCTGACCAACCAGCGCGACCTCTCGCTCGCCTACTCGCCGGGCGTTGCCGAACCGTGCTTGGAGATCAAGCGGGACCCGGACCTCGCATACACGTACACCGCGAAGGGAAACCTCATCGCGGTCGTCACAAACGGAACCGCGGTGCTCGGGCTCGGCAACATCGGCGCGATGGCGGGAAAACCCGTCATGGAAGGGAAAGCCAACCTCTTCAAGCAGTTCGCCGACCTCGACGTCTTCGACCTCGAGGTCGGCTCGGACAAGGCGGATGACGTCGTCAAGTTTTGTCAGCTCCTCGAGCCGACGGTGGGCGGCATCAACCTCGAGGACATCCGCGCGCCCGACTGCTTCTACATCGAAGAGACGCTGCGGAAGACGCTGAAGATTCCCGTCTTCCACGACGACCAGCACGGAACCGCGATCATCTCGGGTGCGGCGCTGCTCAACGCGCTCGAGTGCGTCAACAAGAACATTGCCGAGATCAGAGTCGTCTTCTCGGGCGCCGGCGCCGCCGCCATCTCGACCGCGGAGCACTACGTTCGCCTGGGCGTCAAGCGTGAGCACATCATCATGTGCGATCGCGAAGGAGTGATTCATCGCGACCGCTCGGGGATGGATCCGTACAAGGCGCGCTTCGCGTCCGACAGCGAGGCCCGTGACCTTGCCGGTGCACTCAAAGGGGCCGACGTGTTCGTCGGTCTCTCGGTCGCCGGGGCCGTCACGGGCGAGATGGTCAAGTGCATGGCTCCGAGCCCGATCATCTTCGCCCTTGCCAATCCGGTGCCGGAGATTTTGCCGGAGGAAGTTCGCGCCGTCCGTGACGACGCGATCATGGCCACCGGCCGCAGCGACTATCCCAATCAAGTCAACAACGTCCTCGGCTTTCCATTCATCTTCCGCGGCGCGCTCGATGTCCGCGCGACCGAGATCAACGAGGAGATGAAGATGGCGGCGACGCGCGCGCTCGCGTTGCTCGCGAAGGAAGACGTGCCGGACGACGTGGCGGCGCTCTACGGTCTGCAGGAGGTCCAGTTCGGCCCGGAGTACTTGATTCCCTTCCCGTTCGATCCACGCGTGTTGTTGTGGGTCGCGCCGGCCGTGGCGTGGGCCGCGGTCGCGTCGGGTGCGGCGAGCGATTTCATCGATCTGGACGAATACCGCGAGCGCCTCGAGTCACGCCTCGGTCGAGCACGCGGTGTCATGCGTGGTCTCATCAACCGCGCGGCGAGCAACCCGAAGCGTGTCGTCTTCCCCGAGGGGGAAGAGCCGAAGATCATTCGTGCCGCTCGCATCTGCGTCGAAGACGGCATCGCCGAGCCGACGTTACTCGGCAACCGTGCGACGATCGAGGACTACGCGCGGTCGTACAATATCCCGCTCGAGGGCATCGAGATCGAGGATCCTGCGACGTCGCCGCGGCGCGAGCAATATGCGCAGCACATCTGGAGTCGACGTCAGCGCAAAGGCATGAGCCTCGACGAGGCGCGTCGTCGCCTCTACAACGGCAACTATTTCGGATCGGTCATGGTCGGCCGGGGCGACGCGGATGCGTTGGTGTCCGGCGTGAACTTGCACTATCCGGAGACGGTTCGCCCTGCGCTCGAGGTCATCGGGGCGCATCCGAAGGCCGGCCTCGTGAGCGGCATGTACATGCTGGTGTTCGAGAAGCACGTGATCTTCTGCGCGGACACGACGGTCAACATCGACCCAACGGCCGAGCAGCTCGTGCAGATCGCGTATGCGGCAAGCCGCATCACGCGAACAATGGGAATGGAACCAAAGATCGCTTTCCTGTCCTTCTCGAATTTCGGTTCGGTGCGACACCCCGAAGCCGAGAAGATGGCGCGAGCCGTGGCGTTGCTGCGGCAGCGCGATCCGTCGTTGATCGTGGACGGTGAGATGCAAGCTGATACAGCGTTCGTGCCCGAGATCATCGAGCGCGATTACCCGTTCAGCGTTTTGAAGGAGCAGGCCAACGTACTGATTTTCCCGAACCTGAGCGCCGGCAACATCGCATACAAGTTGCTGAATCACCTGGGTGGGGCGACCGCTATCGGGCCGATTCTGGTGGGCATGAATCGCCCCGTGCACGTGCTGGAGCGTGGCGCCAGCGTCCAGGACATCGTCAACATGGCGGCAGTGGCGGTGGTCGACGCACAGGAACGCAGCTACCCCATGGAGTCGTCCCGCACGACGAGCGACGGCCCCATTCCGACGATCTACTCGAGGTTATAATGGCGACTGGAACAAAGCCGCAGGATGATGCCGGTTTGAAGGGGAAGGTTGGCCTCGCCGCGCAAGGGCTGGCACCGCGCGGCGAGGTACACTGGAATCTCGTGGCGCCGGCACTGATTCAAGACGCGATTCGACGCGGCGAAGGGCAGCTGGCCGACATGGGCCCGTTCTGCTCGGTGACCGCGCCGCATACCGGCCGCTCGCCGAACGACAAATTTCTCGTTAGAGAACCAGCATCGGATGCCGACGTCGACTGGGGCAAGGTCAATCAGCCCTTCACGGACGCGCAGTTCGAGACACTCCGTGCCGACATCGCCGAGTATTTGAACAACCGCGACGAGCTGTTTGTGCAGGACCTGTACTGTGGCGCGGATCCGAAGTACCGCCTGTCCGTTCGGTACGTCTCGCCGAACGCGTGGCAGATGGCGTTCGTGCGGAACATGTTCATTCGCCCCGATCCCACTGAGCTGCCGACGTTCGACCCGAATTTTACGGTGCTGCACGTGCCGGACTTCGAGGCCGATCCGGCGAGGCACGGCACGCGGTCGTCGACCGCCATCGTGCTGCATCTCGCCAAGCGCACGATCCTCATTGCGGGGACGAAGTATGCGGGCGAGTTGAAGAAGGCGATGTTCACCGTCATGAACTACTACATGCCCAAACAGGGCGTGTTGTCGATGCACTGCAGCGCGAATATTGGCAAAGAGGGAGACACTGCCCTCTTCTTCGGTCTGTCGGGCACCGGCAAAACGACACTCTCCGCCGATCCGAATCGCTCGCTCATCGGCGATGACGAGCACGCGTGGTCGCCGACGGGCACGTTCAACTACGAGGGCGGCTGTTACGCGAAGGTGATCAATCTCTCGCCTGAGGGCGAGCCGGACATCTATAAGACCACTCAAATGTTCGGCACGATCCTCGAGAACGTCGTGCTCGATCCGCTCACGCGGAAAGTGAAGTTCGAGGACCAGTCGATCACCGAGAACACGCGCGCGTCGTATCCACTGCACTACATCCCGAACTACGTGAAGTCGGGGCGCGGCGGTCACCCAAAGAACATCGTGTTCCTCACCGCCGACGCGTTCGGTGTGCTGCCGCCGGTCGCCAAGCTCACTCGCGAACAGGCCATGTACTACTTTTTGTCCGGCTACACGGCAAAAGTCGCGGGCACTGAGCGCGGCGTGAAAGAGCCGCAGGCGACGTTCTCTTCATGCTTCGGCGCCGTGTTCCTCGTCTGGCACCCCACGAAGTACGCCGAAATGTTGGGCACGTTGATCGACGAGCACGGGTCGGATGTATGGCTCGTGAACACCGGCTGGACGGGCGGCGCGTACGGCGTCGGCAAACGCATGAAGCTCGCGCACACGCGTGCGATGGTGAACGCCGTTCTGCGCGGCGATCTGCATGACACGCCACTCAACACCGACCCGATCTTCGGCCTTCGTGTTCCGAAACACATCGCCGATGTTCCGGACGACGTTCTGATTCCGCGTAATACATGGTCGGACAAACGCGCCTATGACGAGCAGGCGAAGAAGCTGGCGTCGATGTTCAAGGACAATTTCAAGAAATTCGAATCAGCGGTAACCGACGCGGTGAAAGCGGCGGGTCCGAAATAAACTCAATTGTCGTCCCGAGCTTTTGCTCGGGACGACAATTAGTGCGGGGTAATCGACTGCCGAACCGCCTGCTTCTGAGGAATCGAAATCGGCTCCATCGGTCCGGCCCCGAGCGCGAGGAACGGTTTGGCGTCGCCGAGCGCTGACGGAGCGTCCGCGTCGGAGCTCGGCGCTTTCGAAACCGAGGCTGACGTCGGCCGTTCGACCAAGACCTTTGCGACGAATCGCTGGCTCTCAGAGACCCGCTCGACTTCGATCGCAATCGCGTCGATTGCCTGCTCCAACCGCTCGAGACGGCCGTTCATTCCGTTGATCGCCGCACCGATCGTCGACTCCTTGGGCCCGCGGCGCCACAGTCTGCGCGCCAACCCGATCGAGAGCGGGATCAGGATCGCAAGGGTCGTCATCATGAACACCGCCGTGATCGCGTCGTTGTCGATCCGATCGAAAAAGGACGGCGGCGACGGGGGCGGCTGAGTTGTGCCCGTGGCGGGCGGCGTCAACAACTGCCCACCGACCAACTGAATCCGCCCCTGCACAGACATCAGCTCCGCCTGAGTGCTCGCGAGGTCCGCCTTGACCTGAGCCAACTGCATCTGTGCCGGGATGCGAAGGTAACCTTCGCCCGATTGCGCCTGAGTCTCGAGGACGCCCTGCTGCGCCCTGAGTTTCGCGAGCGCGTCGCGAAGATCGAGCTCGCGTGCCCGCAGCGCGGTAAGCTCCGGACTAGCGGGGCCCGGCGTCGGCCTTTGCGGAAAGAATATCGTCATTCGCATCACGGTTGTCTCACGAAATAGGGGACGCCGTGCGTCGTCGCGCTAGTGCGGAGTGATGGATTGGCGGACAGCCTGTTTCTGAGGAATCGAAATCGGCTCCATCGGCCCGGCCCCCAGCGCGAGTAACGGCTTCGCTTCGCCCAACGCCGGCGCCTCAGCTGCTTCGGGCTTGATTGGCGCGATGACAGCTGGCGGACGTTCGCTCATGACTTTCGTCATGAAGCGCTGCCCCTCGGAGACCCGCTCGATCTCGATCGCGATCGCGTCCACCGCGTGCTCGAGACGTTCGAGACGTTGCGGTGGAATTTCAGGGGCCGGAGGAGTTGCCGGAAGCCGACGCCACAGTCGACGGGTCAGGCCGAGCGAGATGGGCATCAGCACGGCGAGAGTGAAGACGATGATGATCCCGGTCACGTCGTCGCCGTTCAAGCCGTTTTGCGGGCGCTGGTACGAGCCGAGGTATCCGGGCACGCCGCTCGGAATTCGGGCCGGAATCCGCGTCATGATCTGCGTCCGCACCGACCGCAGCGCGGTCTCCGTCCGTCCGATCTGAATGTCGAGCTGCGCGACTTGCTGCCGTGCCGCGTCGTCAAGGTCGCCGCGGCGCATTTGTCTTTGGTAGGCTGACCGATCCCCCTGCAAGTTTGCGAGCTGGTCGGCGAGCGCGGATTCCTGCTGCAGCAGCGTCTCGAGTGAGGCACCCAACGGCGCTGGTGCGGCCGCGGCTGGGGCCTGGGGGGTTCCCTGTGTCATGCGAGGCCTTACGGTCGGCCGCGAGGGATGTTTCGGGCGGCCTGGGCTCGTGACGAACGACTGACGTCTGACGGCGGCCTGCGCGCAACCCCGGTTGGCCGTCTAGAATCCACGAGGCTCATCTCTCGTCTGTCTTCGGGCATCGCATGGCAATCGAAATCATCCGCGATCCGCTCTGGAACAACATCCGCCTCGATCCGCTCAGCTTCGAGCTGATCGACACGCCCGCCTTCCAGCGTCTCCGATACGTCCGCCAGCTCGGGCTCGCGTTCCTGGTCTATCCCGGGGCGACGCATTCGCGCTTCGAGCATGCGCTCGGCACCTACCACCTCGCGCGACGCACGCTGTCGCTCTTCGAGGAGCACGAGGACTTCCGCGACGTCGGGCGCGATGAGTGTTTGCTCACCCGCGTCGCCGCGCTGCTGCACGACATCGGCCATTATCCGTTCTCTCACGCGCTCGAGGAGATCGGCGCCCTGCATCACGAAGAGGTCGCGCGTCCCCTCATCGCGGGCGGTGAGGTCGCCGACATCCTGCGCCGCGAGCTGGGCGCGCACGCGCCCGAGAAGATCGTGTCACTCATCCGCGGCGAAAGCGACAGCCCGCTCCAAGGCCTCATCTCCGGCTCGATCGATCTCGACAAGCTCGACTACCTCCGTCGCGACGCGTTCATGTGCGGTGTGAGCTACGGCGAGATCGACGTCGATCGTCTCATCAATGCGCTGACGTTGCTTCGCGATCCCGACACCAGCGAGATCCGAGTCGGCATGGTCGAGAAGGGACTCTCGGCGCTGGAGTCGTTGTTGTTCGCGAAGTACCAGATGTATCGCAATGTGTACTGGCACCACGCGGTACGGAGCGCGACGGCGATGTACAAGCGCATCGTCGCCGATGCGCTGGACGCGGGCACGCTCGATGCCGCGACGCTCGCCGCGTTCACGGACGAGGGTCTGCTGCACGACTTGCTGCAGCGCGCGCCAGGGCCGCTGCTCGTTGCGCTTCGACAACGCCGTCTCTACAAGCGCACATTCGAGTGCCCGGCCGCACAGCTCGACCCCGACGCCGCCGAGTGGATCGCGGACGACCGTGCGTTGACGGTGGCGGTGGAGAATACGCTCGCCGACGAGCTCGGGCTCGAGATGGGTGAGCTGCTCCTCGACTATCCCGAAAAGACGCAGATGCTCGGCCTCGATCTGCTGGTGCAGCGGCCGGATGGCGAGGTCCGACGACTCACTGCGGCGGGATGGGAGGGGGCGATCAATCTTCCGAAGCTGTCGGAGGAGTTCTACCGCTCGGCGCGTTGGCTGCGGGTGTATACGTCGACGCGAACGGCCGTGAATCCGGAGCAGGTTCTTCGCCTTGCACACCGGTCGTCGGAGGACGTTCGGGAGCGGTTGAAGGAAGGTGAGTCGCTCTTGGATTGGTGACTGCTGTCATCCCGAGCGCAGCGAGGGATCTCGTCTTTGCGCAATGACCGAGATCCCTCGCTTCGCTCGGGATGACGAAAACGGCACACCGAGCTCGATCGGTGTGCCGTTTCCATATGAATTTTTTGTTCCGATTCTCTGGCGCCTGGCACCTGGCGCCTGGGATCCGACCTATTTGATTATCGCGTCCTTCCGATAGTAGTCCCCGAGCAGGTGTTCGGCGAAATACTCGAACATCAGCCGGTTGGTGTACGGCACCATGTCGCCATACCCGTGCGGCTTCCCCGGCAGCAGCATGAAGTCGAAGCGCTTGTTGGCCTTGATGAGCGCCTGCACGAGACGAATCGTGTTTGCCGGATGGACGTTGTTGTCCATGTCACCGGTCTCGAGCAACAAACGTCCCTTCAGATTCGGTGCGAGCTCCACCGTCGTCGGGACGTGCATCGAGAACACCTCGGTCGTATCGTCGGCACCGATGGACCCGTCTGTGTTGCCATTGTTGCGCGGCACCGCGCGAGCCGCGCCCGCGCGGCCGCCACCGTTTCCGCTCGCGACGGTGGTCGAGTTACCGTTGCCGTCCTCGGTCGACGCAGCGCCGGCCTGCACGACGGCGCCGCGACCAGTGCCTGACTTCGCGATGATCTTCAGGCCGTTATACTGCTCGCTCCAGTTCTGATTGTAGATGTTGTTGTCGTGATTGCCCGACTCACTCACGCCGACCTTGAAGAAATCGTTGTACGGCGGCAGCAACATCGCCGCGGCGGTGAGGAATCCGCCGCCCGAGTGTCCATAGATGCCCACGTGGTCGAGGTCGATCCACTTGAAGCGCGCCGCGAGCTGCTCGATTCCAGCTTTCTTATCGGCCAGCGCGTAATCGCGAAGGTTGAAGTAGCTGAAGCCCTGATATTCCTGCGAGCGCTGTGGGCTGCCGCCGCGGTTGCCGATTTGAATGACGACGAACCCGAGCTGCGCGAGCTGCTGCGGCACCGCCGTGGGCGAGAACGGGAACGTGACCGACTCGGTCTGCGGCCCCGGATACACGTTGGCGATGATCGGATACTTCTTCGTCGAGTCGAAATCGAACGGCTTCCACATGTTGCCGTAGATGTCCGTCACACCGTCCGCGGCTTTCGTCACGAAACGCATCGGCGGCTTCCAGCCCAGCTCCTGAAGTCGCGAGATGTCCATCGTCTCGAGGTCCATCACGACCTTCCCGGCGGCGTCACGCAGCGTGGCCTTCGGCACCATGTCGATGCGCGAGCCGTTGTCCACGATCCACCTCTTGTTCGGCGAGAGCGACGAGTTGTGTGTCGCTTCGCCCGGATCGAGCAGCGTCAGACCCGTGCCGTCGAGATTCACTCGATAGAGGTGCGTGTAGTACGGATTCTCACCCGCCTCGCGGCCGACCGCGGCGAAATACATCAGATTCTTCACCGTATCGAGCTCCACGATTCGCTCGGCGCGCCACGCGCCTGCGGTCAGCGGACGTTTGAGCTTTCCAGCATTGTCATACAAATAGTAGTGACCCCAGCCGGTCCGCTCCGACCACCAGATCATGTCGCCGCCGGCCTTCACATAGCGGACGTTCTGTCGCTCACTCGAGTTAGCCTCGATGTCTTCACGCAAGAGCGGCGTCGTCGTCTGCGTCGCAACGTCGATCTCGATCAGCTCGAAGTGCCGCTGCGTGCGGTCACGCCGCACCATGCGCAGCTTGCTCGAGCTGTTGTTCCAGTGGATGTCGTACAGCCGCTGGTCCTTCCACTTCTTCACGTTCATCGGCGTGAGCTTCGTGTCACCCGCCTTGTAGACGTAAAGCTCTTCCTGCGAGACGTTCTGCTCGCCGGCCATCCCATAGCTGTACGTCATCAGCGTCGGACGCGGCATGGCAACGTTGTTGACGAGATAGAGCTCGCCGACCTTGCGCGCGTCGCTGCGCGTGACGACGAACGCCTTCGAGTCGGACGACCACGTGACGTTGGCCCGCACCCGCGGATCGCGACTCGCACCGCCGCCACCCTGGCGACCGCCGCCGCCTTCTTCGTCGTCTTGCTGCTGCTGTTGTTGTTGGTCTTGCAGTTCCTGCTGCATGCGCTCCTGCGCCGTATCGCGCGCGCCGAAGCTGTAATACTTCACGCCGTCGTGTGTGAGCTGGATGGTGTCGCGCGTTGCGACTTTCACGACGTACAAGTTGTGCGCGCGCGCGAACGCGAACATGCTCGAATCAGGCGAGAAGTTGCGGAAGTCGCCGCCGCGCCCGCCCCCCTGTCCACCGCCACCGCCGCCACCGCCGCCCTGGCGGCCGCCGCCGGCACCGCCGCATGTGTTCGCGGTGTCTGCCTGCGCAGCCGGCGGACCACCAGCTCCGTTGCCACGTCCGCCGCGCCCCGCACCACCAGCAGCGGCGCCACCGCCACCGGCCGGGCCGAGGCGTTTGAGCGTTTCCGTCGCGATCTGCCATTCCCAGCGCGCGCTGTCCGACGTGAAGGTGAAGCTCTTGCGATCCTTGGAGAACGTGACCGTGGTGAACGGCAGGTTCTGCGGATCGTGCGCGCGGTGGCTCTGATCGGATAGTTGGGCCGCGAGCTTCACCTGATCGAACAACGGCTTCTTGAGCTTCGTCGTCGGCACGACGAGGAAAAACGTCGAGCCGGTGTGGTCCTTCCAGGCGTAACAGAGCGAATCGCTCTGGCCGAGCCAGCGCGGATTCACGGCGCTCGTGAAGACGCGGGACCGCAGGTTCGCGGGTGAGAACTTGTCGGACAGCTCCCAGTTCGCTTTGGGTGTTTTGTCCTGCGCCGCGAGCGGCAGGACCGCAAGCGCGACGAGACCGGCGGCGACGCGCAGCGTGCGTCCGGCGGGGAAGGTGTGGAGCATGTGATCTCCGTAGAGGCCTGGATGTTCTACGGCTTGATTTTGGCCTGCGCTGAGGATGCTCGCTAGCGCTCGCGGGCGAAAACGCAGGTAGCCGCAGGCGACCGCTTCGCAGCGAGCGTCAGCGAGCGCTCAGCATGAAGACGCCACGCTACCGGCTACTGGGGCTTCGCTCCGTCTCCGTCCTCATCCGGCGCGACCTGCACCACAATCGCCGTGATGTTGTCCAGTCCGCCCCGGCCGTTGGCCTCCGCGATCAGCGAAATCACCTTCCGCTCCGGTTCGGCCCGAGACATCAGCAGTATCTGAAGCCGCCGGTCATCGACCATACCGGTCAGCCCATCGCTGGCGACGAGAAAGAGATCGCCCACACGCGCGTCACCCTGATAAATGTCCGGCTGCACGTCCGGACTCGCGCCCACACAGCGCGTGATGACGTTGCTATAAGGATGGTAGCGCGCCTGCTCCGGCGTGAGAAACCCGGCGTCGACCTGTTCCTGCACGTAGGAATGGTCCTTCGTTAGCTGCTGCAATCCGCCGTCGCGGAGGAGGTAAACGCGCGAGTCGCCGACTTGGCCAATCAGATAGCGAGAGCCCGACAAGAGCAGAACGGACGCGGTCGTTCCCATGCCCTGCTTGTCGACTTCCGTGATCGTCCTTTCGTGAATCGTCCGATTCGCCATCCGCAGCGCTTCAGTCACCCGCTCGGCCGATGCTGTGTCGCCGAGATTGTTCACGCCCGAGAGCTCTCGCTCCAGCGTCTGTACGGCCATCTCGCTTGCGACTTCGCCGGCCGCGTGTCCGCCCATGCCATCCGCCACGACAAACAGCCCGACAGGTTCGCCGGTGCCGTCAACTGCCGAATGCCCACGCTCAGCCGGCGGAGGCACGTGTACCGCAAAGTTGTCTTCGTTCCCGGACCTGATCATGCCGACGTCGGTCCGGGCAGCGTGAAGCAGACGCACCATTAGCGATTCAGCAAGAAGAAAGGAGCGGCCGCCACCACCGCGAGCGCAACGACGCCCCAAAGCCACGCAAGAAAACCTGGGCGGCCGACAGGCCCACCGGCATTCACCGGCGCCTTCACGGGAACCGGCGCTTCAACTGTCACGGCTATCGAAAGCTCCGTCACCGGCGCCGCAACCCTCGCAGCCGGCGAAGGCTGCACCACCGGCACCGGAACCTTCACGGCTGCCGAAGGCCGCGCAGCCGGCGCTGATGCGGCCGACTTCGAGGCCGCTGGAACGCCGACGGCCGTCGCCTCGGGCTGGGGGACACGGGCGACGGAGGGAGCCGACTGAACATCGGCGTAGAAGCGAAACTCCTCCGTGCCAATGCGGATCACGTCCGTGCGCGACAGCAGCTGCAGCCGCGCGACCCGCGCGCCGTTCACGAAAACGCCATTCGCGCTGAAGTCACGGATCTCATATCCGTTCTGGACCGGCGCAACCTCGGCGTGTTTGCGGGAGACCTCTCTCTGCGCGACGACGACGTTGGCGCTCGCGTCGCGCCCGATCGTGATTCCGGCGTCGGGAATGGCGTACTCTTTTCCATCGACGAGCGAAACCAGACGACCGCCCGTCGCCTTCGTGGCGCGCGATCCGGAACGCCGCTGCGCGAAGGGCGCCGTCTCCGCCGACGGCGACACGAACATGGTGGTGTGCCCGGACTTCGTGTCGTCGGAGTACAACAATTCGCTGCCGCCGATCTCCACTTTGTCCCCGTGCATCAATGGAGTCGGATCGACCAGCGCGATGCCGTTGACACGGACCTCCGCGCGGGCCCCAACACGTCGAATGACGACATTCGAATCGTTCGCGACGTCGATGATGGCCTGGATCCCGCGTGCCCGGACCCCATCGAGCTTCACATCCGCATCTGCGCCAGAGCCGAGACGATTCTGGCCTGGACGCAGAGGATACTGAAGGTTGTTCACCTTGATGACCGGCATTTCAATGCGCTCGGCGCGACGGTCCATGAAAGGCAAACGCGGCGCAGGCGAGGCTCGCGACGCCGACGTTGGAGAAACAGTTGGGACTTCGGCAGAAACTATCCCATCGCCCCTACGGCTGGCAAGCGTCACGCACCCGCTTGAAGAGCGTCGCGCGTCACACCCGCCTGCAGGCGATATAAGCGATCATACAGTCCATGCTTCGCGAGCAATTCACGATGACGCCCCCGCTCGCGCACTTGTCCGTGATGTAATACAAGAATTTCATCCGCGTCGACAATGGTGCTCAGTCGGTGGGCGATCGCGATCGTCGTCCGGCCCTCCATCAACACGCCCAACGCCTGCTGGATCTCCGCTTCGATCTGACTGTCGACGGCACTCGTTGCTTCGTCGAGCACCAGCAGCGCGGGATCCGCAGCGATGGCCCGCGCGAACGACAGCAGCTGTCGCTCACCCACACTGATCGACGCTCCACGCTCACCCAGCACCTGCGCGTAGCCGTGCGGCATCCGCCGGATCACACGATCGGCCCCCACCCGCGCGGCTGCAACCGCGACGCCCTCCTCGGAAATCGAATTCGACAATCGGATATTCGAGAGTACATCACCCGCGAACAAGAAGATATCCTGCTGAACATAGCCGATCAGCGCGCGCAACTCGGACAACGGCAGCGTGCGCGCGTCCACTCCGTCGACGAGGATGCGGCCGCGCTGCGGATCGTAGAACCGGAGGAGGAGATTGATGATCGTCGTCTTCCCCGCGCCCGTGTGACCCACGAGCGCGAGCGTTCTCCCTGGTTCGACTTTAAAGCTCACTCCACGCAACACCCACTCCGGCGACGTAGACTGGCCCTTCTCGCGTGCCACATGGCCGAGGTCGTACGCAAACCACACGTTGTCGAATTCGACCGTCACGCCTTTCCGGTGGAGCGGTGAAACGGTGGAACGGTGGAACACAACACCCACCGCATCAGCGTTTTCCCTGAGTTCCTCCGTGCCGTCGCTCCACCGCTCCACCGCTCCACCGTTCCACCGTTCCACCGCGCGTTCATCGAGCAGCCGAAACACTCGCTCCGCCGCCGCCATCGCCTGCTGGAGCGTGTTGAACTTGTCTGACAGATCCTGCAGCGGCTGGAAGAATCGTCTCACGAGTTGGAGAAACGCCGCCACCGTACCGACAGTCAACGTTCCAACTTCCACACGCCGCGCACCCGCCACGATCAGACTCGCCAGCGCCACCGATGTCAGGATCTCGATCGCTGGAAAATAGAGTGCGTAGTAGACGATCGATTTCAGGTTCGCGTCGAGGTTGCCGCGATTCAGCTCATCGAACCTCGTTGCCTCCGCTGCTTCTCGGCCGAAGAGCTGGACGACGCGCATCCCCGTGATCCGCTCCTGCAGATACGCGTTGATCCGTGCGACACGCGTCCGGATGTCGCGATAGGAATCGCGCACCTTGTTCTGAAAAACCCGCGAGACGATGACCACGAACGGAATCACGAAAAACGCCGCCAACGCCAGGCGCCAATCCGTCGCGAGCATCAACCCACTGATCGCCAACAACGTGAACACGTCGCCAAGGGCAGAGACGACGCCGGCGGTGAACAGTTCGTTGAGCGCTTCGACGTCCGACGTCACCCGCGTCACCGTGCGGCCGACCGGGTTGCGATCGAAGTACACGACCGGCAGACGTTGCACATGGTCGAAAATCTCGCGTCGCAGATCGCGCATGACACGCTGCCCGAGCAGCGACGTGAGGATCGTCTCGCCATACTGGCAGACGAACGCCAAGAGGAGCGACGCGCCGAACAACGCGGCTGATGTCCACACGAGCGGGACGTCTCGCGCTGGCAACGCGACGTCGATCACACGCCGCGTCATAATGGGGCCGACGAGCTGCAGCAGCCCATCGATCATCAAACAGCCGAGGGCGGAGGCGACGAGCCAGCCGTAGGGTCGGAGATAGGTCGCAAGCCGCCGCATCAGGTGCGGGTCGTACGGCTTCGCGAGCAGCTCGTCGTCGTGCATCCCGGAAGCTATCAGCGGCACACAAGTCGCTGCGCGCCGCCCTCCAAAAGCGCACGCGACGAGGGGCCCAACGGACACGACGGATTCTGTTGGCCCTGCTTGGTGTGTTTATGAAGTCATTGGCCCATCGGTTGCTATAAGGGGTGCTCGACTTCTGACCTCATCATTGGAGGCGAAAGTATGAGCATCATCGCGTGGATCGTGCTTGGTCTCATCGCGGGCGCGATCGCGAAAGCGATCATGCCGGGTCGCGATCCTGGCGGGATCTTGGTCACGATGTTGATTGGCATCGTGGGCGCCTTCCTGGGC